>Ga0182030_10010166_pt1 | contig 19170 bp, 13 predicted proteins | sample 812S3MmetaG_FD_121299 | JGI IMG/M metagenome (GOLD analysis project Ga0182030, IMG submission 121299) | Permafrost microbial communities from Stordalen Mire, Sweden - 812S3M metaG (Illumina Assembly) | ecosystem: Environmental > Terrestrial > Soil > Wetlands > Permafrost | place: Sweden... | reverse complement strand
CGACATTGTCGTGGCCCGTCGCCGGCACGCTCATGGTCGAGCCGACCGAAAGCGAATCGAAATACGAACTCGACCGTTTCTGCGAAGCGATGATCGCCATTCACGCCGAAATGACCGCCGTGGAAAATGGTTCCGCCGATGCCAGAAATAATTTGCTCAAGAACGCGCCGCACACGGCGGATCAGATTGCCAACGATAATTGGAACCGTCCTTACTCGCGCGAACAGGCGGCGTTTCCGGCGAAGGATTTGCACGACTACAAATTCTGGCCGCACGTCAGCCGCGTGGACAATGTCTTCGGCGACCGCAACCCGGTTTGCTCTTGCGTTGGCATGGACGCTTACGCAAGCTGACGGCCGCCATGAAAATCACCGACATTTTGCGCGCGGAACATGCGGTGTTCCACAACCTGTTCGACCACATCGAGACCATGGCACCGCGCCTGAAAACGCTGGCCGAGGTGAAGTTGATGTCGGCGCTGGTGGACAAGGTCATGGCGCCGCACTCGAAGACCGAGGACGACCTGTTCATCGAGCCGCTCGAACATTGCTTCGAGCAAATCGGCCAGAACGAAACCTTCCACGCCGAGCACCGGCGGATCGAGGAGGCGCTCGCCAATGTTCAAAAGACGAAAACCTTCAAAGATGCAAAACGGATTTTGCTCGGGGCCATCACCACGTCGCGCGAACACTTTGAGAAGGAGGAGCGCATTGTTTTTCCGATGGCGGAACGCATCCTGAAAGCCAAGACGCTCACCACGCTGGGCACCGAGTGGATGAAACGGCGCGACGCGAAGTTGAAATGATCAACCGGCCAGCGCCGCGTTCACGCCCGCGACCAGCGCGTTGACGCGTGTTGCCATTGAAAAATCCGACGGCGCTTCCAGCGTGCAGCTCCGGCGCGTCTGGTTTTGCAGCAGCCAGAACGCCTCCGGCCATTGCGGGCGCATCGCCGGGTCGAGGCTCGGACGGATGACGCCGCCTTTGGCTTCGCGGCCCTCGATCACCGGCGACAGGTCAATCGGGCAGACGCGCGCCACAGCGGCCACCAGTTTCTCGCCCAGCGGCGCGTGGCCGTCGGGATTCAATTCATAGACGTAAAAACCGTGCGACTCCCAGTCTTCGTGCAGGCACAGCGTCAGATCAAACTTCGGCTGCCGCTCCAGCCAGCGGATGTGCGCGGTGATTTCGCTGCTTTCGCAATGGCGATAATCACGGTTCAAATCAAGCCCTTCGGCATTCCCGCGAGTGTTCAAAACAAAACCGTCCGGGTTCAGGCAGGGCACGAGAAAAATTTCCACGTTCGCCAGCCAGAGGTTTTCCTGGATCAACTTCAGCGCGGCGAGCGGCCCGGCCGGTTCGTCGCCGTGAATGCCTGTTGAAATATAAATTCTGGATTCTGGATTCTGACTTCCGGCTTCTGTCCCACGATGCAGCGCAAATATTTCCAAGTCACCGGTTTTGTAAAACAGTTCCGCCGACCAGCCGTGCGCCTGCGCGGCGGCCTTGATGTCGCGCAGCACGGCGCGGATGTCAATTGTCTCGCCGTGGTAGCCGCCGTGATTTTTGCCGAGCTTCTGCACGCGGAGAATTTCACGCAAAGCGGGCGGAACGCAAAGCAGTTTTTGACTTGGTGCCTTGGCGTGAGGTCAGGCTGTCACCGCTTCCGGCTCGCACTTTTCTTTCCCGCAACCGCAGCCGGTTTCTTCCTGATCGCTGAAATCGTGACTGTCCCAGTTCGGATCGAGGCCGAGGTCTTTGAGCATTTGCAGGTCTTTTTCGACGGGCTGGTTCAGCGTGGTGAGATAGTTGCCCACCATCAGCGCGCTCGCGCCGGCCATGAAGATCATGCTTTGCGCGTCGCGCAGGTTCACGGTGCGGCCGCCGGCGATCATGATTTCCTGTCGCGGCAGAATGAAACGGAAGCACGCGATGGTCTTCAGAATTTCCATGACCGGCAGCGGCTCGTTCTTCGCGAACGGTGTGCCGGGAATCGGATTGAGGATGTTCACGGGCACGACGTTCGCGCCGATGGCCTTCAATTCAAACGCGAGGTCGCAGCGGTCGGCGCGCGTCTCGCCCATGCCGATGATGCCGCCGGAACAAATCTTGATGCCGGCCTTTTTCAAGTAGCCGATGGTTTCCAGCCGGTCGTCGAACGTGTGCGTGGTGCAGGTCTGCGGGAAAAAACGGCGCGAGCTTTCGAGGTTGTGGCCGTAGCACTCGACGCCCGCCTCTTTCAAACGGTCGGCAATCGCCTGTTTTTTGATGATGCCCAGCGAAACGTCGGGACGCGTCTTGCCGCCGGCTTTCATTTCGCGCACACGGTCGCAGATTTCGTCGAGCAGCGGCCCTTCGTTCAAGCCTTTCCACGCGGCCACGAGGCCGACGGCGGTGACGGAATTTTTGTTCGCTTCCTCGGCGGCTTCAGCCACTGGTTCGGGATCAACGAAGCCGTATTTCGGCGAACCGGTCTGGTAGTGCGATGACTGCGAACAGAAGCTGCAATTCTCGGAGCACGCACCGGCCTTGGCGTTGACGATGGAGCAGAGGTGAATCTTGTTGCCCTTGAATTGCTCGCGAATGCGGTTCGCCCACGCAAGCAAATCGAGAATGTCGGCGGACGTTTCGAGATTGAACAGCCACGTCGCTTCCTCGCGGGAGATGTGGCCGCCGCCCAAAACCCGCTGGCCGAGTTCGGAGAGTTTGCCGTGAATATTCGCGTCAACCAGTTTCGCTGTCATGGTTGACAGCATAGTTCGCGGGAAAAATTCCGCAAGCGCGGTTTAATCCATCAACTTGCCGAGGATGTTCTGACGCGGGACGGGGCCAAAGACGCGGCTGTCGGCACTGTTGTTGCGGTTGTCGCCCAGAACAAAGAAATCATCCTTGCCCACGACAAAAAACTCGCTCTCGTTTTTTTCGTAGGCGAAGGTCCGGGTCATGTCCGGCAGATACGGTTCGTCCAGTGGCTGGCTGTCCACATAGACTTTACCACGGTTGAGATAAACCGATTGTCCCGGCAGGGCGATGATGCGTTTGACCACCAGCACGTTGTCCCTCGGATCCTTGAGAACCACGATGTCGCTCCGGCGCGGTTCGCTCTTGACGTAAGCCAGCCGATTTAGCCAATAGCTGTCTGAATTTCTCAACGTGGGAAACATGCTCTGACCGTCCACTTGAACCGATTGAAAAACAAAATGGGTGATCAATTGGTAGCTCGCCGACCCCAAGCTGATCAAAACCACCACCACCCAACATTGCCGCACAAACCGCTTCAACCATGAGCGCAGCCAGAGGGAATATTTGGACAAATAGCTGAAGGGATGTGATCCCCATTTGATGCCTGCTGAATTCACCATAAAATATCAATTGTAAGTCATTGCCTTTATGACAATAAAAATTCCACTGTCTATATTTAAGACATGTCTCCCTGTTTCGCAAAAAAAAACTCGATTTATTTTTTAATGGCGGTCGGCGAAGAAGTCCCATCGCATTGCTACACGAAGCGGTCAGAAATGCACGGTTACAATCTACACCGTCGGATATTCCTGATTACTGTGGCGCTTGGGGAGCGTTTGACGGGATGGCCGAATTCAGGTAGGCGGCAAGCGAGGAAATTTGCATGTCGTTGAGCGGGCCGCCCTCGGCGGCTGAAAATGCCGGCATGAGCGAACCGGGTTTGCCGTGGGTGATCCAGGTGCGCCAGAAATCTTCGTTGGTCGGAATCTTGAGCGCGTGCAGATCCGGCACCATCGAGGCCCGGCTTTGCGCTTCGTGACAGACACTGCAAACGGCGTCGAAAAGTGCTTGGCCATATTTGCCGTTGCCGGGAACGACATGGCACTTGGCGCAGTCGTCCCGGAACACCGACTGCCGGTCAATTTTGGCGACAGCTTGGGCGCGTATCCGGTCGGCGTCGGTCATGGTCGGAACCGGTGCCGGCAGGATGTTGATCCGCAACGTGAGCGTCTTGCTGCCGCGATCGGTCGAGACATTGACGGTTTTGAACAACATGCCGTTCTTGCCCGCGAGATTGACACTGATTTTTATCACGCCGTTCGAGCCGGGTGAAATCGTCCACGGCCTGGCCGGCAGTTCCACCGTGGTGCAACCGCACGACGGATGCACATCGAGAATCGTCACGGGAACGGGCGAGATGGCATTGGTGACCGTGACCACCTGGGAGGTTTTCAAAACATTCGGAACCCGGACGATTTTATGGCCCCAAAAACTTTTATTGGTGACCGTGGTAAAGTTGGTAATGCTGGTAATGTTGGTCGCCAGCCCGGTCTCAATGTTCCGGGCGATGTTGGTGAAACTGAATACAAATCGGGCAAATGCCTGGCCGTTCGTGGCCTCCACGGACTTGAGTATCTCGTCCCAGGCAAAAACCCCGTCGGGCATCGGCTGATTGGCGTGGCTCGTGTCCGGCTTGTAAACCGCCGGTGTCGCCGGAACGGCCGAAACGGTTGCAGGCGAGTTCATCACTGGCTGACCTTGCGGCTTTTCCAGCTTTGAGGCGCAACCGAAACCCAGACCCAAGAGGCCCAAACTCAAAGCACCCACAACGACCCAATGGCGAACGGCATTCATAAATTAAGCATAATGACCCGACACCAGATTGACCAGAAACAACTACATCCGGTTCAACGCGCTTAATACCGCCTTGACCGAGGCCAGCTCGATGTTCGTGTCCACGCCCGCGCCCCAACGGGTTTTGGCGTCGGCGGTTTTGATCTGGATGTAGGCGATTGCCGCCGCCGTTTCGCCGGAGCTCAAGGCGTGCTCGCTGTAATTGGCGATTTCAAAACGCCGGGCGTATGAAATCTGACAAATGCCATTTACAAGCGCGGCCAAAGGCCCGTTGCCATTGCCGTTAATTCCAGTCTGAACTCCGTTATAATACAGATTTCCCTGACAATTAACCCGTCCATTCTTACTATAAGCAGTGAAGTTTTCGAGTTTCCACGGCGAAACGCGCTCGACATATTCCTTCCAGAACATCGCCTTTAATTCCGCGCCGCTGACTTCGCGGCCAAGCTTATCCACGGCCTCGTTCGCAATCGGGCCGAACTCGCGCTGCATGTCCTTGGGCAGCTCGATGCCAAATTCGCTTTCGAGCAGATACGCCACGCCGCCCTTGCCGGACTGCGAATTGACGCGGATGACCTCGCGGTATTCGCGCCCGATGTCCGCCGGATCGATCGTCAGATACGGCACGTCCCAGTGCGCGCCCGGAATTTTTTCGCGCTCGGCCAAACCTTTCTTGATGGCGTCCTGATGCGAGCCGCTGAACGCGGTGAAAACCAGTTCGCCCGCGTAAGGCTGGCGCGCGGGAACCGTCATGCCGGTGCAACGCTCATAAACATCAATAATCGAATGGAGATTCGAGAAATCCAACTTCGGATCAATGCCGTGCATGTAGAGATTCAGCGCCACGGTGACGATGTCCAAATTGCCGGTGCGCTCGCCGTTTCCGAATAAAGTTCCCTCGACACGATCCGCGCCGGCGAGTAAGCCAAGCTCCGTCGCGGCCACGCCGGTGCTGCGGTCGTTGTGCGCGTGCAAGCTGATGATGAGCGAGTCACGGTTCCTGATGTTGCGGCAAATCCATTCGATTTGATCCGCATAAACATTGGGCATCGCCACTTCCACCGTATCCGGCAGATTCAAAATCATCTTATGCTGCGGCGTCGGCTGCCAAACGTCCATCACGGCTTCGGAAACTTCCTTGGCGTATTCCACTTCGGTCGCCGAAAAACTTTCCGGTGAATACTGGAGCATCACTTCCGTGCCCTTGAGCCGGTGCAAACGATCCTTGATCATCTGCGCGCCCTTGACGGCGATGGCTTTGATCTCGTCCTTCGACTTGCCGAACACCACGCGGCGCTGCGCCGGCGACGTCGAGTTATACATGTGGATGATGACCTTCTTCGCGCCGATCAAAGACTCGATGGTGCGCTCAATCAAATCCTCACGCGCCTGCACGAGCACCTGGAGCCATACGTCGTCCGGCGCGCGCTTTTCCTCGATGAGCCGGCGGTTGAAGGTGAATTCCGTGTTCGACGCGGACGGAAAGCCGACCTCAATTTCCTTGAAGCCGATTTTGACAAGCGTCTGGAACAACTCCAGTTTCTGTGACACGTTCATCGGCACGGCGAGCGCCTGGTTGCCGTCGCGCAAATCCACGCTCGCCCAGCGCGGCGCGGCGGTGAGGACGCGGTTGGGCCACTGCCGGTCAGGCAAGTGGACCAGCGGAAACGCACGGTATTTTTTTGACGGTTCTTTGTGCATGGTGTCTGGCTTTCTTAATATTGCCATCCGGCGGTCAGGTTAAAACAAAAAAACCACCGCCGTATCGGCAGTGGGTTGATAGATTCTGGTGAACGATCAAAACCCGACTGCCGCGCTGGTCAGCAGCGCGTTCATAAGCAGCAGGTTCAAATTGCGATTCACGCCGTCAAATTAGTTTTACCCGCCGCCGCCGTCAATGGTATTTGTTTCCAGCGCATGGGTTCCCAACCGGTTTGTCATTTGTCGGCACCGGACTCGGCCGGGTTGATTTGACCTGCTTTTTTTGAGCGGCGTTGTCGCCACGACCGGCAACGCCGCCCGGCGATCATTAAATCTCCAGCACCTTTTCAAACCGCGTCAGATTCTTTGCGCCATTGGTCGTGACGAGCGCGACGTCTTCCAGCCGCACCCCGCCAATATCAGGATAATAAAGTCCCGGCTCCACGGTCACGACGTGGCCGGGCCGCAACACTTCCGTGGAATTCGGACTCACGCGCGGCGCTTCGTGGATTTCCAAGCCCAGCCCGTGGCCCGTGCCGTGAAAAAATCCCTCCATCCGTCCGTTGTGTTTTCCGGTCCGGTAACCCTGCTGGACAAAAAAACTCTGCACGGCCTTGTGAACGTCCGCCGTTTTCACCTTCGCGTGGATTTTATCAAAGCCGATCTTTTGTCCGCGCAAAACGGTGTCGTAGAGTTTCCGCACGGTCTCGTTCGCACGACCGCGCACGACCGTGCGCGTGATGTCGCCAAAGTAACCGGTCTTTTGCGAGCGCGGAAAAATATCAATGATGATCGGCTCATTCGCGCGCAGCCGGCCGAAGCCGCGCTCGTGCGGGTCGCAGCCCTGCTTGCCGCCGGCGACGATGGTGTTCGCCGCCAGCCCGCACGCCTGCAAAATTGCGCAGTCAATCACCGCGCGCAGCCGTTCGGAGGTCAGCGGCAGGCCGCGGTAGATCAACTGCCGCCGCTTGTCAATTTTGGAGAGCCGCAGCACCTGCATGCCCTCGGCCATGCCGACCTCGGCCATTGTGAGCGCGGCGGAAATTTTCCGGACTTCGTCGGCAGACTTGATTTCGCGCTTCGGAAAAACACCGGTGCGCGGCTTCAGTTTGATCCCGAGTTTTTTCAGGTCTTTGGCCAGTCCCAGGGGAAAACTGTCCGGCACCACCGCCCGGCGGGTTTTTTGCTCGCGCAAAATTTCCCGGATGACGTGGGGAAAGCGCGGCGACTTCACGCCGTTGCGCCGGAGCTTTTGCTGATACGCGCTCAAAGAGGCGACGCGGCAATGCGGTGCTTCCCGGCGGGCGCGGTCAATTTCCAAATCGCTCAAGACCAGCAACGGGCGGCGGCCGGAATTTAGATAGATGAACGGGTCGGGCACGAACAGCCCAGTGGCGTAAAGCATGTTCGCGTCGCGCTCGCTGTCGGCGACAATCAATAAAGGCCCGCTCATTTTCGAAACCGCAGGTTGCGCGGATTTCAGTGTTGGATTCTCATCCGGGTTGTTCGTGGTTTCAAGCTCCAAAAAGCCGCGCCATCAATTTTCCGGAGCCTGATACAGAAAATACATGCAGCCGGATCGCAGCTTCGGGATGTCCAGGCCGAGATCCAGCTTGATGTCGTGCGCCGAACCACTCTGGCCGAACATCGAGAGAAAATCCGAAATGTCGTAGCGCTCACGATATTCAATCAAGTTGGCGTCGGGAATGTTCGCGATGCGTTGCGCGCGTTCCACGGCGTCATCAAAGTCACCGACTTGATCCACGAAGCCGAGCGAGAGCGCCTGCGTGCCGGACAGCACGCGACCGTCGGCGTAATCCTCCCAGTCGGACGCCAGCGGTTTGCCTTCGGCCTTGTTCTTTTCGTGCGCGGCGGCGCGGCCCGTGCGGACGACGCCCTTGAATTTCTGGAACGTCTCGTCAATCAGCGCCTGCACCATGGCATGTTCCTCCGGCGGAATGTCGTTGGTGCTGCGGTCGGGGCTTAACATGTCTTTGTATTTGCCACTCTTGAACGTCATCGGCGCAATGCCGACCTTGTCCATCAGCCCGCGATAATTGATGCCGTGCATGATCACGCCGATGCTGCCAGTGATGGTCAGGTCGTTCGCGACAATCCACCGGCACGGCGCGGAAATGTAATAACCGCCGCTCGCCGCCAGACTGCCCATCGAACCAATCACGGGCTTATGCGATTCATCCTGAAATTTCAGGATCGCTTTGTTGATCTCGTCGGAGGCCATCACTTCGCCGCCGGGCGAATCCACTTTCAAAATCACAGCCTTCACGCGCTTGTCGTCCTTCGCGCGGTCGAGCTGCGCCTGGATCACGTCCACCAGATTGTTGCCCGCCTGGTCGGGAGTGTGGCTGGTGATGACGCCGTCCACGGTGATGACGGCGATTTTGTTGTGCGCGTTGTTATCCACCAAAATGCACTCGTCCAGCTTCGGCCCGACCTCGCGCGCCGTGGTGGTTTTGAAACCATGATTGAAACCGCCGCCAATCACATGGGAAACGGCCTGCACCAAATTCCCCAGCAGGCTGAACCCCAGCAGCACGATCAAAATGATGGAGACAATCATCCAGCCCCAGCTCCGGCGCGGCTTGGCCGGCGGCGGCGGCGTGATGACGGGCGGTGGTGGTGTCAACTGCGGCGGCACGCCGGGCGAAGAAAATGAAGTATCCATAACCCGCGCAACCTAGCGCAAAGCCCGCGCCGGGGCAAGGTGGTTTGCACGTTCATAATCTTAATCGTCATCATGATCATAATCCGCCATCGTCCGGTGATGGCGATGAAGCGCAGGATTAGGTTCAAGATTTGAATCTCACCAACCATGATGGACCAGCGCACGCCTCTACGCGACCTGATGCCGTGACTGACGTTTGGGCAAGGAACGGTCGCGCTCGCGGATGGCGGACCAGTTTTCCGCCGGCAGAAATTCCTTCAGAAAATTCGGCGCATCACGGCGGCCGGTGCGCTGGCAGTCGCGCCAGAAAGTTTCCGCGACCAGCTTCGCATCGAGTTTCCGATCCTGTGTGAGAAATTCAAAGAGCAGTTCCATAAGCCGTGCCAGGGCGATGCTGTCGGTGCGGTTGATCTTCGCGTAAAGCCAGTCGCTGAAGCGCAGGAAGGCATGGAACGGTGACGGTTGTGCCGGTGGGGCGAGCGTCCCCGCGAGCCGGGCGGCGCTTTCCGTTTCGGCTTGCGCGGACGCTCGCCCCACCGACCAGATCAGCGGCGCGGTGGCGATGAAGTTGCCGCTGTTGCCAACCAAATCCCAGTAGCGCGCGAAGCGGCGCAGGCGCTGCATCGTGGCGAAATCCAGCAGCTTGTTCTGCAATATCTCGTAAGTCGGATTTGCGCTGTAAACCATCTGCCATTCCGCATCATGCCGGCCAATCGGCGTGCCGCGCAGACGTTTCAAAATGCCGACCTGGATTTCCTGCGGGCCGAGCGCGATGAGTTGGTCGAAGCCGGCGGCGAAACTTTCCAGCGTTTCGCCCGGCAGCCCGACGATCAAATCCGCGTGGATGTGAACGCTGGTTTCGTTTCGCAGAAAATTAAAATTGTCCGCCAGCCGCTCGTAGTTCTGCCGCCGGCTGATGTTCTGGCCGACTTCAGGATTGAAGGTCTGGATGCCCACCTCAAATTGCAGCGAACCGGGCGGAAATTTCGTGATGACCGCGCGCAGTTCTTCCGGCAGCCGGTCCGGCACCAGCTCAAAATGGAAAAACATTCCCGGCTGATGGCGCGCGAGGAAAAATTCTAGGATGGCCTTGCTCGTGGCGATGTGCAGGTTGAACGTGCGGTCCACGAACTTGAATTGTTTCAGCCCGCGATCCAGCAGCCGTTGCATCGCGGCGAGAAATTTGTCCAGCGGCACCTGCCGCACCGGAATGTCGAGCGACGACAGGCAAAACTCGCACGAGAACGGACAACCGCGCGACGCCTCGACATACACGATGCGATGCGCGATGTCCGCGTCCGTGTAAAAATCGTAGGGCAGCATGATCCGCGAAAAATCCGGCAGTTCGGCGGCGATGATCTTCGGCAGCCCCTCACCCCGGCCCTCTCCCGGCGGGAGAGGGGGAATGGTGTTTCCATCACCTGCGAGTCCGGGCGCGGATGGATTCAAGATGCTATCGGATGCAGCGGCAGTTTTCTCGCGCTGTTCCCTCTCCCCACGGGAGAGGGTTAGGGTGAGGGGAACCGTGCTCATCAACCCCCGGCACACCTCGGCAAATTTCAAATCGCCTTCGCCGGTGATGACATGGTCGGCCAGTTCCACGATGGGTTGCCCCTCGGTTTCGTAGCTCACCTCCGGGCCGCCGAGGATGATTTTAATCTCCGGGCGGACGCGCTTGATGATGGCGATGACCTCCGTGGTTTCCGCGACGTTCCAGATGTAAACGCCCACGCCAAGAATTTTCGGGTTCAGCGCGATGAGTTTCTCCGCGATGTCCAGCGGACGCTGGTTGATGTCAAACTCCGCGATCACGGCGCGCGGCTGCAAGTCGCCGAGGTTGGCGAAGAGATAGCGCAGCCCGAACGCGGCGTGGATGAACTTCGCGTTGAGCGTGGTGAGGACGATGTCCGGCATCGCCACCAAATTAACAACTTCCCCCGTTCCCGCAACCATGCCGTCCGGCCCCGACAGCCCGCCGCGCGGTTTGGGGAGAATTTTTCTAGCCGGCGGCGGGAACTGCCGGAGCCGTTCCGCCAACTTTCTGAAGCCTTGCGACAACTTCCCGAACGGCTGCGCCAACTTCCTGAAGCCTTCCGCCAACTTCCCCAGAGGCTGCGGCAACTTATTTAACGGCTAAGGAAGTTGCCGGAACGGCTTAAAAAGTTCAAAAACCCTCAAAAAGCGGTATAAACCGGGGTTCGACCGCTAAAACCGGCTCCGCCCCGGTGATGGCGGTCAAAAAGCGACAGTTCGGGGAGCGCGCCCGCCCCCGGGCGCAGCCGGCGACGCCCCCGTCGTCGGCGCCGGGCGGTGGGGCAGGGCGGGGCGGAAAACTATTTCTGGCCACAGATGGGCACAGATGAAACACAGATTTTTGACACTAATTCCACGAATTGACGCGAATCCAAACACGCGCCGGGGAAAATTAACCGCGAACAACGCCAACCACGCGAACCCGAATTTCCATGCGCTGAAGGCGCTACGGATATTAGCCCGGGGTTGCCCGCGCGCAGCCAGGGCTACCCCGGGAAACCGTCCCACCAAATAAATTCCTTCTCCCAGCGGCTGGGAGAAGGTGGCCGCAGGCCGGATGAGGGTTGGTGTGAAAAGGTGAACGGGCTGGCTTCAATTTGAGGCAGTTTGAAAAACCTTATTTTTTACAGATTGATTGCAATACGGGTGCGTGAGTTGGCAATTTTCTTCATTCCCTTTACCGCCAATTGCCTTCTCTGTAACGTGGTCGTAAGAAACCGACTTGGCAGGATCCAAATAGCCGTCGCAAATAGGGCAGCGTAGCGCAGATTTAAGCGCAGTCTTGATGAAGACTGCGCTTTTGGTTTCTTCTGAGAATTTCTCGCCTGTTCCTGGCGCTGGCCCCGTGATGATTTTTCCTGTCAGTCCAGCGTAAACTACAATTTCGGCATCCGTAAGGGTTGCGGATGGATTTTTGGATAACACACCAACGAGGGTTTCAAGTAGCTCCGCATATTTACTCACCCTGTATTTGCTAATCGTTTTCTGGAGAATTGTTGCAATGAGGTCTTTATGTTCAATCAAAACATTTTCAAATTTGCCACGAACAGCAGAAAACTTTTCAAAAAATAATTTGTCGTTATTGATTAATTTTCGACTAATCCAAATAGACGTGCCCAAGAACATCGGAATCGAGTGGCGCGCAGTTGGGCCATAAAAATATATGGCCGGATGCAGCCCTAAACTTCCCTTGTCATTTCCTGTCATTCGAGAAGCCAAGTCAAAAGTTCGGGACAGCGCTTCCTTGGTTGCCGATCCGTCACTGTCATCGGCTTGATCTTTCAAGTGCTTTGGTTTGTCTTCATGATCTTTATTTGCCGCAAGTGCAAACTCAATCAATACCTGGAGTGCTGCGCGCACGCCAGTTGAACCGCCCAACGGCAGATCCAAGGTTTTGACGGGAGTATCGAATTCTGGCTCAAAGAGGCTGTCATGAATCTTTTTTGCCAACTGTTCGATTTCACTGCATGTCGGAGGCGCGAACTTTGACCAATACCGATGCCCCATTCCAGCTCGAATTACAGCACGAGAAGCGATAGCGATTGGTTTCCTGCGATTTGAAAGGAGCAACTCTTCAATATCGTCAAGAGCTGTTCCTTGAGTATTGATCTTGAAAAACGAAGCTTCCGCTTTCTCCGCGTTACCTTCAACCCACTGCACTGGGATACCTCTGGACACGACGGTAGTAATTCGACGACGCTCACGCTCTTCAAGCTTTGGATTATCAAGATTTGATTGAAAGTGCTGCCAAGTGCCAATTTTTTTAGCAACTAAATCCCGAGTTTTTACAGCTGCTCTCTTTTGCTCCTTGGAAATTATATCGCCAAAATATGCACGCGATGTTGGGCCGTCCCCATAATCATCTTCGATCCATGACCTGATTGCGCTCAAACGATGCCCGCCATCGATCACGAAAAAATATGTAGGAGATTTCCAAACGATAACTGAAGGGATCAAGTCACCATTAATGAAACATTCAAGGAGTGAAACCACTTGTTCAGGCGACCAGTGGTTTGTCTCTCTCTGAAAATCAGGCTTACGAAGGCTGGGACGTATCAAGCCATCTGGCTTGAAATCCCGCACAGAAATTGACGGAAACTTTTCAAAGCTCGTTGCATCCTTTTCATCCATTAGCGCGAAATCGGCTCTCGGAATCATAGCATCGAGATTAACCAATCGAGTTTTTGCAGCCATAATAAATGGAGATTATTCGTTTGTATGTGATCTTGGCAAGGCTCGCGATCTCTTTACCTCACACCAGCCCTCATCCGGCCTGCGGCCACCTTCTCCCAGCCGCTGGGAGAAGGAATGTTTTGTGGGACGATTTCCCGGGGTAGATCCGTGCCGGACTGGCCACGTCCCAACCCCGGGCTAATTTCCGTAGCGCCTTCAGCGCGGGGGAATTTGTGTTCGCGTATTTGGCGTGGTTCGCGGTTGGAAATTTATCCAGCGTCTTTGAATTTATGGAACTCGTGCCAAAGAATCCGCGTTGATCCGTGTCAATCCGTGGTTGAAATTCCCCATCTTTGCGCCTTCGCGCCTTTGCGTTAAAAACATTTTTGCGTGGTTCGCGGTGCAGGAGATGATGGCGAGCATCGGCTGCTCGCGCTGCGCTGCCGGTCATTTCTTTTTATAGAGCACCTGGCGGTCCTGGGCGAAAACGGTGGGCTTGACCGCCCCGCCGTTGACCGTGTTGATGAGCACGTTGTCGAACAGCGCCGAATTCCGCGCGTTGCCCTGCCCACCGGTGATCAAGCCGGCCATGCCGCGGCCAAACGTGGCGTCCTCGGCGGTGACGACGACCTGGCCGTCCACGAGCAGGGTGAGCTTGGAGCCTTGGAACCGGAGCTTGACGTTGTGCCAGCCGGCGGCCTTCCAGCCGGTGATGGAATTCGTCGCGAGCACTTTATCACGCGAACCCTGCGAGGGGAATTGCTGGTTGGCGATGTTGATGGCGCAGGTGCCGTCGGCGTCCAGCCGGGCGTAATAGCCGTTGGGGTCGCCGTCCCAGCCGTTGCCGGTGGCATTGATGCGGCCCATGACGCCGGCCCACCCGCCGTTGTCGAAGGAGATGTCGGCGCTCACTTCGTAATCGGTCCAATGTTCGTCGCCGAGAATGGTGTAGGGTTTCCATTCGGGCGCCCAGCTTTGCGTTTTTTTGTCAACGACTTGGCGGAGGCATTTGCCTTTTTTGTCGGGCCGGTCAACCACTTCAAACACGCCGGAGATGTCGGCGGTGTAGTGCGGCAGATAACCCCATTGCTTGGGATTCTTGTAATGGTCGAAATTCTCGAAGTAGGGGAACGGGAACGGCTTTTCCGCCGGGACATCCGCGAACGTGCCCTTCTGCTGGCCGCGCGTGGTCGAGAGGGTGTAAATCGCTTTCGGCTCGAACGTGCAGGAGAAGGAGCCGTCCTTGTCCGGCTGGATGTCGGCTTGTTTGATGAACTGCGCGTCGCGCGTGGTTTTCCAGACGCAGAGCGGGCGCGAGGACAGGCCAGCCGGCTTGAAGTTGACGGTTTGCGGCCCGGTGGCGCGGGCGGTTTCCACAATCACACTGTAATCGCCGCTGTCAGATTTGAGCGTCACGGCGCTGCCGCCGTAGGAGAGCGCGGTGCAGCCGCTGTTGACGTAGTGCCAGCCGATTTTGGTGAACTGGCCGTAATGCGCGTAGGACCAGATGATCGGCTTGAGCGTGTAATGGCCGCTCCACGGACTGCTCGCCCACATCGCCGGCGGCTGGTCGTAATACGGCTCGATGGGATACGTGGAACCGCAGAGATACCAATTGACGATTTTCGTCGCGCCCTGCTCGATGTAATTAACATTGAAGAAATGGACGCAGCCCAAGGCGGCGTCAAATTCGGTGTCGAAGCGGTTCCCGGCCTCGTTATAGACATGCTGTTCCGTGTTCCAAATCGGTTTGTTGAGGCGCGCGGCGATTTCGCCCACAAACGCGGGCTGCGGCGTGACGTTTTGCAGGCAATGGTTGCCGATGATATTCACGGCGGCTTGCAGGTTGGTGTCGGTGTCGAACTGGCGAATCCAATCCCACATCTGCGGGTAGCTGGGGCTGTCGAAGGCGTGAATGCGCACGCGGTTCAGACCGGCGTCATTCAGCGTCTTGCGGAACATCGGCACCCACGACGTGACCGAGCCGCGCTCGTTGCGGCAGCCGATGGCGTCGAGGGTCAGGCCGTAATTGGATTTCAGACCCTTGATCCAGTTGACGTAGTAGTCGCACATGTCCTGCGACCAGAAATTTCCGTTGCCGATCCAGCCCGGGCAACCCCAGGCGCAGGCGTCGAGGGTGAGGGCGGGATTGCGTTTCTTGGCCTCGGTCATGAGCCACCATTCGTAGCCGCGGCTGTAATTCTGGTCTGTGCGCGTGCGCATGTGCGTCGGCTCGGTGCCTTGCGTGGAATTGCCGTCGCTCCCGACCTCGATGTAAAGGGTCTGCATCGAGGCGGCAAAGTTCGGCTTGAACAAAATGTCGAGAATCTCGCTGCGCTGCTTTTGGGGATAATCCTTGAGCAGCACCGAGGTGGCGCCGCCGCCGCTCACGGCACCCACGCCTTCAAATAATTTCCCCGGACCGGCACCGTCCAGAACCAGCGTCTGGTTGGTGTGGACAACGGCTGGCCCGGCGGCGGGGTTGGTGTCTTGGGCGAACGCGGAACTGGTGCCGGCCACGAGGGCCAAGGCAATGAAGATGCGGGTGAGGGAATGATTGGCTGATTTGCGGCTCATGTTCGTTACAAAAGTTGCGATTGGGCTGGTGATGTGGCGAAAATCTACAAGGAGCCGCCATGAGCAGCAATGAAGAATGGGTTGCTGCGCGAAAAAAATCCGTGTTTCCCCGGCGTTCGCTTTCCTTCCGTTTCCGTAACGCTTCGATGCAACCAGTCATCACGGCAAGCCGTGGTTGGATTTTCGTTTCTTTGCGCCTTCGTGACTTGGTGTTAAAACATTTTCGCATGGTTCGCGCGGGTCGCGGTTGAAATCATTTTGCGGCTGGCCGGGAACCTTGCCCCGCTGCATTTGTGTTTCATCCGCGTCCATCTGTGGCTGAAAAATCCCCAGACTTGACGCGGCGGGCTTTCAGTCTCATTGATTAGTCATATGCAACTCGACAAGCTCACCCTCAAGTCGCAGGAGGCGTTGCAGGAGGCGCAACGGCTCGCGCGGGAACAATCGCATCAGGAAATGGACGGCGAGCATCTGCTGCTCGCGTTGCTCGGCCAGACGGAGAGCCTCGTGCCGGAATTGCTGGCGCGCATCGGCGTGCCGCCCGCCCAGCTCCAGCCGGATTTGGAAAAGGAGCTCGCGCGCCGGCACAAGATTCAAGGCGGCAATGATCCTTACGCCGGGCGCGATTTGCAGAAGGCGCTCGACGCCGCACAGTCCGATGCGAACAAGCTCAAGGACGATTACGTCAGCACCGAGCATCTGCTGCTCGGCCTGCTCGACGAGGCCAGCCCGTCGCTCAAGAAAATTTTCACCGCGCACGGGCTCAAGCGCGAGGCGGTGCTCAAGGCGCTGGCGGAATTGCGCGGCAACCAGCGCGTGACCGACCAGCAGCCGGAAGGAAAATTCCAGGCGCTGGAAAAATACGGCCGCGATCTCACGGCGCTGGCGCGGCAGGGAAAGATTGATCCCGTCATCGGCCGCGACGAGGAAATCCGCCGCGTGATGCAAGTGCTCACGCGCCGCACGAAAAACAATCCGGTGCTCATCGGCGAACCGGGCGTGGGCAAGACGGCCATCGCCGAAGGATTGGCGCGGCGCATCGTCAGCGGCGATGTTCCGGAATCACTCAAGAACAAGCGGCTGGTGGCGATGGACCTCGGCGCGATGATTGCCGGCGCGAAGTATCGCGGCGAATTTGAAGACCGGCTCAAGGCGTTTCTCAAGGAGATCACCGCGAGCGATGGAAAAATTATTTTATTCATTGATGAATTGCACACCATCGTCGGCGCAGGCGCGGCGGAGGGTGCGACGGACGCGGCGAACATCATGAAACCGCAACTCGCGCGCGGCGAACTGCGCTGCGTCGGCGCGACGACGCTGGACGAATATCGCAAGCACATCGAGAAAGACCCGGCGCTCGAGCGCCGCTTCCAGCCGGTGCAGGTGAACGAGCCGACGGTCGAGGCGACCATCGCGATTCTGCGCGGGCTGAAGGAGCGCTACGAAGTGCATCACGGCGTGCGCATCCAAGATGCCGCGCTCGTCGCCGCCGCCACGCTGTCGCATCGCTACATCACCGACCGTTTTTTGCCGGACAAGGCGATTGACCTTGTGGACGAGGCGGCGTCGCGCATCAAAATGGAGTTGGATTCCAAGCCAACCGAGTTGGATCAGTTGGATCGGCAGATTTTGCAATTGGAAATCGAGCGCACATCGCTCGCGAAGGAAAAAGATTCCGCGACCAAGGAGCGGCTCAAGCTGATTGACAAGCAAGTTGCGAACTTGAAGGACAAATCCAAGGCGCTGACCGCGCAGTGGCAGAACGAGAAAACCGCCGTGAACGCGGTGAGCATCGTGCAATCGCAGTTGGAGCAGGCGAAGATTGAATTGGAACAGGCGCAGCGCGCCGGCGATCTGTCCAAATCGGCGGAGGTGCAATACGGCAAGATTCCCGACTTGGAGAAAAAGCTTGCGGCAATTGAGAAGCAATCCACGCAGACCACGAAGACATCGTTGCTCCGGCAGGAAGTCACCGACGAAGACATCGCCAAGGTGGTCGCGGCGTGGACGCACATTCCCGTTTCGCGGATGCTCGAAGGCGAGCGCGAAAAATTGCTCAAGATGGAGGAGCGTTTGCAGTTGCGCATCATCGGGCAGAAGCAGGCGATCACTGCCGTGTCCAATGCCGTTCGCCGTTCGCGCAGCGGTTTGCAAGATCCGAACCGCCCGATCGGCTCGTTCATTTTTCTTGGTCCGACCGGCGTGGGCAAGACCGAGACAGCCCGCGCGCTGGCGGAATTTCTCTTCGACGACGAGTCGGCGATGATTCGCATAGACATGAGCGAATACATGGAGAAGCACACCGTCGCGCGGCTCATCGGCGCGCCACCGGGCTACGTTGGCTACGAGGAAGGCGGGCAATTGAGCGAAGCGGTGCGGCGCAAACCGTATTCGGTGATCCTGTTTGACGAGATCGAAAAGGCTCATTCAGACGTGTTCAATGTGTTGCTGCAGGTGCTCGACGATGGCCGGCTCACTGACGGACAGGGCCGCACGGTGGATTTCAAGAACACCATCGTCATCATGACTAGCAACCTCGGCTCGCCGATTATTCAGGAATATTTCATGGACGGCCACACGGACAAGTCGTCGCATCAGATCATGGAAGACAAGGTGCTGGCCGAGTTGAAAAAACATTTCCGCCCGGAGTTCCTGAACCGCGTGGACGACGTCATCATTTTCCAAAGCCTCGACCAAAGCGAGCTGGCGCGCATTGTGGAAATTCAGCTCGCGCAACTGGAGAAGCGTTTGACCCAGCAAAACCTCACGCTCGACGTGGACGACCGTGCGAAGAAGCTGCTCGCCAGCGAAGGCTACGATCCGCAATTCGGCGCGCGCCCGCTCAAGCGCGCGATCCAGGAACACCTGCTCGACCCGCTCGCGACGAAGCTGCTGGCGGGTGAATTCAAGCCGGGCGACAAGATCAAGGTCAGCGTGAAGGACGACGAACTGGTTTTCCTGAAGAAATAAAATTCCCAACGCCGGTTTTTTGAGGCAGATATTACGCCCATGTTATTTCGCGACCTGAACGAAGCCCAGATTCTCGCCCTCGCCATCACGGCCGAGGAGGAGGACGCCCACATTTATCGCGATTTCGCCGAATCGCTCCGCACAGATTTTCCGGCCACGGCGGAACTGTTCACCAAGATGGCCGCTGAAGAGGATGGTCATCGCCATCGGTTGACGGAATTGTATCGCCAGCGATTCGGCGAACACATTCCGCTCATCCGCCGGCAGGATGTGAAAGGTTTTATCGCGCGACGGCCATCGTGGTTCACGCAGACGCTCCGGCCCGAACATGCGCGCGATGAAGCGGCCTTGATGGAAATTGAAGCACGCCGCTTTTACGAAGCCGCCGCACAACGGACCACCGACGCCGGTATCCGCCAACTGCTGGGGGATCTG
>Ga0182030_10010164_pt1 | contig 19172 bp, 19 predicted proteins | sample 812S3MmetaG_FD_121299 | JGI IMG/M metagenome (GOLD analysis project Ga0182030, IMG submission 121299) | Permafrost microbial communities from Stordalen Mire, Sweden - 812S3M metaG (Illumina Assembly) | ecosystem: Environmental > Terrestrial > Soil > Wetlands > Permafrost | place: Sweden... | reverse complement strand
GGCCTGCCCGGTTTCGGTGTTGACTCCGTGATCCACGAAATTCCGGATGGTCATTTTCTCGGCCAGTTGTGGAACACCGCCGGCGTGGTCGGTATGGAAGTGGGTGATCACCAGGTAATCGATTCTCTTCACGCCGGCCGCCTTGGCCGCGGCGGCGATGCGCTCGGCGTCGCGGTGATTGAATCCGGGCCAGCCGGCGTCCACCAGCATGGATTCACCCGAGGGCGATACCCACAGGGTCGCTTTGCCGCCCTCCACGTCTATCGCGTAGACTTCCAGTTTGCCGGCGGCCGGCAGAACCGCCGCCAGTGTCAGGAGGAGAATGGCCGGACGTAGCTTCCACATGGCCAGAATGTTAGCATGACCGGATGGCCGCGACGCGCGGAGGCTTGCCGGAACAGATTGCGCTCGCATAACGTAAAGATAGATAGATGCCCTTTTGCAGCCAGTGCGGGAACCAGGTGGGGCCGGCCCAGCCATTTTGCCGCCGGTGTGGCGCCGCCCAACCGATCGACCCCGCCGCTGCCGTTCCACCTGCCGGGCCTTCGCCGCCCGACCCGTTGTCCGGTATCTCCCCGCGGACTGCTTCCATTTTGTGCTACATCCCCGGAATGGGCTGGATTGCGGCGATTATCGTCCTGGCGTCGCAGCGCTACCGCCAGATGCCGGCCGTCCGCTTCCACGCCTTTCAGGGTTTATACCTGTTTGTGGGCTGGCTGATGAACGATCAGGTGCTGAAGTGGGCCTTGGCGCCGCTCTCGCACTTCCACCTGCACGATCTGGTGAGTCTGGTGCTGCTGGCGATGTCCGTCTTTATGATGGTGAAGGCATCGCACGGCGAGGCATACTCCTTACCGCTGTTCGGGGAGTTGGCGCACCGCTCGATCTCGGAGAGCTAGCTTCAATCGCCTCAGAACCGATACAAGGACCGCCGCACCTCACATGCCGCAAGCCGGCCTCGGCAGCCGATTCCAGCGGATCGGTCGAAAACATGGCAAATAGAAGCTCGGCAATCGACCTGTCGGTCTGGAAACCCGGCTTTGCACGTGGCCGCACTCCTCGTCCATGTTTGCTTTCATCCATCTCACGCGACGGTAAACCGGCCAACCCATCGTCGCGAGATGCCTCAATTGTGACGAAAGATGACAACGCCGTTGGCGGTCGGAAACGGCACTTGGTCGAAATGGGGGTCAATCCTGATCTGCTTCAGCATCGGGAGCGACACGATGTTGACGAAATTCGGGGGAGTAGTCTGAAAGGGCTCATCCAGTGTGATGTAGTACAACAGATTAAGATCTTCCACGCGTTTGCGTGCAGCAGCGACGTTTTTTTCGGCGTACCCGAGAGAGGTAAAGTAGCCGCGGACACCGGTCTCCAGCCGGTGCTTGGCAGCGAAGAAACTCACGGTATTCGCGTTAAGCCAGGGCTCTTCGACGCCGACGATGTTGTACCGGCCAGCGACGGTCGACGTTATCGCGACGATGCCTTCCACTTCACGGTACCGGGTCTGGTCCACATGCGGTTTGGTCAACCATTCGAATTGATCCGGCAGTACACCGGCCCCTCCCAGAACGACGCGATGTACCGCAATAAACTGGAGAGCGCAGAGCGCAAACATCGCGGCAAAAGCCGCCCGGGAGGTAACCGGCGCGCAGATACTCATCACGATGACCGCCAGGAAGACAAGCATCGCGTACATGTAGCGCGCATCTACCGCATCGTTCATCGAAAAGACCAGCAGAAGCAGCCCACACTGGAGCGCGCTCAGGACGGCGGTTGCCCTTACGGGACTCGGAAGAGAGCGCCTACCGGCAGAGGCGAAGCGAACCACGAGCCCCGCCGCCACGACAAGGATCACCACCCATGAAACGTAGGGGGAAAGGAACGACTGCTCCAGTAACTTCAGCCACACGACCAACTTGGTTCCTACCGATGCGCGTGCTCCATACTGCAGCGCGATTTCCCCTGACGACGAATCACGGACATGCCGCCAGACCGCCTTCAAGTTCACCGCGTACCACATGGCCGTGAGCGGAGCGGCCATAACTATGGAGATTACCAGAACGCGCCCGGAACGGCTGTACAATTCGCTCCGCCATCCTTGCAGCAACGGCTTGCGAATCAGGACGAATGCGATGTACAGGCAAGGCAAAAGACAGTAGATCGGAGTGGTCGCTTTAGCCAGAATACCTGCGAGGAGCGCTCCAGCCAGGTGCAGCATAATGCGGGCAGCCGGCCACTCCGAGCATCGGACCATGATCAAAACGGTCCAGGCCACTGCGAGCGCCTGAAGGGGCTCGACGAAAAACTGGTGAGAGAGGCCAACAAACGACTGCGCGGCGGCAGCTATGGAAACCCCAAGGGCAGGGACGGCATAAGACTTCGGAGCGATGGTCCGGCCGATTTGGAAAATCAGGTATAGAGTAACCGCTTGGGTCAGGAGTACCGAGAATAGAAGCGCGCTTTCGATGGAGCCGCCCAGTGCACCGAGCGGCACGAATAACTGTCCCAGCCAGACGATCCCTGGCGGCTTCAAATTCATGCCCGTCAACATGGTTCGGCCCCAATCGACCATGGAGCGCGTCAGGTTGAACCAGAGATCCACGGAAACCTCGCCGTACCAAGCTTGATCCCACGGCCATGGCGTGCGGTCGCGAATAATCCAGAGGATATTCGGAATGAGAGCGGCGCCGATCAAAGAAAGAAGGCAAAGAAGTTCGGTCTTGCCGGAGCGGGACTTGGACGGTGTCTCCGTAGTTTGACAGGCACCGGGGTCCTCGGCTTGTCCCAGGTCATCATCTGGAGTCATGTTTCGGGTTGGTTCGGGCTATCGGTAGGCCCTTAACACTTCATGAGCTTAACACAGCGGTGCGCGTCCCGCCGGAGGTGGAGCGCGTCGTATAGTCTTACGGTTCAATCCGATCATCGGGGCGTGTATGCTAAAATCCTTCGTTTGGACGAGACAGCGGTTCTTAGACGCGCCGCCCGGCGACCTTGCCGCAAAGCCGGGCTAACGTTTTGCTCCTCCCTTATGAGCACCAAGCCTGACATGCGCGAGAGAGAAGCCCGGGACGGAGGAGTCGCCGCTGCCCCCGCGGTATGGGGTCTGCAGGCACTTCGCGAACGGAATGAGCGCACGCGGCGTCTGCAGGCAGTGCAAGCTCCCTCGCGGGCCAATTGGATTCGACGGAATCGCTATTATTATCAGATCCTCAAGAGGCTCTTGAAACACCTCGTCGAGCCGGGAAAGCGCATATTGAACATTCGCTGCGAGACCGGCTTTTTGCTCGAAGCGCTCCAACCCTCTTATGGCGTCGGCGTGGATATTAGTCCGGAGATGATTGCCGCTGCCCGGCGGGAGCATCCGAGGTTCACTTACGTGGAGGCGTTCCCGGAGGACTACACCCCTTCCGAGACCTTCGATTACGTGCTGATCAATAACGTCAATGAGGTGGTGGACGTTCAGATGGCCCTGCACCGTATCCGGCCCGGATGTCAACGGCACACTCGCCTGCTGATCTACAATTACAACCACTTGTGGGAACCTATCCTGCTTCTGGCGCAACGTTTGCATCTCAAGATCCCTCAAGGCGATCAGAACTGGCTCTCGGAAAAGGACCTGACCGGATTGCTGGAGCTGACCGGGTTTGAATGGCTGAAGACTTACCGGACGGCCCTGTTTCCGAAGTATGTCCCGCTGTTGTCGGCCCTGCTGAACCGCTTCGTGGCCAAACTGCCGTTGGTGCAGCGCTTATGCATGGTGGAAGTGCTGGTGGCGAGGCCGATCCCCAAACCCCTCGATCCGGCTACGCTGAAGGTCTCGGTGGTGATCCCTTGCAAGGACGAGCAGGGCAACGTCGAAGACGCCGTGAGACGCATCCCCGAACTCGGCGGAGCCACCGAGATCATTTTTTGCGACGACAAGTCTACGGACGGCACCGAGGACGAGGTTCGCCGCATGCAGGCCATCCACCCCGAGCGGAACATACGGCTGGTGAACGGGCCGGGAATCTGCAAGTCCCGAAATGTATGGACGGGGTTCGAGCATGCCACCGGCGATATTCTGATGATCCTTGATGCGGACCTCACGGTAATGCCGGAGGAATTGCCCTACTTTCTGGATGCCATTGCCCGCGTGGGGGTGGAGTTCGTCAATGGTTCCCGGCTGATTTACCCGGTTCCGAAAACCGCGATGAAGGGCGCCAACATGCTCGGCAACAAGCTCTTCAGCGGAGTCTTTTCTTACCTGTTGGGGCAACGAATCAAGGACACGCTCTGCGGGACGAAGGTGATCTGGCGTTCCGACTGGGAGAGAATCCGGCCCATGATTGGAACCTGGGGGACCATGGACCGCTGGGGCGATTACGACTTACTTTTCGGCGCCGCCAAACTGAATCTCCGGGTGATGGACCAGCCGGTTCACTATCAGGAGAGGATCTATGGCGTCACCAAGATGACAAAGGTCTTCAAGAACGGTTTGATCATGCTGCGAATGTGTATGCATGGTTTCCGGAAGCTCAAGGTCGACTACTAAGCAAGCGATCGCGCCATACGGGCGTTCCAGGCCCCCGCTTCAGCCATCGTAGTATCCAGTCAAGATCGAGAGTTCAAATGCGAATATTGGCCAGACACGCGGTGACAAAGCTGCCCCGGGAGAATCGGTGCGCCGTCCGCCGGGGGGGCCTGGTAGAGATGGATCTTGCCGATCAGGTTGGCCTACGGGGCGACTCGAGTCGAAACCGCGTGTTCGATGGTACACGCGATTCCGCGGCAGACGTCCTGCGAGTGGAACAAGTCGGCGTTCTGAGGCGTGGTACGATGTGCTGAAATATGGCACAACGGCGTAAGAAGAGACATCTGCAACCATCGCAAAGGTTGAGCGCGGATGGAATTGCGGCAGCGGCACCCCACGCCGCTCCAAAGTACGACATGGTGAGCCGCCGGGTGCTGTCGTTAAATGCGAGGTTTCCGCTGCTTGTCTTATCCGCATGGCTCGTTCTCTACGCGGCGCGACCGTTCTATCTAGGTATCTATCAGGATGACTGGTGGGCTCTAATAGAGCCGGTCCATGCCACCGCGCCTTTTTCCCTGGATCGTCTCAGCTATTTCGTTGGCCTTACTACAAACTACGGCCCTCGGCCGGTGCTTGGATTTACTGCTTTCATCGTCACCTCTCTGATGGGCAAATCCGTGTTTGGGTTGCAGTGCGCCTCCATCTTTCTCGTTTTGGCCGCGGCTCTCTCTCCGCTCGTGGCTTATCCGTCTTTCGGAAGCCTCACCAAAATACACTCTAGCAGCGGACCTCGCCGTGATCTTCTGGCTCGCTCTGCCGTGGATGCTCGGGACTACAGCCTGGCCGATGGTGTCCCATAACTTGGTCGCTCAGATTCTGTTCACCGAGGCTGCCCGCATGCTGCTGGCGGGCAAACCGATCGCAATAGGCGCAATGCTTCGATTCGGGGCGTTATTGCTTGCTTCCTTTTTGACGTATGAGGCATTCTATTTCGCAATCTTCCCGGTTCTCGCATTCTATGTCGCCTATCGACTGGGACCGGGGCGGGACAAACGGACTGTGGGGATTCTCATTCTCATTTCTTTTGCCGCTCAGTCGGTTGCCATTGCGTTTAACCGCTACGTCGCTGGCCGTGGTGCGCCGACCAAGACCTTCTCCCAACACTGGATATTGGGGTTCCTATCCAACGTTCACTCTTTACCGGGCATTCTGGAGAGAAGCGTAGGGAATCAGCTTGTCTGGCGAGCGCTGATTGCATCGTTTGCCGCGTGTGCTCTGATCCCTCTTGTAGCAGCGCTGGTCAAGAGAGCCGCGCAGCCATTATGCCGACGAGTGCTGGGATTACTTGCGTTGAGCCTCATCACGTTTCTCGTCTCAAGCTTCGTCTACTCGCTGGCCGGTTATGGTTTTGCCCCATTTGGAATGGAATCGCGCACCCTGTTTTCAGTTTCCTGGTCATTCACCGTGGCCTTCTTTGCGTTGTTTTGCTGCATTGGCGTGCCTGCCTTGGGTTTTCTCAGATTGGGCTTGGTGGTTTCCGGGTTAGGTCTGATTACGTTTCTTGCGGCAACCCAGCAGCGCCAGGTTAAAGACTGGGCGGAAGTGTGGCAACGGGAACGCCGCATTCTTGCCGTAACGCCGATTGATGAGATTCGCAAATGTCCGCCCGATTCGGCGATCCTCTATATCGGACCCGCTACGTATAGGTCCATTACAGTGTTCGGTGCGACTTGGAGCCTGACTCCCGCCGTATTCTCTCTAAGTCCTCTGAATCAGGGCAGACGGCCGTTTCGAGGCATGACCCAGTTTCACCCGACGGAGGGCTATGTTTGGACGTGGGATGGATCGACCCTCTTGATGGACCTTCCGGGATATTGGATTCAGAAATTTTCGGCAAAGCACTTGTACGTCTGGAGAGTTGAATCCGCGCACCTTGAAGAGGTGCAGCCTGGTTACAGATTGCCCGCTTTGAAATAATGCGATCCGCGATTGGCCGGATGCGGACGGCACAGGTGGGCCTGCTAGCGTTATGGCGAGGAGGACAACGAAGTAATCTCCCCGCGCTTCGGTACCCCCTGTAGCACGGCCCGGAGAAAGTTCTGGGGAATCAGCCCTTTTTCGCACCAGCAAGAGGGGCAGCAAAATGGCGCCCCAGGACGTATATGTGGGAATCGTTAGGGCACTTCTGTTCCGCCTCGCGTCTGAGCGGTTGGATGGTGTGGTCGAGGAAGTGACCGACGGTCGGACCGCTTCCGGGGTCGACAAGGAGGATCCTCCAGCTACCGGCAGTGGCAGCCTCAAGCTCCGGTATGATGGTTTGAAAGGCGGCGGGTAGCGCCTCCTCTTCGTTGTAGCAGGCAACCACCAGGCAGAGCGAAACCTCACCAGCTTATATGCCCTGCCGCTGATCATCGGTGTCCCGCTGGACCCTTTGGGCATTGGCCCTCCACGTAGGCACGCGGCCTTCCTGCTCTCCCCACATCGCAAAATGCAGTAGAGGATTGACGCCGCCCCGCCGCACATCCGGGTACGCGCGCAGGTAATAGCGCGTATCGAAAGTGGGCGATGGGTTTCGTCCCTCGCGGAATCCGAGAAACAAATAGTGCAGGAGCGGAGACCGTTTCCGCTTCATCGGTGGAAACTGGCCGGTGTAGTAGTCCGCGTCGAAATGGTCCAGGAGTTTCTGTTCCTGGCCGCTCCGCCGGAGCCTCCACAAAAGCAGCGCGTTGCGGAAGTGTCCCGGCCAGGAAAGCGGGGAACACGCCCTCCACAAGCGGAGCGCCGCTGAAGGAGGCCCCGACGATCTGGCGGCCAGATCATAACAGAGGCCGGCCGCCACTGTCTCCGGAGTCAAATGACGGTCGAGCGCTTGCCGCTTCTCCCGCAGATCGTCGAATAGTCGTGCGTAGGCATGGCCGCTGTCCGCAATCGACATGTGCTCCTCGGCGTGCCTCCTGGCCGCCTGTGCGGAACGCCGCCACCGGTCCGGGCAGCACGCCAGCAGCCGGATGGCCTCGGCAAAAGCGGCGGCGTCCGCCGGCTCGCAGAGCAGGTCTTCCTCGCCTGGCGGCATCATCTCCGGAATTCCGCCCACGCGGCTGGCAACCACCGGCACACCCATGGCCAGGCTTTCCATAACGATGTTCGGCCGTCCGTCCAGACTGGAGCAAACCACCACCGCATCGCAACAAGGCAGGAAGTCGCGGGTGGAAACGAATCCCAGGAACGTGACGCGCCCGGTCAACCCGCGAGCTGCCACTTCGCTTCGCAGGGCCGGCTCCAGGGGACCGGACCCGCAGACGAGGAACTCGATGGACGGCTGGTCCGCCAGAAGCGCCGCGATCTCCAAAAATACATCCGGCGCCTTTTCTTCGGAAAGCCTGCCAAGGAACGTGGCCACGAACCGGCGGTCGTCCGGCAATCGCGGCTGTCTCGTGCGCCAGTCCAACCTGGGGCGGGGCGAGTACACCACCAGGTCCACACCGTTCGGAATGACAGAGACCTGGTCCTCTTGCGTGCCACGCTCCAGGAGCCACGCCTTCATGCCCGCATGCTCCGTGACGACATGGTCGATCAGGTAGTTATACTTGAAGTAGTCGGCGATGTGGCCATGGGCGTTGAATAACAAGTCCACAACCCCTAACTGGGGGAAGAGTTCCCGCAGGTTCGGCAGCAGCTCGTAGGTGTAGGAGGAGCCCACTTGCCATAAGACGCTAACGCCGTGCTGCTGGATCAGGTAGGTAAGGAACGCCGGCCAGTGCCCCATGTCCAGAAAGTGTGGCAGGTGGTAAATACCGGCCGCGGCATCCTCGAACCAACTCGTGGTATCGCCCTGGATTGTCGCCGTTGGGACGGTTGTATAAACCAAAATATGAAATCCCAGGCCCTTCAACTGCCGGCACAACTGGCTGACAATGGTCGCGCTGCCGCCCATCTTCAGGAACGGCATCGCGAGGAGGATCGTGCGGCGGGACTGCGGCCACCCGGTAACCAGTCCGGCATAACTGAAAGACCGTCTGCCGATCGGCTCCGGAATAAGCGGCGACGCTGTCGCGAGATTCCCAAGCGGAGGATCGGCGGGGCGAGCGAGAATCTCCGGGACTACGCCCATTACGGCTGCCAGGCGGCTTGCGAATCTCACGCGTTGCTCGCCAAGCCCACCAAGCCAGTCGGACCCGATGACGGTGGTGAGAACCGCTTTCCGCACCACGCAAATATGTGGCGCGCTATCCGGCGGCTCCTCACCGGCCGCTCCGGCATCGTCTCCATTGACGGCGATCTGGAAAAGACACTTCTCCAGGTAAGTTGGCGCTAACTCATCGCCTGCCAGCAAGCAGCAGACAAACTCCCCGGATGCCCGAGACAATCCTGCCTTCCACGCCCCGCCGCTATTGTCCGGAACGTCCACCAGTAGCGGAACGAAGCGCGGAGAGACAATGTCCCCTAGAGCCGTCAATCGCCCGGAAGGTCCGCATAGCAACACTTCCACCGAGGGAAAGCTTTGGGCCTCAACTGAACGCAGTGTCCGCTCCAGGGTCTCGCCCGGGTTCTCCAAGGAGACGATGACGCTGACAACGGGCCGAGTGGGGAGCATTGCTCAAGCTACAGTAACAGCAAACGGGGGTTGCCCGCAGCACGGCCGGACTGAAACAGCTATTCGCGCCAGGCATGAGCGGTTGGCGGGCCTTTGGCTGTATTGTACGAATCCACTTAACTCGCGGCGCCTGAACGAGTTGCTGCAAACCGATTGTTAAGCTACCATGTTTCTTCGCGGTGCTCGGGAACGCGGTCGGAACAAATGATGACTACGGGTATTATAGGCGCCACGGGATTCATCGGGTCTTATTTGTGCCACCATGCCGGCGATTCGCAAAGACCCCTGAGGATTCTCACTCGAAGCGCCGCCAAAGTGCCGTCGTCTCTTACGGCCGAAATCCTGCAAGGTGACCTGCTCTCGCGCGCGGACTGCCAACGATTCGCCTGCGGCCTGGAAACGATCTACTACCTGGCCCACACCAATACGCCTCTCAATTCCGACCTGGATCGACCGGCTGACGCGGCCCTGAACCTGGCGCCATTCCTGACTCTGCTGGATGCCGTTCGCCAGCTCCGCGGCAAGCCGCACATCGTTTACTTCAGCAGTGGAGGCGCGGTCTACGCCCCGAGCGGCGCGCACGTGCCGTACCGCGAATGCGACCCCTGCGCACCCGGCTCGTCCTACGGCATTCTCAAACTCGCTGCCGAGCACTACCTGCGGCTGGCGGCGGAACGCGGGGAACTCACTGCCACGGTGCTTCGCGTAGGCAACGCTTACGGAACACTCCTTCCTCAATTCCGCACGCAAGGCCTGATCGGCGTGGCCCTAAACCAACTCTTGCATGACGAACCAGTCCGCCTCTTTGGGAATGCCGGCAACGTGCGCGACTACGTTCATCTTCACGATCTCCGGGCCATGACGATGAAGGCATCCACGCCCCGCCGGCCGTTCGACATCGTGAACGTCGGATCGGGACAGGGACACTCGGTGCACGACGTTCTAGCCATCATGCGAGATTGCCATGGCTCGCCATTCCCCATTCGGATGGACGCGGCCCGCGGGCAGTGGCTGACGGATTGGGTGGTCCTGGACAGTTCCTATGCGAAGCATGAGTATGACTGGACTCCGGCCATAAGCCTGCGCGAGGGAATCGCTGCAATGCTCGAGGCCGCGAACGCCGAACTTGGCGCTCAATCGGCTATCGCACCATGAAATGCTCGGTGCTGCTCCCGGTTTACAATGCGGGGGAACCACTGCGCGAGGCCATCGAATCGATCCTCTCGCAGGACGAGCCGGATTTCGAATTCCTGATTATCGAAGACGGCTCCACGGACGGTTCGGCTGCCATGATCCGTTCCTTCGCGCAGACGGACGCCCGAATCCGCGCTATTTTCCACCAGCGGAACGCCGGGCTCGCCGCCACGCTGAATGAAGGACTGCACGAGGCGCGTTGCGACTTCGTGGCACGGATGGATCAGGATGACGTGGCTTTGCCGAACCGGCTCTCGACGCAGATTCGTTTTCTGCGAACGCGCCCGCAGGTGGCAGTGGCCGGCTCTTTCGTTTACCACATGGGCCGCACTCCTCAATTGGATCGACTGGTGCGCCTGCCCGTTGAACATGAGGGCATCGCCGGCACACTGCCGAGAAACAACTGCCTGTACCACCCCTCCGTGATGCTCCGGCGGGACCTCATCCTGAGTTTGGGCGGCTACCGGGCCGACTTCCACAATGCGGAGGATTACGACCTCTGGCTGCGCACATCGCGAGCCTACCAGCTTGCCAACATTCCGATACCTCTGCTGCGCTACCGCTTTTCCGCGACGGGCATGACGTTGGGGAAAAAATGGCAGCAGGCCTTTTACGCACAGATGGCAATGGTCTCCCACCGCTGCCCGGAGTGGAGCATCGAAGAGGTTCGCAAGCAGGCTGCGCTGGACCTGGAAAGACTCGACAAGAGCGACTTTCTGTTTGGGGTGGTCCGCGGCACCACGGAAGAACTGCGGTTACTCGGCCAGGAAGAGGATGCCCGCCGAACGTGGTGGCTGTTTTTCCACCAGTTGGGGTTTAGACAGAAACTGCGTTTGGCAACCACCTCAGGCTGGGACCTCTGTCAATTCCGGAAAATGTTTGACCGCGCCGGCGCGGGGTACCGGTAGTCGGCATTTGGCATGGAACTTCAGAACTCCTGATGTCGTGGAATTTGCAGTGAGCCCTCAGCCCATTTTCCCCGCCAGGCAGAAAATTGCGGGGCGACATCAGGAGTTCTGAACTTTCGTCTCAACTCTACGAACCTGCGCGACATGAGTGAGCCGGCCGAATTGCATGCTTGATGCTATCGCAGCGAATGGCCTCCCAGTTGCTTTCTCACGGCGTATGACTCCATCCCGTATCCTCGCCGGCCTGATGCTACTGGGCCTGGCCCATGCCCAGGACTCCATACCCGCCTTCCAGCGCGTGTCAGGATTGCCGCACGCCGTGGTTCTGCGGCGAATCCCGGTAGAGGACCCGTGGGACCTGGTGGCCGCCCTGGCCTCCGCGCAGCCTTGCGAACCGGCGCCGCGCCCTTGCTGGTGGAACACCAAGGATCGCCTCGGCATCCTGCTCCAGGATCGCAACGATCCTGGCAAAGTGGTGCCGCTGGCCATCGAACCCGGCCCCAACGACGACTGCTCCACGCGAGTCGAGCGCTTCACCGCGCAGGAACTGGTGCTCTCTTGCGTGGGCGAGAAGTGGTCCACCTACGACAATCGGAAATTCGTCTACGACGTCGGCGCGCGCAAGCTCGTGAGCCATTCTTCGTATGCTCCGTTCCTCGCCGAACGCGTCCTCCATGGCCGCAACGGGCCGCAATTCGCAATGACCGATAATCAGCGGCGCCTGCTGGTGGATATCGACCCGGCAACCGGTGAGCCTCGCGTGGTCCCGGTGGCCGAAGTGCCCCAGCCGCCGGAAGAGCCCGACGTGCCGTTCGGACCCGGCGGCCGCTTCCACCTGTCCAAACTCAAAGACAAATTCCAAACGCCATACACCGCGGTGACGGAGGGCGAGGGCCCACGCGAAAGGATCTACACTCTGCCGCAGACCGATCCGAAGACGTGGCAGCGTGCCCGTCCAGACGACGCCAAGACCTATGGGAACATCGAACTGGCGGAGATCCGCGAGGAGATCGGTCCGTACCAGGTGGAGGGCGGGCGCCTCTGGTTTGGCAAGACGTTTTACAACAGCGAAGGCGGCACCGGACTGGGAGGCTTCGGCTTCTTCGACCCAGCCACCGCGTCGTATCGCCTCATCGCCCCGCCGGAGATTTACGCCTGGTCGGTATCGGGGATCCTGGTGGAAGCGGACGGCGTGTGGCTGGTGCTCTATCGCCGCGGCGAGTACGGCGACTATCCCGGCGGCCTGTTGCGCTGGGACCGCGCGGCGGCCACGGTGCAGCATTGGGACATGCCATGGATCGCCACCGGCATCGCACGTTCCGGCGATGCGGTCTATATGGGCGCCACCGATGGCATCGTGGGCCTGCGCGGCGGTCGAATCACGAGTTACTTTGTAGACCGCTCTTCGGCGGGCCAATATCGGATTGTGGCGCGAAACTGAAGCTGCGCATCGATAGGTTGCCATAGTGGAAACCCTCGTAGATGGTCTCCACCGGCTCATCCGGATACGCCATTCCCAGCACCACGAACAGCGGATCGAAATGCTCCGTGGTGGGAACCGAGAGCCGCGCGTGCGGCGCGTTGTGGCGATAGGCCAGTAAGCTCTCCAATTTGCGCGCGGCCACCGCTTCCGCCACCCAGGCATCGAATTCCGCCGCCCACGCGTCCACCGGGGCGTCTTTGTTTTCCATGCGCACGCGACTCAGATTGTGTACGATGCCGCCGCTTCCGGCCACCAGAAAGCCGTCGTCGCGCAAGGGCCGCAGCGCCCTGCCGAGTTGGAATAGCTCCTGCGGAGGGACGAACGGCATGGAGACTTCGATCACCGGCGTAGTGGCTTCCGGCCACGCCAGCCTGAGCGGTGTCCAGGCGCCGTGGTCCAGCCCGCGTTCCCTCTCGAAGCGCGCCTGCTGGCCGGCGGACTGCAGCATGTTGACCACCCGGGCCGCGGACGCCGGACTCCCCGGCGCCGGATAGGTCAAGCGATACAGTTCGTCCGGGAACCCGCCGAAATCGTACAGCAGCGGAGCCTGGTCCCACGCCGTGACGCGCACCGGCTGCGATACCTGCCAATGCGCCGAGACCACCACGATGGCTCGGGCGGGGCGATGCCGCTCGCCAAAAGCGCGCAGCGCCGCTGCGTGCGAATCGCCGCCCAGGGCCGACATCGGCGACCCGTGCGCGAAGAATACCGCCGGTAAACGCTCCATGTTTCTATTGGATGACGGAAATCGGCGCGAGGCTTCGATATGCTGGAATCGAGGAGGCTGCCATGGCATCGCCAGAGAACTTGTTTATCGGAATCAGGGGTACGGTATTGGCGATCGACCGGACTACCGGCAAGGAGGTTTGGACATCGCCGCTCAAAGGCGCCGATTTCGTCAATGTGGTGCTGGATAAAGGACAGCTCTTCGCCGCGACCAAGGGCGAGTTGTACTGCCTGGATCCCGCTACCGGCCACATTCGGTGGAAGAACGAGTTGAAGGGAATGGGTTGGGGACTGATCGCCATCGCCCCGTCGGCGGATGGCAACTGGAGCGTTATCGAGGAGAAGCACCGTCAGGATCAAGCGGACGCGGCTGCCAGTACGACGACCGCGACCACTTAGAAGGGCCCTAGAATAACTTCGCAGCAAAGCATCGTGGCGCAGACTCTCAGTCCGGATGGCGTCGAGACTCCGAACTCCTGATCTCGCCTGGGATTTCGGGTGGCCTGGGAAAATGGGTCGAGCCGTTTCTTGCCAGAAGCTCTCGCCATCGAAAGGAATGGCTCAGCCCATTTTCCCCGCCAGGCTGAAATTGCGGGGCGACATCGGGAGTTCCGATATCGAAGCCCGGAAGAAACTTGCGAGTGGGGACGGACGGACGGGAAATCTGTTTTCGCTGAGACAGAAACTTTTCCAAGAACTTCGGACACTTCACGCCGGTTTATTTCGCCGTTATTCTTGCGCGCCTCCTTAGCGGCGATACGGGAACTGCCGCTAACGCCGCCGATGGAAGCGCTGGGGAGGCGTGGTCTTCGGAGTTCGGCCGCGCCTATTGCGCTTCCACCGCCGCCAGCAAATCGCCGGTGAGCCGCAGCACGCTCCAGCGCGCCCGTTCCACGGTGTATTGTGCGTCGTAGAAGGCCATCCACTTATCGTTTTCAGCGACGCGGGCTTCCTCCACCTGGCGCAACGTGACGCGGCCCTCTTGCATTTGCGCCAGATATACCGAGAGCTGCTCGCGCGCCACTTCCAGGTCGAGCCGTGCCACCTCGGCGCCTGTCTCCGACTTGCGCACGTTGCGGAACGACTGCTCGAGGTCGCTGCGGAGGTGGTTGCGGGCGTTGTTGAGATCGATTCTCAAATGCGAGATGTCGCTTTCCACCTGCGCGACCTGCGCTCCTACGCCCGGGCCGACCGCGAAAGGAATCTGGAAAGACATGCCGATCTGTTCGTTGTTTTGCTGGTATTTGGAGAAGAACTCGGCGTAGTTGTTGAATTTCGCCAGCAACGAGTACTGCGCCACTAGGTCCACGCGCGGCAGGCGTTGCGCCTTCACGCCGCGTTTTTCGAGCTCTTTGGCGGCGATTTGCGACTCCAGCCGGCGCAGGTCCTTGTTGGCGTCGAGTGCGGCCGTCACCGCTTCCTCTTCGGATTTCGGAAGCGGCGGCGTAGCGCGCTGTTCGGCCACCGGGTGGACGCGGTCTTCGGCGGAGAAGCCCAGCGCCAGGGCGAGAGCGGTTTCCGAAGAGGCCGTGTCGTCGTCCAGCAGTTCGGCGGCCTGGCGGGCGTGCGCCAGGTTGGCGGCGGAGGTCTTCTCGGCTAACGGCAGGGCGCGGCCTTCCTGTACCTGCGTCTGCACGGTGGCGAGCACCTTCTGCATGCTCTCGGCCTGCTTGCGCGCGAGTTCTCCCAGCCGGGCGGCGCGTTCGGCATCAAGGTACAGCGAAGCGGTGCGGAAGACCACTTCATCGCGCTTGCTGGTGACGGCGAGGGCGGCGCCGCGGGAGTCCTCTTTGGCTTGCGCCACGGCCAGGGTTTGCTGGCGATTAAAAATGTCCTGCACGATGTGGGCTTGCACCACACTGGGCGCGGAGCCCTCGATGCTCATAGGGAAACCGTTGCTGTAAGCCAGCCCGCTACCCACGATGAGGCGCGGAGTGAATGGGTCCTTGGCCACGCGGACCCCCTGCCGCGCCTTTCCTTCATCCAGGCGCGCCAGGGTAATATCGGGATTCTGTTTGAGGGCCGTTTCCACCGCCTGCCGCAGCGTCATGGGATGGACTTCAGCCCGCAGCAGGCACGCGAATGCCACAAGAAAGACCGCTGATTTGGACATACTTCATTATTCACCACGAAGGCACGGCGGCAAGAGAGAGGGTTCCTATTCCGCGCCTGAGCCACGAATCCCCAGATCGATGAAGCACCCCGAGGAGGCAAAGTCACAGGGGTCTTCTTCTTGGCGGTCGTTCTTGGCGACTTGGCGAGAGATCTATACCGGATCGCAGTGGGCGAGAATGCCGTGGCTCCATAGGTCGTCGACGCAGCCTTTCGCGTGCACACCAGTCTCGGTCTGGGATTGCTGGAGTCGGTCTACGAGGCGGCCTTGGCCTACGAACTGGAAAAACGCGGGCTGAGCATCACTCGCATCGTCAACGGACTCAAACAATGATCTCTCGCAAAGTCGCCAAGGTCGCCAAGGAAACGCCCTCCGGCTCGTAACGGTTTCTTGCGTTTTGCGACAGAAACCAGATAACATCATCAGCCGCGCGCGTTAGCAAGCGGAACCTCGCCAGGGATTTGCCGCTCGCCGGCGTATTAATGGCGGCAACACCCGCGCGTCGCCGCATCCTATTGAAAGGACTGATGCGGCCGGAAGGCCCATGAGTTGCTTCTCTCGACTACATGCGTGTCAAGTGGTACGCCTTAGTGCTCGGGTCCATCATCGGAACGATGGCTTTATCCATGCCGGCCACCGCTCAGATTTCCATGCAGCGCCCAGGGCTAACCGGTGTTCCGGCCGGGAGAGCGCTGGCTGCCCCCGCCAAGCCGGGGACGGCGTGGACGCCCGAGGAGCAAGAGCGGCTGGCGCAAATGCTGAGTCGAATGAGTCCGAAGGAGCGCAAGAAACTGGCCAAAGCCTTGAAGCACATGACCCCGGCACAGCGCCTGCAGTTCCATGCAACTCTGAAGCAGCAGTTGGCGAAAATGGGACCACCGTCACAATTCGCAAAGCACCCGAGGTAGGATCAACGTACGTCTGCATAATGGTCCGGGCGGGAATAACCTCATCCACCGCGCTCAAAATAGCTGTTGGATCAGCGGGGATTTCCGTCGAGCAAGTCCTGGAACTTCGCTGAACCGCGGCCGCCCGTTAAAGGTTTTGGCCTTCCTCCCGCGACACGCCGTTCCCTGACGACGGGCAACTGCGACGGCTGCCGCCAAGCTCCCTACCCCACTTTCCACAGAATCTGCCGCAGCATTCCCAATAGCACCGGAGCGTCGCGGCCGGCGATATCCAGCCGCCGCACCAGGCGCCGCACTTTTTCTTCCGTCGACGCGGCAGTCACCGGGTTCACATACCCGCTCTTCCGCAGGATTTCGAGCAACAGCAGCGTGACCTGCTCGGTCTCTCCGGCCGCGGCTCGCGCGATGGTCTTCGGCGGCTTGGCGGCGGCAGCCTTGGGGTCGCGCGACAGTTCGTAGAGACATAACGCCACGGCTTGCCCCAGATTCATGGAAAGATCGCCGCCCACCGTGGGGATGCGCATCAGCCAATGGCAGTGGCTCATCTCGTCGTTGGTGAGTCCGAATTTCTCCGAGCCGAATAGCAGTGCCACCGGCGCCTGCGCCAGGGCGCGGCCAATCGACCGGGCTCCGAATTCGAGGCGGCGGAGCGGATGCTGCAACTCCCGGTGTCCCACCGAAGTGGTGCCCACCACCAACCGGCAATCCGCCACCGCGTCCGCCACGCTGGAGTATTCCTCGGCCGCCCGCAGTAGCGGCGCGGCCCCCACCGCCGAGCGGGCCTCGCGGAAGGCAACGTCATAAGCGTTGACCACCCGCAGCCGCGAGAATCCGAAGTTCGCCATGGCGCGCGCCGACGCTCCGATATTGAGCGGATTGCGCGTGGAGACCAGAACCACGCGGAGGTCGTCTTTGCTTTCGGCGGAGATGTCTTGATCGTAACGCAACCCGCCCGGGCAATCTGCTACTCTGCGTTACGGGAGGCGTGAAATGGACCCCTCGGTCTCTTTCCCCGAAAACTGGACCGCGCCACGGGAATTGACGCGGGCGCTGCCACGGGAAACCAGCATGACCGGCCGTGCCATCGTGGTTGTCGTCATGGGTGGGCTGTTCCTGCTCGGCAGCGTTCCGTTGTTCCTTTTCTTCCGCGGCGAAAACGTGCGCCAGACGGCGCGGGCGGAGGCGTTACGCACCCAGAGCCTCCAGGCCACCGGCGAGATCGTCCGCCTGTGGCACAGCGACAACAAGGAGCATACGCCCATGGTGACGTATGCGTTTACCGCCAATGGGATCCGGCTGCAGGGCGACTCCAGCGTGCCGGAAAAACTCTGGGAGGGCATCCGCAAGGCCGGTTTCATGCCCATCCGCTATCTACCGTCGGACCCCAGTATCAACCATCCGCTCGCTTGGGAGCCGTCTATCGAGCCGGCCTGGGTGCCGTTCACCCTTCCGGTGTTGCTGGCCGGAGTCGCCATCGGGCTCCTGATCCACGTCCGGCGGCAGGGCCAGGTGGCGGCGGAAGGAGTGCCCGCGGTGGGCGTAGTCAACAGATGTTTCCGCGTTAAGGGAGGGTGGGCAGTGCGCTACCAGTTCCGCATGAAAGATGGCGCCATCGCGCGCGGCTCCTCCCAGGCCGGGCACCGCCTGGAAGTGGGATCGGCCATTTGCGTCCTCTACCTCCCTCCCAATCCCCGGAGGAACCAGATGTATCCTTTACGTTTTTATCGGGTGACGCAATGACTTTGCCGTTACCCACGCGTTCGCTCGGCCAGAACGGCCCGGCGGTGTTTCCCCTCTCGCTCGGATGCATGGGGATGTCCGGTATGTACGGGCAGGCGGACGAAACCGAGAGCATCGCCACCATCCATGCCGCCGTCGATCGCGGTGTCACGCTGATCGACACGGGCGATTTCTACGGCATGGGTCACAACGAAATGCTGATCGGCCGGGCGCTCGAAGGGCGCCGCGACCAGGTATTGCTCTCGGTGAAATTCGGCGCCTTGCGCGGGCCCGATGGGAGTTGGCTGGGCTTCGATTCCCGTCCCGCGGCGGTGAAGAATTTCCTGGCGCACTCGCTCACCCGCCTGCGCACCGATCATATCGATATCTACCGCCCCTCGCGCCTGGACTCGGGTGTGCCCATCGAAGAGACTATCGGCGCCATCGCCGACATGGTGAAGGCCGGCTACGTGCGGGCCATCGGACTCTCGGAAGTGGGTGTGGAGACCATCCGCCGCGCGCAAGCTGTCCACCCCATCTGCGATCTGCAGATCGAGTATTCGCTGATCAGCCGCGGTCCGGAAGCGCGCATTTTCCCGGTGTTGCGCGAGTTGGGAATCGGAGTGACGGCTTACGGAGTGCTGTCTCGCGGGCTGCTCACCGGCTCGGCGCCCGCCGGCCGGGGCGATTTGCGCGCCCACATGCCGCGTTTCGTTGGCGATAATCTGGCCAGCAACCGGAAGATCGTCGAGACGCTGAACGGTCTGGCCGCCGAAAGAGGCGTAGCGCCCGCGCAACTGGCCATCGCCTGGGTGTTGGCCAAGGATTCCGCGATTGTTCCGGTGATTGGAGCGCGCACGCGGAGGCAGCTCGACGAATCGCTGGCGGCGCTCGACATCGCGCTGACGCCCCGGGAGATCGCCCGTCTCGAGGAGGCGATTCCAGCATCGCAAGTGGCTGGCACGCGCTATGCCGAGATGCAGATGCGGACGCTCGATAGCGAGCGGTGATCGG
>Ga0182030_10010163_pt1 | contig 19174 bp, 13 predicted proteins | sample 812S3MmetaG_FD_121299 | JGI IMG/M metagenome (GOLD analysis project Ga0182030, IMG submission 121299) | Permafrost microbial communities from Stordalen Mire, Sweden - 812S3M metaG (Illumina Assembly) | ecosystem: Environmental > Terrestrial > Soil > Wetlands > Permafrost | place: Sweden... | reverse complement strand
ACGCTTCGCTCAGGATGACAGCTGTTTTGGATGGGAAAGATCTGTACCAGCGGGCTGGCTGGGGGCGTCTAAGACTCAAGTGGACAAGCACAAGCCAGCGCGGCTGAACGGACTGACGGGGCTGCGGACGTTCGCGGCTATCAACATCGTCTTCTTTCACTTTTCCAATCCTCAATGGTTCGGGTTTCTGGCTCCAGTGGTGAACGCGGGGTTCGCTTCGGTGAGCTTCTTCATCCTGCTGTCGGGGTTCGTGCTGGCGTATAACTATGCGGACCGTGCGCGCGCCGGCGCACTGGACAAGGGACGCTTCTGGGAGGCGCGGTTCACGCGGCTCTATCCCATCTACCTTCTGAGCCTGCTGATGAGCTGGCGCATGATTCCGGCGGAGTATCACGCCCACACGCATGGTATGTTCTGGACCGGGATGGTGTTGTCGCCGCTGCTGCTGCAGGGGTGGATTCCGGAGATTGCCACGTTTCTGAACACGCCGGCGTGGACCATGTCTGCCGAAGCGGCCTACTACATGGCCTTTCCGTGGATTGCGAAGGCGAAGAAGCCGCACAGGTTCGCGCCGCAGTTGGCCAAGCTGGCCTTGGTGTGGGGTCTGGGGCTGATTCCGGGGACGCTTTACATTGTGTTGAACCCGGATGGGATCGCGCATCCGGACCGGTGGAGCTACGGGCCGTGGCTGCAGGCGCTGAAATATACGCCGCTGCCGCACCTGGCCAGCTTTGTGTTTGGCGTGCTGCTGGCGGGGTTGGATGAGCTGGCGCCGCGCGCGGGGCGGCTGCGGTTTTCTCTTGGACTTTTTGGGTTCGTGGCGACGTTTTTTGTTCTTTGGCTGGGCGGCCGTATGCCGTACGCGCTGATGCACGACGGGCTGCTGATGCCGCTTTTCGGCTGCATCATCCTTGGGCTGGCCGGGGAGAATCCTCTGGCGCGTGGGCTGGGGTGGGCGCCGCTGGTGTTCATCGGCGAGGCCAGCTACTGCCTTTACCTGCTGCACTTCAACCTGTGGAACCTGATTCACGATTCGCATGTGCTGGTGTGGACGGGGCTGGCGCAGTTCGATCCGTGGATCAGCTATGTGCTGCTGATCCTGATGGCCCTGCTGGCGCTGCACCTGGTGGAGAAGCCGGCGCAGCGGCAGTTGCGCAAGTGGATGGGCGTGGGGTCTGTGACGAAGGAACGTGCGCCGGCGCTGGTGAGTGCGGATCGGGATGGGCCTTGAGGGTCGGGGCTTTCAGCAAGTCAGCCTGCCGGCAAGCCGGCAGTTCAGCGAGTCAGCAAGTCAGCGGCGTAGCGAGGCGGCTATTCAGCTTGCCGGCAAGCCGGCGAGTCAGCGGCGATGCCTACGCCTGCGGGCAGAATTTCAATTTCAGGACGCCCCAAAAATGACCTCCTGTTCCTGGAGGCCAACCCCGCACACGGCGATCCCATCCAATCACCGTCGCCCAGAAGGGCTTCCAAGGAGATTCAGGATGGCGAAGAACACGGCGGTATTCGGACTTTATGCAACGCCTGACATTGCTGAGACAGCGGTCGATCATCTGCTGGCGGCAGGCTTCTCGAACTCGGACATTTCGGTTCTGCTTCCAGACGACGACTCGACGCGCGCCTTTGCGCACGAGAAGCACACCAAGGCTCCGGAAGGCGCCACGACGGGCGTGGCTACGGGGGGCGTCATCGGCGGCACGCTGGGTTTGCTGGCGGGCATTGGCATGCTGGCAGTTCCGGGGGTGGGGCCGCTGATTGCGGCTGGACCGATCATGGCGGCGCTGGCCGGGTTGGGTGCGGGCGGCGCGGTGGGCGGCATTGTGGGCGCGCTGGTGGGCATGGGCATCCCGGAGTACGAGGCCAAGCGCTTTGAGGGAGCGGTGAAGGACGGCGGGACGCTGCTTTCCGTGCATTGCGACACAGCGGAAGATGTGACGACCGCCAAGCTGGCGTTGAAGAATACCGGCGCGCATGATATTGCTGCCAGCGGCGAAGAAAGCTCGGGGAAGGATTCCGAGAAGGATTACGAGTTGCGGAACGCCTATCTGAAGAGTGACACGGATCGGGCTATGAGGATTCCTATGTCGAGTACGCCGGTGGTGGGAATGCCGGTGCGGGAGCGGACGCTGGATGAGGAAGAACTGGTAGTGACGGGGAGTTCGACCGACCGGCCGCGTTATCCGAACGCGTAGGTGCTTTGGTTCGGCGGGGAAGGGTTTGAGGTTTCCCGCCCATTCGCAAAGGACGCGAATGGACGGGGCACGGGGCTGTTTTGCCGGTGCAGGTTGGAAGCAGGTCCCCTTCGACAAGCTCAGGGCAGGCTTTCGACTCCGCTGAAGTACGTTTCGCTCAGGATGACAGTTCTGTCGGCAGGTCCCAAAAACAACAAGAAACCCAGCCGGTTGGCTGGGTTTTTTGTTGTTGGCGCGTGGTGCGGGAGGCTACGGGCTGGTGGTCTGGATCGAGTGGTTGCCGTGGGGCACGGCGGCTACGGCTGACGGCTCAGCGCCGGTGGGGTAGGGCGCGGACTGGGTGGGCGTGAGCGCGCCGGTGTTGGGGTCGAGGCGGAAGCCGGAGACCGAGTTGCCCTGGAAGTTTGCCGTGTAGACGAAGCGGCCGAGGGCGGGGTCAACGACGACCGAAACCGGGGTGGTGTCCGTGGCATTGGTCTGGCTGCCTGTGGCGTTGACGGAGGCCGAGGGCGTTCCGGTGGTCAGGTCGATGACATAGGCGGTCACGGAGGAGTCGAGGCCGTTGGAAACGTAGAGATACTTGCCACGGGGGTCGATGGCGATGGAGTTGGGTTCGTTGCCGGTCCTGAAGGGGCCGTCGATGAGGAAGTCGAGGGTGCTGCCGCCCTGGATGGTGTAGCCGATCAGCTGATTGGAGGCGAAGTCAGTGACGTAGAGGAAGCGGTTGGTGGGGTCGGTGATGAGGGCAGAGGGCCTGACGCCGGCCTTGTAAGGGCTGCCGGACGACAGGGCAAGCGAGCCGCCGGTACCAACGACGTAGCCGAACACCCATCCCGGATTTGCGGAACTGGTGGTGACGCCGCCAGGGTTATAAGCCGATTTGTCAAAGGTTGAAACGTAGACGGCGTTCCCATTGGCGAGCACATTCACGCCGGTGGGAACGATGATATCAGTGCCGTTGCTTGGAAGTGTCAGCGGCTCCTGTTGCACCGCCGAGCCAATGGCGCCGCTCGAGAGCGAGTACTCGGTCAGCGTGGACGGGCTGGGGCCGGAGACGACGTACAGGTAGGTCCCGGCGGTGTTCACCGTGACGGAGACGGGCGTGGCGCTGGTGGTGATGGCTTCTTTCTGCGTGAGGACCCCGTTGCCGGCCAGGGCGAAGTGGGTGACGTTATTGCTGCCGGCGTTGACCACGTAGAGGTTGGCGTAATCGGCGGAGATGGCCATGGCGATGGGGTTGACGCCACCGCTGGGAACCGTGGCCGCTCCCTGGCGCAGCGCGCCGGTCTGCGAGTCGGCGTCGAAGGTCTGGATCTGTCCGGTGCTGCCGGCGCTGGTGCCGGCGGAGTTGGCCACGAAGACGTAGTCGATAGTCTCAATCTCGCAGGCGGAGAAGAGGGTGGCCACCAGCAGGCCGAGGATCGAGACCAGAAAAAGCTGGCTCAGTTTGCTGAACTTCATGCGCTTCCTTCGTCGTAGGCCATCAGGTTCAAGCCCAGAAAAACTCGTTTAGGTTGCCCCGCAATCATTGTAAAAGGTGCGGAGTGGTGCTCTTCGATCTTGTTCTGCCCGCCTGAAACATCTGCGGGCTACTTTGAACTGCTGCTGCTCTGCGAGCCGCCGTGCGGAATGGCGGCTACGGCGGTGGGCTGAGCATTGGAGTTGTAAGGAGAATTCTGCGAATTGATGAGCGTGCCGTCGGTGGGACTGAGCTCAAAGCCGGAGACCGTGCCGCCAACGCCGGTGCCGAGGTAGTTGGCGGTGTAGAGAAAGTGATTGGTGGAGGGGTCAATGCCGATGGCGACCGGCTGCAGGCCGGTGGAGTAAGTGCCGAGCGAGGTCAGGGCGCCGTTGCTCATGGAGTAAGCCTGCACTGTGGAATCCAGGGAGTTGACGGCGTAGAGGTAGGGGTAGACCGGATCGGTAATGATGGCGCTGGGCTGGCTGCCGGTGGCGAACTTGTTGGCGCCGGCAGCTCCGGTGGTGAGGGGCGTGAGGGCGCCGGCGGCAACGGAGTAACCCAGGATGTCGGCGTGGTTGAAGTCGGTCACGTAGAGATAGGTGCCGGTTGAATCGCTGGCCACGGCGGAGGGGTGGGTTCCGGCGGCGTAGGGCGGCGCGCCGCCGTTGAGGGGCGTGAGCGCTCCGCTGGAAGCTGCGGCAAAGGCGAAGACGTATCCCACATTGGGGCTGGCGGTGGTGTCATAGGCCGTGACGTAGACGAAAGAGCCGGAGGGTAGGACGCTGATGGCGGTGGGAACAATCACATCGGGCTCGGGGCCGGTGCAGTTCCAGGTCTGGGTGGTGGAGTTGAGCGTGTAGCCGGTGAGGCAGAGAGGCATGTAGGGGATGTTGCCATTGGCGACGGGAGTGCCGAGCGGGTCGCTGGCGGGATTGCCGGTGCCCACGGTGATGGGCAATGCGGCAACGGAGCCCGAGCAGGGCGCGGCGGTGGAGCAGATGGGCAACGGCTGGTAGAGGTCGACAACGAACAGGTTGGTCCCGTTGACGGCTTCCGCAAGGGGGTAGATGCCGGGGGTATTCACGGTGTTCTGGGGATAGACCTTGCCGTCATTGCCGATGACAAACTGGACGATGCTGTTGTCATCCTGGTTGACGACGTAGAGGTTGTAGTGGTCCTCGGAGACGGCTTCGGCCACGGGGTTGCGTCCGCCGGAGGGAAAGGGCGAGGTGGGAATCTGCCGCATGAAGCCGGATTCCTGGTTGATCTCGAAGACGTCGATCTCGCCGTAGAGGTTGGCGCCGGCTGCTTTGGAACTGGCCACAAAGACAAAGTCCGTGGTCAGGGTTCCGCAGGCGGTAACAAGCCCGGCTGCGAGCAGACTGGCCGCGGAGACCAGCAGGAGCTGGCTCGATTTGTTGAACTTCATGCGCATCTTTCGTCGGGGGGCCGGAACCTGAAGCCCCGAAAATACGGTTTTGGAATCGAACGCGAGAGAGAAAGACAACTTCGTGCTCTCGGGTTCGGCTACGTTCTTGAAAACACTTACAACTGGCCCGGGGCCAGAGTGCAAGCGGGCAGCTTCGGCAGGAAGCTGCCCCTGGATGCGGTCTGCGCCGGGTGAGAGGGATACGAGCGATCCATCCCATGAGCAAACATTAGTTGGTACGTCCGTCCATGACGCACCACGCGGCCGGTCCCTGGAGGGCGAAGGTGCTGGTGGAGGGGAGATTATTCAGCACGCCCGAGTTGGGATCGACGACGCGGCCGGTGACGCTGGAATCGGTGAAGTCCGCCGAGTAAATGAACTGGTCGGAGGGGTCTTCGACGAGGCATTGCGGTCCCGAGCCGGAGCCGAAGGGCTCACCGGCGATGAAGGTGAGCTGGTGGGTTGAAGGATCGATCACGTAGCCTGCCAGTCCGCTGTCGGCATTGGTTCCCTGAACGTTGTTGCCCTGGTTGGCGACGTAGAGGAACTTGCCTTTGGATTCGACCAGCAGATAGATCGGGTTGTTCAGGGTTGCGTCGTCGGCGATGATGCCGCCGGTCTGTGCCTGGAGAGCGCCGCCGGTGCCGATGGAGTAGGGCAGGATCTGGCTGGTGGCTCCGGTGCCGGTGACGCCGGTGCCTTCATTGTCGAGGACGTAGACGTAGCCGCCGCCGAGGACGATGGCGGTGCCCTCATTGATGCCGAGGGTTTGGGCTGTGTTCTGGTTAATGGTCAGCTGGCCGTTGCCGGCGCTGTAGGTGTAGGGAAATACGGTGTCGCCGGCCGCAGGGGTGCCGGCCAGGGTGAGGACGTAGCCGGAGGCCATGGCAAAGTCGATCGGGTTGGCGGGCACCGGGAAGTAGGGCAGCGCCGAGCCGCTGAGCGATGTGACCTGGGCATTGACGACGAGCGAAAGGCGGCCGGTGGTCTGGTTGACCTGGAACGCGGTCACGTCTCCGCAGGACGGGGTGGAACTGCCCAGCGCGGCGAAGCAACTGTTCGGGGCAAGAACTGTTGGCGCGACCCCGGTCACGGCATAGCTATCGGGCGCATCGTGATCGAGCGCGTAGAGGTAGCCGCCGGAGGAGTCGCTGATGAGGCGGAAGGGATTGATGCCCTTGGTGTAGAAGGTCTGCTGGGGGGTGAGGATGCCGTTGCCGCCGACGGAGAATTCAGTGATGTTCGAGTTCTGGCAGGGATCGGCGGTGGTGCAGTCGATGCTGCCCGAGGCAGTGACGCCGCGGTTGAGCACATAAAGAAAGCGGCTGCCGGTGAGCAGGACTGCGCGGCCGGGATTGGCGCCGCCGGAGGCGATGGGCAGGCCATCAATCGGGTGGAGCTTGCCGGTGTTGTGATCGACATCGAAGCCGGTAATGATTCCGTTTCCGCCGGACTGGGCAGTGATTGTGCCCGTGACGTACAAATAGCCGACCGTATAGCTCTGGACGCAAGACGTAACGCTGAAGACAACCGCGGCCGAGAGGGTGGTCATCAGAAGTGCCTTGCCTAATTTCGAAAACTTCATGCGATTCCTTCATCCTGATCAGGCGTGTGCCGCCAGGTTTGCTAGTTCCACAGCAGAGCTGGGTTGGGATGGGTCCCTGCTGCATTGTAAAAGCCAAGGGTGCGTTGTGCCTAGTTTCCACGTGAGACTGAGCAAAACAGGGTGCTTTTCCGTGTGAATCGGGTAGGACCAGAGCCTGCAACAGCACCCGGTTACAGCAAGAAGAAGGATTTCGGATGCGGTCTCGGTTTTGACGCCGCGAGGGCGTCAAAGGTCACCGGGAAGCGGCGGTAGATTTGCGGGGGATGGAAGGTGCGCCCACGTTTTTGCGGCGGGTGCGGGGCGCCTAGCGGGAAGGCAGTTGAGAAAAGCCGCGGGGGTATGGAGCCATGCCCTGACAGAAAAATAGAATTTGGGTTCGCCAAAACCGCATACAGGAAAACGAGGTGCCCGTTTGAGGGCTGGGGTTTCCCGCCCATTCGCCATAAAGACGGCGAATAGACGGGGCACGGAGCATTGTTGGCACAGCCGAGCAAGTTGCGAAGCCGGCGCGGTTGGCTTTACCAGACGCGGCAGGAGTTGGCAGGGTACATGGGCTGGCCCTTGGTGCAGCCGAAGGCCTTGCCGAACTCGTCGAAGTTCTGCACGGTGCCGTTGACGCGCCAGCGGCCAGGGGAGTGGGGATCGACCAGCGCGGACTGGCGGGCTGACTTCTCGGTCTGGTTCTGGCACCACACCTGCGCGAAGCCGAGGAAGTAGCGCTGCGCTTCGGTGTAGCCGTCGATTTTTTCGTCGATGGACTTGTGCTCTTCTGCCAGAGTGTCGAGCAGGGCGATCCACGCGATGCGCAGGCCGCCGTTGTCAGCGGTGTTTTCGCCCAGCGTCAGCTTGCCGTTGAGCTTGGCGGCGGGCACGTCGTCGTGGGCGGGGGCAGCTTCAAAGCCGCCGTACTCGGCCACTTCGCAGTCGGTGCGCTCGGTGAAGGCCTTGCGGTCTTCGGCTGTCTGCCACTCGCGCAGGTTGCCCTTGCCGTCGTATTTCGAGCCCTCGTCGTCAAAGCCGTGGGTCATCTCGTGGCCGATGACGACGCCGATGCCACCGAAGTTCACCGCGGGGTCAATGTTGGGATCGAAGAAGGGCGGCTGCAGAATGCCGGCGGGGAAGTTGATGTCGTTCATGGAGGGATCGTAGTAGGCGTTGACGGTGGGCGGGGTCATGCCCCACTCCTTCTCGTCGACGGGCTTGCCGAGCTTGTTGAGGTCGTAGTCGCGCTCGAAGACGTCATTGCGATGAAGGTTGCCGATGAGGTCGTCACGCTTGACCTTGAGCGCGGAGTAGTCGCGCCACTTGTCGGGGTAGCCGATCTTGTTGCGGATCATGTCGAGCTTCTCTTCGGCGGCCTTCTTGGTGGCGTCGGTCATCCAAGGCAGCGTCTTGATGTCTTCGCCGAGAGCTTTCTCGAGAGCGGCGACAAGGTTGTCCATACTGGCTTTGGCGGCCGGCGGGAAGTTCTCCTTGACCCAGTCCTGGCCCACCGCTTCGCCGAGCGCGTTATCGGTCATGGCGGTGCACTGCTTCCAACGCGGCGTGGGTTCCTTCTGGCCCTGCAGGGTCTGGCCGAAGAAGGCGAAGTTTTCGTCGAAGAAGGGCTTGGGCAGGTTCAAGGCCGAGGCGTGGATGGTGTGCCAGCGGAAGTAGGACTTCCAGGCGTCGATCGGCTCCTTGGCAATGAGGCCGCTCAGCGCTTCAAAGAACTTGGGCGTGGCCACGTTCAGGGAATCGAAGGGGCGGATCTTGATGTCTTTGAAGTAGAGAGAAAAATCGAAGTCCGGGGTGAGCTTCTCGAAGTCGGCGAGCGTGTAGATGTGGTAACGATTTTCAGGCTCGCGCAGGTCGGTGCGGCTGGTGGAGGCCTGGGCGAGGGCGGTTTCGATCTCCAGGACCGCGGCGGCTTCTTTGGCGGCTTCTTCAGGCGAGTCGCCGGCGAGGGTGAACATCTTGGTCACGTGCTCGACATACTGCTTGCGAATGTCCTGGAATCGCTTGCTGTCGACGATGTAGTAGTCGCGATCGGGGAGCGAGAGTCCGCTCTGGCCGATGCCGGCGATCTGCTTGGAGGAGTCCTTTTCATCCTGCTGGACGCCGAAGCGGAAGAGGCCGGCCGGGTCGCCAGCGGCGGCCAGCTCGCCGACCAGCGTGGCGAGCTGCTTCGGATCGCTGAGGGCGGCGATTTTTTTGAACGCGGGATCGAGCGGCTCGAGGCCCTTCTTCTGGATGAGGTCGGTGTTCATGCAGGCGCCGAAGTAATCGCCGAATTGATGCTCGAGGGGCGTCTTGGCATCTTTGGCGGCAGCGTCGAGTTCCTTCCAGAGCAGGTAGCGGTTGCGCTCGCCAAGCAGCGAGAAGGAGCGCGCCCAGCGGACCTGATCGCCGGGGATGGGGTTGCTCTTGACCCAGTTGCCGCAGGAGTACTGGTAGAAGTCGGAGCAGGGGTCGGCGGTCTTGTCGATCGCCGAGGCGTCAAAGCTCTTGATGGCCGCGGGCGGCGCGGGCTTGGCGTCGTCGGTTTGCGCGGAGGCGGGAATCGCGGCGAGCGCGGCGGCGGCCAGCGACAGAACGGAGACAAGGCGAATGGGGTGCATGCGGTGTCCTTTTTTGGAGCAGGGTCAACTGGCTGTTTGGACTGGCGCAGGGAACGCCGGTGCGCGAGCCAAGAGGAAAGCGGAGGCAGCCAAACGCGTGCAGGCTGCATTGCAGAAAAGGCTATCACGCTCACGGCACGGCGCGTTTACGCCGTGACGCGCGGGCTGCGTCCGATTTTGGATTGAGCGACGGCTATCTGGTGTGGTGAGTCTGAAGTCATTCATGGAAATTGGGAAAGCCGAGAAGCAGATTCTTCGCTCACCACCCCCAAACTGAAGAGCGTTTGGGGCCCCGTTCGCTCAGAATGACAGTACCAATTTTCAGAATGACATTGCCAATTCTAGAATGACAGTGCCAATTATGGGAAGCATTTCAGATGCAGCATACTAGACTGTGTGATTTGGTCATTGCTCGCGAACGAATGCGGGCGTGGACGCCCGCACTACAACCGGTCTGGAGACCGGCGCTACATTGAGGCCATTCCATAATCATGCGGTCGCAGTACTAATTGGTCGCGTCCTGGGGGAAATAGGTCCACACGCCGGACATGGATTTGCGTGTATAGGCCGCGCCGGTGGCGTGCTGCATGGGATGGTCGTCTCTCTCATCCCAGGGGCCAATATAAAACTCACCCAGGGCCAGCCCCGTACCTGCCCCGATCAGCCCCGGCGGAGTGCGGTTGAAATGTTCTTTCCAGAATCGTTCCGAATAGAAGAGCGCGCAGTAATCGAGGCCCACGTATTCGTCGATGAAGACGTAGCCTTGGTCGTCGAGATGTGGCCAGAGATTCAGGATGCACGTATTGATGCTGGCTTCGAGGTCGACGTCAAGGAAGGCCATGACGATCTGGCGGTCGAAGTGTGGAAGCGTGTCCTGGAACCACCCCTTCACAAATTCACAACGGTCGATGTCGCCGTAGTTGGTGATATTGCGCCGCACCTCATCGAATGTGCCGCAATAGTCGCCTGGCTGGTAGATGTGGGCTTCACGGTCGAGCGCATCTCCCGGGGGCAGCCCCTCGAAGGAATCGCAAACGATCATCTTTCGGCCAACGATGCGGCAGGCCAGCGACAAGGTGGCTGCGGTTCCACCCTTCCAGGTTCCACATTCAACCACGTCTCCGCGCACATCCGGGGAAAGTTCAAACAGCTTCATGGACATGGCCAGAGCGGTCTTGTAACTGTTCCCGGTTTGGACTCTGTGCTTGTTGCGGACCGCGCGGAGGCCAAATGCCATTCGCTTGAACCAGGTAAGCTTGTAGGCCGGATGGATTCTTCTGGACTGGAGTAGAAAGAACAGGCTGACGGGGATCGACAGCAAGTAGTAGAGCTTCATGAAAAGGCGAGCCAACGTCCGTCTCCTTATGTGTGCACAATCAATAAAAGTTGTCACTCTCGCGAGGAATGAACCCGGAGGAAAGGAGTGGGTGGCAGGATACCGGATCCCCTGGCAACAAGGTCCTCCGGAATGCAACAAGGTGCTCCGGAATCCTACAAGGTCCTCCGGAATCAAGGAGCTATACGTGACCGAAGCATGACCGAATGTAGATAACTATTGCAGACAAACCACTCTGAGTCAACAAAAAGAGGATGCGTCTGAAGGAACAAAAGTGGTTCAGTACGCTTGCGTTTCCGCTTAAGAAATTCGAACTATATTGCCCCCGCGGCGCCGGTTGAAGCACGCTGCTGCGCCCTCGGAATTCGCGCCGCACCCGGTGTTTGTTACACTCCGCATACGGTTTTCCAGGGAGGATGCAGGATGGGATTACGGCAGAAGCTGGCAGTCGTGTTGTGTTTGATGGTTGGTGCAGTAGCAGCCTGGCCGCAGCCGCCCGTGCAACCCGGGGCCAAACGAATCTTGGTGCGCGCCGGCTACTTGCTCGACGTGCACACCGGCAAACTGCTCGACAATCAGACCATCATCGTCGCCGGCGATTCCATCCAGGCGATCAAGCCGACGGGCGATGTGGCGGCGCAGGCGGGGGACACAGTGATTGACCTGGGCAGCATGACGGTACTGCCTGGGCTGATTGACGTGCATACGCACCTGACCATGAACACCGACTTCGATCCTTATCAAGAGCTGATCTCAACCAGCGCCAAGCAGGCGATCAACGGCGTGGTGAATGCGCGCACTACGCTGCTGGCCGGCTTTACGACCGTGCGCAACGTAGGCGCCGATGGCTTTACCGATGTGGACCTGCGCGATGCCATCAATGCGGGCCAGGTGCCGGGGCCGCACATGCAGGTGAGCGGGCCGCTGATCGGAATTACCGGAGGTCATTGCGATGACAACCTGCTTCCCATCAAGTACCACCAGGTGGGGGATGGCGTGGCCGACGGCATTGCCGCTGTGCAGCACAAGGTGCGCGAGAACATCAAGTACGGCGCGGACCTGATCAAGATCTGCGCGACGGGCGGCGTGCTGTCAAAGGGTGACGATCCGCAGGCCTCTCAATTCACTTTGGAAGAGATGCAGGCGATTGTGGCCGACGCGCACCGGCTCGGGCGCAAGGTGGCTGCGCATGCGCATGGGGCGCAGGGGATTCTGTGGGCTACCCAGGCCGGAGTCGACTCGATCGAGCATGGCAGCTACATCAATGACGAAGCCATTGCGGAGATGAAGAAGCGCGGGACGTACCTGGTGCCTACGCTCTATCTGGAAGACTGGATGCTGGAACATGGCAATCTGCCGACGTTCTATCACCAGAAGATGATCGATGTGAGCGCGGTGGCGAAGAGCAATATCAAGCACGCGATGCAGGCGGGCGTAAAGATTGCGCTGGGCACGGATGCGGCGGTGTATCCGCATGGGCTGAATGCGCATGAGCTGGATGTGTATGTGAATCAGCTGGGGATGACGCCGCTGGCGGCGCTGCAATCGTCGACAGTGAACGCTGCGGACCTGATGGGCTGGACGGCGAAGACGGGGACGCTGGAGCCAGGCAAGTGGGCCGACATCATCGCGGTGGACAAGAATCCGCTGGAGGATGTGCGGGTATTGCAGGATGTGAAGTTTGTGATGAAGGCGGGGGTGGTTTACAAGGGGCAGGGGGCGGTGCAGTAAGCCGGGTATGGCCGGTGCGGTGTCTGTAGGCTAAGGATTCGCGCTGAGATGACCGAAGTTTTCTGGGCACGGTTGACATCGCGTACAGGAATCATGTACGTTTTGATCGCAGAGGTGACTCATGGCAGTGGAGACGACCTATACCGCGTTGCGCGAGAAGCTGGCGGGATTTCTGGACCAGGTGACGGATGACCGCGAGGTTGTGATTGTGCGGCGGCGCGGGGCGCGCGACGTGGCGCTGGTGGCTGCCGATGAGTTGTCGAGCCTGATGGAGACGGCTTACCTGTTGCGCTCGCCAAAGAACGCGGAGAGGCTTCTCGCGTCGCTGGCGGAGTCGAAAGCAAATGATAAGAAGCCGGCTCCTGCCATGAAAGCGGTGGATTCGATCGAAAAGCTGCGGCGGGAGCTCGGGCTCTAGTCTTTGCAGCCATCGTACGGAGTTGCGGCGAATGATCAGAAAGCCCGAGCGCGCTGCAGAGTTTCTCGCTCAGTTCCGCGCGGATCTTGCATTCTTCATCAAGACAGACCGCAAGGCTGCATTGCGCGTGATGGAGCTTGTCGAATCAGTTGTGGCTGACCCACTTAACGGAATCGGCAAGCCTGAGCCGTTGCGCTTTGAACTGGCTGGCTGCTGGAGTCGGCGTATCACGCGGGAGCATCGGCTGATATACCGAGTGACTGCCGATCGAATCGATTTTCTCCAGGCGCGCTATCACTACGACTGAGCTTCAGTCTCGATGGACCTGAAGTGAGGAATGGGAATGGTCTTTACAGCCCGCCCCCGCCCCTGACACACTAGGGAGTGGACACCCAGACAATCGTAATTCTCGACTTTGGTTCGCAGTATACGCAGCTGATTGCGCGGCGTATTCGCGAGCAGAACGTCTTCTCGGTCGTGCTGCCCTGCACGGCGCCTCTTACAGAAATCAAGGCCTATAAGCCGCTCGGGATCATCCTCTCCGGCGGGCCTTCGTCTGTCTATGACCACGATGCGCCGGCGGCCGATGCGGGCGTGCTGGCGATGGGCGTGCCGGTGCTGGGCATCTGCTACGGGCTGCACTTTATCGTGCATCACCTGGGCGGCAAGGTGAAGTCTGCGCCGCTGCGCGAGTATGGCCACGCCGAAGTGATGATTGAAGACACGGCCACGCCGCTGTTCAACGGGCTGCCTGCGAATATTCAAGTGTGGATGAGCCACGGCGACGAGGCCGAGCGGCTGCCGGAAGGCTTTCGACGGACCGCGGTTACTTCCAACGCGCTGGCGGGGATTGCCAACGAGGAGCGGCGCATCTGGGCGGTGCAGTTTCATCCCGAGGTACACCATACGCCGCTGGGGCCGCAACTGATTCGCAACTTTGTCTTCAACATCTGCGGCGCTGCGGGGGACTGGACGCCGGCGCACTTTATCCAGACGACGGTCGAGGGCATTCGCGCCAAGGTGGGCGCGGGCCATGTGATTTGCGGGCTGTCGGGAGGGGTGGACTCGTCGGTGGCGGCGGTGCTGGTACACAAGGCGATTGGCAGCCAGTTGACGTGCATCTTTGTGAACAACGGGGTGCTGCGCAAGAACGAGTTCATCAACGTGCAGAACAATCTGCGCGGCAAGCTGGGTCTGCATATTGTGGCGGTGGATGCGAGCGAGCGGTTTCTGGCGCAGCTTGCAGGCGTGACCGATCCTGAGACCAAGCGCAAGCGGATTGGCGCGGAGTTTATTGCCGTGTTTGACGATGAGGCTACGCGGATCGCGAAAGAGACGGGAGGCGTGGACTGGCTGGTGCAGGGGACGCTCTATCCCGATGTCATCGAGTCAAGCAGCGTGAAGGGGCCGAGCCAGACCATCAAAAGCCACCACAACGTGGGCGGCCTGCCGCTGGGCATGAAGCTCAAGTTGATTGAGCCGCTGCGCGATCTGTTCAAGGATGAGGTCCGCCGCATAGGGCGCGACCTGGGGATGCCGGACGATGTGCTGGGGCGGCAGCCGTTCCCTGGGCCGGGGCTGGCGGTGCGGATACTGGGCGAGGTGACGCCGGATCGCGTTGCCCTGCTGCAGGAGGCCGACGAGATCGTCGTCGCCGAGATCAAGGCTGCCGGGCTCTACTCGCAGATCTGGCAGAGCTTTGCTGTGCTGCTGCCCATAATGACCGTGGGCGTGATGGGCGACCAGCGGACATACGCTTACACCTGCGCGGTGCGGGCGGTGCATTCGGAAGACGGCATGACGGCAGACTGGACGCCGCTGCCGTATGAGGTGCTGAAGAAGATTTCCAGCCGGATCGTGAATGAGGTGCGCGGGATCAATCGCGTGGTGTACGACATTACTTCGAAGCCGCCCGGAACGATCGAGTGGGAGTAGTCTGGCATGCATTGCCAGATTGTGGCATAATTTCGTCAAGGTGGCAGATTATGACGGAAACGGTAGTTTTGGGCGAGAGTGGCAGGATTGTTCTTCCAGCGCAGATCCGCAAGGAACTCGGCCTCAAGCCGGGAGATCGCCTTACGGTGATCAGTGACCAAGGCTCCATCCGGATTATGAGCAGAAGGATGGCCCTCAAGAGCATACAAGCTGACATCGTCAGGCACCGCGGGAGTCTGACCGGCGTTCTGGATGAATTTATCGCGGAGCGTCGTCAGGAGGCGGCCCGCGAGTTTGAGGAATTCGCCGTTGAATAAGGTCGTGCTCGACGCTTCGGCGGTCTTAGCAAGACTCCACAATGAGCCAGGCGGAGAACGCGTAGATGCGCTCCTGGACGACCTTGAGATCGGAAGCGGTGTTCAGGTTTCAATCAGCTCGGTAAACTGGTGCGAAATCCTGACCTGTCTGCATAGAGAATCTGTGTTTAATCCTGAGGAAAAACTCGCATCGCTGCTGGCCGGCGTCGAGCTCGCCTCATTTGGAAAGACCGAAGCCGAAGTTGCGGCTAAAATCGCCAAAATCAATCCGGCACTTTCATTAGGCGACCGTGCCTGCCTCGCTTTGGCTTGGACCAGACATGCAACGGCCTGGACTGCCGACCGCGTGTGGACTCGATTCAAGCTTGATGTGTCAGTCGAGTTGATACGCGACTGAGGACCGATCGAGGCGCGTCCGATGATGTCTTATGAGCGGTGGCGTCACGCACTTCTTGACGTGGCGAGAGAAGCCGCGAGCCGAGAGTTTCAGCAAGAGGCATGGTTGTCAGGACGGCCAAGCACATCGTCTCCGACCGAAATTTACTGTCAGCTATTCGATGCCTATACATTTGATCTTTTCTTCGAGACCTATTGCAAGACGTTTTCGGCGCAGCAGCTGATCGCCTGGGGCGAGTTCAGGGAGCAGTTGGAGCGATTCGGAAATAAATACACTGAATTTCCAAACGAACAGATTGTCTTCGATGACCCCGATTGGCAGTTGGTTCGATGGGCAGCGGCCCGGTTTGTAACAGCATTCGAATCGAAAAAGTCGAGAGCGCCATAGAGGCGCCTTCTCACTGGAGATGATCGCTTCTTTGTATTGATTCATGCTTCTTGCCGCGATCGCGACTAGCCGCCCAGCTTGTAGTCCTTGTATTCGATGGTGAAGAGGGTTCGCCGCGTGGAGTGCCTGACAGCGCCGCTCTCACCGCTGGGGATGACTTCGGTGTCGATGATGGTCCGCACCGGAAGCACCATCTCCTTGTCGCCCACCTTGACCGGGCTGTAGTCGATGCGCTGATCTTCCTTTGATACCAGGTCTGTCGATTTGAAATCACCCTGCGTCACCAGGCGCACCACGATGCCTGTTTTGGCATCGATAAAGAACTCGCCGTGATACGGCAGTGCTGTCTTGAAGTCGATCCAGTCGACGGTGTTCTGCAGGTTGCCAGTGTCGCCGTATTGCGTGACTCCGGATCGGCCTGCCTGACCGACCTGTCCCACATCCGGAAAGCAGCAGTAATCGATGGCATAGTGCGATGTCTTTTTGTCCACCGCGAAAGAAAACACGGCGGTCTGCCAGCCGTTCACGGTCTCCCAGCGCAGCCAGGCAATCTTGCCGGCCGTTCGCGCTTCCTGCAACACCGTGTTCAACGCCGGACCGGTGGTCAGCGGCATGACCTTCCCATTCTCGCCCCAGCGGGTCTTGTCCCTCTTAGCGGTGCGCTTTTCAACGCCTTTATCCATGGTCACCGGAGCGGCGGTCTGCCCGATGTAGCGAACATAGTGAAGCAGGCTGTCGGTGGATGTGTGTACGTAGGCGTCAGGGCCAGCGGTGCCGAGACTGGTCCCGGCCATGCCGATCACGGTGGTGGTATCATCCGCGAACCGGCTTAGCGTTTTGGTCGCGGTCAATGCGGGAAGCTGCGCGAAGTTACCGGCGCCATAACTCTGGGCCTTGTCAATCAAGTCCTTTTGCCCGGCTGCATCGGGCGCAGGCAGGGATGGCATGTCTGCGGCCGGCGGCGCCAGCATGGCGCTACGCGCCTCAAGGACGTAGAGCTGCGAGGTGGAGAGCGGACCGGCCAGGTAGGGAGCAAGGCTCTCCATGGCCTGGCGCGTCAGCTCCTCTGAGAGCTCGCACTTCTTCATCTCGCTCGACATTTCTTCGTCGCTCTTGCCGTATTGATGCAGGGACGCGAGCATGTCGGTGAGATCGTGAACCGTGATCTTCTTTTCGGCCCACGCAGGCACAGCCAGCATCAGAAGCGCAAAGGCCCAGAGCGTTCGTTTCATCGCCGTTCTCTTCATTGCTGCGTTCCTCGGAAAGGCTCTCCCCGCATTGGAAAGTGGCGCGCGTTCAGCACGGGCTGCCTGTGCGGGATTCAAGCGAATGTAACTGTACACGTCCAAGGGTAGATTCGAATGTGATGAAGCTAACCGCAGACGAAGTCGGGATTAACTTTGCGCAGGGCCGCCGCGCAAAGCGGCAACCTCGCGCGCCAGTGCGTCGATGCGGGTGAGCAGTTCGCTGTGGCGCTTGTCGTCTATGGATGGCTCGTAGGCTTCGACGTAGAAGGTGCCGTTGGGTTCGAGCTGGCATTTGCGGATGTTGTGGAAGCCTTCAAAGCCCTGCTTATGGATCACCGCGATCAGTTCTTCGCGGGTGAGAGACTCGCGGGCGAGAGCCTTGGTGTCGATCTGGCCGTTGCTGACGAGGACGCAGGCTCGGCCTTCGAGCAGGCGCGTCATCTTTGGCGAGTTGAAGAGGACGCGCACCACCAGCCAGTTGATGGCCAGCAGGCCGAAGGCGCCGATGACGCCGCCGGTGACGGAGTTGTCGTCGCCGATGATGGCGTTCTGCACGGTGTTGGAGAGGGAGAGCAGGACGACCAGGTCAAAGGGGTTTAGCTGGGCCAGCTCGCGCTTGCCAAAGATGCGCAAGAGCACCACAAGAACGAGGTAGACGATGACGGGGCGGCCCAGCTTTTCCAGGATGGGCAGCGGCAGGTGGAACATGTCTCCGATGATGGGCGAGGGCATGCTATGAGGATAGCGGCTGGGAGCGCCAGCATGGAATAATCGGCGCCCCTCCAGAGCCCTACCGTTTTTCCAGCTTGATGATCAGGTCTACCGTGTGGGTTTCGTCATTCAGCGTCATCGAATAGTTGCGTTTCACGCTTGCAAAGACGCGCGCCAGAGTCGGGTTGACGGTAGGGTCTATGGCGAGGAAACTGAGGATGGCGCTCTCGTTGAAGACGGAGCCCTGGGGCATCTTCCAGGCGGCAAGCATAGTGTTGCGCAGCTCGTCGCTCACGTTGTCGATGTGCAGCGTGCCCATGGCGTAGACTGGGCCGGGGTCCACGTTGACGGCGTAAGAGACGGTTCCCTGCGCGTGATCCAACGATTGGGTAGCCTTGACAACGGCCTTCATGTAGCCCTTGTTGTGATACTGACGCGCGACATATTGCCAGTCCTCGGTGATGCGGACGTGATCGGCCAGGTCGCCGGGGTGAATTCCGGATTGGTGATCGAAGTCGGCCTGGGTGACGAGCAGGCCGGGTGCAAGCTTCACGGCCGACACCTTGTAGAGCGGGCCGGGCATAAAGGAGACGATGAAAGGGATGCGCACGGCATCGGGCGCAACTACGGGGGTCAGCTGCGGCAGGGCCTTTACCGTTACTTCCAGGTAGCCCTTATCACGGTAGAAGTTGCTTAAATTGGTCTCAATTTGATTGGAGCTGCCGTCCAGCGCATAAGCAGAGCCGGACTGCTTGGTGAGGATCTCCTGTGCCTTCGGTTCCAGCACGGGCGAGGCGGGGTCGAGGCGCAGATCGCCGATAAGCACAGGGGGGCTCGTGATGGCGAAGCTCATGGCAGAGACCTTGTTCGCGGCTATATCGGTATACGGCGTGGGAGTGACGGTGGCTTTGATACCTTGGACAGCGAGCATGTCCTCCAGCGCCCCGCGTACCTGATCGAGCAGCGCGCCTTCCCCCGGAACCTTGCCGTGGTAAAGCGGGAAGCGATCATGCAGCTTGGAGTCGAGATCGGGGCCGGCGGCCAGGGGCAGATTTTCCAGGCGCACCGCATAGAGGTTGGGGGCCGGGATCAGCGAGTAGACCAGGTCCACGCCGTCGAACTTGTAGGTGAGGTTTTGAAAGACGCCGGAGTCCATCAGCGCCTTGGAGTGATCGTTCATCTCGGCGGAGGTGTAGACCGTGCCGAGCTTGAGGTTGGCCGCGGCGAGTAACTCCTTGTCGGAGTATTCAGGGTCGCCTTTGAACTGGATGGACTTGGGCTGAAATTTTTGCGCGGATGCGGGCAGAGCCGCGCAGAGCAGGGCGAGGGAAAAGAGAAGCACAAAAGAAGGGCGGGGCATGGTTGCTGAAAGAGTAGCAGATGGAATGTCGGTGAACAGGTGCACAGGT
>Ga0182030_10010162_pt1 | contig 19174 bp, 11 predicted proteins | sample 812S3MmetaG_FD_121299 | JGI IMG/M metagenome (GOLD analysis project Ga0182030, IMG submission 121299) | Permafrost microbial communities from Stordalen Mire, Sweden - 812S3M metaG (Illumina Assembly) | ecosystem: Environmental > Terrestrial > Soil > Wetlands > Permafrost | place: Sweden... | reverse complement strand
GTTCGATCCGTCTGGTGCGACCGTCTCGACATTGGCAAAGAGCCCCGTCTCCCCGCCGTAGATTGCTCCCAACTGCTGGCGTAAGAGCCCGGTGTTGCTGCGGTCACCCGGGGGAAGCAGCGGGTAAACATCGTTGATGATGTTTCCGGCGTTTCCGTTGATCTGGTTGGTGGATTGATAGGAAAAGAAAAAGAACATTTTGTCCCGCTTGATCGGGCCGCCCACCGTCCCGCCCCACTGGTTCTGGCGAATGTCGGGCGGGATATTGGGAGAATTCGTCAATGCTTCTCCCTGCTTGTTGAAGTAGGAGTTTGCATCGAGCGCCTTGTTGCGGAAGAAGTAAAACCCATCGCCGTGAAAATGGTTGCTGCCGCTCTTGGTAGTTACGTCGATGCTGCCGCCGCCGGCGCGGCTGTACTCAGCCGAGTAGGTGCTGGTCTGCATCTTGAACTCCTGCAGGGCATCGGGCGAAGGCACAGAGTACGAGCCGCTGGATGAGGAGCTGACGGCATTCACTCCATCGATGTTGACGGCGTTGTCGTAGACTCTGGCGCCGCCCACGGAGAACTGCGAGGTACCGTTGCCAAGTGCGAGGGTACCGGGAATGGAGCCGATGACACCGGCCTGCAGTGAGAGCAACTGCGTAAAGTTGCGCGTGGAGAGTGGCATGGCTTCAATCAATGTGGAGTCGAAGACCTTGCCCAGGGTTGATGTCTCGGTCTGCAGCAGTGCTTCCTGCCCTGCTTCGCCGCTGACCGTCACGGTCGAACTCTCCGAACCGATAGTGAGTCGAATGTCGCCTACATCGGCAGTCTCTGCAACCTGGACGGTGATGGGACTGCGAACAAGCCGCTGAAAGTTGAGAGCCAGGACTTCCACCTGGTAGTGGGATGGCGGCATCGAAGGGATTAGGAACGATCCGTCGCCACCGCTGACCGTAACGCGCGAAAAGCCAGTCTCAAGACTGGTTACTGTGATCTTGGCGCCCGGCACCACCGCCCCGGTGGGATCAGTCACAACACCCTTGATCTGGCCGGTACCGCCTTGCGCGTTCGCGCTTTGCGTGCCGGTTACGACGAGCGCTAAAGCCAGCAGAAGGACGCAAACAATTTGACCTACGATTCGAGACTTCGTCATGGTTGATCCTCTCCTTAAACCACTGGTTCCGAACATATTGGCTCTCCAAATTCTTCCGGCAATGGCCGAAATCTTCCGCAATGACTGAATACCCGATTCACTGACGTCTGGGGCATTCGTACTCATATCTCTGATCCCTCATTCCGAAAGATAGATAAACTTACACGACCCCATGGCCTCTTGGATTTCACCGGAACTCTAGTCCGCCTGAGAAACTTTTGTCAAGAACAATTTGAACATTTTTGTGCACATTCGAACATAACCGCACATAAAAAGGCGACCAGGCGCTCATAAGTTGAACAATCCGACGCACTTTCAACGAAACGCAGCTGGCCGCTTGTCCCTCGTATGCTGTTCCGTGAACAGATGCTTCCCTTCCCCTTCTGTTACGAAGGTAGAAGGGCAGTGAAGTTTGGCTTTTCTTGCTCGCGACGGTCCGCAGGATACTCAAACCTGAGTCTTTGTAAGTATCCTATTTAGAACGGATGTCGAAGTGGCTGGCGCAGCATCCTGAGAAGGACAAGGCCTGCCATCGGAGGGCAGGGCGAGAGTTTGAGGTGGTGCGTTAAGGCACGTTTTTCCCGCGGCACAGGCGGCCCGGACACCTTATCTTGTCTTTTTCTGGGCGGACCGGTGACGAGAAGTTCACGAATTCCGGCTAGTTATTCTAAATTGTGGCTGATACTGAGCGATTCGCGTTTCGATCCGATTAGCTTTGCCGCAAGAAAGCTGTGGCGAGACTGGCAAGGAGGAGAAGGCATCAACCCGTCTTTGAAAACCTCACTCTACCGGCACGATTAGTGGTTGGGCGAGCGTGATCTTACCTTCCAATTGCGGGTCCGCCGAGGAGCGGCTTACGTGAATTGTGAATGTCCCGGCATCCGCATGCCACGCCTTTGCGCCGACGTCATACCATGCAAAGGAGCGTGCATCGAGAGGAATGGTTATATGGCGGGTCTGGCCAGGATCGAGTTGCACCCGGGCGAACCCTTTGAGCTCATGTGGGGGGCGAGCGATGGTGGGGTGATCTTCAGCCAAATAGACCTGGGCGACATCGGCACCGGCATGTGGTCCCGTGTTCGTGACATCGAAGGCGACCTCGTAATTCGTGCCGTTCGCGTCCGTGCCGGAAGACGGGTGAATCTGCAGGTTGGAATACTGGAACGTGGTGTAGGAGAGCCCGAAGCCGAACGGAAACAGCGGCTCGGTGTGGTTGTGCTCGAAGCCGCGATAGCCCACGAAGACATCGTTGCCGTAGAGAACGCGATTCGTGCCGGGAGCAGGATAGTAGTAATCAGCAGAAGGATTGTCAGCGATTTTGCGCTCCCAGCTAATCGGTAAACGCCCGGAGGGGTTGGCGTCTCCAAACAGAATCCGCGCCAAGGCTGCGCCGCCTTCTTCGCCGGAGTACCAGATGTGCAGCAGCGCGGGGACTGAATCGATCCAGGACGAGGCGTCCACACTGCCACCTGCGTTGAGAACCACAATGGTGTTTGGATTGACAGCGGCGATCTGCTGAATGAGTTCGTTCTGCCCGGGGAGAAGCTGAAATTCGCGATCTTCGCCTTCCGCTTCTGTTTCAATGTCGAAGCCCACGGATAACACAACGGCGTCGGCGTGCCTGGCTAGTTCGATAGCCGCCGGATGGACCAACGAATCCTCTTTGGCAATACCGAGTCGCAAGGTGCCGTTGCCGAATGGCGGAACGCCCAAATCGTCGAAAACGACCTTGTGAGCTCCTGGTTTCAGGTCAATCAGCGATTGTGAGACGGCAGCGCGCGCAATATCCGCATGATCGATGACTACAGTGCCGTCGATGGTGAGTCGATACTTGCCCGGATGCTCGACGAAGACCAGGTACTTGCCCTCGGAAGGCGCGTGATAGAACGCGGTCCAGCGGGCGTACTGTGTCGGGGCACTTAGGGTGCCCGCGACGGACTTCCTCATCGCTTCTTTCATCGTCGCATCCAACGCCAAAATATCGGAGTTCGGCGAGTCGGAGGTGTCCGCCGGAAGTTGAGCATAGGGCCCAGCATTGATGGAAGCTTCATGGCGGCTTGAAACCGGAGTGCCGGTGAACCCCGGATTGTTGTAGGTTTCTACTGTCACACCCGGGTCAGTTCCATTGGCGGCAAGAGTAAATGCCGTCTGCTGGGCGAGGACGTCGAGTCTTGCTATGCCCTGGTTGTACGTTACGTTGCTACCGCTTCCAAGGTAATCACTGATACCACGGAATGGACCCGTGACGAAAAACGGTGCAACCATGCCGCTGCCGCCTCCCGTTGCGTATCCCGGAAACGCATTGGGGCCGATCAAGGCGATATTCTTGAACTTGGCTCGATCAAGCGGCAAAAGGTTCGCGTTGTTCTTCAGCAGCGTCGCGCTTTCCAGCGCGCCTTCGAGCGCTACTTCCCTGCCTTGCTGGTTGTAGCGCGGGATGGACAGGTCGAGTGGATCGTGGCTGATCCAACCCTGCCCCGTGGAGTCCGGACTGATCCAACCGAATCGGGCAGCAAGGCGCAGCATGCGCCGGATCTTGTCGTCGATTGTTGCTTCGGCCACTTTGCCGCTTTTGATGGCCGGAATGAGTGTATCCGTGTTCATGCAGATGCCGGCGGGCATTTCCAGGTCAAGGCCGCCATTGGCCGCGGCAACGCCGTTGTGCGTCGCAACCCAGTCAGACATGATGACGCCGCCAAAACCCCATTGGTGCTTGGCTATTTCGATGTTGAGATGGGCATTCTCCGTTGTTTGCACACCGTTGAGGTCGTTGTAGGAGTCCATAATGGCACCGACATGCGCCTCGCGGACAGCCGCCTCAAACGCAGGTAGGTAGATCTCGCGCAGCGCGCGTTCGCTGACGACCGTATCAGTAGAAAACCGTGCAAACTCCGATTCGTTGCCAACGAAATGCTTGACCGTGGCGCTGACGCCTTGGGATTGCACGCCCTCTATATAGGGAACAGTGATCTGCGCAGCCAGGAAGGGGTCTTCGCCGAAGTACTCATGGTTGCGGCCGTTCAAGGGCACGCGATAGATGTTGACGCCGGGGCCGAGAAGAAAGGCTGCGCCTCGAGAACGGGAATCGCGGCCGATCTGAGTGCCGATGCGCTTGGACAAATCGCGGTCCCATGTGGCTGCCAGAGCTATGCCGGCAGCAAAGGCAGTCGAGGGCGAAGGATCGTGGGCGCCGATCGGCCCGTCGCCCATGCGGAACGCGGGAATGCCAAGCCGTGGCAGCGGTGTGGACCCCAGAACGCTGCCACCCGAAAGCAGGGATATCTTCTCCTCCAGGCTCATGCTGGCAAGAGACGCGTCGATCTTCCTTTCAATTTCGGACGTCTGATTTTGCGAAGTCTGCGCGGGAGCCGTGCACGGAAACGCGAAGCCCAGGAGAAGCAAAGCGATCCATGCCTGGAAAGTGCGACGCAGGCCCCGGCAAACGGCGACGAAGTCGGCTAACGATGAACGAGAGGGAAAGTACACAAAGCCTCCTGAAGTACAGACATTGCGGTTGAATCAAGCGGCCAATTGCCGTCGATTTTGCAATTGGCCGGTGCCCAAGATTTCACCGTCTTGAAATATGCAGCGAACGCGAGACCCAAAAAACGTGCAGGTTGAATCGCGGCCCAGGCGGAATATGGATTGCCAAACCGTCGCTGCTGACTGAATTCTGTGTTCGATGTTGCAATTTCGCTCACGCAAAAGGTACACTTCTGAGCGAATCGTATCTGAAAAGTGGAGTCCGAGTAAAGAATGGAAGCCTGGCGCGGTGCTGTTCGAGGAAGTGCCATCTCCTGGCGTACAGAACCGAGCCTCCGATCCTCGGACCGGGGCAAGGACACTGAGGTAACAATGAGTTCAAGCTCGAATCGCACCCCAAGCCTTCTGCAGAGGCAATCAAGAAATCGCCGTCAACATCTTGAGGGTGAGCCTCGGCGATTCTGGACATCCAACTCGACGTTCATATTGCTTCTCTTTGCCTGCGCCATCGTTTTCGCCGGCGGGCATTCTTTGGGTTTCGCTCAGGCTATCTCTTCGGAGCCTGTCGATCCGCGCGGTCCTGTCTTCGGGTGGGTGGGCAAGACGCTCGTCAACTCCGAAGGCGTGCAGGCAATCGACGACAAGTACGTGCCACCCGCCGGCGAGAGGTGGCAGCCCCAGTGGATCTGGTTCTCTGGCGCCGAAAACTCCGGCAAGGTTCCCTTTGCGGTGCACTTCCGCAAGGAGTTTGTGCTTCCCGCCGGCGCACACATCGCTAGCGCGTTAGCGAAGGTCAGCGCTGACAAGGTGTATCGGATCTGGGTGAATGGACACCTGGTTTCGCGCGGTCCTGCGGATCCCGGCAACGACATCATTCTTTCAACGCATTGGTCGCACCAGTGGCTTTATAGCCAAGTTGATCTGGCGCCGTGCCTCCATGGCGGACGAAACGTGATTGCCGCCGAGGTCCTCTCGGGAAATATGATTCCGAGCTACACGCTGGGGCATCCAGGCTTTGCCTTTGCAGCGGATGTTCTACTCACAAGTGGGCCGACCGTCCATCTATCCACCGATGCGGGCTGGAAGGCCGAAGCGATTAAAGCCTACAGCGAAGGACCTCTCAACGCGCTTGCTCCTCGTCCTTCTGCCAAATCTTCCCCAAACGGGCTGACCTACGACGCGCGGCTCGAAGATGCGGCATGGAGAAGCGACTTCCTTAAGCAGAAAGATTGGGGAGACGCCGTAAAAATCGACTCGGTCTGGGGACCGCTGAAGGTGAGTCAGATTCCCGAAGCCATGGAGGCTGTCTGGCCGGCGGAATCGATTGGCCCGGCGACATCGAATGTGTCGACGACGGCACCTCTGTCACAAATTGGTCACTCGATTCGCGTCTCGGGCGATGGCGCCTTTTCCGTCGCCTTCGGCCGGGTGTTGAGCGGCTATCTGTCGATGAAGGTGAGCGGCGCGGCGGGCACCGTGATTACGCTGGAGCCGACCGAGACGCATGGCGGCAACGCATCGCGCCCTGCTCAAATAACGCTCCGCAACGGAGAGACCGTTTTCGAATATCCCCTGCTGGACTCTTTCTCTACAGTTCGCGTAGCGGTTTCACACGCTGCGCAGCCTGTCGAGTTCTCCGACATTCGTGCCACGTTTGCCTCGCAGCCAGTCGAGTACCGCGGCTCCTTCACCTCGAGCGATCCGTATCTGAACCGCCTTTGGACAACGGCACGCTGGCTTCTGCAGATCTGTATGCAGGACCGTTATCTCGATTCTCCGGGGCACCAGGAACCCATCAGCGACTTTGGCGACTACCTGATTGAGTCGCTGGAAAATGACTACAGTTTCAACCAGCCGTGGCTGGCGCGCCAGGATTTGCGCAAGTTTGCCGGCATCCTCGATCACTCCGGTTTCGTGAACTTTCATACCAGCTACGCTCTGCTGTGGCTGCAAATGCTGATGGATTATTACGACTACACAGGCGACGAATCGCTGCTGCGGGAACTCAAGCCCACGGTCGACCGTCTGCTCGATCACTTTGCCACCTTTCAAGGCCCGAACGGCCTGCTCTCCGAAGCGCCCAACTACATGTTCATGGACTGGGTGATGATCGATGGATTCCTGATGCATCATCCACCAGCGGTAATCGGACAGGGATACCTGACTGCGTTTTACTACCGCGCACTCGCCGACGGCGCGAGACTGGCTCAACTTACGGGAGACACAGCGCGCGCGGAACACTACGAACAACTTCGAACCGGTGTCCATGCTGCCTTCGAGCGCGAACTGTGGGACGAGAAGGCCGGGCTATATCGGGACGGAAAGCCGTTTCTGAATCATCAAAAGGATCCCAACTGGCTTCCCGAAGACAAGGACATTGAGACACACAGCGCGCAGGTAAACTCGCTGGCGGTGTTATATGACCTTGCGCCCCAGTCGCGGAGGAAAGCCATCATGGACACGCTTTTCTCTACACCGCCTTTGAATGTGCAGCCGTACTTCATGCACTTTGTGTTTGCCGCTGAAGACCACGCAGGCGTCTTCGACCGCTACGCCTGGACACAGATGCAGCGCTGGCATCTCAACCTGGAAACACATACCTTCAACGAAAACTGGTATGGCGGGGACTGGAGTCACGCATGGGGAGGGACTCCACTCATCCAGATGTCCGCGCGGATTCTCGGCGTCACCCCCGCGGCGCCCGGCTACAAGCGGATCGCCATTCGGCCACACATCAGCGGACTTCAATTCGCCAAAGGAGTTGTGCCCACCGCAATGGGCGATGTCTCTGTCGCTTGGAAGAACTCTGACTCCGGCTTTACGGTCGATGTTTCGATTCCACACGACACCAACGCCGATATCGTTCTGCCGGAAACGGGAATCGAGAATCCAGTGTTGGTGATCGATGGAAAGACATCCGCTTCAACCTATCAACCAGGCACAACATTGACGCTAACCGGCGGGCAACATTCGCTGGCACTTCAGCCGCGCTGACAATTCCAGTCCGACAACTCGCCCCGGGGCCAGGGAGCGGCACCACATAAACGGAGGAAAGAAACCAATGCAATTTTTTCGACGCTCATGCCAGGCGACATTGTTGATCCTCACAGCTGCATTCCCGCTCGCTCTTTGGAGTCAGCAAACAACCGCGCAGGCGGATGGAGCGATCAAGGTATTGCCGATCGATCCCGGAAACCGGACCGTGTTAATGAGCGGAGACGCAAGCCTCAAGGGCGACCTGAAGGAACAATGGCCGGGACAAGCCGCTCGCTTCTGGGTCTCCAACTGGACCAAAAGCGATGACTCCTTCACATGGACCGTCAAGGTTCCTGAGGCGGGAAAATACTCTGTCGCTTTATTGATCTTGAACTGCGGGAAAATCCTCATTAATTGCACTCTTCCCTCGCCTCCCGCAGTCAAGGTGGAAGTCGCCGGCCCGTCAAACAAAGTTACTGAAACTGTGAATTATCGCAAGGCGTCCCTGACCAACGAGTGGGTGAGAGATGAGTTGCCCGGTACTCTCAAGTTACCCGAAGGCGAGAGCAAGATCACTCTGCACGCCCTGGCCAATCCTGGGGATACGTTCAACCTCTCTTTGTTCTCATTGGAATTGGTAAGGCCGAAGATCGCGAAGGCGATGGACGAACGGGCCGCAAAGATCAGGTCATCGACAACATGGATGACCGATGCGAAGTATGGATTGATGTTCACATGGACATCCACGACGCAACCGCGGACGGGCGTTCAGAAGTCGTACGAGCAGGCGGTGAATGATTTTGACGTGAATGCATTCGCCGACATTGTTCAAAAAACAGGTGCCGGATTCATTGTGTTCGCCACCAGCTGGTCCACATACTATTTTGCCGCACCAATCCAGGCCGTCGAGCACCTGATGCCTGGTCATACGACGAAGCGGGATCTGATCCGGGAACTGGCTGACGCATTGAATGCGCGCGGCATCAAGCTGATGATCTACTATCACGCCGGCCGTCCGCAGCCGAACTGGTGGGCAGGCGGTGGCGCTCAGACCATGGACAGGGCAGATTACTTTAATGAGTGGGAGTCGACCATTCGCGAAATTGGACTTCGTTATGGAGACAAGCTGGCAGGCTTCTGGTTCGATGATGGAACAACGTTCTATTACACCTTGCAGGCGCCATGGGAAGCGATGACGACGGCGGTCAAGGCCGGTAATCCAGCGCGCGTGGTTGGCTATAACTCCTGGATTCTTCCCAAGGCAACGAACTTTCAGGATTTCGCCTGCGGAGAGGGCGGCTTCGTCGACCGGCTTATGGACGATCCCGAGCTTCCGGCGGGAGGAAGCGGAATCTTCCTGAACGGACCTCAAAAGGGACTGCAGGCAACGCTGACGACGACCATGGAGCCAGGGGATTGGGGGCATACTGCCGTGAATACGCCGGTTCCCGCGCCTCAATACAACGCAGATCAGATGATCGGCTACCTGCGGACCGCGATTGCGCGCAAGCTGGTGCCAATCATCAATCTCGAAGTCTACCAGGATGGAAGCGCCTCACCGGCCACGATTGAGGAGTTCAAGGTAATCAAGTCGGCCATCAAGCCATCGGAAAAATGAACCAGATCCGGCAGCCGCCTAACGCGTGGCTCAATACGGAAGGAGATGCCGACGATGACGTCAGGATCTGAAGAATCGGCGGGTGCAGTTTCGAGAAGGGGATTTCTCGCTGGTGGATTGATGTCTCTTGCTTTAGCCGCGACAGGTGCAGAGACATTTCCACAGGTTGAAGGCGACACTCCGGGGACTCTTTCGTCGATGCTCGACGTCGATTTAAGGCGTCTTGTTTCGCGGGCTGATCTCCATTACGACGAGCCCGCGACAAGAAGCGAAGAGGGCATGCCGGTGGGCAACGGAACGATGGGAAGCCTGGTGTGGACTACACCGGATGCACTCCATTTCCAGATCAATCGCACCGATGTGCATGCAACGGGTTGCGGCACGAACAGTTTTCCGCGCATGGATACCGACTACGCCAGCGGTTGTGGCTATGTGGATATCAGCTTCGTCGATTTTGGAGATGACGTATTTTCCGGTCCATCGTTCCGACAGCATTTAAGCGTTTACGACGCACTGATGACAGTGCGCGGCGGCGGTGTAACAGCGCGAGTTCTCGCCTGGACCGAACAGGATGTCTTCGCGGTGGAAATAGACGACCAGAGGCAGCAGCCTGCGCCGATCAACATTGACCTCCGCATGTTGCGCTACGCCATGGAATTTGTTCGAGGGCGCAATTTCGAAATGGCCCGACGGCATGAAGTCATCGTAAGCACCAATGCACACACTGCAACATCAAGGCTTAATATCCTCGACAGCCGTATCGCGATGACGCAGGCATTCGAGGAGGATGAATACTACAACGGCTCTGCGGTCGTGATTGCAGTCAGCGGAAGACGGGCCAAGGCGAGATATCTGAATGAATCCACGGTTCGTCTTTCGGCGGCTCCGGGCAAAGGCCCGTTTACCGTTCTGATTGCCAGCGCCTCCAGCTATGTTCGGTCGGAGGATGTAGCTGCCTTTGCGGGCAAGAAACTCGACGCTGCGCTCCAGAAGACTTTCCCAGGCTTGATAACCGCCAACCAGAAGTGGTGGCACCCATTCTGGGCCAAAGGATTTGTTCATCTGCACAGCTCGGATGGAGCGGCGGATTATGTGGAGGAGCACTATACCTACTTCCTCTATGTGATGGGCGCCAGTTCCCGTGGACCGTATCCTCCGCGCTTCGGAGGCATGATCTGGTACACCACGGGAGACATGCGCGAGTGGGGCTCCCAGCATTGGTGGAATAATGATGGCGCCTACTACGAAGGGCTGCTGCCCGCCAACCGCCTGGAACTGATGGATCCGGTCTTCAAAATGTACAGCGGTAAATTCGATTGCTTTGCTGACGCCGCAATACGGCAGTGGGATTCCAAGGGGGTTTGGATTCCCGAAACTACCTGGTTCAATGGGCTTGAAAATTTCCCCGATGAATTCATGGCTGAGATGCGTGACCTTTTCCTTTTAAGGAAGCCATGGAACCAGCGTTCGGAAACATTTCGACGTTACGAGCGGGTAAAGCAAATGTGCAACAGCCGTTGGAACTTTGAAAATTACGCCGGCAAATGGGAGACGGGAACCTGGACTCGTGGCGACTACGGCAAAGGACCATTCGGCTATGTGACTCATATCCTTTCTACTGGAGCGAAGATCTCCTATCTCTACTGGCTGCGCTACGACGTGTCGCGGGATGAAGCGTTCCTTCGGCAGTATGCGTATCCGATGCTGAAAGGGACCGTCGAATTCTATCGCAACTTTCCAAATCTCAAAAAGGAATCTGACGGAAAGTATCACATCTATCATGTAAACAATTTTGAATCTGTGTGGGACACGCAAGATACACAGGAAGACCTGGCGGCGATTCGGGGAATCGCGCCGCTGGCCATCGCCGCATCGAGGATCCTTGGGGTGGATGAGGAGTTACGTCCGCACTGGCAGGAGTTACTTGACAACCTTGCGCCCCTGCCAACCAACGAGTCGACACATACGCGCAAGAAGAATGAGCCCGTTGTCTGGGTCGAGTCGGGGGCGCCCCCATCCGGGAGCGCAGTACAGTTTTCGACATCTTTCTATGACCTGTGCACGATCGCAACCGAGGATCCGGAGATGGCGGCGCTTGGCAAGGCGACTTACGACTCTGTCACTGCGGATGGCGTGCATGAAAAAACACCGTGCCCTGCGGTGAGCAGGCTCACTGTGTCGGCCGCCAAAATGGGGCGTTCCGATCATCTACGCTTTCTGCTGCCCAATCAGCTCAAGCGGCTGGCTCCGGAGCTCGACGATTGCGATTGGGAAGGTGTGGGCAAGGTCGGAGTACTGCGCAATCGCATGTCGCTGCGCGAAGGTCCCGGCTGCATCGAATTTGAGCGAGGTGGCCTCACCGCGCGGGCGTTGCATGCGGCCCTCCTGATGGATTCCCCACCCTCGCCGGGCGCGGCTTCCATCCTTCAGGTGTTTGCAGCTTGCCCAACGGATTGGGATGCCGAATTCACTCTCCTCGCTCGAGGAGCGTTCCTGGTGACCTCTGCACGGAAGGATGGCGTGGTTCAGTTCGTCGAGCTGAAGTCCCAGGCCGGCGAAGAATGCCGCCTCAGAAATCCATGGATGAACGCCGACGTCGTATTGTTCCGAAACGGCAGGCAGGCCGAGGGTGCGACTGGCAATCTATTGAATTTCACGACAGCCAGGGGCGAGACCGTTCTCGTCCTCAGAAATGGCACGTTGCCAGCGCAGTTCAAACGAGCGATTCATCCCGAGCGCACAGTCTCTTGGCCCAATTCCTCCGTGTAGTACGAGTATTGTGGCACGAGAGTGTTTTTAACACTCCAGAACCCACGAGCCTGCCGAAGATCCCGCTCGCAGTCTACGGCTTCAGCGCATCGCAGTAAAACCGCCCGATATACATCGACCCTTGCGGCGTGTACGAATGAAAGAAAACATAGATGCGGTTTTCTTCGCCGGGCAGATTGCCATATCGAATCGCAGGCGACAAGATGCCGCTGTTGTACCACGGAGAGTTATTCGCGGCGTCGTACTGCAGCAAAGTAACTTCATTCGTCCAGTTGGCCATCGTCACCGCGGGCATCGCTGCATCCAGCCACACCAGGTTGCGCGGCCGTCCACCGCCGACTCCGGTCGGGTCCTTGGCAATCACCATCTCATACCGTTTGCGTGCCTTGTTAAACAAGAAGTCCTGGTTGTAATATGCCACGGGAAAGTCTAGCGCCTGCCGGTTCGTCCAGTGGATGCCGTCTTTGCTCTCCGCATACGCAATCTTGTTTTCGGGTGGTTTGGTCCACCATCCCCCCGCCGTGTAGTACATGATGTATTTGTGCAGTTGCGGCATCCATCGCACTGACTGTTCAAGAATGGCACCCAGCTTCGTGCTGTACTCCCACGGCTGCTCCGCCACCATCACCGGATCGGCAACCGCCGTCGCCGTCCCGGTCTTCGGCTTGAAATCTTTCATCAGACCAACCACAAACGCTGTCTGCCCATCGTTGTGCGCCGCATAGTAGATGTTCACCTTGCCATCGGGACCCACCTCCACGGATGGCGTCTCGGCCGCAATCCGGTCCCATCCTTCGGGGCTAGGGTTCGGCGAAACCGCAACGGCAATTCCCTTTCCATCCGCCTGCGCTCCCACCAGGTGCCACCCATTCGGGTCCGAAGGATAGGTCGTCGTCGTCGCCAGCGAAGCTCCTGGTGGTAGAAATGCCGCGAACGGCTCAATCGCACGTTTCGGATTCGCCGCCGGTCCGGTCGCAAAGATCATCCACCACTGATTTCCAATCAGGACGATATCCGGGTCGCTTACTACGAGCGTATTCGTCACCCCATACAAGCCTGTGTTCATCTTGCCCGATTCAAAAATCGGCGCCGCTGTCGCATTGCCGCAGTTCGTAGCAAAACGCCCACCTGCCAAATCCGCGGCAGGTGTCTTCGTCTGTCCATACCCCGCCAGTGCGAATGCCACCACGCCCAGGCAGACCGATACACCGCGCAACACGCCGCGTCCCACTCCCTTGCTTTCAAACCAAGCCATTGCGTACCGTCCTGACATAGCAAACGAACCCATCATACTTGGTTGCCGAGCTCGATTTGTACTATTTGAGAAGATAGTTCTCGAATCTTTATTTCGGAATGGCTTCGCTTTGTCACGAGTCGGCTAAAACAAAACATGCCACGATCGGGAATAGCGGTTTTGCTCCAGTTGAGCCCGCCATCATTCCTAAGCCTGACAATTGTGAACTGCCGAAAACGCAATGACCGTTAGCACAGTTTGAATTGGCTGACTAATCGTGCAAGGCAATCCGAGGATTCTCGCGATGGCCTCAACAGATAAAGCCGGATAGGCCGATCGAATGTTCTCGATGGCTGCGCGAAGACCTGGAACAGGTACTTCTGAAGAAGCTCTCGCTACTGATTCGTGGCTGCAACTCTCGGTGTGATTCTCCATTGCGTTGTTCCTGCGAACCAACTGAAGTAATGAACCATGCTCAAAAGCCGCAGACAATGACACTTCGTCTTTGCCTGAACCGATAGACCGTTTCAGGGAGAGATTTGAATCCACATCGTTTCCGTATGCGAGTGAGCCTTTACAACCGACTGACATAGAGGAGTATGCACTAGGGATTGGTTGAGGAAGGGGCCTGCAAGCTTGCAAGGGAAAGGAACAATGATTCGAGGAGTCTTGGGAGGGATAAACTCAGCGGAATTGCTGCACATCTGTATCAAAAGATTTCTTACGAATCTTACCCCCATTTTGTGCTACACACTGGACGAAGTTTCTCCGCAGCCAAATCCGATATAACCAATTTATTATCATGAGATTAATACATGCAGTTGATCGAGGTTGGCTGGCAAGTGCTGCGCCGCAAGAATGAGACACTGAGAATCTGGAAACGCGGCTCCTAGGCACTTGTGTGAGCAGCCGAAAGGGCCGGCGCAGAGAAATCGCAGGTCGAACACGTGACAATCTGCTCAGCCCGAATTTCCTCTTCACTGCGTTGGCACAGTTTGCACTCGATAACGAACTGCTTTCGATCCTGGATTCCGAATGCTATGACAGAACCAGAGTAGGCGAAGATACAAGGACTGTTTTCGACTGGCGGCAAAATCAGGGCAACGAACACATCAGCCACATCGAAGGGGTCTGGGAATGTTAGTTCCCCCCGGCCCGATTGGCGGATGGGCTCTTCGTTCCGAGGTCCGGAAAACCACCATTGTCGGACCTTAGGCTCCCACTCCCACCGCTCCCCGCTCCCCATTGCCCCTATCTATATATATGGTCCCTGCTGAATGACCTATGACTTCCGCTGAACAATATGGCTTCTGCTCAACGATCCAGGGCTTCTGCTGAACGTTGCCCGGATCAGTCCCGCGACCCCTCTCTCACCCCAACCCTCACCAAAAGAAGGAACTCTGCTCATGCGCACAACCAAACTCCTCCTGCCTTCGGCCCCGCCCGATGTTGATTCCCTGCTCGAACGCGTTTGAACCCTGAGGATGAACTCCAAAGGGACTCTGACCCGATCGGGCTCACGCGTATGACGGAGGAGCGCTTCTCTGCGATGGTCGAGGGCGAAGGGACAAGCTCCGGCTTTCCATTTGGAAGGATAGGTGCTCCCGCCGATATTGCGGACGTAGTGGCCTTTCTGTGTTCAGCAGATGCGCGGTGGATCACAGGACAAGTAATCAATACGAGTGGAGGGATGGTCATCTAGAGAAGTTCAGATCAAGCTCTTCGAGGAAGTAAAGTGTCATGGCCAATCGTACCGAGATGAATGTGCCCGACCTCGGTTATGGATGGGCAGAGGATGGCGTACCCTAAGGCCGCCGAATGGCGAGCGTGGTGAACTTGGCCGTCAATGTCCATGAAATTGTTTACATAAAAACCGCTTAGCGGGACATTCTTGGCACCGGTCAAAACTTCGAGCGCGCTGATGATGAGGTACGGTTTCTGTGGCCAATTCGAGGAACTCGAAGCGTAGTTCGCAAGCGATCCTCAGTTTAGCCTGAAATGGCCACCTCGGGGACGAGAGGTCAGACTCGAATCTCGATTAACTAAATCGTTGAATTTCACCAGCAAAGCGAACTCAGAAGGTGGCGAAAATGCCCTCAATCGGATAGTGTTGCTGCATAAATGGTGCATCTCGAAAGAAACTGGTACTATTGCCTAGGCGAATAGGAGGCGAAAATGTCAGATAAGTCTTCGATCGAATGGACCGACGCGACTTGGAATCCTGTTCGGGGCTGCACAAAGGTTAGCCCGGGATGCAAGCACTGCTACGCTGAGACCTTCGCCGAGCGATTCCGAGGGGTGCCGAAACACCCGTATGAACAAGGATTCGACCTGCGGCTTGTACCTGAAAAACTCTCCGATCCCCTGAAATGGAAGAGGCCGCGCAAGATCTTCGTAAATTCGATGAGCGATCTATTCCATCCTGGCGTCCCGGATGAGTACATCGTTCAGGTCTGTGAAGTAATGCTCCAAGCTAATTGGCACACATTTCAGGTACTCACAAAGCGCCCAGACCGAATGGCAAAACTCCTCAATTCAAAGCTCGCCTTTGCCTCAATGTTCAAACATATCTGGTGGGGAACGAGTGTTGAAAACCGAAAGCACGGCGTGCCTCGGATCGGCCAGCTCCGGAGCGCTCGTGTTGCAGTAAGATTTCTGTCGGTTGAGCCTCTCTTAGAGGATCTAGGGAAACTCAACCTTCGCAAGATTCACTGGATGATAGTCGGCGGAGAGAGCGGGGCTGGCGCAAGGCCGATGGACCCTGAATGGGTTCGCTCCCTTGAACGGCAATGCCGCGAATCAGATGTTTCGTTCTTTTTCAAACAATGGGGAGGGACTCGAAAGAGCGAAACTGGACGGCTGCTCGATGGGTTTACCTATGACGAATTGCCAATATTGACTCAAATTACAGTGCGTTCCGGTGGTGAGCATGACGGAATCGGGCTATCTAGACCGTGAGCAATCCGAACTCAAACATTACGCCATCAAGCTATATCTCGAAGCCGCAGCCAGGATTCTTGGATCAGCTTGGGACCTAAAGTACGTCGATTGCTGCGCTGGGCCTTGGAACTCCACGGCGTGCGACTTTGGCGATACATCTTTTGGCATCGCGTTTGAAGTACTACGAGCGACCCGCGCAGAATTTTCGACTAGAAATCGACCGCCCAGAGTGGCATGCCTCTTTATCGAAATAGAAGAGACCCCATTCTCCAAGTTGAATGCATTCGCGAAAGCGAAAAACTCGTCCGATGTTAGAGTTCGCGCTGAGAATTGGGACTTCACCGAGCGCATAGACGACATTGTTCGTTATTGTTCCAGTCCGCGAACATTTCCCTTCATTCTTATCGATCCCAAGGGTTGGAAGCTTGCTGGGATTTCTCAGATATCTCCCCTGCTGAAGCTTAAGCCCGGCGAGGTTGTAATCAACCTCATGTCGTCGTTCATCACCAGATTTGTAAATGACAACGCCACCGATTTCAGCGACCTCCTCGGAGAGGATTTTCCGGAGCTCCGCAGCCTTAGTGGGACCGAACTCGAATTTGCGGTGGTGAGAAAATATTGCGATCTCATTAAACGCGAAGGGCGGTTCGCGTACGTCTGCGCGCTTCCTGTGATGAAACCCGATTCGGACGCGTTCAATTTCTATTTGATATATGCGACCCGCCATCCTAAAGGCGTTGAAGTATTCAAGAGGGTAGAAAAACGGACCGAAGAGCGAACACATCTCGTCAGAGCCGATGTTCAGAAACGTCAACGACAGGAACGGAGTGGTAATTTTGAGCTCTTCGAACCGACCATTCTGTATCGAGAGCACAAGTACCAGCAGCTAGCCACTGACAACCGAGGAAGGGCGCAACGCCGGGTACTTGATCTCTTGCAGACGGCCAGCTCAGTACGGTATGACGATTGCTGGGCAGAAGCGCTTCAGTATTCCGCCGTCTACGAATCCGATCTTCGGTTGTGGATCGACGCAATGGAAAAGAACGGAACCGTGTTGGTAAAAGGACGGAAGTTTCCGAAGGAGGTGCTAAAGAGAGACTGCGGCCATCTCCTCGCATACCAAGGCCAATCAGTTCGGCCTTAGCCACCATCCAAAACGGAGAAAGGTGCGACGCCGGTGCTGAACGTCTACGCAGACCAGAACTTTCTAATTTACTGTACGAAGAATCCTACATGGCGGAAGAGGGTCAAAGAAGCTCACGATGCTGGCACGATCGCTGTTGTGCTCTCCCCGTGGCATTTCTACGAATGCGGAAGGGGAGCCGCTCACGCCGACGCGAATGAACTGCTGAACTTTACAGAGGAGTTACAGCCAAAATGGATAATTGAAAGGGCTGATCTCCAGTTATTCGAGTTTTGGGTGATCTGGAATCAGGTTTGGAATAGCTCAAAAGACATCGTTGAGCCAATCGGCACCTTCGAAGAGATTGCTGCCATCGTCAGCAGAGTGGATCAGCGACATTTGCCCGATGTGAAGATGCGCGATTATGTCGATGCATTCTCGAAATGCGATGCCCTAGCCGACGTCGAGAAGGCCCTCGAAAACCAAAGAAATGTCACTGATGCGATTCGGAGCGAGTACCTAAGACGCAGGTCCGACAGAGCAACTTGGCAAGAGATGGAGTTGAGGCACCTGGCGGTTCAGCTGGCAAGATTGGAACTGAAACAAAAGGGCACCGACCAAGTCTGGAATCGCGCAAACCATCTCGTTCACGAGCAACCTATTCGCACTCAGATGGAGTTCTTCATTACATCCGGCTTCACGCGAGAACTGAAGTGTCACGCGACTGAAGCCGCATTTACCGAGGAGCTGTTCGTGAGCGGAGGCGGGCTTGATGCCGGAAGATTCGTAGACCGGCAACATGCGTCCGCCGGTTTGCCGTATTGTGACCGATTCATCACGGATGATGCGGAATTGAGGAAGCGTTGTGCACGGATCGCCGGTTGGCTTCCATTCCAATCAGCAACGGTATTCACCGCCAAAGACTTCCTTAGGACGCTGTCCTGATCTCTTCGACGAATGTCGCCGGAAGCCCCGTTCAATCAATTACCCGAATCAACGTTTCAGATCTTGACCCGTTCGGATTAGTCCTAACAAACGATAGATCCCTATCGGGACCGCCCCGGTGGTTGAGGCGAGATTCGGCGCAGTTTTCCGGGCCGGGGCGGTTTCGATAGGGCCGTTTGGAGTGAGTCGCTGGCGTGACGGACGCGGTGATCTGGCTATGGGATTTCAATGAGCGCAAGATGGCCTGCGAGGGTCCTCGAGGCTAGGGCGCACTGGGCTCGGGGGCAGCGAGTTCTGTTTCCGGAGCAAAATCGGGGCTGGTTTCGCAGCATCGAATGCGCGTTGTGAAGGCCGTCATCGGAGTTGAAACGCACCACTGCGTTGCGTGCTGTGGCACGCAGTGGTGAAGGATGGATATCGGCCGGGCGAGCATAGAGGCGCTCAGGAAGTGTCATCTGCGGACCTCCTTGGCTCGGACGGGGTCAGGCTTGGCCGGAAATACAGCTGGCCGTAAGTGAGCCGCTCGACGACCAGCATGATGCCGGAACAGGCTGGGCATCGCAACCTGGGTGGCTCTGGCAGATCGGGGCAAGCCACCACGTCGAGCAGTGCGCGGCAGCGTTCGAGCGCGGCACTCCGTCGGCGGTTGGCGAAGAGTCCGAAGTGGCGGATGCGAACCAGGCCGCCGGGCAGGATGTGCAGCAGGAAGCGGCGCAGGAACTCATGTGCGGAAACGGTCATGACCTTCTTCTTGCCGCCATGAGCGTAGTCTCGCCAACGGAAGGAAACGCGATCGTTTTCGAAGGTCACGAGCCGATGGTTGGAGATGGCGACGCGATGGGTATAGCGGGCCAGGTAGTTGAGTACGTGTTCGGCGCCGCCGAACGGTGGCTTGGCGTAGACGACCCAGTCCTGTTGATACAACTGCCTGAGGAAACTGGGGAAGCCG
>Ga0182030_10010161_pt1 | contig 19181 bp, 15 predicted proteins | sample 812S3MmetaG_FD_121299 | JGI IMG/M metagenome (GOLD analysis project Ga0182030, IMG submission 121299) | Permafrost microbial communities from Stordalen Mire, Sweden - 812S3M metaG (Illumina Assembly) | ecosystem: Environmental > Terrestrial > Soil > Wetlands > Permafrost | place: Sweden... | reverse complement strand
GCTGCCGGGGTATTTCTCCTCCAGCAGGGCCACAGATTGCCGGGCCTCATCGATAAAGCCGTTTTCAAGATAGAACTCAACTTCAATCCTGCTATCTTCAAAATCCGCGGGGATCACTTCTTCCACGGCCGCAGGAAGGAGTTCAGGAACTTCAGTGGGCGACTCCAGGGGCGCCGCAGCGGGTGGCTCCGTGGGCGACTCGGCGGGTGCCTCCATGACCGGCGCAGCCTCCTGCACTATTATCGGCGCCGCAGCAGGCTCTTCAGGCAAAACCGGGATTTCTAAAGGCGCCGGCATATCTACCGGAGGCGGAAGTAGCGGTTCCGGGACAGAGGCGGCAGGGGCTTGAAATCCAAGCGACGACATGGCCGCAAGGTCTCCCGAGAGATCCATCTCCAGCGGCTCTTCAGCCAGGGCAGCAGGCGGGGGCGGCAGAGGCGCGTCCGGAGGTTCACTCGAAGCCTCGGGAGGAGTGAGCTCGAAAGAAGCTGGTTCTGGCGAGGGTGGGGGCGCTGCTGTTTCCGCCGCAGTGGGTTCTTCCGAAGCGATTACGGGAATCGTAAACTCCCTGGTTGTTCCCGCTTCTGGGACTTCCGGGAGGGCCGGCGGAGGCGGCAGAGGCTCTTCCACTTTCTTGCTGGGGGGCGCAGGAGGTAGCGGTAATTCCTCCATGGAGCCTTTTGCCGACGCGATGGCGTAGTATTTGCTCGCCGTCTCATGATCACCTTGATCAGTGAATATCCGAGCTAACTGCGCGGCCGCTATCGCCCCGCGCTCCGGAAAGCCCTTGCGGGAGATTTCAAGGATGCGCCGGTGAAGCTCGATCTGGTCGGGGTAAACCTCCAAAGCCTTTTCCAGCTCGCCGATTGCCTTCTCGGGGAGGTTGTAACGCGCAAACAGGTCGCTGTTCTCGAGGGCCTCTTTTACCATCGCTTCCTGGTCGACATCGACGCCCGCCATCTCCGGGCGGGGTTCTTCTTCCTCCGTTTCACGCGCCATTTGCCTGGCAGGGAATTCAACCGGCTTAACCTCCCTGCCAAGCTTCTGCTGAACCGCATTCAGTAAACCGTGGTAATTCTCATTCTCGGGTTCGCGGTCAACGAGCTTAAGATAGGCATCTTCGGCTTTCTCCATGTCGCCGGCCTCTTCGTAGGCGCGGCCCAGCGCTTCCAGGACTTCCGGCAAAGTCACTTCATTCGCGGTCCGCTCGCAAATTCGATGGATCAATTCCAAGGTGGGAATGTGCTTGGGCGCTTTGTTCCAAATCTGGCGGAGCGCTTCCAACAGAGGCGCGGCATTGTTATGGCCGATCACCAGGTCCGCCACGCTCAAGAGCAACTGGTACGCTTCCTCAATGTCCCCATTTTCCACCAGGAGCGCAGAGACACTGGAAACGGGGCCGAAGTCCGTGGGATTGTCATGAAGAACTTCCCGCACCAGCTTTTCTGCCTCAGGAAGCTTTCGGGCGCCAAGATAGGCGTCCAGCAAGAGCCGCTTTCCCGCCGGGTCCGATTGCAACTCCGGGGAGGAATTGACGATTCTCTCCGCTTCCTCCAAGTCGTGACGCGCGATGGCCATGCTAGCTCGCAGAATCTGGATTTTGGAATTCTTCGGGTCCAGTTCTGCGGCTTTTTTCAAGGCAGTTTCGGCCGCCACCTGGTCGTCGCGGCGGAGCAAAATCTCCGCCGATCCCAGATGGGTTTGGGCGGCATCTTCCCGCTTCCCCGCCTGTTCGTATTCCGCCGCCAGGCGGTTGCGAAAGTTGATATTCTCTGGGTCAAGCGGCAACAGCTTGCGGAGGACCTCCAGTGCGCGATCGGTCTGATTTCGCTTCTTGAAGAACTCCGTCGCCTGAAGATACTGTTCCCGAGCCTCGCGGCTCAAGCCCTGGAGCTGATACAATTCCCCCAACTTAACGAGCGTGTCCACGGAATTGGGATCAACCTTGGAGATCTTCCTATAAATGGCGATGGCCTTAACGTTGAAACCGTCGCGGGAGTAAGCTTCCGCCAGCTTGTGGAATTGCTTTAATCCTTCGGCGATGTTCCGATCGCGAACGTAGAGATCACCAATCGTGTTGAACAGAGACACGTCGGCGGGGTCATTATCAAGGATCTCTTGATATTGCTTGACGGCTTGAGAAATCTTGCCTTGAGCTACGGACTTCTCAGCATCTTGCAGCGCTTTGGCCTTTTGAAAAGGCATCGATACGCTCGAACTGCCCCTCCGTGGTGTGAACTGTCCGCTAACCGTAACATACCCCCCCACCCAAGTCAACGGAGAGGCAGTTCCTCACTTTGGATATAAATGACTAAGCCATTACGGTGCATGAGGTTGGCAGAACTGCGAACTTTCCTTCCCAAGGAGAGAACGGGATCCTCCGCGGGACGATATCATCTGTCGCTCCTGGGCGCGGCCCCTACCCATTAGGGAGCGAAAACACCCCAGCGCAGATCCTGGCGCCGGCCGTACCCCGAAGCCCTCCGCTTTACGCGGGCTTGGGAACCGGTGGCGGTAGGGTCCGCGCCTTCACTTCCGACTGAAAGCTGACTTTTCGGTGGGCGCCATCGCAAAAGGGCTTATTCTCCGAATGCCCACAGCGGCAAAGACCTATCGCGGTCCGGCCTGACAAGTCAAATGTGCCCCCCTCCGCGTCGCAGATCGTGAATTCGCCTTCCACCCGAATCGAACCGTTGTTGTTGATGATGATTTTCGCCAATCTAACCTCCCGTTTTGAATAAACTCCATTCTGACTAAGGAATAATACCAGGCGCTGGAGGCTGCCAGATATCCGCATGGCAATCCAGCCCTGAAGTCAACGACTCTACATTCCCTCTTGATTCTCCGGAGCAGCCTCCGAGGGAGGGAGGATTGCCACAGGCCGATGTCCTTCCTGTCGCAAACATGCCCTTGTAACCGGATCGCCGATTTCACCGGACTGCGCTAAGCGCCGGTGCAGCCCAAAGGGTTTGATGAGCACCAAAATCAAAATTGCCAGGAACACCAAGGAAATTGCGCCATGCAAGACCATGCATTCACGGCGGGTTAACTCGATTTTCCCCTCCTGAAACGCCCTCGCTCGAAACGTAAGGCGCAGATCCAGGGCTACCAAAACGACCACCAAAAGCAGTTTCGCATGCAACCAGTGTTCCCGAAGGTAGTTAGGGTCTTCCGACAGCAGGATAACTCCCGTGATGATCATGAGGGCTGCTCCGGGGTGTGCCAGACCCTTCAAGAGTTTCGATTCCAGGCGGCTCAAGGTGGCGCGCGCCTCCGGAGAAGTTTCCTCCGTATGAATCGCCAGGATCTGAGTGACTACCAGAAGACTGCCCAGCCAGAAAACCAAACCAATCAGGTGAAAAACCAACGTCCAAGCTATCATAGCACCTCGCAAAAATTGGAAAAACAGTGGCTAGCGGGTAGTGGTTAGTTGCCCGCCGCTTATCACTACCCACTACCCACTGTTCTTACTGTTCTTGTAGTTGACGTTCCCGCCCCCTTCTGGGAGAATGTCTTTACATTCAGGGCAAGGAGAACCAACTTGGCCGATTATTACATTCCCGTCGGGGAAGTCGTCAAGAGCGAGCCCAAATCTATTGGCATTGAAACGCCGCGCAAGAAGCGACCGAAGGAGCTCGCGGTCATCACCGAATGCTGCACGGGTTGTTCCGGTTCGCCGGCCTGTGTTCCCTATTGCCCTGTGGCTGACTGCATGTACTGGATCCCCGACGAGGACCACCCCCCTTTCGGCCGCATCGAAGTTGACCCGGTCCTCTGCATCGGCTGCAAGAAGTGTACCAGCAAGGGTCCCGACGGCAGCTTTCTGGACGGCTGCCCGTGGGACGCCATCGAGATGATACCCACGGAAGAAGTCGAGTCTCATCTTGGCATCAAGTTCTCGCTCTAACCCCCGGCACGCCACTCAGTTCTTCCCTTTCGCCGACCGTTGCCGGATGGCGCCGGCGGTAGCCTCTGCTTGCTGGCGCACACGTTCCGACATATGGGGGGCGCCGCGCACGAAGCGCTCCACGTCGCCCAGGTCCTGCGGTTGGCCCACCAAATAGAGCGCGCGCAGGGATTCCACCACTTGGCCTTCGTCCGGAGCGATAACCGCCACCGCCTCACCCGCGGCCACGGTCGCCCCATCCTTGGTGAGCAACCGTGTGATCGTTCCTCCCAGGGGAGATAGCACATCCCGCTGCGGGTCACTCTCCCTCAGGCGGATGCGGGCTATGATGCTGCCATTGCGCACGTCGTCTTGCTCCTTCATGCGGAATCTAATCGCGCCCGGCACTGGGGCGCCAAGGGTGAAGGGTTGCAGCATGGACCGGATCTGCGGCTCCCCCATCGCGTCGCCAAATCGCACCAGCGCCAACGCGGCATTCCAGCGCACCAACGGCACGGGATCATCGGTCAACTTGCGCAACGCCTGGTGAAATTCCTCAGATTGATTATCCTGCCCCATCGCCCACGCGGCTTCCAGGCGCAGTTGCGATTCTTTATTCTGCGCCAAGGCCAGCAATTGCGGATACCAGCGCTTCACGGTCGGGTCGCCCTGCGCGATGCGGTCGGAAAGCTGGGCGACCGCGTGTTGCGTCTTGTGCGGCACGGAGGTGTCGGCCAGAACCTGCGCCATCTCCCGGTCAGAGAGCGCCCGTCCAAACCAGGTTTGATACCAGAAGAGGAACGTAATTAAAACCAGAAGGATGGGAACGATCACAATTACCGTGTTGCGCGAGGAGCGCAGCGCCTCGCCTCCGCGCCCAGGCAACGAAGCGCCCGGGGCGGGAGCAGTTTCGATCTCCGGCGGTGCCGACCTCAACGGCAAGGCGCTTCTCCCTTCCACGCGGCGGTCCATTGCCGCCCGTCCAATCGCGAATCTCAAGTTACAAATCTGAGGCTCAGTCCTCAAACGCCCTGCTTGATCGCAATCCTCCGCGGCATGGGGGCGTCGTATACGTGATCTTTCCGTCCTCCGGCATTCCATTATAAGAGAAAGGAGGCCTGGGCGCGAAAAAACCAGTGGTGGGCCTGTTTGGTTTGCACGTAGCGGCGGCCTATAACCGCCGCCTGTCCAAATTAGATGAGCGACTTACTTCATTCACCCACCTGTCCAACCACACAGACGCGCATGAGCCTTTGCTCGCCACGAACGATGAAAATAACTCCCCTCCTGATTCAGGAGGGGTGGCGCGCCGAGCGCCGGGGTGGTTATCTTCTAAAGCGGAAAACATTAAGTCGCAATCAGCACCGCCCCCTACCCCCTCCTCAACTGAGGAGGGGAGTATTTTCACACCAGCCTTCCCTGCGAACTGCCATCCTGCACGTCGCCTTACCCCGACGTCCTAACTGTTTTTATCCTGTACCACACTACTGGATGACCCAAGTATGTCATTCCCCAAATTAGGCGAGTGCGAGATTATTGGATGCGCACAGGCTATTTTCCACCAAAGGAGAACCGTATCGCTAGCCGTAGGTGGAACCTACGGAGTTTTGATCTGCGCACAGGGGCTTGCCCCCCTCGCCCCCAAGGGGGCGAGGGAATTGAATTCAAAACACACCCCTTTCATCCAAATGTGAGAGAGGGCATAAATCTTCGGTTATCAGCCTTAATCTTAAAATTCATCTTCCCTCTCCCCCTTGGGGGAGAGGGGGGACCGCAAGGCGGGGGGTGAGGGGGTCGATCGAGAACGTAAATAATTTCCTCGAACCCTTCATGCGAACCGCCTTTAGGCTAGACCCTCATCGGTTGCCGCCAACGGCTGCCGGCTGCCCGCGCGCCATCAGCCGGATGGGGCCCATCAACCCTGACGGTATGGCCTTCAACAGGTCATTCCCTTGATCCTGGAACCTTTCGCCATAGCGCGCGGTAAGCGCCGCACGATTGGGCAAGGGGCTGCCCGCCATTTCGTTGACGGCGAGATTACCCACCAAAATTCGCAGTTCGTTTTCGCCCGCACGGAGAAAAGGAGTTACCTCTAATTCATAGGGTGGATGCCAGATCGTGCCCACGCGGTGGCCGTTCACATAGATTTCCGCCGCTTCGCGCACCGGGCCGTCAAGCCATGCTTGGAAGTGGGCGTCTTTCTGAATGGGCAGAGCCGTCGGATCACCGAGGTTCAACTCCGTCCGGATCCCGGCCAACAGGAACCCGGCAGGAGCGACAAATTTCTTCTGGTAGGTCGCGCGCCCGGAGAAATACTGCATGCCTTCGAGCGCAGTCCAGGAACGCAGCGTGTCCATGGAGATTTCTTTTCCCGTGCCCTCGAAAGTGACTTGCCATCCGCGACTGATGTCCAGGGGCTGCGGCAGGCGCGCCTCCACCGGGGCCGGCGACTTCGGGGCTTCCCGGCCGCTAAAGACCACGAGCCGAGAGCCGTAAGGCTCCATGTCGAGATTCAGCACCGAGCCGCGCTCCGAACCGGACAGCGTTGCCGGGGCCGCCTCACCCGTGAAGAGGTTCCACCATTCCGCGTTTTTGCCCTTGACGCGAAAATTGGCTGTGCCCTCAAAGCGCCGGTTGGAGGTGTTGGCTATGAAATAAATCTCCGCTGCGTCCGTGTGGCGGCGAATAAATCCCACATCTCGCGAACGAGGAGAAAAGGCAACATCAGGAGGGTAGAGGCGGGCCAATTCATCTTCGAGTGGCTTATTCTCATCGGCAACAAAGTGCCCGGGCGCCGCCGGCTTCTGGAAGAGTTCGTCCACCTGCCGCGCCACTTCCGCGCTTTCGGAATCCTGATGGAGAAAACCCGGCGCGAGAGAAGGCAGGCGCCGCGTGGCGATCAAAATCCCGCCGCTTTGGGCAAATTCACCCAGTTTGGCCAGGGTCGCGGGCGGAATGCGCTCGACTCCCGGCAGAACCACGATGGAAAAATCTTGGCCGGCAAACGTCAGCTTGCCCTTTTCGACGTGTCCCTGCTGCGCCAACGTTTCGTCATCGATAAAATCCAAATTGTATCCCGCCTCCAGCAAGCTGGGCAGAAGGGTGGGGCCGAGTCTCCGCCAGGTCGCCTCCCACAGGTTCACCTCACCGATGGGAAAGCTTGCCCAGGCGTCGTGGGTGGGCAGGTAAACCGCAATGTCGTTGGCAGGCCTGCCTTGGCGCAAAATGAAGCTGCCGCGCTGCAAATAGCGCGCCAGGTCCGGCATGGCGAACCACCAGGGATTATGCGGGCCGAACGCCCCCGCCGCATAAAAATGCCAGCCGGGCTCAGGCACCCCCGGCGGTGAATAAGGGTAACCGTGGGCGACGAATTGATTGATTCCCTGAAGAAAGTACTCGTCGGCCGTGGCCTTGATATCGAGCGGCGTGGCGCGGAACGGAAGCAGGTGGATCCACGTCCAAGCCTCGGCGGAGATCACCGGCGCGCCATAAAGATGCCCGGCGGAAGAAGCCCAGCGGGAAGCCGTGAAGTGGTTCCAGTGGCCTGCCTCATCCCCCTGCTCACCTTCCGGAAGGTCCACGAACCGGTAGCTGGAAAGCTGCGCCGGCGGCTGGCCATAGGCTTGCACTCTAGCCAGAAGGTGATGCTGGTGGCACCAGGCCTGAAATGGCGCGAGGAAATTCTGGTTCAGCAACTCGCTCAGCGTTTGGCCCCAGTCATGCCGCACGGCGGCGGCCTGCGGTCCGCTGCCGGCAATGAGGGCGGGAAGGTGGGGCGTCAAATCATATCCACGCCGGCTCTGGAACTCTTTCCGAAAACCCTCGGTCCAGTTGGAGTCGTATACCTCCAGGCTGTCGCAGAACATGGCGCGGATATTTCCGCCGCCCGCGGCCGCCAGGGGCGCGCCGACCACCTCCATGTGTTTCTGCATTGCCTCGCGGCGGTAATGGTCAAGAACATTTCCTTCCGCCCCCCACGCGGCGCGCTTCACCTGCTGCCCTGTCAATCCCGCCTCAAAATACAGCAGGACGCGCGGGCCGGCGGGAGAAGCGGGAAGCTCGAAGCTTCCATCCCCCTGCGGGGTGATCTGACGCGCGGAACTCGCGTCGAAATGCCTCCCGTCTCCGGAGGCCACAAACGCTGCAAGAAATCGCTGGCCCTCTTTCAACTGCGGACTAGGAATCGTCCTGGCGCCTTCCTTGATGGGGATACGAAGGCAGTGTAAACCTTCGGCGGCGAGTTCCGGCGTAATGTGAGCCCCCCCGAACGGCCAGCCGCTGCCCATGGTCATGTCCATGCGCAGCCCAAGCTCGTGCGCCGTCCGCGCGGTGGTACCGACCGCCGCAAGAAATTCCGCAGAGAGGTAGCGAAGGTTGATCAGCCTCTTGCTGGGATCGTCGAGCGTGAGGGGGTAGACAGGCTGGACTTCAAATCCCCCGATGCCCGCATCTTTCATCTGGTGCAATTCCCGATCGAGTTCTTCCGCCGTCACCGCCGGCCCAAACCACCACCAGCGCACCATGATTTTTGAGTCTTCCGGAGGGTTGCGAAAGTGGTCCTGAAGGGCCTGGACTTCCCCGTCCGCGGGAGGCTGCGGAAACCGGGATGTGGGCCCGCCCCATCCGATGCAGTAAACGCTGACGCCGGCCAAAACCAGCAAGCCTGACGACAGAAGCTCAATACGTTTCAGTTTTCGGCGATGCATCGCGGCCTCCGCGAAAAACTTTTCTTCCCTCCCCCCCTTGGGGGAGATGGGGGACTGCAAGGCGAAGGGGGCCCCACATTTTGCAGGTCGTGCGGGTGAGGGGGTCGGGACTATGACGAACGCGCTGAGTCTGATTTGAATTGGACGGCGCAGCCTCCCCCCCCTCACCCGGCCCCACTCTTTCCCGCCCCGCACGGCGCCCCCGCCGCGGATTCCAGATTCTATGCCAAACCGGACAGAGGCACACATGGGAAAATGGGATGACGGGCGTGTCGGCCGCTTAAACCTAACCCGGACTTCTCACCACGTTTGGACGATGCTGGAAGGGCGGGGCTAAACAGGCTGCGGAAGAACAACCCACCGCGAATAACCACCCCGGCGCCCAAGGCGCCACCCCTCCTGAATCAGGAGGGGAGCGGTTAAAGAACTCCCCTCCTCAGATGAGGAGGGGTGGCGCGCCGAGCGCCGGGGTGGTGCTGAACAGGAACTCCCGGGTGGTGCTGAACAGCACGTGTAGCGCGGACCTGTTTATTAGGTCCGCGGCTCGTCCCCGATGGACAAGGAAAAGCCGCGGACCTAAAAACAGGTCCGCGCTACCCTTCCTCGGCCCGAGTTTCCGCCTATCATGGGCAGCCGCAAGGCTGGCAATGCTCAGGACGACAGCAATTTCGAGTTTTTCCGCGGCCTGTTCGGCCCCGCCCTCCCAGATTCGTGGTGAGGAATCCCGGCTAAGGGCGGGGTTTGTAAGTAAAGTCAACGATGCCGTCGCGGTAGTCGATGCGGATCTCCAGCATATGGAGGGTAGCAAATCCCAGGATTCCGGAGATTTCCGTGCCCGTGTTATCACTGAGGTGGGAGAGGTCGAAGGTGGTCACCGCTTGATTCTCCTGGCGCAAGCGACCAAACTGAAGAACCGCCTTATCCGCGCTGTAGACCTTTGCCACCGAACCGCTAAGTCCCTGCACGTGGGCGTTAGCGTCGCTGTGGACCTTGGTGCTCTCTTGTGCCGCCTCCAGGGACATCATGTTTATTGACGCCCCGGTGTCAACCAAGAACAAATGTGGGGCTGAATCCCCAATCCTCGTCGGGATCAGCAGATCGTGTCCAAAGCGATACACCTGTGAATAGGATTGCATTTCGGGAGCGATATAACGGTCCCGGGGCCCGTGATGCGCCGGCGGGAGGGACTTTGTGGGCGCGTCTGGCCCCGCTTTCCTGGATGATGGGTCCCCACTGGCCGCCGAGCCCTCCTTGCCGGCTGGAAGCGTCTTGTCCGCCTTGTCGTCGTCCGGCCGCTGGGGGAGAGGTAGGAGCCTAAGTTTTTCGTTGGGGAAGTCAATATCCACCAGGAAGTGGCTGAATACGTCCCCACCGATCAATCCCTCCTCGTCCGTCACCGAACGCTTTTCTACCACGCTAACTCTGCAATCCTGAAACTCGAGCTCGCCGATTTTGAGGGAATTGACGAAGCCAATGTAACCTCCGGCACGCCCCTTGTCTCCGATGCCGCCGATATCTATTTCTGAAACCTCCGTGATGCCTGCCCTCCGCGCCAGGCGCTGGTCAATCACGATGCCGCTGGCTCCCGTGTCGAGCAGCAAATTGCCCTTCTTCTCATTCAGCGATACCGTGAGGCCATAGCCACGCATATGTATGGGGTCCGTTAAGAGCCGAACCAGTTTCGTCTCCGTGGATGGGGCATGGCTCACCAGCCGGCAGGCATGAGGCGGCTGATTTTGCAGCGCCCGCAGGTAATCCAGGTGGTGCTGCATGTCGGCACGGGTCTCCGCATCGTCATTGGTGGGGGACGCAAGATAGTTCTCCCAGAATTGAATTTGTTCTGCGCGGCTCAATGAGTTGATCCAGTATCTTTGAATATCGGGATCCGTCTGATCGAGTTCGTGTGCCTTGTCGAGCATTTCCTTCGCTTGTTGATAGAGCGAAAGCGCGCGGCGCACACGTGAGAGTCCCCAAAAAGCACGCGCGCTGGGGTAACCCCTGTTGATGACGTTCACCCACTCTTGTTCCGCTTCCGCGATCTTTCCTTGGCGGAAATAAACTTCCGCCAAGGCGACGTGGACGGTTGGTGCGTCCGTGACCTTCACTCCATTCGCAGCCGTTTCATACGCTTGGCGCACATCTTTTTGCTTAAGGTATACGCGGGTCAGACCCGCGTACGCGTCGGGAGACTTGGGGTTATCCTGCAAGACCAGATTGTAGCTTTGGATGGCGGCATCAAACTCCCCACGGCGGTAATGCTGCATCGCTTCGGCTAAAGGGTTGTGACCTAAACCGGGAACCGTAGAGACGCTGGTTGGAGAAGTATTCGACGGCGCAACCGGGGATGGCAACGTAGAGCCGGGACCGGGCAGAGGGGATTTGCCCCCGTCGCTAACCCCCTGTCCAAATAATAACGGTCCGAAAAACAACATGAGAAGAATGCACCGAAGGAGGGAAAGTAGCATGGATGACACCCCCGAGGGTTATTCGACAAAAATTGTATCGTCATCGTTCCCCTGCATTCTACGGCTGGGGTGGCAGCGTTGCAACGAGCAAGGGTAGCGATGAGACTTAGAGAATTTTTAATTTAAGTATATACATCTCGGCAAATCCGCAAACAAAAACGTTGGGCGCCCTCACCCACCGCCTTGCGGTCCCCCCTCTCCCCAAGGGGGCGAGGGCTAAAATTAATTCTTAAAAGCCCTCTCCCAGGGGGGAAAGGGGGGACCGCAAGGCGGTGGGTGAGGGGGCCTTTCCGGAACAGATGGATCAATAATTTCCTCCAACCTCTTAAGCGCTCAGTGCTGGCGCTAACGGTCTGTGCTACAGGATAAGTAAGCACTTAAATCAAAACTGCTCTAGGGGAGTTGACGGCTTAATCCCGTTGGCTGGTAGAATAGCCCGCTGCCGGAGAATGTGCCCGCGTCGTCGCCCTGCGGGAAGAGAGCCCGGACCGCAGACGGCAAAAAGCCACCGCCCGCGCCAACCCGGAGCTAGGCTCTAATAGTGTTTTTGCACTTGACACGAGCATTGATAGGGTATATGCTCAAGGAGATTAGAACTTAGGTGTCAACATGCCTCTCGAAAAGTCTCGCACGCCGACTGCTACTCGCCCGGAGGCCGAAGGGTCGGCCGCCGTTCAAAGGGGCGGACATATTGTCGATGCGACCCCTACGGTGACGATGATGAAGGGTCTGGCACAAAAAAATGTCAAAATGAAGGTCGATTCCGACAAGTTAATGAAAACAAAGGGTGAATAAAGCGACCAAATGTCCGAAGCCGATGAGTCATTGAAAACAGAAGACTTACCAAATGTGCCGATGAGTTGCTGAAAATGCACGAGTTATGACAGTTTCGGGGCCGCAAAAACACGGGGGAACCCCTCAAACTCCCACGATGCCGATAACTTGATCAAAACAAACAACTTATTTATCCGATTTCCGCGCAATTCCCCGCGATGCCGATAAATTGATGAAAACACAGGAGATAGATTGAATGCCACGCGGGCGGGCGCACACCCCGATTCTTGGGGAGCCGGCGATTTACGGAAGGGACTGGGGGGAGCCGGCGGCTCAGTCCGGTGGGTTTGCAGCAGCGCCCCCTGCCGGAGAATCTGCCCGCGTCCTAGCCTCGGGTAAAGAGATCCCGGGCCGCAGACCCCCGATAGCGACCGCCGGCGCAGCCCGGCTTGGCGTATTGGGTTATGCCTCTCCCCTTTAGACTTTCATTTACGGCTCCGCCCCCCACGCCTCAAATCCCCACTCCCTCCCGCTTGCGGAATTTGCGGACGTCGGTGTGGTCGATGACGGGTTCCGCGTCGCACTCGATGGCCAGGACGGTGACGGGGCTGTCCGGCGCCTCGATCGGCAATCCCGTAAACCTTACGTATTCATCACCCTGCTCGAAGGTCACGGGCTTGCCGGAAGCGAACAGCCGCGCCGATTTGACTTTGGCGCGCAGCCCGCCGATCGCGACCACGCTGGCAGGGTTGAAGAAATCCAGCCAGCTTGACGCAGGAGTTTCTCCCGGCCAGTGGTAAATATGCATGTAAAGTGTATTACCTCGACGGGTATAATTTGCGTAGACGTGCCAGTCCGATTGGCAGGGTTCCGACGGGTAAATCGTCGGACCGTTCTTGTCCATCCACTCGCCCACTTCCGTCAGGGTGCGCGCCGATTCCTCGGGAACCGAGCCATCGGGCTTAGGTCCGATATTCAACAGGTAATTACCGCCGTCGTGAGCGCAGGTGGAGAGATTGCGTACGATGGTCTCGGCAGATTTCCAGTCGTTGTCGGCCTTCTGGTATCCCCAACTTTCGTTCATGGTCATGCAGGTTTCCCAAGCCCGGCCGCCTTGGGCAGGATTGATTTCCTGTTCCGGCGTGGTGAAATCCCCCGGCAGGCCGTTGCGGTTATTGACAATGATGTCCGGTTGCAACCCGAACACCATCTTGTTCATCTTCTCCGATTCCCATTGTTCCGGACTGAGCGGCCAATCGACGTCGTACCAGAGGACGTCAATCTTCCCGTATTGCGTCATGAGTTCGCGGACCAAGCCGTGGGTGTATTCCACAAACCGCGCGCGCGCCGCCTCATCCGTCAAGCACCGCGCGCCATCAGGATGGTGCCAATCCATCAAGGAATAATAAAAGCCCACACGCAACCCTTCGGCGCGCGCCGCCTCCACGAACTCCGCCACCAGGTCGCGGCCGCACGCTTGTTTGGGGGCGCAATAATTGGTGAGCTTGGTGTCGAAATTGCAGAAACCCTCATGATGCTTGGTGGTCATCACCATATATTTCTGGCCGGCGCGTTTGGCGAGCTTTGCCCACTCGCGCGCCGCATGAGGCTTGGGCGTAAAATGTTTCGCCAGAAGCTGATATTGCGCCACGGGAATGCCCTCAATCTCCATGGCCCACTCGTGCTGGCCGAGGAGGGAATAAAGACCCCAGTGGATGAACATGCCGAATCGTGCTTCGTGCCACCACTTCATCCGCCGGTCGCGGGCAGCTTGCTCCTCCGCCCTCGCCGGGCGCATGCCCGCGGGCTCCGCTCCCCACACCGCATTGTTACCCAAGTGCAGGACACCCGCCGCCGAACCCGCCAGCGCGGTGGCGCTGGTCCCCAAAAACCGCAAATGGTCACGCCTGGACATCTTCGGTGGTCTCATCGGTTTTAACTCCTCCGCATCATTTGGCCGCAGGGGTAATCGAGCGGCGCCCAATCTCCGCCGGAATCCCGCTCCGCGTTGCGACAAGAAAATACGCCAATTCGCGGCGCAGTTCAAATTTTTTGGTTGCCGGATCAGGGCTTGAAGGTTATGACGTCACCACCGGGGGCGTCAACTTCCAGGACCCATTGCCCCACCCACGCGCGCCATGGCGCCGTGACGAGGAGGACGCCAATGGCTTCGCTCCGCTTGGGGATGAGCGGAACCACGCCTTCGGCAAACACGTTTCCACCCGTGCCGGGCGGGTTGCGCAGTCGGACCTTTACATTTTGGGCGTCCCGGTCGCCCAGATTGATCATGTAAGCCCGCATCGTCTTCGGGTCAACCAGTGCTCCGGTCCCATTATCGTTGTAATTGGGCTCCACAAGACTGGGGGAAACGACTAGCGTCGGTTTCTCATAGCGGCGGGAAAAGGTCTTGGCGAGACCGCGCACCTCGGCGGGCAGCCCTGACCCATTGGTCGGAAAATCAAAGAAATGGGTACACAGGTTGTCGGCGGCCGTGAGTAGTTCGCGGGTGCCGCCGAAAAACCCCACCCCCGGCGATTCAGGAGCAATCAGGCGAATGAACCGAATCTGCTGTTCGAGTTCCTCTTTCGTGTCAGCCCAAGTCTCCCCGGGATGGCCGCCCTTCCCCAACCCGAGGATGACAATCGTTTTCGGCAGAATGCCAAACCTCCGCGCGGACCAAACCTGCGTGGCGATGAACCAATACTGCCGTTGGTTGGCGACGTAACCCTCCAACATGACAAGGTCCGCAGCGTCGCGGTAGGCCTCTGCCAAAACCTGCGGGATCGGTCCGCGCATTTCAAACACCGTCAAAGCTGCGTCCGGTTTCTTAAGCTTCGCCTGGCGGAAAATCCGCGCGGATTTCTCATCCATTTGGCCGCCGAAGTCGAAACCAAACTCGTCAATCATCATCACGGGCTTTGGATTTCCGGCATAATCTTGCCCCGCCAGAAGGTCCACGGCTTTGTCGATGGGCGAGCGCAAAAGGTCGTACCAAGTATGCCCGATTCCCGCCACCACACCTCGCGACTGCCAATATTCCCAGTCGCTGGGCCTCACGGGGCCAATAAGCGTTACGGAGTTCAATTGCTTGGGATCAAAGTCTTTGCCGGGGCTGTAGGTAAAAGCGATCACCGTGTTCAAGCCCAAGACCTTGGCCTTGGTGTGCCGGGCCGCGAGCAGGCGAACAGCCACCGCCCCACCGGCCGCGGCCACCAGCAGAACCCCTGCAATAACCCAATGAAACGACCATGGTTTCTTCATAATAAGCCCACGTGCATTATCTCCATTAACCGAAATTTCATTGTGCCTTCGGGGCGCGGGAATGTCTATACGCATTCCGAACCGGGTATGGAGGCAGCCAGAATTCGATATGACCGGGCTGCCTTCCAATTCGATTGGCCCGAGTCAGCAGACGGGATGCTGGAGGTCTTCCGCCAAAGGGGCCAACTCGTGGTAGCATGGGCAGTGAAAGTGCCGTGCGGGGGTGGCGGAACTGGTAGACGCAAGGGACTTAAAATCCCTCGGTCCGCAAGGACTGTGCGGGTTCGATTCCCGCCCTCCGCACCATTATTTTCTTGGGGTTACAAGGACCATACTCTACTTATTTCCATCGCCTGCGGCGACGCTTGGTAATGATTTTGGTAAAAGGCGCTCTATCCTATCAACCGCTGTGCCGAGGTTTTCCCCGCTCAGGTGGGCATAACCGCCCGCACGTTGGCACCCTGGCTAATTGCCACGCCCACAGCGGCTCGTAGAATTGCACCACCAGACTTTGCCGGAAACGCTTGAACAAGTTCCGGATCGTGTCGTCGCTGGGAAAGCGCTCGATCCCCAGCAGGGCACGCAAGGCCTTATCCGTCCGCAGCACCGCCGTGTGCGCAAACCGTCGCGCCCCCATCACCACCGCCATCAGAAACGCCGTGAAAGTCTCCCCCGGGTTGATCGCGTTCGGCGGCTGCAGATGCACCGGCATGTGCTCACTCCCCTGCTGCCGGTAACCGATCTTCTGCAAGAAGGCGATAAACACGCTCAGCCCTCCGAACGGCGTCACCGCCCGCGGCGTCTGACGCACAACTACTTTTTTTCTCCCCAAAGCGCGGTAATTTCTCGTTGCACTGTTCTTTTCCTCCACAGACTTTGTCTAACCAACTTCAATCTAACGGATTAGAACGGAACAGTGCTCCCTAATTTCGTTTTTCAGGTTTAATCGCCTGTATGCCCACGTGCAGACGACGCTGCAACAAGATCCCTTGAGCGGCCACCTCTTTGTCTTCACCAACAAACTGCGGAACCGGATCAAAGTTTTGTATTGGGATGGGAGTGGTCTTCGGCGAAATCCCTATCATCAGACGTGTCCGCTAGTTCGATAGCGAAGCAGCCAGCGTCACCTGTTTGTTCGCTTTTCGGTCTTCGATCGTGATTTTGCCATTCTCCAACCTCACGTCGTCTATTTCGCGCATGCCTTCCGGCGTGTGCGTGTAGAACATGAGGAAGCGCGATTCAATGGTGGTAAGTGCCGGCAGCCAGCGATAAACCGGGGCGCCGAACATCGAGTTCAGTTGCACCACCTCGCGCCTGGGGACATCGAACGGCTGGGTGGAAAGCTCCAATCCGTGTGCCGACTGCTTGTTGAGCGGATAGTATTCCCAGTTCTGTGTCCACGGATATTCCTGCGGGTTGAACAAGTATCCAAGCAGCAGCCGCTTTCGTGGGTTGAGCATGGTTACGAATACCCAATGGCGTGCCGCATCCATTAGACACGTGGAGTGGTCCAGTGAGCCCGGTTCCGCCGGCGTGTTGCGCAGATTGACCGTGGGGGTGTTCACCCCGGGAGCTTCCGGCCAATTAAAATCCTTACCCGAGGGCATGCGGTGCGGCAGGCCATCGTTATCGCCCTCGTAAGGCCGCGTCATCCCGTGCAGCGCCGACATATCCACCACAGTCACTCCTGGCTCGAGAAAGGGCGGGCCGATGGTCGCGTGCTCAGCCCAAAACGCCGGCCGATCGAATCCTAGCAGGCTCTTCAGTTCGCTCCGCACGTAGATGACGTTTTCTCCATCTACCATGCGCACCGTTCGCGTGAAGAGTTCCTGCGTAATCGGCAGTTTGGTGGTAAGGCTTAGCGTGGTGGTGCTGCCGTCTTTGGCATAGGCCTTTACCTCAAACGTGGAACCGTGCGCTTCTCCGTGGAAAGGCAAGCCGGCGGCTTTCTCCTGGGGTGACACCGCACCAAACCCGTCCACACAGATGAAGTGGCCTTGCGCGGATTCGGGCTGGGGCTTCTCGCCCGCCTCGCACGCCATGCGGACGGGATCCCACAGCGGGCTGAGTTTTCCCGGATCGTCCGCCAGCGTCACGTGTGCAAAAGTGCTTCCCCGTTGCAGGACCGTCAGCTCCAGGGTTCCGTTCGATAGCAGAAACGCCTCTTGGTCTTCAAAAGATGTCCTCGGGGGGCCGCTGGTTTGCCCGAATGCCGGCGAGAGCGTGAAAAGAGTACTGGTCAGAAGTATGAGGCCGAACCCGCTCTTCCGGTTCCTGCCTCTTGTCGCTACGCAAGGTTGTTTACTGATCATAGGTGTGGGTTCAATGACTTCCGAAAGGTGTCGTCCGCTCGGGCTGCATTGAGAATGCCGCGCGTGGCAATCAGCGGCGGCACCGTCGGCGTCTGTCAGTTCCTGCACCCGGGAATCGAGTTCAGTGCCGCCCCCCAAGTCAATTTGAAAGGCTGGGGAGTGCCGTCAATCGCTCCGTTGACAAGGCTGTTCCCGTCGCTTGAGACCTGGCCGGTGTAATTCGCGACATAGATCTGAAGCGGCGGAAAATCGAGGCGATGCAAGATGACGGACTCGCGCGTAAACTTCTCCACCGTCCATACGGAGGAGCCCATGGCGCGAAAGTTGCCGCACGCCGTGGCATTCACATAACGCCCGTTCTGCAATTTCCAGGTATTGCAGAACAGCCCGCAGAAATGAAACTCGTCGGGGGGACTCAGCAAGGCAGATGGGCCGGGGTTAGTCTGTCGCTCCACGCCCTGCCCGGGCGCGGTCTGCGACCCTCCTGACTGTTGGAGCGTAGCAGCGACGGTCGAGACTTGTCCTTCCGAGAGCGTGACGGTTTCTTCGTGGTCCTGGTAGCCGTTTAGCGCGATGCGCACCCGGTGCTGCCCCGCCGCCAGGTGCGACAACTTCAAGCGGCCCGCCTGGCTCGTCGAACCCACCGGTCCGTCATCGATGTAGACTTGGCTCTGGCCAGGGTTTGATTCGATCATCAGAACACCGGGACTAGGGGCCTGCGGCGTCGGAGGCGGAGCAGGGGAGATCGACCGCAGCGTGCGAATCAAATCCTCCGTGCCCCTGGCGGCCCGAATCTCCCTCTCGACATCTGGCGTGACTTGAAAGGAGATTCCCGATTCCCTAGCCACCGCCGCGATCCGTTCGCTGGGCACATCGCCGGTCAAGAGATCGATAATGTCCTGCTTGGTGAGTTTATTTGCGCCTTTTGCCAGAGAAGGCACAAGGGCCATCGCTAAGATCAACAGCACCGCCGCAGATATCTTACGGGTACAGTTCTTCCCTACCGATTCGCATATAGGTTTTGCCTCAGGGAGCGGCCTTTTTCCCATTTGACCAGAATTTCCTTTTTCAGGATTTACCCAGTCTAGACGGTACACCCGAGCACCTCTAAAGTCAAAGTCCAGCCGAGCTTTCAGTGCTGGGTGCATCCACGGACCACGGAAGAGGTCAGTTTCGTCTCCGGAGAATCCCTAAACCCAAAGTTCCCGTTTTTCCGAACCTCAGGGCTCGGGTATCGCTTTGGTTCACGCTGACCCAGGTCAACGGTCGGGTTTAGAAACCACCCCCATGCAGTTTCATGAGCCCCAAAGGGAACGATGAATCCTCCCCAGCGGGCCGTTGATTCAGCCCCAAAGGGGCGAAATAACGAAGCCCAGGCCAACGGCCTGGGTTTAGATTGCCCGCCGATTTTGCCCCCAGCCCTGAAAGGGCGAAAGAGGTGTTCCCCCGTTCCTGTACGTAACACAACATGAAACCCACCACCGCCGGACGCGCACGGGACCGCCTACGGCGAGCGGTACGTGTGGGACTGAAGAGGATTGTTCCGCCCCTTCAGGGCTCGGTATCGGTTTGTATCCTGCTGACCCAGGCCGTTTGCCTGGGCTTCGTTATTTCGCCCCGTTGGGGCTCAAAACATTGGCATGTTCAGGAAAAAGCGGCGTACCGCAGAGTTATTTTTCTTCGAGAAAAATTACTCTGCGATACGCCATGGGGGATTGAACTCATACTGAAATGACGTGTTGCGGTGACGGGTTTAAGGAATATACTGGGCGCTATG
>Ga0182030_10010160_pt1 | contig 19182 bp, 20 predicted proteins | sample 812S3MmetaG_FD_121299 | JGI IMG/M metagenome (GOLD analysis project Ga0182030, IMG submission 121299) | Permafrost microbial communities from Stordalen Mire, Sweden - 812S3M metaG (Illumina Assembly) | ecosystem: Environmental > Terrestrial > Soil > Wetlands > Permafrost | place: Sweden... | reverse complement strand
CGGAATGAAAAACAACGCGCCTTCCAAGATGCCGATGAGGATCTCGAGACCGTAGACGAGTGCGAGTTGGGCATCGGTGAAGAAGCGCGGCGGGATGACGGGCTCCTTCGCATGCCGTTCGGCAAACACGAACGCGATCAACGCAATGATGCCGCCGGAAAGCCACAGCCGCGCGTTCAAGTTGCTCGTCGCTCCGTTGACGTCGTACTGTGTCAGGCCGAACATCAAGCCGAGCAGCCCGATCGCCAGCAGCGCGATCCCCGGCACGTCGAGCGGTCCGCGGACATTGGCCACGGCCACCGGCATCGTCTTGCGTGCCATGAAGATCACGACGATGGCGAGCGGAACGTTGGCCACGAAGATCCAGTGCCACGATAAGAAGTGCGTGAAGGCGCCGCCGACGAGCGGGCCGACGATGGCTGCCACGCCCCAGGTTGCCGCGACGAGTCCGAGTGCGGCACCGCGCCGTTCGGGCGGAATGCGGTCGGCGATCGCAGCTGTAGCGACCGGAAAGATGCCGCCGGCACCAAAGGCTTGAATCGCCCGTGCGGTGAGAAACATTGGCCAGTTTTGCGAAAAGATCGCGATGAGGGAACCCACCGCAAAGATGGCGACGCACGCGATGTAGATGGGCCGGCGGCCGTTGCGGTCGGCCAACTTCGTCATGATCGGAATGCTGACGACGTTCGCGAGTAAATAGAGCGTGAAGATCCACGGTAAGTCGCGCGCGCCGACGCCGAACGCGATGCCGAGCGCCGGCAGCGCCGGCGAGAGCACGCCGAGATCGAGCGCGCCCGCGAAGACACCCAAGCCCAGCGTCAGCAGCAACGGGATGGTGGTCGGATCGAGACGGTGCCCGGCGACGGACGTCGTCGCCGGATCAGCAGGAGTCGTGACTTGCATGACTACGCCGTCACGCAATAAGCACGCGATCGAGCACGGCGGCCAAACACATCAGCGCGAGATACACCAGCGAAAACTTGAACATGCCGCGCGCCAAGAGTTGCGAGTCACCGCGCAGCACGCGGATCGCATCGTAGAGGAACCAGCCGCCGACGATCACTGCCGCTACGAGGAAGATCGGCCCAAACACGTGCAGCGGAACCAGCGCGATGCAAAAGAGAAACAGCACGATCGTATAGACGAGCATGTCGCGCTTTGTGCGCGTGACGCCGTGCACGTTCGGCAACATCGGAATGCCGGCTTTGTGATAGTCGGTCTCGGTCATCAGCGAGAGCGCCCAGAAGTGCGGTGGCGTCCAAAGAAAGATCAATACGGCCAGCGCGATCGCCGGCGCGCCGAGGCTGCCCGTTATCGCGGCCCAACCCACCAGCGGCGGTATGGAGCCCGCCGCGCCACCGATAACGATGTTCTGCGGAGTGGTCCGTTTGAGCCACATCGTGTAGACGAAGACGTAGTAGGCGTTACCGCCGAGCGATAGCCATGCGGCTAGCGGGTTGACTAGATAATTCAGCAGTAAGAACGAACCGGCGCCGAGCACCATCGCGAACGCCAATGCCTGATTGGGTGCGATCGCGCCGCGCGGCAGCGGGCGGCCCATCGTGCGCTTCATCTTGGCGTCGATGTCGGTGTCGTAGACGCAGTTGAACGCGCCGGCCGAAGCTGCGGCAAGCGCGCCGCCCACGAGCGTCCAGAACGTCAGCGCGAGCGGCGGAATTCCGCGCGCAGCCATGATCATCGCCGCCAGCGTCGTGATCAGCAACAAGACGATGATGCGCGGCTTGGTCAGTTCGAGATAATCGTCGAAGGTTGTGCGCCAGCCGGTGCGCGCGAGCGCGCGGGCCGCGCCTTCGACGCGCGAAAGCGTGGAACTCATTGGGCGCGCGCCGTTTGCGACTGCGATTGCGACTGCGTGGCAACGGGCGCGGTTGCCGCGACGCGCACGGTGCCGTCGATTGCGGCGAAAACGATCGCGGAGATAAAGGCGATGAACGTTGCGGCGGCGTTGGCGGCATGCGCTTCACGCAAGCCCAGCGGCAACTGCCAGACGACGTTTGCCATGCCCAGCATCACTTGCAGCACGATCAATGCGTAAGCGCACAGCGCGGCGTTGCGTACGCGTGGCGTCGTTCCGAGCGAGGCCCAATACGCGACGACGGTTGCAACGAGGAAGAAGATCCCGGCCAACACGCGGTGCGCCATTTGCGCGCCCTCGGCAGCCGTCACGCCGCTCCACGAGCCGGATTCGCAGCCCGGAAGCGAGGAGCAGGCCAGGCCCGCGCCGCTCGAACTGACGTACGCGCCGGCGCACATCGCAATAAACGCACCGGCCGCCGTAAGGATTAGCAGCGGGAAGAGCCCGCTTTGGGCCGGCATCGCTGCGGGGCGGGGTTGCACGACTGCCACAATGGCGAGCGCGGTCAGGACGCCGAGGAACAGCATTGCCACCCCCCAGTGGGCGACCACGGACCACGGGCTGTTCGCGACCGCAACGGTCCCGGCGCCGAGCGCGACCTGCACGACGAAGATGCCGCCCAAGGCCAACAGGAGCGGGGTCACGCCGGCGATCTCGCGGCGCGCGCGCCAGCCGGTCACGATGGCGCCCAGCAGCAACACACCCTCAAGCAAGGCGACCATGCGATGCGACCACTCAAGGATCACGCCACCGTTGAGCACGGGAACGACGGCGCCATGACAGAGCGGCCAATCCGGGCAGGTCATCCCCGCGCCGTTGATCCGGATCCAACTGCCGAGGACGGCAAGCGCGAAGGCTGCGATCGCAGCAGCAAGCGAGAACGCGCGGAACATCCGTACGAGCGTACCCCCTGACGGTTGCGGCCACAACGACATTCGTGTGATTTTGGACCCCGGTCAGGCCCCACCTCGGGGAATCGGCGGGTTATCTCGAAGAGTCGCACTCGATGCGGCGCGTACTGCTGGTCCTCGTGGCGTTTGTCGCGCTCGCCGGTTGCCGCGAAGTGCGCGTGAATCAGGTCCGAACCGGGACGACGACCTCCGCCGGCCCGACGCAAGTCATGGTCGTGCGCGATAAGCACGGCCTCGATATTTTGGGCATATCCGCTGCGGTCAACTTCCGCAAGGAGTTCGCGGTCATTTTACTGATGGGTCCGCATCGCGAAACCGGCTATGTCGAGATCACCGAGGACATTCGCGCCAACGCCGACCGGGTGCGTATCGTGGCGTTTGAAAAGGCGCCGATCGACGGCGGCGAGCCGACCGCCGCCTACCGGACCTACACGATGTGGTACGTCCCCAATATCGCCTACCGCCCCGGTTCACGCGTCGACGTGGTCACACCATCGGGCGAACCCATCACGGCGACCACGTTACGCTAAAGTATTCACCGGCTTCACCGATAGAATTGCGGTGGCCGCAATGACGAACGCGCTCGCGCGATTCGACGCCACCGTGCACCGTTTGGGCACGGTGCTTGAACCCGATGGGGATCCGAACGAAGCCGAAGGGGTGCTCAACCCCGCGTGCGTGCGCGCGCCCGCTGGCGAACTGCTGTTGTATCCGCGCTCGGTTGCCGCCGGAAACGTTTCGCGCATCGGCCTGTTGCGCGACGCCGGCCGCGGTGACGACGTGCGGTTCGACCGGTTGGGCTACGCGCTCGAGCCCCTCGAACCGTATGAATTACGCCCGGCGGGTAGCGGCGGCATGGGTTGCGAGGATCCGCGCGTCACGTTCGTACCGGTACTCAAACGCTTCGTGATGGCGTATACCGCATTTGGACCGCTCGGACCGCGCATGGTGTTCGCCCTCTCGAACGATGCTTATCAGTGGGAGCGTCTCGGTCGGGTCGATTTTGCCACGCATGGATTGCTCAGTGGTGATGACAAAGACGGCGCATTTTTCCCGGAACCCGTGCGCTCGCCGTCAGGCGTGCTCTCGCTTGCGTTCTACCACCGGCCGATGAAGCGGCTCTCCACGCTCGACGGCCACGCGGCAATCCCGAGTTTGCTCGAATTGCCGCCCAACGAGCGCGAGAGCACGTGCATCGCGTACGTGCCGCTAGACGCGGCATTGGCCGACGTGCGCAACCTGCTCGTGCCGTTTGAGAGCACGCTCGTGATGGCGCCCGACGGTCCGTGGGGCCGTCTCAAGACCGGTGGCGGAACGCCGCCGGTACGCATCGCCGAGGGCTGGTTCTCGCTCTATCACGCCGTCGATGCGGTCGAATTAGACGGACGCTATACGATGACGTACAGCGCCGGAATCGTCATTCACGACATCGATCAACCGCACATTATCCTCTATCGTTCGCCGGCGCCCGTGTTGGCGCCCGAACATCCGGACGAGCTGCACGGGGTCGTGAACAACGTCGTGTTTCCAACCGGCATCGACGTGCGGGGCGTACGCGAATTCGACGTCTACTACGGCATGGCCGACGCGCGCGTCGGGCGCGCTTCCGTCACGTTGCCGCCGGTCGCCGCGATCGGAAAATCCGCCGCCGACGCTGCTTAGACGCGATCGCGGATAAGCTCGCCGAGTTCGCGGGTTTCGGCAAGGAACGCGTCGTGACCGTGGTCGCTGTGCATCAAACGAAATGCCGCGTCCCAGCCGGCGTCCGCCCAGCGATCGCACACCGCGCGAATGTGATCGGCGAAGAAGAGTTGATCGCCGGTGACGCCGACGAAGGTGAGGCGCGTGCGTTCCGGTCCGCCTTCGGCGCCGCGCAGATCGAACAGGTCCATCGCGCGCGTGAGAATGCGATAGGTGTTCGCGTCCATGCGCGCGGCGAAGCGCACCCCCTGATACGCGAGATACCCGTCGATGTCGAAGTGGTCGTCGAGCACCAGCTTCGGGTTGCCCCCGGCGCGGTCGGGCCGGTTTGCGAAACGCCGCTCGAAAAGATCTTCGCTCTTGTAGGTGAGCGTCGCGATCGCGCGCGCGAGTTTGAGGCCGGCGGTGGGTTGTTCGTCATACCAGCCGTCGTGGAAGTTCGGATCGAGCCGGATCGCTTCGCGGGCTAAGCCGTTCTGCGCGATCGCCTGCGCGCGTAGATGATCGTGCGCGGCGACCACGATCGCATGATCGACGAATTCGCCATAGCGCCGGGCCCACGAGAGCGCCTGAAATCCCCCGAGCGAGCCGCCGATCACGACGCCGAGGCGCTCGATGCCGAGCTTCTGCAACGCCAGGCGTTGCACGTCGACCATGTCCTCGACGGTCACGATCGGAAAACGCGGTCCCCAAATGCGGCCATCCGGCGCGATCGCCGGCGGGCCGGTCGAGCCATAACATCCGCCGAGCGCGTTGATGCCGACGACGCACCATTGCGGGCCCTCGAAGAGCGCGCCGCGGCCCATCAGTCCGCCCCACCACTCCGCGATGCGCGACGAGCCGGTCAAGGCGTGCGGCGCGAACACGACGTTCGCACCGCCGTCGCGCGGCTCTCCGTAGATCGTCACGCGCGCGACGACGTCCGGCAACGTCGTTCCGCCGCTGAGCGGAACGTTACCGAGACGAACGTCGTGGTCGACGACCGAATCGAGCATTAGCAGGCCGCGAGCGCGCGTTCGAGATCGCCGATGATGTCGGCGATCGATTCGATGCCGACCGATAGGCGCACGGTGTTTTCCGTGATGCCGCTGAGGGCTTGTTCGGCGGGCGAGAGCTGTTGGTGCGTCGTCGACGCCGGGTGGATCACGAGCGACTTCGAATCGCCGACGTTGGCCAGCAGCGAGAACAGTTCCAGCTTATCGATGAATGCGCGAGCGTTCGGCAATTCGAACGTCACGATCGCCCCGCTGCCGTTCGGCAGATACTTCCGGGCGCGTTGGTAGGCGGGATCTTCGCGCAAGCCGGGATAGCGCACCGCCGTGACCTTCGCGTGCTTCTCGAGAAACTCGGCGACGCTCTGCGCGTTTGTGCAGTGCCGCTCGATGCGTAAGCCCAGCGTCTCCATGCCTTGCAGCAACAGCCAGGCGTTAAACGGCGAGAGTGCAGCGCCGACGTCGCGCAACAGTTGCACGCGCATCTTGAGAATGTACGCGAGCGGTCCGAACGAGGCGACATACTGCGCGCCGTGATACGACGGATCGGGCTCGATCAACTCGGGAAACTTACCGTTGCTCCAATCGAATCGGCCGGCATCGACGACCAATCCACCGATCGTCGTGCCGTGGCCGCCGATGAACTTCGTCGCCGAATGGACGACGATATTGGCGCCGTGTTCGATCGGGCGCAGCAGCATCGGCGTCGCCAGTGTGTTATCGACGATCAGCGGTACGCCGGCGTCGTTTGCCGCATCCGCAACGGCCCGCACGTCGAGTACGTCGACCTTCGGATTGCCGATCGTTTCGGCGAAGAACGCTTTCGTGTTCGGCTTGACGGCCGCTTTCCAGGCCGCGATGTCGTTCGGGTCGACGAACGTCGTCGTGATGCCGAACTTCGGCAGCGTGTGCATGAACGCGTTGTAGGTGCCGCCGTAGAGCGAACCCGAGCTGACGATATGATCGCCGGAGCGGGCGATGTTGAGGATCGAGTACACGACTGCCGCTTGACCGCTCGCAACCGCTAGCGCACCCACGCCGCCTTCCAGAGCGGTGATCCGCTGCTCGAGCACGTCGGTCGTTGGGTTCATGATGCGCGTATAGATGTTGCCGAACTCTTCGAGAGCGAAGAGCCGCGCAGCGTGAGCGCTATCGTCGAAGACGTAGGACGTGGTCTGGTAGATCGGAACGGCGCGCGCCTTCGTCGTCGGATCGACGTTCTGCCCGGCGTGCAGGGCCATCGTATCGAGTCCGGGCTTGGGCTGATCGTGGGTCGAGCTCATCGTTTCTCTCCAGTAGGGATGCGCTTCGCGCTTCGGGTCCGTTGGGCTTCGCCCCGGGAGGCAAAGGGCCGCATTCGTTCGGCACAGGGCCGAGAACCTACGGCGGCGACAAAAAGTGCCAAGTGATCCGCTACTATATCATCGCAACGGCGATCGTCGTCGTGTTCGGCAGCATCGTGTTCGCCCACCGGTTGGCGCCGCCGGACTTGCGCATCTCGGCCCTCCCCACCGGAACGCCGACCGTGGAGACGCGCGTCTCCGAGGCGCCGGCGACCGCGCGCCCCTTCACCGGCCAAGGTCCCTGGGTACTCTCGGCGCTCCCGGGCTGCTTTGACGAACAGTCGCGTGTGCGCGGCCCGCTTGCCGAGGTGGAGGCGAAGCTGCCGCCGGCTACCGACCGGATCGCGCCTGGAACGACGCTGCAGGTGGGCGAATGCACCCTGGTCGTGCGGGCTCAGGACATCTGGGTCGACCGCGGCGCCGACCGCCTGCGCGTGCCGCCGGAGGCCACGCTCTACCGGGTCGACGGACACTTAACGCTGGCCGTCCGCGCTGGGGGCGCGCTCGAGATCCGGCGCTACTGAGCGCCGTTGGCGCCGCACTAGCGCAGGTTTCGGTCACTGCGGAAGAAAGTTTCGGCCGAGGAGACTTGCAACCGAAGTGATGAGCCGCGTTACTCTCGCTCGATCGGCGCTCATCATCGGTGCGATCGCTGCCGTTGAAGTGTGCTGCCGGACGGGCGTCATCAGCCACCTGACGATGATTCCACCAAGCGCGATGGTCGTGGCGGCGTTGCGCTTGCTCACGGTCGGCGCGATCCAGCGCGATCTGCTCTTCACGCTAACCAACACTGCCGCTGCCATCGTGATCGCCGTCGTCGCCGGCTTCGTCATCGGCATTCTGCTCAACGCCGTGCCGCGTTTGCGGCGCATCGTCGACCCGCTGCTCGCCGCGTACTACGCCGTTCCGACCTTCATTTTCTACCCGCTGCTGGTCGCGATACTCGGACTCAACCGCGCGCCGCTGATCGCGATCGGCGCCGTGCTCGGCGTGGTCGCGATGACGGTGAACACGCTGGCCGGACTCGATCGCATCCCGCGCGTCTACCTGCGAACCGCGGCTGCGTTGCGCATGTCGCCCTTCGCAACGGCGCTGCTCGTCCAGTTACCCGCCGCAACGCCGCATCTCGTGACCGGCGTGAAGCTCGCGGTGAGCTATTCGATCGTCGGCACGATCGCGGGTGAATTCATCTTGTCGGTCGCCGGACTCGGCCGCGCGATGTCGCTGGCCTACAACAACCTCGATAACGCCACGATGTACGGGCTGATGTTGATCCTGATCGTCACGGTGACGCTGATCAACCTGGTCATCTACGAGTGGGAACGCGCGGTTCACCGCCGGTGGGGCTTGCGATGAGCCGCCGCTTCGACGGTGTGCTCTTTACGCTGGCCGTGCTGCTGCTGTGGGAGCTGCTCTATCGCGTCGTCGGTTCGTCGGGGCTCTCATCACCGCTCGCGACGCTGGGCGCGGTGGTGCATTTGCTGTCGAGCGCATCGTTCTGGAAAAACGTGTCCGCAACGGCCGAAGCGTTTGCGTTCGCCGTCGCGTTCTCGCTGTTGGGCGGGCTCGCGATCGGACTCGTGCTCGGGCTCTCACGCTTCGCCGGCGACGTCTTCGACCCGATTCTCAACGCGCTGACCGCCATTCCGAAAATCACGCTGTATCCCGTTATTCTGTTGTTCTTTGGCTTGGGGATGGAGGCGAAAGTGGCATTTGGAACGATCCACGGGATCTTTCCGGTCATCATCCTCACGATGAACGGCGTGCGCAACATTCGTCCGGTCGTGCGCAAGGCGGCGCGCGCGATGCGCTTGACGCCGGCGCAAACGATTCGCACGGTCCTGCTTCCGGCAGCGCTGCCGGAGATCGTCTCCGGCATGCGCATCGGCGTCTCGCTCGCCTTGTTGGGCACACTGATCGGCGAATTATTTGCCTCCGATCGCGGCATCGGGTTCATGCTGATCCAGAGCGTCGAGCACAGCGACGTGCCGACGACCATGGCGATAACGGTGCTGCTGTTTGCGGTTGCGGTCATCGGCGGCATCGCGATGCTGCGCATCGACCGGCGCCTGCACCAGGGCGGCTGAACGGTGGATGTTGCGCTCGAGATCGAGGGCGTCTCGCATACGTTCGTTGCGGAGGGCAACGGTACGCCGGTGCGCGCGCTTGACGGAATCGACCTGCGACTCGCGCCGGGCGAGTTCTTCAGCGTCATCGGTCCCTCAGGCTGCGGCAAGTCGACGCTGTTGGAAATTGTCGCCGGCTTAACGCAGCCGACCGCAGGCCGCGTGGTCTTCGACGGCCGCGAGATCCTCGGCGAGGTTCCGGACGGCGTCGGCATGGTGTTCCAAGAGGACGCGAGTTTCCCGTGGCTCTCGGTGTGGGACAACGTCGCGTTCGGTTTACGCCGGCGCGGCACCGATGCGGCCGAGACCAAACGGCGCGTCGACTATGCGTTGCAATTCGTCGGACTCGCCGACTTCGCGCGCCATCACCCGCGACAACTTTCCGGCGGGATGCGTCAGCGGGTTTGCATCGCCCGCACGCTCGTGCTGGAGCCGCGGCTCATCTTGCTCGACGAGCCCTTCGGCGCGCTCGACCAGCAAACGCGTCTCGTCATGGGTGAGGAACTGCTGCGGCTATGGCGCGAAACGGGTGCGACCGTGCTGCTCATCACGCACGGCCTGGACGAAGCGGCGATGCTCTCCGACCGCATCGGCGTCATGTCGGCGCGTCCCGGACGCTTCATCGAGACGTTAATCACCGGCTGGCCGCGCGACCGGGATTCACAAGTCGTCAACGAGCGGCACTTCGGCGAGCTGACCGCCCAGATGTGGACCCACCTGCGCGCAGAGTCGATGCGTTCAATCGGAACCTAACTGGGTAGAGGACGTTCATGCAGTCTACGGTCCCCTCGCGCCGGCTCGGCCGGACGAATGAGAACGTCTCGATGGTGGCCTTGGGCGGCTTCCATATCGGCGCGGCCACGCTGAGTGACGTCGAGGCCGTCCATCTGATGCACACGGCGATCGATGCCGGGATCACGTTCTTCGATAACTGCTGGGATTACAACGAGGGGCGCAGCGAGGAGCGGATGGGGAACGCGCTGGGAATCCTCGGCTATCGCAAACGCGTTTTCTTGATGACGAAATTCGACGGCCGCGACCGCCGGACCGCGCTCGCGCAACTCGACGATTCGTTACGCCGCTTGCAAACCGATCACGTCGACCTCTGGCAAATGCACGAAAACATTCGCCCCGACGATGCGGACCGTCTGTTTGCATCCGGCGGCGCGATCGAAGCGATGCAGGCCGCGCAACAGGCCGGCAAAGTCCGCTTCCTCGGGTTCAGCGGCCACAAAGATCCGGCATATCACGTGCACATGTTCGAAGTTGCCGCGCAAAACGGGTTCGTCTTCGACACGGTGCAGATGCCGATCAACATCATGGACGCGCACTTCCAAAGTTTCGAGAAGACCGTCATTCCGGTGGCACAAGCGACCGATACCGCAATCCTGGGGATGAAGACGTTCGGCGATCATCACATCCTCGACGCACGCGTCGTCGGTCCGTTGCAGATGCTGCATTACAGCATGAACTTACCGGTCGCGGCCGTGGTTACGGGCATCGATTCGATGGCGACGCTCCATCAAGCCGTGACCGCCGCCGTCTCGTTCCGTCCGCTTTCCGAGGCGCAGGTCGCCTCGACGCTCGCGCGCAGCGCGCCGCTCTCGGCCGGCGGTGCGCTCGAGCGTTACAAGACGACGCACGAGTTCGACGGCACGATCGCCAACCCGGAGTGGCTCGGCACCCCGCTCTAACTCGCCACGATTGCGGCAGCCACTAACCCACTTCGTCGAGGATCGCTGCTTTGCCGGGTACCGGAACGAAGGCGAGTGCGAGCGCCACGGTGAGTAATGCGCCGGCCGCGTAGCCGATCGGCGCGATCTCTTCGTGCAAGAGGATGATTGCGCCGATGACGCCGACGATGAGCGTGCCGTACGAACTGATCAGGCTCGTCGTGCCGGCGGGAAGATAGCGCAGCGCGAACGCCTGCGCGGTTTGGCCGTAGATCGAAAGCCCGATGACGATCTCACCGAAGAACCACCACGCGATCGTGCTGCTCGGGACGAGCGTTTGGGCGATCGCCGGTCCGAGACGTCCCGTTGCGAGGCCGAACAGCACGAGCGCGCCCATGCCGATCGTGCCGTAGGTTCCGCTGACGAAGAACGGCGAGAAGCGTTTCCCGAGCGCTCGGGTGAGCACGAACATCAGCGCGTACGACGCCACTTGCACGAGCTCGAGCATGTCGCCGAAGACGGTCGAGCCGGTCGCGGAGCGGGTCACGGTGAGCAGTATAGCCCCAGCGATTCCAACCGCCAGCGCGGCGATGCGAACCGCGTCGATGTGTTCGCGTAAGACGAGGGCGGCGATTACCGCCGTTACCGGTGGCGTGAGACTCATCAGCAAGACGACGTGCGCGCCGCTGGTGTATTGCGCCGCGAGGGCGAGGAAGCCGCAGGCGCCGGGGCCGAACGCGATGCCGGTTCCCGCCAAGAGCCACCAGTCTGCCCGGCTCGGTGGCCGTTTCGGGCGCGCCAGGACGGCCATGAGGAAGAAGAGCGGCAGCGACCAGGCCGCGCGGGCCACGAAGAGGCCCGGCCCGTCGAAGTGCGCGCCGGCCGGCTGGTAGAGGATCTTCGATGCGATCGCGTTGCCGCCCCAAAAGACCGCGGCTGAGAAGATTGCGAGCAAAGCAAAGGTCGTACGGAGCGCCGTCGAATTTCGCGCGGTCATGGATTTACGCGCCGAAGTCGAGAATCGCCGGACATTCGCGATCATCTCGCATCCCGACGCCGGCAAGACGACGCTCACCGAGAAGCTGTTGCTGTACGGCGGAGCGATCGTTACGGCGGGTCAAGTTGCGGCGCGCAAGCGAGCCCGCTCGGCGACCTCCGACTGGATGGAACTGGAACGGGAACGGGGCATCTCGATCACATCTACGGTCCTCCAATTCCCCTATCACGGCCGGACGATCAATCTCCTCGATACGCCGGGCCATCAAGATTTCGGCGAGGACACGTACCGCACGCTGCTGGCCGCCGATAGCGCGGTCATGCTGATCGACGCGGCCAAGGGCGTAGAACCGCAGACCCGCAAATTGTTTGCGATCTGCCGGGCGCGGCGCATTCCGCTCTTCACGTTCATCAACAAGATGGACCGGCCGACGCGCGATCCGCTCGAATTGCTCGACGAACTCGAAAACGTGCTCGGCATCGGCGCGTATCCGGTGAACTGGCCGCTCGGCGGCGGCGAAACGTTCCGCGGCGTGTACGATCGCGAAACAAAGGAGCTGCATACGTTCGAGCGGACCGAACATGGCGCAAAGCGCGCGCCGGTCTCGGTCGCCGGCGTGCACGACGAACGCATCCGCGCGCTGGTCGACGAGGGCACGTATCGCGAGTTTCTCGACGGGATCGAACTGCTCGAAGGTGCCGGCGCCCCGTTCGAACGCGAAGCGATGCTGCGCGGCGACGTGACCCCGGTGTTCTTCGGGAGCGCGATGACGAATTTCGGCGTCGAACTGTTCCTCGATCGTTTCGTGCAGATGGGCCCGGCGCCGAGTGCGCGGCTCGACGTCTCGGATACGGCGGTCGAACCGGACGACGAGCACTTCTCGGCGTTTATCTTCAAGATTCAAGCCAACATGGATCCCCGTCATCGCGACCGCGTCGCGTTCGCCCGCATTTGTTCCGGCAAATTCGAGCGTGATATGACCGTGAAGAACGCGCGCACCGGCAAGGAAGTGCGTCTCACGCGGGCGATGAAATTGTTCGCCAACGACCGCGAATCGATCGAAGTTGCCTTCGCCGGTGACGTCGTCGGCCTCGCGAACCCGGGCTCGTTTGCGATCGGCGATACGCTCACCAATTCGACCGACGTGCGCTTCCCGCCGATCCCGGCATTCGAGCCGGAACATTTCGCGCTGGTGCGCAGTACCGATACTGCAAGCTACAAGTCGTTCCAGAAGGGGATCGCTCAATTGCGAGAAGAGGGTGCGATTCAAGTGCTCTACCCGTTCGGCCAGACGCGGATCGAACCGATCCTCGCCGCCGTCGGCGCGCTGCAGTTCGAGGTCGTGAAGTTTCGGCTCGAATCGGAGTACAACGTCAAGACGCAGATGACCAACCTGCCGTTCACGCTGGCGCGTAACGTCGGCGGTGAACCCGAGGCCATCACCGGGGCGCAATTGCCGTCGAACGCGCGACTGGTCGAAGACTGGGACGGTGCGCCGCTCGCGCTCTTCGAGAGCGAATGGAGCATGCGGCTGGCGGCCGAATGGAATCCGCGCTTGACGTTCGAGCCGTTCGGAACGCGCGGGCTCGTGCCGGCGGCAGCGTTATGACCGCGCTTCCCGGCAAGCCGGCGGCCCGCCCGGCGAACAACATGACGCGCCTGTTGCTGATTGCGGTCGTCGCGATCATCGTGTTCGGCCTCCTGCGCGGGATCTTCAGCCATCACGACACGGCCTACGAGAAGCTCGCCGGCGAGATGACCGTGGCGCTGCAAAACAACGATCTGCCGGCGGTCGAGAAATTCCAAAATGCCGAGACCGCGACGCACGTGACGCGTGGCATCGTTGGTCACGCTGCCGACGTTTTCGCGCCGCTCGGCAAGCTCGTGCGCGTTCGCGATACGTCGACCGAGGGCGAAGTACATCAATTCGATGCAACGTTCGCGAACGGCGTCGTGCACGAGACGATTCAATTCGATCCGGAGAACAAAGTCGTCCACTTCAAGTTCGATCCGCCGACGCAACAGAAGTAGATGCAGCCGTTTGCAGTGACGTTCGACGATGTCGTCGGGGCGGCAGCGCGTTTGCGCGGTGTCGCCCATCGCACGCCCGCGATTACCTCGGACACGCTCGACCGGCAGACCGGCGCGCGGGTCTTCATCAAAGCCGAGAACTTACAGCGAATGGGCGCGTTCAAGTTTCGCGGCGCCTACAACCGGCTGGCGCAGCTCGACGAGCGGCAGCGCATCGGTGGCGTCGTGGCGTTTTCTAGCGGCAATCATGCACAGGGCGTCGCGCTGGCCGCGAAACTTCTCGGCATTCCGGCCGCGATCGTGATGCCGACCGATGCTCCGCTCTCGAAGCTTGCCGCGACGCGCGGCTACGGCGCCGAGGTCGTGCTGTACGATCGCCTGACGATGAATCGCGCGGAAATCGCGCAGAAGCTGGCTGCCGAACGCGAAGCCACCCTCGTTCCCCCCTACGACGATCCGATGATCATCGCCGGCGCCGGAACGGCCGCGCTGGAATTGATCGAAGACGCAGGCCGGCTCGACGTGTTGCTGGTGTGTACCGGCGGCGGGGGCTTTCTCTCAGGTAGCGCGCTGGCAGCAACGGCGCTCTCGCCCGGGATTGCGATCTACGGCGTCGAGCCGGCCGCGGGCGATGATTGGGTGCAGTCGCTCGCCCGCAACGAACGCGTGACGATTCCCGTGCCCGACACGATCGCCGACGGCTTGCAAACGCAATCGCCGGGCGTGCTCACCTTTCCGATCGTGCAGGCGTTGTGCGCCGGCGTCGTGACGGTGACCGATACGGAATTGTGCGACGCGATGCGCTTTGCGTTCGAGCGCCTCAAGCTCGTGATCGAACCCAGCGGTGGTGCGGCGCTTGCCGCCGCGCTAACCGGTCGCGTCGACATTCGCGGAAAGCGTGTCGGCATCACGATCAGCGGCGGCAACGTCGACCCCGCGACGTTCGCGCGTTTGATCGCGTGATCGCGGACTTCCGGCGGCGCTTCGCGCGTGAGGGATTCGTGGAGCTGACCGCGGCCATCCCCGCCGATGTGTGGGAACGGGTCGACGGCGAAGTGACGGCCGCGCTCGATGCGCATGCCGTGCGGCGCGACGTATGTATTGCGGCGACGGGTGCGAGCCCGCGCCGGTATCGCGTCGTCGGGCGCGACGCGCTGGCCGCGAGCTGTCCCGCATCGGCATCGTTTTACCGCTCGGCACCGTTGCTCGCGCTGCTCTCGGACGTCGTGGGTGAAGCGGTCGTGCCGGTCCCCTACGTGCCCGAGGAATTGATCGCCACCCGCTTGGAAACAGCCGGCGACACGCACGGCTGGCATTGGGACGATTACGGTTTCGCGCTGGTGTGGGTGTTGCGCGCACCGCCGGCCGCCGACGGCGCCGCGCTCGAATTCGTCACCGGGGTGCCGTGGTGCAAAACGGCGCCGCGCGTCGATTCGATCCTGGCCGAACGCGTGCCGGTGCGCGCGCACGTCGCGACGGGAACGGTCTATCTGTTGCGCGCGGATACGACGTTGCACCGCGTCACGCCGTTGCGTCGTGATGCGCGGCGCGACGCCGTGTGTTTCAGCTACGCCGCCGCGCACGACGTGGCGCGCGACGTGTCGCACGAAACGCTCGAAGCTATCCTGGCTTAGGACGACGCACAACAATGAACGTTGACGCGCTGGAAGCCGGCGACTACATCGAGGCCGGCGGTCATCGGACCCACTACCACGAGACCGGCAGCGGTGAAACGCTGGTCTTCATCCACGGTTCGGGGCCCGGGGTGACCGCGTGGGCGAATTGGCGACTTGCAATACCGGTCTTCGCGCGTGGATTTCACGTCCTTGCGCCCGACGTGCTCGGCTTCGGCTATTCGGATCGTCCGGCCGGTATCACATACGGCAAGGACGTGTGGGTTGAGCACCTGATCGCGTTCCTCGACGCGAAGGGCGTGCGCAAATGCCACATCGTCGGTAATTCGATGGGCGGCGGCCTCGCGCTCGCGCTCGCCGTGCGCCGTCCCGGTCTCGTCGACCGGCTGGTGTTGATGGGCTCGTCGGGTTTGCGGTTTCCCATCACGCCGGGACTGGAGGCCGTGTGGGGCTACGAACCCGGTCGCGAAGCGATGCGCACGCTCATCGCAGAGTATTTTGCGTACGATCGCTCGATCGCGACCGATAATCTGGTCGAACTGCGTTACGCGGCGAGCACCCAGCCGGGCTTTCACGAGTCCTACAGCCGCATGTTTCCGCCACCGCGACAGAACGGCGTCAACGATCTCGCGACGCCGCTCGACGATATCCGGCGCATCGCTGCACCGGTGTTACTGATTCACGGTCGCGAAGATAAGGTGATCCCGCTCGCGACCAGCTACGAGTTGTTCGCGCTCCTCCCAAACGCGCAGTTGCACGTCTTCGGGCACTGCGGCCATTGGACGCAGATCGAGCGGATGGCCGAATTCAACGCGATCGTCGATTCGTTCCTCACCGGTCCGAGCCGAGCGTAACGGCCCGGACCGTGATGACGCCCTACTTGTAGGGCTTCGGGATGTCTCCGCAAGCATAGTAGGTCGGGACATCACTCGTCGAGTGGTGGATGTTGATCGCGTAGCCGCCGGTCTCGAATTGCGCGACCGTCATGTTTTTGAGTGTCGTCGTCGATGTGCCGTTCTGCAGCGTCGCCAGCGGGTAGGCGGGCTTGGGGTTGAGATCTTTTTCGCACTGACCCGCGTGGATGTGCATCGGCTGCGCGAGCCCGGCCGGAAAGTTCTTCGCGGTAACGTCAACGACGACGTTGTCGCCCTGTTGAGTCATTTTGACGTAACCGGTTTCGCCCGATGCGTTCTGCGAATTAAGCGCGAACCGCACCGACTGATCGGCGGCAAGCGCCATGGTCGAGGTCGCGAGGATGAGGGCAGCGGTTGCGGCTGCGATGCGAAGAGTCATAGAGCTACCTCCAAAACAAGTGGAAAGGCGCCTTCGGAAAGGAACGTCCTTGGACCTTACCGGCCGAGTCTGAAGAATTCCTGACCGGGTGGCTGCCCCTCGACTACGCTCGGGGTGACAGCGCAAGGTGACGTCGCTCCTCAGCGTAAGGTGACGTCTCTCTTCAATGTCACCCCGAGCGTAGTCGAGGGGCAGCCACCATCGGCGGGTTAGCGGTGAGCGTCGGCGATGGCGGCTTGGGCAGCGCGGCGGCCGGGGAAGCCGCTCACGCAGCCGCCCGGATGCGTCCCCGAGCCGCAGAGGTAGAGTCCGTCGATCCCCGTCCGAACCCCGAAACGCTGCTCGTAGATTTGGCCGGGCAGCAACTCGCCGTGAAAGATGTGGCCGCCGGTGAGCCCGAGCAGCGCTTCGAGATCGGGCGGCGCGAGTACCTGACGGTGTTCGATCGCGCCCGGCAGATTCGGGGCGTACGCCGCGAGCTGCGCGACGATGCGGTCGGCGATCGCGTCGCGATCGGCCGGCTCCCACGGACGGTCGGTGCGATCGTATGGGAAATACTGCGCGAAGATCGAGAGGATGTGTTTTCCGGGCGGCGCGAGCGACGGCTCGGTCGGCGTTTGCATGAAACACTCGAGCATCGGTTCGCGCGAGGTTCCGAGGCGTTGCGCATCGTCGTAGGCTTGTTGCAAGAACGCGATCGAGGGTGCGACGTGAATCGTCGCACGATGATGCGGCGCTTCGCGCATGCCGGGCCGGGCCGTGAAATCGGGCAGCTCGCCCAACGCCAAATTTATTTTGAGCGAGACGCCGTTCGACCGCCACGCGGTGGCGCGCGCGTGCAGTTCTTGCGGCACGTCGCCGGCTGCGAGCAATTGCAGGAAGAGCGTTTTCGGATCGGCGTTGACGAGGATCGCGCCGGCGGAAATCGTGGTGCCGTTGCGTAGTTCGATGCGCGTCGCGCGGCCGTCGCTAACCGCGATGCGTTCCACGATGGCGCCGGTGCGTAGCGTCGCGCCGGCGGCGCGTGCAGCCGATGCGGCCGCTTCTGAGACGGCGCCCATACCGCCGCGCACGAAGCCCCATGCGCCTTGCACGCCTAGCGCGCGTCCGGCGTAGTGGTGTGCGAGTACGTATGCCGTGCCGGCGTCGCGCGGTCCGGCGCCGGTCCCGATCAACCCGTCGGTCGCGAGCGTGGCTTGCAGTACCGGCGCGCTCGCGTAGCGCTCCACGAGATCGGCGACCGAGCCTTCCAACGTTGCGCGCGTTGCGGCGTCGAAGCGCGCGAACGACGGCGCATCATCGCCGAACGAATCGAAGAGCGCGGCGCCGAGGCGCTCTGCCTCCGTTTCGAACGCGGCAAAACCCGCGACATCGCGCGGTTCGAACGCGGCGATTTCGCGCGCGTTGGCCGCGTCATCCGAACCGAGCAGCAACGAGCGGCCATCCGCGAGCGGCGTAAACGACGCCGGGTCCTTGCGGTACGCGTGGTAGCCGTGAGCAGTGAGGTCGAGATCCGCCACAACCTGCGGGTCGAGTAAGCTGCAGACATATGACGCGAGCGACACGCGGTAGCCCGGCCAAACGGGCTCCGTGACCGCCGCGCCGCCCAAGACATCGCGCCGTTCCAGCACGAGCGTCCGCAAACCGGCGCGCGCGCAGTAGGCGGCGGCGATCAGCCCGTTATGGCCGCCGCCGACGATCGCGACATCGACGTCTATCGTTTAGGTCTCCGTTTCGGTTTGAACGGATCGCCGACGACGTACTTGCCGCGCTTGGGCAATTCCATGTCGACGTCTTGGCAGCCGATCGGCGTGAACGCCCCGCAGTCGTGTGGACGCGCTTTGTAGATGCCGCAGTAGAAGTGTCCCGAACCGTTCCCTTTGAGGAACACGCACTTGTCTTCGACATCTTCAGTCACTTTGCGCAGCCAGCCGACGTTGAATCCGTCGGCGGATTCGCGCGCGACGACGTACTCTTTCATCACTTCGTCGTACGTCCAGCCGAAATGGTCGGCGATGCGTTGCACGTCGGCTTTGTTGACAAAAGGTTCGTAGCCGCCGCAGCATTCCGCACAACCCGGTGGGCACGCGACGTTCTCCGGCAGATCGGTGAGATGTTTGCGCGCGAGTTCGATCACACCGCGTACGGCGAGGACCATCTCGGGGTCGTCGTTGTATTTGAACACCCACTCACGATGCGTGATCGTGTTGGCGTTGTAGTTGCGCTCGATTTTCTCGTTGTACTTGATCGTGATGTGTTCTTCGTCGATCTCGATGTTTTGAACCATCGTCATTGGTTCGAGATCGAGTTGGTCTAGGGAGGTCGGTTGCCCGGTGTCGCGCGTGTACCGTTTGAGGTTGCGCAGTTCACGGTGGGCGATCAGATCGATCGTCTCTTGCATGGAGCGTTCTTTCGCGGGCTACGGCGGATCGACCCGGCCCCTGGGCGAAGGCCGCCCTTGGGCGCAGCCCAAATGCAAAGCGGTGAGCGGAGCGAACAACCCTCCTTGGGCGCAGCCCAAATGCAAAGCGGTGAGCGGAGCGAACAACCCTCCTTGGGCGCAGCCCAAATGCAAAGCGGTGAGCGGAGCGAACAACCCTAGCAT
>Ga0182030_10010159_pt1 | contig 19183 bp, 18 predicted proteins | sample 812S3MmetaG_FD_121299 | JGI IMG/M metagenome (GOLD analysis project Ga0182030, IMG submission 121299) | Permafrost microbial communities from Stordalen Mire, Sweden - 812S3M metaG (Illumina Assembly) | ecosystem: Environmental > Terrestrial > Soil > Wetlands > Permafrost | place: Sweden... | reverse complement strand
TGTCCGCCGCTTCGATCCAGTCGATGTCATCCACTTTCAGAAGGATCACCCGGCCGGACTCACGGACCGCAATCCGCTCCGCTCCCGGCCGCGGCGGCGCAACTTGTTCACCCGTCCGGTATCTCGTTTCACTGTTCGCGGCGAATACCCTGAAGGCTGACATACCCGGTCACTCCTGAGCTTCCTTTCAGTCAACATAACCCGACGCCGCCGAAAGGTACAGATGCAGATCTGTGTTTGTATAACCGGTACAGTTCGTCTTACGTGAAATCTGTTATGTATGTGTACATGGCAGCCGCCACGGCCCCCGCGCCGCTCTACGTTCAGATCGCCGAAGGCATCGTCGCACAGATCGAAACCGGCACGCTGCGAGTCGGCGAAAAAGCTCCTTCCATTCGCCGCCTGAGTAAGCAGAAGCGCGTCAGCATCTCCACGGCGCTGCAGTCTTACCTCTGGCTCGAAAGCCGCGGGTATCTGGAAGCGCGTCCCAAATCCGGCTTCTTCGTGCGCCGCCCGTTCTCCAGCCTCATCCCCGAGCCCCGCGTCGAAATCCCCAGCCCGACCCCGCGGGCCCCCGGCTACAAGGAAATTCTCGTCACGCTGGCGACTTCCACCCGCGATCCTTCATGCGTTTCGTTTGCCGCCGGCTGCTTCACGCCGGATCTGTTTCCCAACCGCGCCATGAACCTCATCGTGCGCCGCATCGTCAACCGCCAGCCTCTGCACAGTGCTTATTACGAACTTCCCCCGGGCGTCGAGTCTCTGCGCCGTCAACTGGCCCGCCGCTCGCCCGACCTCGGCTGCGCCTGCACGGCCGGCGACATCATCATTACCGGTGGTACGCTCGAAGCCGTAAACCTCGCTCTCCAGTCTGTCGCGAAGCCCGGCGACGTCATCGCTGTCGAAAGCCCCACCTACTTCAGCTTGCCCGGCGCCATCTCCGCGCTGGGCATGAAAATCGTCGAAATTCCCACCCATCCGCAGGACGGCATGGACCTCGATCGCCTCGACAGCGCCATCCGCAAACACCGCGTCCGCGCCTGTGTCGTGATGTCGAACTGCCACAACCCGCTCGGCTACGTTCTCTCCGATCAGCGTAAGAAGGATCTCGCCGATCTCGCCGCGCGCCGCAACATCGCCGTCATCGAGGACGAGGTATACGGCGACCTCGCCTTCGGTTCCCCGCGACCGCGAACCGTGAAATCGTACGACCGCAAAGAACTCGTTCTGCTTTGCTCATCGTTTTCGAAAACTCTGCCGCCGGGCTATCGCATCGGCTGGATCATGCCCGGCCGCTTTCGGGCTGAGGTCGAACGTCGCCGCTTCCTCAGCACAGTTTCTTCTTCCACGCTCTCACAGTTGGCTGTGGCGGAGTTCCTTGCGTCGGGCGGCTACGACCGCCATCTTCGGCGCCTGCGTACGGTGCTCGCCGGTCGCGTCGACAACGTTCGCCAGGCCATTGCCCGCTACTTCCCCGAGGGCACGCGCATTTCCCGTCCCGCCGGCGGTCTTCTTCTCTGGGTCGAGATGCCGCCGAAGACGGATGCTCTGGAACTCTACCGGCGCGCGCTGGCGGAGCGCATCGCCATTCTGCCCGGCAAAATCTTCTCCCCGGCGAATCGCTTCCGCCATCACATCCGCATCAACTGCGGACAATCCTGGGGCGAAAAGCAGGAACGCGCTCTGGTACGCCTCGGCCGCCTCTGCGAAGCGGTGGTCCGGTAATTCACCGCCGTTTGCACATATAATCTGATCCGGTGGCCGCATGAGTCCTCACAGAACAGTCCTCGTTGGCATGCTGGTTCTCGGTTTGCTGCCCGCCGCCCAGCAACTCGCCGCGCCGAAGTTCCGCTTCGATCCCGACTGGCCTAAACCCCTTCCCAATAAGTGGAAGCTTGGCGGCGTCACCGGCCTCGCTGTCGACAAAGACGACAACGTCTGGGTCTACGATCGACCGAACGACCTCACAGACATCGAACTCGAAGCCGAACTCACCCCTCCTCTTGCCGATTGCTGCGTACGTCCTCCTGCAATGATCCACATCGACAAACAGGGCAACGTCATCGGTTCCTTCGACGCCCCGCAGGGCCATGGCATGGCCGTCGACAGCAAAGGCTTCACCTACCTCGGTCAGGACACCGTGCGCAAATACGATCCGCAGACCGGCCGCATCGTCGGCGAAGTGCCCCGTACACCGGAACGCCCGCCCGGTGCAGGCGGCGATCCCGCTCCCACCTCCGCACACGTGCCCGGACGCGGTGGCCAGGGACCAGTGGCGGGCTTCATTACTCCTCCCGGCGGACGCGGTCAGCCCAACGCCTCTGCCGCATCCGCGCGCGAAGCCGCCATTGCCGCTTTCCGCGCGAAGTACCCTCCCACCACGCCGATGATCGTCGGCGGCATCGAAGAGATCCGTCTCGATGAACCCGCCCGTGAACTCTACGCCGCAGACAACTATCTGGGCGGGCGCGTCATGGTCTTCGATCTCGACACGCTGCAGTTCAAACGCGGCTGGGGCGCCTACGGACGCAAGCTCTCCGAGATGACCACGAGCGACGCCGACCGCGCCTACACACCCGGTGGCCCAATGCCGAAAGAATTCCGCGGCCACCTGACGCTCAATATCTCGAACGACGGCCTGGTCTATGCCGCGGATCGCAATGCCAACCGTATCCAGGTCGCGACGAAGGAAGGGAAGTTCCTGCGCGAATTCATCCTCGCACCCACCACGGGCGTGGGTGGTTCAGCCGGCGGCGTGATGTTCTCTCCGGACAAAGCGCAGCGCCTGCTCTATATCTCGGACCTCACCAACAACCACCTTTGGTTCCTGAATCGCGAGGACGGCAAGGTGATCGGCCAGATGGGTTCGATGGGTGAAAACGGCGGCCAGTTCTTCGGCCTCCATATGATCGCGGTCGACTCGAAAGGCGTCCTCTACACCGGCGAAGTCTTCCAGGGCGAGCGCGTGCAGCGCTTCCTGCCCGTGAAATAGTCCTTCTATTTGCCACAGGTCAGTGGGGCAGGCATTCGTGCCACCCGCCGGGCTTCTGCCCGGCGCTGAGCGTCCGAAGCCCCGCGCCCTGGCTGATGGAGTTCCTGATCACTGAAGTGGTGTTGCAATCTACAGCATCATGTAGTAGATTGAGCTTGCGATGTCTTTGCCAAAGCTGACAAGACTGGAGCTTCGGATCATGGAGACACTCTGGAGCAAAGGGCCGTCCTCCATTCGCGAACTGCTGGAAGCATTCCCCGACGATGAACGGCTCGCTTACACCACCGTGCAAACGGTTGTTTATCGTCTGGAGGCGAAGAAGGCCATACGGCGCACGAGCAAGACCGGCAAGGCGCATGTTTTCGAGGCGGTAGTTTCCCGCGCCTCGGCGCAACACCGTTTGATCGACGACCTGGTGGCCCTTTTTGGCGGCCGTCGTCTGCCCATCGTGACTCACCTGATTGAATCGGGTGAGCTGACACCCGAAGAAGTGCGTGAGGCCCGGAAGGCTCTCCGGGATCTGGCGAAGAAGGACAAGAACCAATGATTCCAAGCCAATTCCTGTCGCTGGCGAGTCACGTGTGGCAATCGACGCTGTTTGCCGCGGTCGTCGCTCTCGAGGCGCTCGCCCTGCGAAGGAATCGGGCGCAGGTCCGCTACTCCCTGTGGCTTGCTGCGTCGTTGAAGTTTCTTATTCCGTTTTCCCTGCTGGTAATGGCGGGCAGTCGTTTCGCGCCGCACACCATGCCGCCAACCGCGCCGTCCGCCATTCCGCTTGTCATCAAACAGGTCAGTCAGCCCTTTGCGGTAACCGTTCCACTTGCCGCCATGCGACCGGCGCATCCTTCGTTCCAGAACCTGATTCCGACCCTGCTCGGCGTCTTGTGGGCGATCGGTTTCGTGATTACCGGAACCGCATGGTGGAGAAGATGGTGGCATGTCCGTGCGGCCTTGCTCACAGCAACGCCCGCGGCAACGCTACTGCGTCTGCCCATCGGAATCGAAGTCAGGTCGTCGCCTCAATTCACCGAGCCTGGTGTGTTCGGCGTTTGGCGGCCGATACTGCTGCTGCCAGACGGGATCACTGGCCACCTGACCCCAGGAGAGCTGAACGCGATTTTGGCGCACGAGCTGTGTCACATCCGCCGCCGCGACAATCTTGCCGCCGCCGTTCACATGGCCGTCGAGGCTTTGTTCTGGTTCCATCCGCTGGTTTGGTGGCTCGGTGCTCGCCTGCTGGAGGAGCGCGAGCGCGCCTGCGATGAAGAAGTCCTGCGCATGGGCCGTGAACCAGCCCAGTACGCCGAAGGCATCCTCAAGATCTGCGAACTGTATGCGGCGTCGCCTCTGCGGTGTGCCGCCGGGGTGACGGGAGGAAATCTCAAGCGAAGAATCGAGGAGATTATGGCGCATTGCCCGAAGCCGCGATTGAGCGTCGCCCAGAAGTTATTGCTGGCCGCCGGGGGAATGCTGGCCGTGATTCTTCCGGTCGCCGTTGGCATTGCCGGCGTGCAGCTCAGAGCGCAGTCGCCCGACATTTCGTGGGAAGCCGCGGCCGGGGGAAAGATGGCGTTCGACACAGTGTCGATAAGGCGGAGCGATCCGTCCAGACGCCCGAAATTCTTCCCTCCCGATTTCCCCCTGGACACCGGAGATGCATATGCCTCCACCGCAGGCCGGTTTGCATTCAATTTCCCACTGCCGGCCTACATCGCTTTCGCTTATAAGATTTCGCTCACACCGGGACAGCAAAAATCCATGATCGCCCATTTGCCGCAATGGGTTGCCACAGACTCCTTCGAGATTGAGGCGCAAGCGGCAGGTAATCCAACCAAAGACCAGATGCGTCTCATGATGCAGTCACTGCTTGCCGATCGCTTCAAGCTGGCGAGGCATTTTGAGACCAACGTGGTTCCAGTGTTCGCCCTCGCTCTGGTGCAACCCGGCATGCTCGGCCCGAAGATTCGTCCGCATGCTGAAGGTCCGCCCTGCCCGGAATCTTATAAGTTCCCGTCATTCGGAGAACCGATGATTGCCAACGGCGTTTTTCCATCTGTTTGCGGCGCGTACGTGGGAGGAACATGGGGCGGAGATGATCGTACCCGCGTCGGCTCTCGAAATACCACGATGGTCCAGCTCGCAGAGTACCTCGGCTATTCCGTGAGTCGACCGGTGGTCGACCAAACCGGACTGAGCGGGAGGTATGATTTCACGCTCGAATGGCTCTTCGCGTCGGTAGTGGTCGCGCCAAACCGCGCCGAGCCTGACCTGCCGGCTCCGGATTTTCTGGACGCCCTGCGCGAGCAACTTGGACTGAAGCTGGAATCGACGAAGGCACCGGTACCGATCCTTGTCATCGATCACGTGGAGAGGCCGTCGGAATGACGAGAACAAGTCGCACGACACTTGCCATGGCATTTGCGGTCGTGGTTGGCATTGCCGGGCTCGGACTCAGAGCGCAGGAGCCCGCTGTTTCCTGGGAGACGGCGGCAGGCGGCAAGATGGCATTCGAGGTCGCGTCCGTCAAACCCGCCAAGGCGCCCTCATCGCCGAAGTTCCCCCTGGACAACGGAGACGCGAAGACACCGGGCGGTCGGTTCTCGGAAACCGCTCCGCTGTTGCCTTTCATTGTGTTCGCATATAAACTCTCGCCTTCGAACCCGGGAATCACGCAATTGCCGGAATGGGCCAGGACGGAGCAGTTCGAAATTGAGGCGCTTGGGGCAGCTGATCCCACAAAGGACCAGATGCGCCTTATGGTGCAGGCTCTCCTCGCCGACCGCTTCAAGCTGGCCGTTCATTTCGAAAGCCGCCAGCGCAACGTGTTCGCTCTCACTCTGGTGAAGCCCGGCCAGACCGGGCCGAAGCTTCGTCCGCATGCAGATGGCCCGTCCTGCCCCGATACATTCGAAATGCCTGCACTGCCAGCCTTCCCTCCACCCTCTACCCCGCCTCCGCCCCCGAAAGCGGATGAAGTGTTTCCGCCCGTTTGCGGGGCTGGCCAAATGCGGCAAACGGGAGGTGAAACGTTGATCGGATCCCGGGATACGACGATGGAGTTGATTGCCAGTGACATGTACAGTTATGGGTCCATGGGCGGAGAGGTGGACAAGCCTGTCGTCGACCAAACGGGACTGCAGGGAAAGTTTGATTTCACATTGAAACTGCCTTACGGACTGTTTTCCTTTCCTCTGGGTCCACCCAAGGCCGCCGACCCCGAAGCGGCACCGCAGGGGCCGCGCTTTCTCAATGCAGTGCGCGAACAACTGGGGCTGAAACTGGTCCCCACCAAAGGCGCGATAAGGACACTCGTCATTGATCATGTTGAGCGGCCTTCGCAGAATTGAACGTTGGAGATGCGGGTCGCGTCTTGCGGCGCTGAGTGTTGCATTGCTCTCAATTCTCGTTGCCACCGTTTCCTGTGCACATTTGAACCGTGTGTCGGGCGGCGCTCTCGAGAGGCTGACGACGAATTGCGACAAATTTGTCCTCGTCTTCGGATCGCTTTCCACGCCGGGCGGAAAACTCGATCGCCCTGCCGTCCGGTTCCTTCATCCCGAAACTTCCGGAACGCCGGAGGCTCTGCTTTGGTCAACGACCATCTCAACCGGTCAGCGCTTCTATGCTCCCCTGCACGCGCAGGCTGCGAAATATCTGGATGCGTTCGACGTCGAGGTCGGTTCTGAGATGTCAGGGTTCGACAGAATTTTCTATGCCCACATGCGCGAGGGACAGGAGCCGGTTGCGATGTACATAGGAGAGATCGAAGTCAGGCCTGCTCCCGAACGCAGCGCGCAGGGTCAGAAGGTGGTGGTCGATGCGCGCGACGATTTTGGTAACGCTGAGCGGGAACTGAGGCGGCTGTATCCACGTTTCAAAGGAGCGATCCTCAGGATGCCGCCGGTGCGAAGTGCAGGACCACTGCATTAACCGCGGCGAAACGCCACTGCCGGTCAGCCGCGCGACTATTGGCGTGTAAGTCGCCCCACCGGAGGGCAGATCCACGAGCCTTACCGGCCATCCGGATCCGCGCGAAGCGGTTCGCGCCCTCCGCGGCAATCTGCTCCCTCCGCTTTATGAGCAACGGTTTTGTTTTAAACGCTTTTGCCGTCGAGCCAGGAGTGTGAAGCAGAGAATCCCGAATCCGAACAGCGCAAGGGTCGAAGGCTCGGGCGTGGCGACAGTAAGTTCTCCAAAAATACCGCCCGTATCATTATTGATGCCTTCCGCGAAATAGAGCGCATCGGTGTTGACGTTAGTTCCCCCGGTGCGAAAATCGACAGCCCACAAATCCTGGAAAACCAGCGGGTCTCCGTCGGTCCCGTCAAGGGTGCCATCGAATGCCCCTGTGACGGGGTCGTAGGCATTGATCAGGCCATCGCCGTTATTGGCGATCAAAAGGTCGCCTCCAAAATCTCCGAAATCGGCCGGCGCCACGGCGAAGCCCCACGGCGCATTCAACTCGCCACCGGTTGCAAAACGGCTCGTGAATGTGCCGTCGGTATTAAAAGTGTCCACATAACCGCCGGGTTGTGAGGACCCGTCGGGATTGAGCAGCGCGTAAGCCACGTAGAGCTGCGAACCGATGAGCTGGATATTGAACGGGACATAACCGGGCAAGGCGTTTGGATCCGTAAAGTTTCCGGCAAGCGTGACCGGCTGGAAGGAAGAGTTGAAAACCCGGATCTGGCCCGTTAAAAAGGTGGAGTCGGCAGCATAAAGGTAGTCAGAGCCCCCGCTGCTGGCTAACGCCAGACCTGTGTAGGTGGCGCCCGGAGTTGTTATCTCCGTCACAGCGCTTGATCCGGAATTCCACCCGGAAATTGTTCCATTCAGGTTCGCGAAAAGAAAGTGGGCCGGGCTCCCGTTTACGTCGAATCCGGTGGTGCTGTTGTTCACCTGCCCAGTAGGACCCGCTGTGCCCGAAGCTCCACCGGGAATAGTGATATCAGGATTCCCGCCTGGCTCCAGAAGGTTGCCCGCCCCATCGAAAAGAGTTGTGGTGCCTGAATTTTGATTCGAGATCCAGAAAGGTCCATTGGCCGAGAAGGACATTCCCCATGGATCGATAAGGTTGGCGTTTGTGTTGGCCGCGAGACCAGGAACGCTGGAAACAAGATTAGTCTGGTCGAAGACAGTGCCCGCCGACAGCAGGCTCGGCGACATCAGCAAGGCAAGTGCACAGATACTCCTCGCCGCATCGTGCACACGACCGTTTACAACCATAGATTGGCTCCTTTCGCGTCAGTCCGAGGCCAGTATAAATGTCGGTACTGCAAGAGGAGTTTGGCAAGTTGTAAAACTTCTGTAAATTCCTCGTGCTTTGATGTTCCCGTTACCCTCGGTGACAGCGATCTCAGCCTTTCTTTTACACATTTCATGACCATTTACGCCCCTGCCTCGAGCCGCCCTTCCCGGGCGGGCGCATACTTCGCCGCGTGCTCCCCCGGACGGCCGGGCACGCCGCTTGACCCTTGGCGGCCAGCGCCCTGATACAATCGATTTGCAACTGAGTTGCGATTATGCTCGATACTTTCGTGATCACTCTGCGCGAGGGAGTTGAGGCTGCGCTCGTGATCGCCATCGCGGTCGCGTATCTGCGCAAGACCGGCCGCCTCGACCTCATGCCTGCTGTCTATCGGGGCCTTCTAAGTGCCGTGATTGCTTGCTTTATCGCGGCCTGGGGCTTCACGAAAATCGGCATCAGCGACGACACCTATGGTGGCTGGGTGCTCATCGTCAGCGCCGTTTTCGTCTTCTCCATGGTGCTCTGGATGAACCGCCACGGCGCCGGGCTCAAAGGTGAAATTGAAACTCGTTTGCAAAAGGACGCCACCCCCGGCTCGGGCAGCTGGGGCGTTTTCTTCTTCGTCTTCCTCATGATCTTCCGCGAAGGCGTTGAAACGGTTCTCATGCTGTACGGCGTTGTGCGACTGGATACATCCGCCATCCTCGAAGCTCTGGGCGCGGTCCTCGGTCTTCTGCTCGCCGTACTCTTCGGCATCAGCTTCGTACGCGGCACGATTCGCGTCAATCTGCGGCAGTTCTTCCGCATCACCACCGTGATCCTCTTGGTCGTTGTCTTCCAGCTTGCCGTCACTGGCCTGCATGAACTCTCTGAAGCGGGAGTCCTCCCTTCCAGCAGCCGTGAGATGGCGCTCGTCGGACCCGTGGTCAAGAACGAAAGCTTCTTCTTCGTCACCATCCTCACCCTTGCCGCCGTGATGCTTCTGATGGAATGGCGCAAGCGCCGCGGCCCGCGTACAGAAGGACTCGACGGAGCCGCGCTGCGCAAAGCCCAGTGGTCGGCCCGCCGCGAGCGCTTCTGGATGACCGCTTCCTGCGCCGCGTCCTGCATCTTCATTCTTCTGATCACCGCTGAATTCATTTACACGCGCCAGGCAACTGCGCTCTCCGCCGCCGCCCCGGTGACTCTCGACAACGGCGCCGTGCGCATCCCGGTTGCTTCAGTCAGCGACGGCAATCTGCATCGCTTCGAACTGCAGGATGACGGCGTGTCGGTCCGCTTCATCGTCATTGAAAAGCCCGACCACACGCTCGCCACCGCCTTCGACGCCTGCGAAATCTGCGGCACGCAGGGCTTCTATCAGAAGGGTCCCGAGATCATCTGCCGCAACTGCGGGTCGGACATCGTGATCTCGACCATCGGCGTACACGGCGGCTGCAATCCGATTCCGCTCGCATCGCATGTCGAGGGCACCATGCTGGTGATCAACGCCGACGCACTCGAGCGCGAAGCCGGCAGATTCAAATGATCATCCGCTTCATCAACGAGTCCATCCGCCGCGCGCCGCGCCGCAAGGCCCTCATCATCGCTGCCATCGCGATGGGCTCGGCCGTCGCCACGGCGATGCTGGGCGTGATGCTCGACATCGGCGACAAGATCAATCGTGAACTGCGCTCCGTGGGCGCAAACATCGTCGTCACCTCGCGCGCCGCATCCATGACGGGCGGTGTGGGCTCGATCGCGGCCGGCGCTGCGGGCGTGCAGAACTTCATCCCCGAATCCGAAGTGCCCGACGTGAAGAAGATCTTCTGGGGCCTCAACGTCACCGCCTTTTCGCCTTCGATCACCGCACAGGATGGCGCCCTCCAGGTGCAGGGTGTCTGGTTCATGCATCCTTATAAAACTCCCGATGGCCGCACGCTCACCACGGGTATTGAAGCCCTGAATCCGGCATGGCAAATCACAAAAGGCCGCTGGACGCCTGACGTCCTGAATGAAGCCATCATCGGCGAAGGAGTGGCGCGACGCCATGGATGGAAGCCCGGCGACACCATTACGATCCTGGGCTCGCCTTTTCGCGTCGCCGGTATCGTTTCCACCGGCGAAGACACCGACGACCGCGTCCTCGTCCCGCTGGAGCGCCTGCAGCAACTCACCGGGCGCACCGGCCAGGTCGACCGTATCGATGTTGCCGCGCTCACCAAGCCCGAGGACGCCTTCGCCCGCAAGGATCCGAAGCGCATGAGCCAGAAAGAGCGCGAGCGCTGGATTTGCACGAACTACGTCACGTCGATTGCAGTGTCGATCGAGGAGGCTCTCCCCGGCACGCAGGCGCGGCCCGTACGCAAGGTCGCCGATTCCGAGGGCAGGATCCTCGACAAAGTCGGTGGCCTCATGAGCCTGATCACACTCGTGGCGCTGCTCTCCGCGGGCCTCACCGTCTGGAGCCTCACCGCGACCACCATGATGGAACGCCGCGGTGAGATCGCCATCATGCAGGCCATCGGCGCGACGCGCGGCACGGTTGCGACGCTCTTCGGACTCGAAGTCGCCCTGGTTGGTCTGGTCGGTGGCGTCATCGGCGCATTCGCCGGAGTCTGGCTGGCGCATGCCGTCGGCGCTGCCGTGTTCGGCGCCGCGCAGATCGAAGTCTCCGGCATCCTTCCGTTCCTGATCGTCTTCGCTGCCATGGCCATCGCACTCGCGGGGGCGGCGCAGCCTCTTTACCGAACGCTCCATATTGAGCCTGCCGGCATTCTGCGGGAGGGCGTCTGAATGTTCCTGCGTTTTATCCTCCGCGCGCTCGAATATCGAAAACAGCGTCTCCTGTTGTCCTTTTCCGCGCTTGCCATCGGCGCGGCTCTGGCCACGGTGCTTTTCGGCATCTATGGCACAGTCGAGGGCCGCATCCGCGAAGAGTTCCGGAGCTACGGCGCTAACATCGCCGCAGTCCCCGCGTCCGGGAAAACTATTCCGCTCGCAATGGTTTCTGCCGCTGAAAAGCTCGGCGCGACAGCCGCTCCATTCCTCATCACCTCTTCCGCAAATCTGGTCGTTGCCGGCTTCGACTCCGCGAAGAGCGCCGCCATGACTTCCTACTGGCACGTGGACGGGACGCGCGAATGCCTGGCGGGTGAAAATCTTCGCCTGGCGATCGGCGCGCACACCACCGTCTGCACAGTCACCGGCATCGTCAGGACCGGCGGCGCGGAAGACAACGAACTGCTTGTTCCCTTTGCGACAGCCGCGAATGTCGCCGGTATCCACGATGCCGCGAGCGTCATCGAGATCCGCGCTCCGGGCGACCAGGTTGAACCTGTTCGTGCGTCGCTTGCGAAACAATTCCCCGCCGCCGACGTGCGCACCATCCGCGCGGTCGCCGGAACGGAATCGAATGTCGTTCTGAAAATCCGCGCCTCGCTGTTCTTCCTGACCATCGTGATCCTCGGCATCACCACCCTCTGCGTCACGAGCAACTTCAGCGAGATGGTGATCGAGCGCTCGAAGGAAATCGGCATCCTCAAGGCGCTCGGCGGTGTCGAGCGCCGCATCGCCGCTCTCTTCGTATCCGAATCCGCCGCTCTGGCGATCGCCGCCACGCTGGCCGGATACGTGATCGGCCTGCTCGCGGCGGCTGCCATCGGACGCGAGGTTTTCGGCGGGGCTTTTCGCGTCGATGTGAACTGGCTCGTGTTCGCCGGAGTGGCGGGCGTTATGCTGGCGGTTGCGGCAATTGCAACGGGGATCGCAGCATCGCGTATCTGGACCATCCAGCCCGCGATCATTTTGAGAGGCGAATGAGTTTCATTGAACTGTCCGATGTACGCAAGAGCTATGGCTCGGGCGCGAATGCCGTGCACGCACTCGACGGCATCAGTCTGACCGCCGCGCGCGGCGAATGGATCGCCATCATGGGTCCGTCGGGATCCGGTAAGACGACGCTCCTCAATCTGATCGGCTGCCTCGATCAGGCATCGAGCGGCGCGCTGGTCATCGATGGCACCGACACTTCGCAGCTTCGCCACGCCGATCTGGCGCGTTTCCGCAGTGAAACCGTCGGATTCGTCTTCCAGCAGTTCCATCTGGTCCCGCATCTCACGGCGATCGAGAACGTGATGCTGGCGCAGTACTTCCACAGCATGACCGACGAAGCCGGCGCCATGCAGGCGCTGAAGCATGTCGGCATGGAAGCGCGCGCCACGCATCTGCCGTCGCAGCTTTCGGGCGGCGAGCAGCAGCGCGTCGCCATCGCCCGCGCGCTGGTCAACGATCCGAAAATCATCCTCGCCGACGAGCCCACCGGAAATCTCGACGCGGAAAATCAGAACATCGTCTTCAAACTCCTGAGCGACCTCCACGCCCAGGGCCGCACCATCGTGATGGTCACCCACGACGAGAACGCCGGACGCCTCGCCGACCGCCGAATCAATCTCGAACACGGCCGCATCAAAGAAACTCTGGTGTTTTCCGCCGAGGAGAATCAGGATTTCGACGAAGTGCTCGAGCATTTGTGGACGCGCCGCGAATCGAGCGACCACATCCAGTCGCACGATTTCACCGAGATGCAGTGGCGCCGCCTCCTCGCGACCCTGACGCGCATCGGGCTGGTGCGCATGGAAAACGGAGAGGAACAATTCACTCCCGCAGGCGAAGAACGCGCGCGCAATGTGATCCGCCGCCATCGTCTGGCGGAGCGATTGTTTATCGACGTGCTGTCGATTCACGATGAGAATGAAGTCGAAGCCAGCGCCTGCAAGTTCGAACACATCCTCAGCCCCGACGTCACCGACCGCATCTGCACGCTCCTCGGCCACCCGCTCGCGTGCCCGCATGGCAGCCCGATTCCGCACGGCGACTGCTGCACGGAAAAGCGCGTGCTCAACAGTTCTGAAATGGCGAGCGTGCTGAGTGGCATAGGCTCGCGCGGGGCCTGACGCGGTATCTGATAGTCTCAAAAAATTACCTCCATGCATAAAGTTGTCATCATCGGCTGCGGCTGCGCCGGCAACACAGCGGCCATCTACACCGGGCGCGCCGGTCTCAACCCGGTCGTCATCAAGGGTCACGAAGTCGGCGGCCAGCTTTCGCTGACCACCGAGGTGGAAAACTTCCCCGGCTTCCCCGAGGGCATCCATGGTCCCGACCTCGTCGAGAACATGAAGAAGCAGGCCGAACGATTCGGCGCGGTATATCTCGACGGCCAGGTCACGGAAGCCGATCTCTCGAAACGTCCTTTTCGTCTCAGGCTGGGCGACGAATGGATCGAAACCCGCACGCTTATCGTGGCTTCCGGCGCAAAAGCGCGCTGGCTCGATCTCCCCAACGAACAAAAACTCATCGGTCACGGCGTCAGCTCGTGCGCGACGTGCGACGGCTTCTTCTACAGAGAGAAGAAAATCATGGTCATCGGCGGCGGCGACTCGGCGATGGAGGAAGCTAACTTCCTGACGCGTTTCGGGCGCGAAGTTGCGCTGGTGCATCGGCGCGAATCGTTTCGGGCATCGAAGATTATGCTCGAACGGGCGCGAAAAAATCCGAAGATCGAATTCGTCACCAACACGGCCGTCGATGATGTTTACGACATCAAACAGAACGTCGTCACGGGCGTCAGACTCCGCAACGTCGTCACCGGCGAAACGTGGGACCGCGAAGTCGACGGGCTCTTTGTGGCCATTGGCCACATCCCGAATACGAAAGTCTTCAAAGGGCAGCTGGACCTCGATCCTGACGGCTACCTCATCTCGCACGGCGGCGCGCGGACCAACATCCGCGGCGTGTTTCACGCGGGGGATGTGCAGGACCGCGTTTACCGCCAGGCCATCACGGCCTCCGGCGCGGGCTGCATGGCCGCTATCGAAGCGGAGCGTCTGCTCGAAGCGGAGGGGGAATAATGATCGAGAAGATATACCCTCCCGGAGCGCCGGCTCCCAAAGGCCCCTACACCCCCGCGGTGCGGGCGGGCGATTTCATCTTCCTCGCCGGTCAGGTGGCGCCTGATCCCGGGGATATCAGGCACGAAACGCGCCAGGTGCTGAGCAACATGAAGCTCGTGCTCGAAGGCGCAGGCGCATCGCTCGCCGATGTCGCCAAGGTCGGCGTATATCTGCTCGACGGGGCCGATTTCGCGGCGATGAACGAGGTCTACACCGAGTTCTTCGGCATGCTGAAGCCCGCCCGCACGACTATCGTCTGCAGCTTTATGTCGAACATTCGCATTGAAGTCGACTGCGTCGCGTACAAGCCGGCGCCGGGCGGAAGCCCGGCGGCAGGCTGAAAGCCTGGCCCCACTAACTCTTCTTCAGGGTGATCATGCCGCGATCGGTTTCGATCGTGATCAGCGGGCCGGTGCCGACTTGTCCCCGGATCGTGGCGCTGTGGCCGCTGGACTCCTGTTTCACGCCGGCGCCGAAATCGTTGAGGCCGTCGCCCTGGGCGGTGGAACCATCAATCTGAAACTCCGATTTTGCGGGCAGAGCGACGACGATGTCGCCGTTGTGGGTGTGCGCGTCGATCTTCGATAAAGGCAGTTTGGTGGCGGTAATCTCGATGTCGCCGCGGTCGACCATCAGATCCACGCCTCCGGTGATATCGGTCGCCTTTATATCGCGCACGCCGGTGCGGAACCGAACCGGACCGGTGACATCCTGCAGGTTGATGTCACCGAGATCGATGGTAACGGAGCCGGGGATGGCCTCGGCGTGAAATTCCGTGCGCTGCGAGGTAAAGCGCAGGGGTTGGGCGAGGGCGCGAAATTCCAGGGTCCCGGCGAATTCGCCGTTGACGGTGACGGGGCCGGAGATGTTTTCCATCTGGATGTCGCTGCCGCGGCCCTCGAGTTCCACGCCGCCTTTCGAGTCAGTCACGTGAATGTCGCCGCTGCGCGAGGATTCGATTTTCACGTCCTTCGCAATGTGGTTCAGGCGAATATCGCCGCGGCCGCCGGAAACTTCGATCGGCCCTTCGACCTCGTCGACGGTGAGATCGCCGTTGCGTCCGCGCGACTCGATGCTGATGCCGGCGGGCACGGTGATGTCGAGATCAGCTGAGATCCGGATCATGCGGGGTCCGCTGAATTCGTCGGTGCGAATGACGAGCGAATCGCCCTGCCGCTCGACGTGGACCTGCGTCTGGCGGTCGGCGCGGTCGGCATCGTTCTGATTGAACGCGCGCACGGTCTTGCGGCCGGTCACCTGTACATCGCCGCCGGACTGACCTTTGAGCGAAAGATTGCCGCGCAGGTTATCGATCACGATGCGGTTCACGCCGCGGGCGGACTGGGTGAGGTTGACATCGTATTCGTAGTCCGAGCCGAATATGCTGACGCCCGGATTATCCAGGCGACCGAAATGCCAGTTGTGATTACGGCTGGCGGTGCTGATAATGAGGCCGATAACGAGGATCCAGAAGATTCCCGCGCCGTAGAAAATGCGCGGCGGAGGAGTGACGCCGCGGCTGGCGTGATAGAGCACCTCGACCAGCCCGATGAGGCCCGCGGCGATCAGCAGGAACGGCCAGTAATCGCCGATGCGCGCGAGCGAGAACGCTTCGGGCCACAGGTTGTTGACCAGGAAAAGCAGTCCGATAAAGACAACAAGGAGCGGTCCCGTGATCGAGCGCGGTCTGGGGGAAGGAGTCAACGCTGCGCCCCCGGGTCCCGAAAGCGGCGGCTGCCTCCGGCCAGTTTGAGCAGGCCGACGACGATGAGCAGAACGGGCCAGGTCTGCGAGAAGCGGAACTCGGTGAAGCGATCGAAGGCGAAGAGGACACCGATGGTGATCAGGATGATGGGGCCGGTGATGGCGCGGACGAGATAAGTGCTTTGTTCATTCATTTGCGAACCTCATCAGGCCGCGGATCGGGCGCATGCGCAGCGGGGCTCAGCCGGGCGTAAAGCATGTAGAGGCCGAACAAAATCAAGCCGACGGGCCAGTAGCGCTCAAGCTGCTCCATGCTGATGATGTCGGTGGTGTCGAGCAGCAGGATGAAACCGAGGCCGATCAGAAGAACGGCGCCGGCAGGAAAGCGTCCGTGCCCGCCGCGCACATCGATCAGGCTGGAGAATTCCTCGACCGGCACGCCATGGCGATGTTTGTTGGCGGTGTGATAGGCCTCGAACGCCATGTAGAAGACCCAGATGGCGATCAGAATTCCGATGAGCGGTTCGAAGGCCGATTGGTGCGTGTTGGCGGCAAGCGAAACCAGAAGCCCGAAGATGACGGCGTGAACGAGCCCTTTGGCGTACTGGCCGTTGTAGATGGCGCCGACGCCGGGGATGAAGCCGAGAAACAGGGCGAGTCCGGGATGCGTATGCGTTTGCGCCGGGTTCACCGGCGGGGGTGTGGGCGCGGTGTACGGTGAGGCGATCGGAGCCGTCGGCGCATTGGCCGCCGAGTAGGACGATCCTGCGTAACGCGGGGGTTCGGGCGCGGGCGGAGGAGGCGGCGGAGTGAATGGAGCCCCGGCAGGGGCGGCAGTCGCAGGCACATGCTCCGCGCAGAAGATCGACCCCAGCGCCGGACGCTGACACTCCGGGCACATCGGTTTGCCGCATTCGCGGCAGAATGCCGTGGCGGGGGTTTCGGGGTGGTTGGCGCAGTTCATGGTTACTTTTTGTCCTCTTGTTTCGGTTCCTGATTCAGATCCAGCTGCTTCTTGTTCGCGCGGGCGTCGGCGGCGGCCTCGTCCTGTTCGCGCTGCTGCTCGGTCCAGTCGTTGATCTGGTTTTTGACTTCGTAGACCAGACGCATGCTTTCGTAACTCTTGATGGTGCGGTCCCAGATGCGATGCGTGCGGTCGTCGAGCGAGCTCCACAGCTTCACCGGATCGAGATCGGCCGGGGTGAGTGTGTGGTTCGGGGCGCAGCGCGTCAGCATGGTGGCGGAGGAAACGAGCGTCAACAGCGCTCCCATCACGAAGCGGGGGCGAAGGACCGGCGCGAAGGCGCGGTTGATCCATCCGCTGACGCCGCGCGAGCGCAGCTTGAATTCCCAGCCGGAGTTGGTGGCGCTGAGAATCTTCGAGACCAGCGCGGGCGGCATTTCGACATCGGCCGCGCGGTCCATGAAAGCGACGGCGGAGGTGGCGTCTTCGAGAAGCGCCTTGCAGGAGGGGCAGGATTCGAGATGGCGCAGGAACGCATCCCGCTCGGGAGCGGCGAGAGTGTCACCTGTAAGAGACTGCGTCTCGTCGATCCAGTCGGCGAGGAGCGTCTCGAATTCCGCGCAACTCATGATCCTGTCCATCAAACCCGTTCCTTCAGTGCTCGTTCCGTTTACCAGTCTTTCCCGCCGCTCCCTTACGGTCGCGGTTCAGTAACTCCCCCGGTGTTTCTTTAGCAGACGGGCCAGTTCCGCGCGGCCCCGATTGAGCCGCGATTTTACAGTGCCTTCGGGAATCGCCAGGACTTCGGCGATTTCACGGTATTCCATTTCCTGCAGATCGCGCAGGATGATCGTTTCCCGCAATTCCGGCGAGAGCTTTCCGAGCGCGGTCTGAAGCAACTCACTGGCCTCCCGGCCGGCGAGCGCGCTGTCCGGGCGCAAAGGCGCGGAGACCTCCCCCGCGCTGACTTCGACGCGCGGCAGTTGCTCTTCGATCGAATCGGTCACCCGCTCGTTACGCGTACGGCGATAGTGATCGATCAACAGGTTACGCGTCAGGCGGGCGAGCCACGTGGTGAACGATCCTTCGGTCGAGCGAAAACTGCCCAGGGCGCGGAAGACACGGAGGAAAACGTCCTGCGTGAGGTCCTGGGCTTCGGAGTCGCGGCCGGTGAAGCGGTAGCAAATGCCGTAAACGCGCCGGGTGTGGGCGCGCACAAGATCCTCCCAAGCGGCGGCGTCGCCGCCGAGGCACCGCTCGACGATACTGGAATCCGGATCCAAGCTGACCGCGATCGTCTCTATATTCCGGGCGTGATGGGCCCCGGCGGCGCTTGTCGCGTTCCAGATCGCCCCTGCCGCAGCTGTCATCCCTCGTTGAATCCTTTCGTTAGAAAGAACGAGGCTTTCCCATCATAGGTTCAATCTTTCCCGGGCGGATAGAGCCGACAGACGTCGGGCGGTGGGGAAACCGGCTCTCCGGAAGGCTCTTAGGGCGTCGCCGGGCCTCGCGCGGGTCGGCGCGAATAAGCCAATCGTTTGTTTTCAACAACTTGCTGGGTTCGTTTGGAAAAAATCTGGTTTTTGGCCAAGAACAAAAAAGATTATCAGGCACAGATGGACAGAGTTGCATACGGATCTTCACGGCTCCAGTCTGACCCATGTCGACAGCGATCAGAGGCCTGAGACAGGCCCGATTTATGATTCGACGGGGAATAGAGTTCCGATTCCGTGGTGATCAAAAGCGGCAACGGATCCGGAAGTCTGCGCGTCAGAAATCGGAAGACCAACCATCGGGGAAGACCAACCATCGGGAAGGGGCGGGAAATGCGAAACTTCGCAGCTACATTTGTCGTCGTCCTGTTTACCGGGATTCTCGCTGCACAGGCGCCTGAGGCGCCGCCGCGCTTCGAGATCGCCGATGTTCACACCAGCGCCAAAAACCAGAGGGAGTTCCCGCGGCCTGTTTCTGTCCGCAACGGGCGCTACGAGTTGGGGAATGCGACCATGCTGGACCTGATCCGCATCGCATGGGGTTTTGAGGCCGACAGGATTCTGGGCGGGCCGAACTGGCTGGAACTGGACCGCTTCGATGTCGTCGCCAGGGTGCCGCCCGACTCGACGGCAGACAGCCAGAAGCTGATGCTGCAGACGCTGTTAAAAGACCGCTTCAAACTTTCGGCGCACGAAGAAACGAAGCCAATTCCGACCTGGGCCTTGACCGTCGGGAAGAAGCCGCTCATGAAAGAGGCGGACGGGTCGGGTGATACCGGGTGCAAGCTGCGGGACAACGGTTCCGGCGACAACCGGGACGGCGGCATGCGGTTCACCTTCGCCGACCCC
>Ga0182030_10010158_pt1 | contig 19183 bp, 23 predicted proteins | sample 812S3MmetaG_FD_121299 | JGI IMG/M metagenome (GOLD analysis project Ga0182030, IMG submission 121299) | Permafrost microbial communities from Stordalen Mire, Sweden - 812S3M metaG (Illumina Assembly) | ecosystem: Environmental > Terrestrial > Soil > Wetlands > Permafrost | place: Sweden... | reverse complement strand
AGAGAAATAGAAGGCGAAAAGAAGAGTAGGAGACAACGATCTGTACCTACATTATACAGTAGAATTGGTTGATCGTAGCTCATTATTACTGTTGTAAACAATTACCCCTATTGTGCTTGAATAGGCGAGGAACAATAGGATTTTTCAGAACTCACTTTGCAAGGCACTGCGAGTGAAGTATACCTAATGGATGGTAATTTTAGATCATTTTTAGTCCCACTGAACTAATAAGGAGAGGGTAGAGCGACCCCAAGCAATGAGGCGTGACGGCAAGGGAGGTTGGTTGTGAGCCAAATGCAACAGCCCAATCAGAAAACATCAGGCGGCAAGCCATGAACGGTGATCTAATTATCCTCTTCTTCAGTCAGCCTGATGAAAATACACAATCATCATAGTCCATCTTTTGCCCCGCCTGTATTACATCATGCCATTAGTCTATCAGATTATGGGTATAATGCTCATCTCATCAGCTTATATAGCAACCCACCACTGTACATCCGTGCCCCGGGTATCTTCTTTTCCTTCCCTCATTTTAGTTCATGATTTGAAGTTCCTTGTCGCTAGTATCCCCCGTACCTTTCTCGCCACTGTCATCCTTCTTATCCATAATATCACCTAGCTCCACCTCTTCAATCACTCCCCTCCCCCTATTCCGGTCCACTCTCCTTCTCCAGGGCCTATAGCACACCACACTCAGTGCCCCCAACACCACAAATGCGCCACATATTCCGCCTCCGATAACGTCAAAATGATCTCCAACAGCATCTACACCATCCCAGAATTTTCCATGTGAAAAATTTGCTATGAGGGAAAGTAATTGTATAATCCCAATGCAAAGAGCGACGAGTACTGTGATACCAGAAAGAACAATCGAGTAGTAGAGGATGGCGATAGTATCTCGAGCCAGAGAAGTCGAGGTATAAAGCGTCATCATCAAAGCCCCATCCGTAGTATCCAGTAAACACATGCCCGCTACCCATCGTCAGCTAAGATCCATGCAGTACAAGAAAGGAGACTCACCAGTAAACAAAACAGGAAAGATTAATATCAACCAAATACTGGTCCCTTTTGCTCCTTGAATGCTTGCGATCGCTATTACAGCCACCTCGCTACTCGTATCAAACCCCAAGCCAAACAGCACTCCAAGCGGATACATCTTCCACGGGCGATCAATAAATTTGAACACCCTCTTGAACAACCTCACCATTATCCCTCCTCCCTCCAAATTCAACCCCGCAACCGCACCCTCATTGAACCCCTCTCTATCCCCCTATCCTCCTCTCTCAACACTTGTTGCAATTTCTGCACAAGCTTCCACAAAATCCAAGCATTCCCTATTCCCAGGAGAATCAAGACTCCGGCGCTAACGCTCGTCCCCACAATCCCACCCACATTCCTAAATCCCTCGAACCTCTTCTCCAACGCCCCACTGGTGGCCGCCACCACAATGCAAGTAATAACCACAATCGTCGAATGACCCAAACTAAACCACGTGCCTACAGTAACAGGCTTAGAGCCAGTAGCGATAAGACGCCGGGTCATGAGGTCGATGGCGGAGATGTGGTCTGCGTCAAGGGCGTGCCGGAGGCCAAGGGTGTAGGAGAGGAGAGCGGTGGAAGAGAGTAGAGGGTGCGAGTGTAGCACTATTCCGATTATGGCCCAGAGGATAGCGTTGATCAGGATTAGGATGAGGATTATGCGGACGGCGGGGTAGGGGAGGAAGCGGAGTTGAGGGGGAAGGCGGGAAATGAGATGGGTGAGCCATTGGGGCTGAGGGAGGGAGAGGGAGCGCATTTTTAAGGAGTAAGAGATGGAGGACGAAGGTGGAAGGAAGAGGGAGGGATTTTGATAGTGGGGTGAATTTTACCCCGCGTTTCGGCCACCGTACAAGCTTGGGGTTGCATGGAATGGAATATATATGGAAGTCTTTGCGATTATAATCGACAAGCAAGTGCTTTTTGAGAAAGGATTACTCCAAATGTATGATCTGGCAAAACTTTGCCTTATTAGTCTTTCGGACCTGAAGTAAAGAGGTAGTAGAGTAGACGACGCATGGTGTGGGATCACGTGCACTGGGCCCAGGGGAAACGACGAACGACGGGAAACAAAAACGCGTATCAAGACGAGCCATTCTATCATTAAAAGTACTAATATACTGTATACCAGATCTGCCTCACCAATATATAACCAAGAGCTTGAGAAATACCATCTCACCTGACTCAATCAATCAACTTATATGTGAACTGGGTTACGATGCCCAAGTTACTGCCGCCTCCCTTCATCGCTCAGAAGAGATCAGAGTTACCTGTTGTGGTGGCAGTGACAACTTTGCCGCTAGCAGCGACAACATCATAAGCTATAACATTCTCCATGGCGAATCCATATTTGGCAGTGAAGTAATGAATACCACCCCGAATGGTCAACCCCGCAATTCTCGATGGTTTTGAGACGTCGAACAATGACTACAAGACCATACATGGCTTAGGAGCGGAGCTCATACCGTACCAATTGAGGCAGGCCCAGCTTGGTCACTGTTTTGTTCTGCTGGTAAAGCGATTATGGTAAAAGCACTCAATCCAATGAGAACATCACGATCAGTATTCGCGGCCTCAGCAATCTGAGGTCGTCAGAGTCTAAAAATAGCATCGCTGCAATAGAATAATAAACCGGCATATGGTCTCCTACGGGCCGCAGATGTCGATTGACAGGCCCTAAGAACGATGATACCCTTGGCAACACCATTGTCATTGCTTGGAACAAAAACACACTTTGGGGGAAGGTCTTCTTGCTCATCGTGCAAACGTGTCTTTGTGTAGTTCGCTGACCCATGGAAAAACTCTTTCCCCGGAAGAGCCCCCGTAAGATGGCGCAGGCACAAGTGGATCCTGGTCCTTGAAATCGGCGATAACCTGGGTTCAGCGTCGGTTACAGAGTCATCTGTGTGAAGCAGTGGGTGTAAAGAACAGTGCCGCAAAGGAGCTTTTGGAGAACCAACATCTTGGGGAAATAGGGAGAACGAATTGACGAATCTGAGAGGAGCCTTACAAGTGTGATATTGAGGTGTGGGTGCACAGTTGCAGCTTCCCATGGCGTTTCCCACGTGGAACTCAGCCGAATATGGAGGGATCTTTCTCGGGGACGAGCTAATTTGTTCTGTGTTATCGAGGTCTTTGCTTGCTATGGAGTGATGGCTGAGACAGCTAATCTCTGTTCTTACCTCTTGACAATTCATACCAACCACTTGGATGTCGATAGTTCACGGAAGTGGAAGATAGTGAATGTTTGATGGAATCATGAAACATAGAACCAACCCACCTTCCCCGCTTGTTACTCAATTGTAGATTGATCCTTTTTCCGCGGAAGCTACTCGGGAGCTTCCGTTCCCCGGGATCCTTGTTTGATGGATTAAGATTACGCCTTAAGTGAGAGGGGTGCAGAATAGTGTTTTACTGGGGCGGGAACTTGAACTTGAACGTCAGAGACTAGGCGAGGAGGTGGAGTGTGGGGGGTTGTCTTATTAGAAGTTCAATGTATATTCCACGAATGATTGTCCTTGGATTTCCGTAATACTCATTAAAGCTAGACCTTCAAAAAATCCACAATTCATTATTGGTGTTTGAAAGAGGGGATCCAACTACAACCCCGGACATTTCTTGCTCTGCAGCTCGTCAAATTGACCCGAAGAGGGAATTTCCGAGTTTCTCATTCTTATCGAGCCGCCTCAACCTCAATTTAGGTGCGCCATTTGCCGTCGTCGTAACCCTTGTCAGTAAATTATGGTTACAAACAAGGTATGCAGTGTGAAGTTTCCTGTATAGTAAATATCCTGGTACCTGCGTTGCCAGGTAGTATTGAATCATGTACCTATGTGGCGCAGATGAAAATGTCAAAATTGATCTCATTTATTTCCTTGAGGGAGAAACCCTTTTCCGAGGTCTGGAAATGTGGATTCTCAATCAATGTACATTTCCGAGCAGGCCAATTGGAGCCTGCTCGAGTGAAGTGGTTCCTGTGGCAATAATGCAAGTGTTCCTGCAGGTCTCAGCCTGTCATCCCTCCTTATTGCGATATATTGTTTTGCTCTCAGCACCTAGTTCAGGGCCCTTGACTTTGATTACGTGGTAAAATTAGTTGGCTTGTTCCTGAGCGGGACGATCGCCAGATCGAAAGCTTCTTCACTTCTGAAATCCACTTCCCCATGCATCAGGGCGGAACAAATGTGTGCATAGCTTTATCTTCGCATCTGTACCGTGCCTCACCGCAACCACCACATCCTGCAAGCTGCTGGACGGGTACCATAACATGAGAGAAACGGCTGTTATCAGATGTACCAACCTTGTAACACCTCGGGAAACTAGTCATGAATGGGCAGGAGTTGCGAGGTGCTTCTTGAAATGTATGCATCAATCAGAAGTTGTTCTATGACAATTATAATGTTTCCGAGACCCTGTTCTGATTCAGCAGGTAAATCAAGCGAAAATCAGCGGCATGAAGAAGCTCAAAGGGACGGCCCGGTATGGCGCATAAACTTACTATACGCATCTCGGTGGGTCCATCTGCAAGCGGCGACGACGTGGTTGACTTGATATTGTTCACGATACCTTCGTCCCTGTAGCTCAGCTCCGCTTGCATTTATGCATCATCTAAGACACATGATATCCTGACATTGCAGTTCTGGGGAAGATTATCTCGGTCGTGCGTTCACGATGGTTGGTAGTTCAGAGGGGCTCAACTCCCACAAGTTCCACCGCCCGCCCTCCACGATTTCCTTTCAGGACTGATTTTAGATTGATGCATGTGGGCAACTGCGGTGTCAGTCACCGCGCTACGCCTTGTGGTTAGACACTGCATAGGTATGAAAAGATTATTCCGGGACGATGCCCGGATCACCTCCGCGATGAGTATGTGCTTTTTTAGTGATCCTGACACAAAGCCGTTGCAAACGCCTTACTCAACGAGGGAATGAAAATCTTCCGTAGGATAATCCCTACCTTCTTACGGTATACCTTACCGTAAGGCATTCCTGTACCAACTCCATCGCAAGACTATCTTCTTAATGGAACTGGTCGGAAAAAGAGGAGCACCCGCCCAAAACGTCAACCCCTCAAGCCTCGCATCTGGATTAATCCGCCAAAACAAACTCCGGTTCACATTCATCATGTTTTTCTGGATCTGTTTAGAGAGTGTGAAGGCAACCTTGATGATGTGCTACCGAAAACTGATGGAGGTGTGCACGGATATATCAGATGGTTGAAAATGCCAAGGTGGTTCTTACCTACAGTACAATATGGATTTGTTTTTCGTCCTGACTTCACGTGATCAGACTTTCTCCTTTCCTTTTTCTGTACCTTGAAAGACGGTGCGGTCCTAGCTAGATAGATACCTAAATACCACTTTTCTGTCATTCTTAGACCATAGGTGTCCCAAATTTGCTGGGTATTGAGACTCCCTCTTCTATGAATGAGTGTTGGCTACTCCAGTCCAATACTCACCCTTATCGCGATCAAACTTATTTAAGATTGGATCTCATCAAATCATACAAACACTTTCATGAAAATTTGCAGGCACTTTATCAGTCTTGCATATACCCGAAAATCAGATGTTTGTACAAAATTCCATTTTTATTGATTTTAGTTACATATTTACAACACGATGAACACGCCAGCCATTAAACATGCTACTAACCAAACAGCTATATTTACAATATGTAAACTTAGGCCGGGGCTGGCGCCTGAACTCTTATTTTGCGGTGGTGCGCCCGAGGGCGTCACGGTGGGGGTGATGGTTAAGACGAGTGTTGCGACGTGTGAAGAGGATGAGGAGGTTGTTGAGGGGGGTGAGGTTGACGATGAGCTAGTTGAGGGTGGTGGTGATGAGGTCGAGGAAGTGCTTGTATTTGTGCTGGGCGCCGTTGGTGTTGAACTTGATGTTGCAATCGCAGCCAAAGTTTTTGGAGAGGCGTTTGTAGAAGCAGATGATATACCAGCTACTATCGCCAACAATTAATTGCTGCTCCAACACGACATTCTTGGGAAAGTTAGGGTTCAACTTACTACTTGCGATAATACTCGCAATTCCTCTACTCCCACTCGTCGTAGCCGGAAACCCAGGCACAGCCACCGTACTCACCACACCTCCCGGTCTCATGACTATAAGTCCTGAAGGGGTTAAAGTCACAACCGCATTATCAGCCAATGTAACAGGTGATCCACCAAGCGTTGCGGTTTGCGATCCAATCGCGATGGCTGAGCCGCCTGCTACCGTGGAGATAGGAATGCCATCTAAAGAGGTCACTACACCGGCTGCGGCGCTGGTAGTGGCGGCGGGAGCCGCAGTGGGGATCGCGAAAGTTGAGACAACGCCGGACGGGTATTGGATTATTAGACCTGCTGCTCCAAACGTAGCGACGTTATTCGATCCAGCAAGTGTAACAACTGGACCACCTGATGTGACGATCTGGCCATTGATAACTACGGTTGATGCTCCTGGCGCGGCCGAAATCACTTGGCCGCCGATGGTAGCGATGGGGGTTGCGGCGCCGGTGACAGGAGTGGCAGGTGCAGTTGGGTCTGCGATGAATTTGTTTTGACCACCGCTCGACTGGATGTATATCCCTGATGCGGCCACAGAGACGACGACGGGATTATTGTTCGCATCGGTAAGTGTTACGACAGAGCCAGCGGCGGCTGAGGAGCCGTTCGGAAGGACAACGCCGGATGAGCCGGGCAGGACGTTGATGGTATTAGTGCCGATTACGGCGATAGGCGTTTGTGAAGCGGTTGGAGCTGCGGCTTTATTTTGCGGGTCAGTGGTGACTGTGTTCGCGGGATCAGCCGGGGCGGGGTTGGCTGCTGCTGGTACGGTTGCAGGACTTGCAGCATTGGAGGTGGTGGTTGTAGGTAGCAAGAGGGTGTAGGATTGGCTTGGGCTCGCTTGAGGCGAGGCTGCGGGGTCAACTGGACTCGTGTTTGCCTGTGTTGGATCGGCAGCAGGATTAGTTGATACTGTGGATGAACTGACTACGTCAGACTGGGGTTGAGGATCGACGGGAACGGTGGTGATTGTTGGAATTGGAGTTACAGCTTGAGCTGCGCTAGCTTGAGTTGAAGTCGAAGTGACAGGTGTAGGCGATGTCGTGGGAAGCAGGCCTCCATTGACGGGAGGAACAGCGCCCGGAGGATCTAAGATTCCGTACTCTCCGTCATCATTCCCACAATGTTGCCAATATGGACTTGACAATATGTCAGCTGATGCTCAATGAAATGTGGATGGAGACTTACAGTCCAACCGACACAACCAAGTCAGGCATTGAAATCTGAGGATTGCAGCTGTTCCATGCATCGTTGATGGGACGAGTCACGAAAATTTCACCGTTGCTTGTCAGATACGTAATATCGGATGCTAGCTCTGTATACAATGTTGAACAGTCCGTACCAATATCGGCTAGGTTTAATTGCTTGGGCGGCCCCATTCTGGCTTGTGCAGTGGCATCTGCATATGGCTGGTAGGTGCTGATATCAGTCAAGTCCAGCGGTACGACAACATCCTCTATAGGTAAATCAGTATAAAATTATCAGATGTTCAAGAGCTCGGCCTAATATTGCTGAGGAATCAATAACGAAATAGTACATACTGTAAGTCGGTCCCACACCTGCCTGCGTACCATTGCAGGTATTGTATGCATACAGTGTGTTGAAGATCAGATAAACCGAAGGTGATGTCCTAAGGAATAGTCAGTGACCATCGCAAGGCTGAGCACGTAACAAACAGAAACTGCTTCATAAAGTTGGCTAGACGAATCAGAACTGAATGCAGTCTCCAGCGTTTCCTCAAATATCATATGATGCATTCTATTGGAGAACATTTTGGGAGAATGAGGATCCAGGATAATAAGCAAAGAACGCACATAGTCAATTTCATTGAAGAATCATAGTAGGTTGCCGGATATGACAAGTTTCCGGTGGCTGTCGGAAAGAAGCTGAGTTTCACCGTACCGGCGAAACTGATCAGATCAATTAGCCAACTGCTCGTATGGTACCAAGAGGTTCTACTTACACTGAGCAAGTTATCCATTCTTTTTCTTGGTGGCCCGCAACTCCATATAGACTCCAGCAGGTATTTTCTTGTATTGATTGAGTTCCCCAATTTGGAGCAGAAGTAATGGTAATGTCTGCATTGGTGTACGTTGTTGTGGGGGTGGTCGTAGTAGGTGAGGTTGAGGAAGTTGACGAATTTGATGCTACATCTAGTTGTATAATTGTTCCCGCATTTGTTTGAGTATCTGTTAATGTCGTTGTCGGTGAACTGGGGCCTGTTTGACTTTGTGTTGATCCCGCATCGCTACTCGAGCTGCTATTTGTAGTAGTTGTTGTGACACTCGAGTCAGCACCTGCAGTGAGGTCCGCAGTTCCTTGAACTTCAGCTGTTCCGTCTGCTTTGTTCTGGGGGACCGGCGATACGGTGTCTGTCACCAATGTGGTTGTAAGTGATGTATCTGAGCTGCTTGACGAGGAGGTAGTCGAGCTCGTTGTATTGGACACGCCAGTAAACTGTCGTCGCGCCAGCCCTATGAGAATGATCAATCACCCCTCTCTGATCTGATGGCTTGGTTTCCATAAACAACATACCAGAACCCAGACTGTGATCAACCCATATTAGAATTATAAACAACGAAAGCCCACTTGAGGTATAGTAAGGAAGTCGCATGATTACTCGCAATGAAGAAGCAATAACATCACAAACCAAAAGAGTGTGGAGAGGGAGTTGGTAATATGAAAGAGGCGCAAGATCGTGAAGAATCTTGGGAATGTTCCTTGCTCCACGGCTCCACTGGTGATTGGTTAGCCGCGGCTGGGGCGGAAGGGGGTGCGACATCCCTCCACCTTGAGTTGCGACCCCATCCCAAAACTCATCTAGACCCTTGGAGAAGGTGTCCCAAGGTCCTGTCGCTTCACACCACTGAGGAGGTTCGCTTCATAGAGCTCTACGAGCTTTAGTTGGCAGGGATGTGTGGAGCTCGCACCCCTTGATGAGCCTAGCTACCCTAGCAACTTTTTGCTTCGCCGCACGCCGCAATGAGCAATAACGGTGCAGCAGCAGGAAGATTTGCAATTCCACGGGCGTGAAATGACACGATGGCCGGCAGAAGCCGGAAGAAACGTTTGAAACAAGGAATTGCCGATACATTGTGGAGAATGCAGCATACCATATTGAGGCACTGGCAGAGACTCTGGGAGGAGAATAAGGCACAGCAATTGAAGCTTCGCCTCCATAGGGTGTGATTTTGAGCTTAATCGATAAAGACAGCGGCGCTCCTCCCACGCTTCTCGATAGGAGCGGGCCGATCATGCAAAGCAAGAAAAAAACTCTATCTGGGGGGGGAACCTGACGAGTATTGCCCATTCGGCCCTTGATAGCTTCTTGTTAGCTGCTCTCTGCCGCAGAAAGGGCCCACTTGAGAGAGGGCAGCTAGAGCTAGAGCTAGAGCGAGAGCGAGCGGTAATTGCCCATGGTCTATGGTCTTTGCGAGTCGCGACGTTGGGGGGGAACCTGGCGAGCACGCTCCCACTAATCTTAAGAATCCTCGCATACTGTATACGTACGGCGTATGTTCTTTGGGGCGGGTTTTTGAAGTGAGATTCTGGTGCGGGACACTCCTGAAATCTCACCAACCCACCCTTGCGAAGTATCACCCAAACAAATTATGAAATTTGGGTTTTGAAATAGTGAAAATTATGATGGCTGGAAAGGCTGTAATGGCTGTAATGGCTCTGACGGGCGGTGGTGGCTTCTCGCTTCTCATGAGTCGTGACATCCAGACCTTAGCACGCATAAGGTAATGTGATCTCGAAATAGAAGAAATTACAGGGTCTGACTAAGACTCTAATCCTTATTCAGATGTTAAAATGTTCGCTTGGTGAGAGTCTTTACCTGTTTCCGCCATCCAATATTGCTTGCTCCCCCCTTTTCAGACACCGCGACGACCTATTCCAGCTTCTGGCAGTCTGGCTGCGCATCTGATGCGGGCGCCGTCATGTCTCTGTTTTCCCTGAGAGTCTTTCCTTCTTTCGTCGAAACCCTTCGCCACTCAATATTTCCTCCTTCCCACTTTCACCCACCCATATTTAAGCACCCACGGCTGCACAAATTTTACCCGTATTGTTTATCACGGTGCAGCCAGGGACCACATCTGCTTTGATTGCATGCGAGCAAGGTGGCAGGGTGCAGCAACCACCGAGCTGACCAATCGTATCTTCCAATGGCCTATTGTCTATTTGCAGACCGTGTCGTGCTAGGCGGCTCAGCCTTGTAGTGTGGGCCCGTCGGGAATCTCGAGTAATTGTCACTGAGGGAGGGAAGCACTGCTATTAGTCGACATTTTACCCATTTCGGGGCCAAGATGCATCGTTGCGTAGCTTCATGCCAGATTGCACATGGGGGCCGAGGCTGAAAAGGCTATTTCGAGTAAGGTAAGATTCATATATTCGTATATTCATATAGTCATATAGTCATATACTCATATAGCCATGTACCCATATACGCATAAACCATACTAATCAACCAATCCTAATCGCCCTTATCAAATGTCTCAAATGACGATTGCTAGAGGGTATGCAGTCTAGAAACAGCAGATACGAAGGGGGATGCAAGCGGGGAAATAGTAATAGTGGGCAAACAATCAATGCTAAGCCAAGTTGATCATGATCATACATAGGTGCCATGAAAATGTTTTTCATCACTTTGCTGTGCCGTTCAGTGAGGCAAGAAAAAGGTAACGATCGGTTCGAGGTTAATTAGAAATTTGGCTGCAGGGTCAGGGATGGCGGCCATGTTCGAGTTCAAAGTCCACGTTCACGGTTCGCTTCGGAAACCTTGGTCCTTGGCTGACCAGGCCCCTTCGCTCTGCGTTCTGCCCATCTCATCTAGTCCAATCTGGTCCAATCTGACGGCCAAGCTTGATGAGGCGATTAAGAAGCATACTGGCTTCACCAGTAGCTTACTTATCGCAAGCTCTTAGTAGCAGATCTTATTAATCCTGGTTCAGTCGCCAACCTAACCCCATTGTGCACAGGTGGGTGGGCAAGGGCTACGAAGATGTCTTGGATGTAAGCCCAGTGTCCTACGCGGTACAAGGGACCTTTTTTCTGGTGCCGTTCGAACCTCACCTCTTCAATATTCGCAAATCCTCGCGATTCAAGATAAGTCATTAATGCCCTTGGATCAATGATTGCGAGCAGCAGTAATGCACATCTTTCGCGATGTGGTACTACTTGCTGCGACGCTGGCCATAGGAGTCGCTGCAAGTTCGCAGACAACCACCATCGCTGTACCATCTCCCCTCAGCGTTCCCCCAAGTCAATACTGGTAAGTCCCCCGCCCATTCCGGTATTTGGTAGCTCATGGTCATAGGGATGGCGATGATGGACAGTGGTCTTCGTTTTTCATTCGAGTTGGGCAGCCAGCTCAATCTGTTAGGGTACTGGCATCGACAAACTGCCCAGAAAGTATAGTGGTTTCACCACTAGGGTGTTCAACTCAGGCACAGGATCCTGTCCCCTCGGATTGCGCCAAAACTCGAGGAGGAGAGTTCAACTCTACTTTATCGCAAACATGGCGGGATCAAGGAATATTCGCACTCAATTCGGACGGGGTGGGATTTGAAGCAAATCTGGGTTACTCGGCACATATGGATTATGGTCTGGAGACTTTGGGACTCGGCACTACGCCAGATGGACCTACTTTGAAGAATCAGACTGTTAGCGTGATTGCTACGACCTCTCCACTTTATATGTGAGAATCTTTGCGAACACTTAACATGTCCGGGGCTGATCTTGTTAGGGGATTACTTGGACTGGGAACGCAGCCGGTCAATTACAGCAACATCGGAAACTACTCCGCGCCATCATTCTTCACAACTTTGAGACAACAGAGCTCCATTCCGAGTCTAAGCTGGAGTTACACCGCTGGAGCCATCTACCGTAACTTGCCTCTCCCCCAAGATCATCTAATTCTCTAACAAATCTTGCAGAACTCAAAAATGGCCAGCCTGCGCAACTCATCTTCGGAGGGTATGACACGTCAAGATTTACAGCAAATTCCATAAGCTTTACTTTAGCTCCAGATGTCGACCGTGATATCGTTGTCGCCATCCAGTCCATTACATATAGAGGTACTACTCAGGCGAATCTTCTCGCGACGCCAATCTATGCATTTATTGAGTCTACAGACCCCAACATATGGCTTCCAGAGGCAGCTTGCCAGCAATTCGAGTCGGCCTTTGGTATTTCTATAGACAATGCAACTGGTCTTTATCTGATAAACTCGACTCAATATTCCGACCTCATGGCAGCGGACCCCGAGGTCACGTTTTCGATCGCGAATAGTCTTTCGGGAGGCCAAACCGTCAACATCGTCTTACCATTCAGCGCATTTGCCCTCAAAGCAAAGTATCCATTTATTCCAAGCAACGCAACCTCCCCATATTATTTCCCTCTTAGGCAAGCTGCAAATGAGACACAGTATACTCTTGGGAGGACATTCTTACAAGAAGCGTAAGTCGGCGATCGCTAATTTAGTGCGGTCAATATCTGACATCAGCCTAGATATCTCACTGTTGATTACGAAAGTGGCAATTTCTCTGTCAGCCAATGTTTATGGAATGCGGGTACGACGTCTACCATTGTACCTATAATCTCATCTTCATATGCCTCAGCAAATAACACGTCGCCGTCTTCGAAAAATTCTTCAGCCACAAAAAGCGGGCTAGGGTCAGGTGCTATTGCGGGAATTGCTGTAGGAGTAGTAGCCATCTTGGGAGTTATTGCAGCAGCGGCATTTTTTCTTTATCGTCGCAAGATCAAGCGCCCATCATCGAAAGTCCCAACAGAGGACATCGTTCTCACTAATGTCAACAAAGACAAAGACGGGGAGTCGTTATTATCGCCCGGAACAACCCCGGCAGCGCCGATGTATTCAAAATTTGGAAACCACCATCCCCTTGATCACGAACTCGTATCTACCACCCCACATACCGAGCTTCCGACCGGCCATGAAGAGCCCCATGAAGTTCCGACTGGCCCTCACGAGGACCAGGATTACGCTACCGCAGCTAGTGCAATGAGAGCTGAACGGACTCCGGAGGTGGAGGGAAGTAACGCATTATATGAATTACACGGCGACATGCCGGAAGCCTCGGAATTAGATGATGAGTCAAGTCGCGCCACATTCTCACCACGATCACCTTTAACAGCCTCCAATTCCCAGCGGACTGTTTCAACATCACACAGAAGTCCAACTGAACCGTATGGATCGCCTCGGCTTCTTACTAGTCCAATGAGCCCGATGAGTGGGCTCTCATTAAGTCCTTTCTCGGAGCGATCTGACAGGTCAGAGCGCTCGGATGGGAGGTTTTGAAATGGATTAAAAAGAACTATGCTTTGATGTATATTTTCGAGCGAAGCATTTAGGGTAGGGACTTTGAGAAGGCGTTACAAATAAGGGGGATGCATCGGGGAAGGAGTTTTGTGGAATTAATTGCACATAAGATTTATGAACCAATTATGAAGAAATATACTAATGATTTCTTTCATCTTCATTTGATAGAGCTCCAATCGGGCAGTTATGAGGTAAGTTATTCGTGTTGAAGTCGATCTATTGTAGTTGCTTTCTCCCCAAAGTTGTCTCCCACCCGATCTTTCGATCTTCACCCCGCTCCTCCCAGCACAATCCCTCATTATTCCCCCACCATCCCCTAAACAATCCACCTCACCTCACCAAACAATAAATACACTCACTCACCCGCTCGCTCGCTTGCGCAGACATTCTCCCAACCCAGCCCTCTTCCAATTCACACACCACACCACACCACACCACGCCACAATTCCATCCATCTCCTCTCCTCCCCCTCCCTTTCCCCTCACCTCTACACAAACCGAATCCCATTCCATCCCCAAAGAAAGTAATCTCTAAAAATCCACAAGTAGACGCACGCCCTAGAGAAAATATAAATACAATCGGAAAGACAGATAGCGCGATGGCATGAATTGAATATGAATATAAATGAAATAATTTACTATAGGTAGTTAGTTGTGAGAGGGTGAGTAAGGGGGCTAAGGGATCTTGCAAGGATACACCAAGGAAGCTTACCTACCTAGGTACCTAGAAGGGGAGTTTTTCTTTTTTCGTAAACGGATTTTGAGATGAGAGTGAGATGAGGAGGGTAGGTTGAGGAGACTGGGATACCTATAAAGCTGAGTGCCCAGGTACGAGTATAGGTAAGGGGAGACGTACATTGAGGTACCATCTGGGTAGACGGGGATGTAGTTGTGGTTTTGCGTTGTTTGTTGTTAAGGTAGGTATGATATATATATATATACTAAGAGGGGCTGTTTGGACGTGATCGAATATCTGGGTATTGGATACTGGAGCTATTGGAGGTTGGGTTTCAGAGACATAAGGGTGTGTTGTCGCTTGTTCTCTACGTAGGCTGAAGACTTAGATGATGGGGTACGGCTTTGAAGTGGGGTGGATAGCTTTGGGAGGTTGGGTGGAATGAGTGGTGGTCGAGCCATTGCTTGGCGTTTGGAGTAAGGCACCCCGTCGCTCATCCTCCGTAATACATTGTTGGAGAGAGGCTCAAGTCAAGACGTGTATTCAAATGCCCTTCAATTTGAGATGTCGGTCAATATTTTGGTCGATTCTGCTTATTGAATAGAGCTTAGGCTAGGTAGCTATCTGAAATGCATGTATGAAATAAGTCCTCCTTCATCCTCACCCACGCTTAAATTTATACTCATTCTTCTGTCACCCTCTCCTCCAAACCCTCATACAAATAGATACGAAACTCCCCTGCTTCAAATCAAGCTGCAGGCAGCGGCGGGGGAGTAAAATTCGATGGTGCCGAATTGACCGCCGGTTTCACATCACTAATCTTAATATCCCCAAAGATACTGTTCTTCGATCTCGGGGTAACACTCTTCGGGAACAAACTCCACGCCGACGTCGGCTCACAGTAATTCACGTTGTCGGCGGTAGGATCGTAACAAGTGTTGCCACAGAATGTATTCACGAAGCAGACGCCGGACGGACATTGAGAGTTCGCGGTGCAGGCTTCGGTGCAAGAGCCGTCTGAGACGCACCAACCATCGCCGCTTGCATCCGAGATACAGATACCGCAAGAGTCTCCGCAGAGCGCGTTTGCGAATCCGTCCGTGGAAGTACCAGGATTGAGGCAGCTGGGTAAATTTACGTATAGGATGACAGTAGGCGTGGGGGCTGCGACGGTGGTTCCCGTTATGGAACCGCATATGCAGGCAGAAGAGTAGGCTGCGTCATCCGCGCAGTCGGAGGCGTAGGCTGGAATGCTGGACGTGAGAGATGTGGGAGAGGGAGTTTCGGCCCAGTCACTACCGTAGCTTGTAGCGATGACGGTACTGCGTGTGTGAGTTGTAGTACTAAGAGATCTTGATGTGAAAACTTACCTGGGAGGAGGTGTGGTTGTTACATCAAGAAAGCTTTGACAATCGAAAGAACGGGTAATGAGAGCTACAGGAAGGCCAGATCCAGTAACATCTCCACCGCACGCATCGGGCCCACAGACTAGGCCACCTACGACGCCATCGATGGCAATCAGAGCCAAGGCTATGATCGAGTTCTTCATGGCGGGACTATATCAGTAACGACCAGGCACGACTGTTGAGAAAGATTTTCGTTCTGGAAAATCAATCGGTAGCGGTAACCGATTTTGACCGGCTTCAAGCTCTTTTTATGTCAGAGAAGTGTTGATGGAAGGGCGCCTTGCTACATTCCCAGGCCTCACAATGGCACGACCATCTAGGTCGAGATGCATGAGTGGTTGTCGCTAAGCAACCGGAGAGTAATTCTCATGCGTCTACCATGACTGTGGCGTTCCTTCCGCTGCCATTCTTTGGAATGTTTGAAATGACTTGTTCAAGATTCTCAGATTGTCGATCCATTCTGATCGGAATTAGACTCCGAGGACTCCAAACAACACAAGAAATAACGATTTTGACGATAATAAAAAAACTACAGCAGTAGACGTTATCCTGAGTTCGGGAATTTGATTAGATTTTGGACGAGAAACCAAAGTTTTCAATGCTTTGCGGTGGGCAACGTGTACATCCAGTACTGTCGAGGTTCTCATCTTCTGTACCTGTCAGCCTCATTCCTCTTCATCAGACTTGGTAAATCACTTGAAGCCGAATTTTTCATTCAACAAAGTCCTTTTGCTTTGCTGCAATCCCTCGCCATTTGCTAATCAGATCGATTGAACGACGTTCCTATATCGGGATTGGGCCCCGGAAAAGTGTACTTGGATGTACAACGATCCGAAGACACGATACGAAGTCTCGAGATCACTTTACTTGCAAAGCCGACTCTTTTCTCTCGACCAGAAGCACCCACATCGAGGTAAACATGACAGTGAGAACAGTGCTTGTAGTCACAATGGCAAACTGAACGGCGAAGAAATCTGTCATGATTGCAACTTATAGCGGAAATATTGTTTGTTTCTGACTAGAGAGAAATTAAGTGAATGTAAAAGAAAAATTTCAGTGAGGAACGACATGAAGATGTGGGAATATTTGAAGGGAAATCGCGGTGGGACCGTAGGGTTGCTCAGATCACCAACCTAAACCAAATTAAGATATCGTTGACTCCATGACTTTTATTTTCCGGCTGCGTGCAGAAACGGTAGAAACGGGTAGGAACGGTAGGAAAAAGAAAGATTAGAAAGATTTTTTGAGCACAGATTCTAGTCTCGAGAAACACCTGCCAAGAGGTGGACAATTGTAAAACTTGCGCTCCTCAGATTTGAAGCTAGGCGGTTCGCGCCTTGATCGTCTGTGCCCTGGTCAATTGATCCACTACCCTTGGAAGCTGAATCAAAGGTTGGTTCATTGTAAGCTTGCTAAATCTGGTGGCATAATCGCTGGCTCGGTCCGGTCGCACTTGCAGGTTTGATGCTCTGGTATTCCTACCTTGGTTGTCTGTGCAGATATACTTTCCATGGCCTGCATTTCGTGATCAAGACTTTCATTGTGAAGAACCATGCCAACAGCATTAAGGCGTCTTGTAAATCCGGGAAATCCTATTCTGTAACTTGGTGATGTCCTCCACGTCTGTACGTTCTCATGTATTTCGACCAGCCATTGCTATAAAGCAGTCAGATCCGGAACCAACCCACCAGCCCTTGTTAAACTCAGTATAACGTGTTGGCCAGTGCTGTGGCCGTCCGCAAGGTGCCTCGATCGGCCATCATTGCGAGGGGATTAAACACAGATCGTAGAAAATATATGTTCTGCGAGTCCGCAGACTTCGGTGATAGGACAATATAATCAGAGGGATGTCGAGGGTAAGAATGTTATAGACCCTGCCTGCGGGTTTCTTGTTAGTTTCTGATTAAATAGGGTACTAGGTAGTAGCGGGGAAGGGGTCTGACACTGGAGGACCCTACTTCTCACACGCGAACCTTTTCCTAATCCTTCTCAAACCCATCTGCACTCACCTTCTCATCTCTTAACTCGCCAGTGGCAAGTAGTTTTTGCATTTGTGTCCAACGGTGAGAAGGGGCATTGAAAAGGTATGCTGGAGTACGAAACGCAGGGCTAGAAATGGAAAGGCGCGCCACAGTACTAAGGGCACGTGCCCACTGCTTCATTTCCAACCTCAGATACGTCAGGTACCTTGCATTCAATAAGCATAATTTGACACCGAAATTCAACATTCATTTATCCAAGATAAAAACGCAGTATAGACCACCGCATCATCCGAACATCCAGAATACCGTTAAGTTACCTCAAAAGACACTCCTAGTTTCTCTTCATCATATAGAGAACATTCAATTTTAAATACACCTTTGATATTAAAAGCCTTTAATGATTTTATGTATATATACCTAAGCTTTGCTATCGATGACAGATAATATAGAAGGGAGTAGATTACATAAACTCTATAATTTTAAGAATACATAAATTTAAGATTGTATAAAACTCCTACATCTCTAAATAGATCTTTACATTATAGGTATATAAAGTTGTTTGAAAGGCTACGGGTGGAGCCGTGTGCCGGCAAAATAGTTACATGAATTTTATAATACTTGAATTATGAGTGTTTGCAGAGTAGTCTGTGTGAAGAATATTGATTATTGTTTGGTATCTCATATATCTAGGTAGGTGGTTTGGTGGTTATTAGATAATTAGAGGGCAGACTAGTGCAATAAGACTTAAAAAATTTAAGGGGAGGCGGGATTTTTATACGGCGCCAATGTGTACTGTACCTTGAAATTTGTGCACTCCTAAAACTGCTACATCCTTTAGTGTAGGTACTAAATCATCTGAGAAGGTTCCAAAGACTTAAACCTATAGTCAAAAAATAATCAGGTGTACTTTATATCATATTAGCTCCCCAGGTTGCGCCGTTCAAGAAATAATAGTAAAGTCCTCGTACAGCAATGTATCAAAACGTCATTATATCATTTATTTTTAGATATGATGCTAAGGGAAAACGTTAATTATAATCAAAAGATCATTAATGTACTTTCATATTAATCTTAGAAATCGTAGAGTAGAGGATTTGTCAACTTGTCAAGTCTCCCATTATTGATGACTATAGAAGCATATATAAACTAATAATTAAGATGTAGTGCATTTAGTATCTTTCTTCTCTGCACTTAAGAATCTCCGGCGCCGGTCACTTAGTGACTGACCTACTTTATTTCCATCCGGGATAATCGCTGACCCAATCCTTGATCTGCGAAACCACTTGTGACTGAACAGCTGCACACCCAGGATTTACAACTCCGTTCTCAGTGACAAGATCACTCGTATGAAACCCACCCGGCACTTCGAGCACAGGCTGAGCTGGCGTAGATGGTTGGGGACCTCCAGGTCTCAAGGGAGAGACGACTTGACTAGTTCTCCAGGGATCGTTCGTGCCTGAAACAAAGATAAGGCGAGTCGAATCAGTGAACCCAAACCAGCCACCAGTGTATTCATTGGCGGTATTATAAGTAGCACCGGCATTAAGACCCCAGGTATAACCATTCTCCGTGGGGAACCACTCAGCACACTGCCTTGTCCAGTAAGGATTCTGTATCAGCCTGGAAACGATTGATTTTTGACCAGGAGGTGCTCCGTTTTGCCACCTAGAGGGGGGGAAACATAGT
>Ga0182030_10010156_pt1 | contig 19188 bp, 14 predicted proteins | sample 812S3MmetaG_FD_121299 | JGI IMG/M metagenome (GOLD analysis project Ga0182030, IMG submission 121299) | Permafrost microbial communities from Stordalen Mire, Sweden - 812S3M metaG (Illumina Assembly) | ecosystem: Environmental > Terrestrial > Soil > Wetlands > Permafrost | place: Sweden... | reverse complement strand
CCTTTTAAACGCCAATAGGCATGTGCCTGTATCAATTGCTTTACCAATAGCATGTTTGACTGCTTTTCGATTTTCAAAAGCACTATCGGTAAGTCTCCGGAGATGGAATAGCCCCAAAGACCTGACTGTTGTCTTTGGTTATTGATGAGAATCTCAGGGTCAGCGCGAAAAGAAGCATTGGCAAAGATGATAGAACTGGCCAGACGCGAATACAATTGTGCGTCCGCCTCGGTAGCGTTGATCTGGCGGAGCGTTATCTGGCTATGTGTCCAGGCCATCTCAAATACACGATCTTTATGCGGCTTATTGTCCTGGTATTTATTGATCAGGCCCTGGCAAGCTTCCCTGGTTCCTGCAATACCGATTACCATATCTACGACAATTGTTTCTTCCGGTTCCAGCGTTATTTTATACCTGATGGCAATAATCGGATCCAGAACAGAACCCTGATTTCCGGCGAGCGGGCCTTGCATTTCCATTGCTTTGGGATGTACGATGGTGTTCCCCCGACCAATGAATTCCATCCGGTCTGTTTCATAGGATATCTCCGCAGGATATTTTCCTTCTATAGCCATCAAATGAAACATCCATGGCAATTGTTCTTCTGCAGAACGAGGCCTTCGTGTGCAAAGGATGGCATGTTGCTGTGGGATGATTTCTGTTTGTACAAAAAGATTGCTGAAAGCTGGCTGCATCAAATCTGAATTTGCAGGTGCCAGCACCACTTCTGCGTAACTGGTAATCTCAATGACTCTGCGGATAGAAGAGCAGTTTGTTATATTCGCTCTTCGCACTTCCGTGTCATCTTCCGGGGATACCACTATTTCCGTATGTGTCTCAATTTCGCCATGGGTGGAATGAAAATCAACGCGTCCCTGCGAAAATGCCGCCTCATATTTCTCTCCTGTCTTAAGGGTTGGCTGATGTGTGTTCGACCAGTATGTTCCGCTTTTCAGATCTCTTATATAACAAAAACTGCCCCAGTTATCGCAGGTGCCATCTTCATGCCAGCGGGTTACGGCAAGGTCTTTCCACCGGCTGTAACCAGCGCCCGCATTCGTTATCATCACATGGTAGTTGCCGTTCGACAATAATTGTATTTCTGGTATCGGTGTGTCGGGGGTATCGATGATTCTGGCGACTGCGCCACTTGCCACATAACTTGCATCTGCAATATCGGTGGTATGTGCAAAAAAGATGGTTGCCTTGGGTATCCGCTCCTGCAACAGCAAAAGCGTTGCCTTGAACTGTGGTTCCAGTTCAAATAGTTTTTGCATCGGCTTATCCTGCAGCAGATATGCCAATGACAATAAACTCATGCCGTGATGGTGTGCCATGAAGGAGTAAACGATGGCGTTCGATTGTCCGCGTTGCAGGCGGGAAGCTGTATAGTCAATGGCTTCATAAAATCCGTAACGCCCTTCAAATCCTTTTTTCTGCAAAAGTTCCAGGTTTTTACATGCTTTTTCAGGAGCGACCATCAGTGCCATCGTGGAAGCATAAGGCGCGATGACAGCATCTTCTTCCAGTCCGCGTTTCAATCCCAATCCCGGAGCGCCAAAAGCACGATATTGATAATTGGAGTTTGCATTTATCATGTTGTAGCACGATTCTGAAATCCCCCATGGCATGCCCATTTTTTTACCATAGTCAATCTGCCACGCTACTGCTGCTTTATAGGTTTGATCCAGCAATGTATTTTCATAAGTGGGCATTACCAGTAAGGGCATCAGGTATTCGAACATGGAACCGCTCCAGGACAAAAGAATCGGTTTGCCATCCACATTGGTCAGCAGGCGCCCCAATGCAAACCAACTTTCTTCGGGAAGTTTTCCCTGAGCAATGCAGATAAAGATGCAGAGCCTTACTTCGGAAGCAAGCAGGTCGTAATAACTTGCATCCGCTATGTGCTCCTGCACATTGTAGCCGATCGCAAAGAGGTTGCTTGATTTGCTATAGAGGAAGTCCCATTCCATATCCGCGAGCACGTTGCATTGGTCTGCGAGGCTTTGTGTTGCTGCAATCTGACTGGTCGCGTTTTGAATAGATTGCGACAATGCAGTTTGAAAAGAGGCAAGCCAGTCTTTTTCATTTGGCTTGTATTTCTCCACATCATAGCTTTTTATTTCATCCTGCAGGCTGAGGGCTGTTTTCACTATATCATGTAAAGTATCATTGGCTTGCATGGAAACAAGGCTCGCAAATTCAGGCGGAGCATACCTCAGCATAAACCAGGGTGAGAAAATTTTCAGGTCTTCAATAATCATCGTTATCTGATTATTAAATATGTTCTTCCAACGATTTATCTCGATGTCCGGATTGCTATCCAGGTTGTCAATCACAGTATGGAAGCTTTTGGATATGATTTCAATTTGAGAGGCTGCTTCATTACATGTAATTGATTCGATGCTGCAGGCAGATTCCAGTTCAGCACCGCATTGCATAAGCATTTGAATGTCTTTTCCCTGCACTGAGTCAATCAACACAAGCAATGTATCGTGCAGCCCTTCAAATAATTTTCTACATGACATTTTTTGATGGGGCAAACTCAGCAATCCTTGTCTCAATACCAGCAGGTGGCCTGCCAGGTTACCGCTGTCAACAGTAGAAATATATTTTGGGAGTAAAGGATTCAATGACTCAGTATCGTACCAATTATAAAAATGTTTTTTGTATTGTTCCATTTTCCTCATGGAGCTGATGGCTTTCGTGGTTCGTTCAATAAACTGCGGACTTGATATATAGCCAAAATTGCAGGCAGTCAGGTTTGCCAAAAGGGAAAGGCCCATATTGGTAGGGGATACACGATGAGCGATTTGGGCGATTGGTTGTTCCTGAAAATTATCAGCAGGTAACCAGTTATCCTGGCTGGTAACAAAACGCTCGAAGTAACTCCAGGTTTTTCTTGCCAGCTTTTTCAGAAATATATTTTGCTCAATTGTCAGTTCGACTATTTGTTTTTGCAGTGGCAGGCTGGTAAACCAGGTAATCAGCGGAGCAACGACCCACAGCAGCAAAACTGGTAGTGCAATCCATTCTTTTTGGTGGTAATAAATTATCAAAGCGATGGACAATACTGAAGCAAGAAAAGGCTGGATCCACATGGACGAGTATGATGAACTCAAACTGGTTTGGCTATCATTTGTCCTGTGTTGCGAAGGATTCCACTCCAGCAGATTCTTTTTTGTGAACAGCATTCTCCAAATTGTAACCCCAATTGCCTGGGTATTGGAATATGCCTGATAAGGAAGGCAGATGAGTGTAAACAGCGTTTTTACTGTAGTATCTTTTATACTGCGAATTGAATTTTTAACATGATGGGCTATAACAACATCAATTGGTTTGTTGATTGCATCCCAAAGGGACGTAATAAAAATCGGAAAGACGATGATTGCTGAAACGCAAACGGTCCAGAATAAAGAAGCAGGCGATGCTACCCATCCCAATATGAGCAATACGGTAAGTGCCATGGGGACAAGGCTTCGTCTGATATTGTCAAATATTTTCCAGCGGGATAACAATGAAATCGGATTCGCATACCAGTGCTTATCGCCACCCGGAACAAATGGCAAGAACCAGGAGAATATCTGCCAGTCGCCACGCACCCAACGCAAACGCATTTTTATATCTGCCTTGTAACTGGTCGGATATTTCTCAAACAGTTGCACATCGCTCAATAATCCGGAACGGATATAACAACCTTCCAGCAGGTCATGGCTCAGGATGCGGTTCTCAGAAAACCTTTTATCGAGTACCTTTTGAAATATATCCACTTCATAAATGCCTTTGCCAATAAATGACCCTTCGGAAAATAAATCCTGATAAACATCAGAAGAAGCCCTGGTATAAGGATCAATCCCCGGTTCATTTCCGTGCATGCGTGTATATCGTGAGCTGATGCTATCGGGCAGGCTTACAGTTATCCGGGGTTGTAGTATGCCATAACCTTTTGTCACCCGTTTCTTTTTTTCGCTATACCAGGCATGGTTCAAAGGATGGGCCATGGTGCCAATTAATTTCCAGGCGGTTCCCATAGGCAATTGCGTATCCGCATCCAGTGTGATCACATATTTTATAAGCGGGAAAATGGATTGGTCGCCCAGGATCAGCGAAAAATTTTCTTTGGCATTTCCACGCAAAACTGCATTTAAGTCGGAAAGCTTTCCTCTCTTTCGTTCATGTCCCATCCAAAAATTCTCGGTAGGATTCCATTTTCTCGGGCGATGAAAGAGAAAGAATAAATCATTGGCTTCTCTGTGATATTTTTTATTTAAAGCTTCAATATCCGCTTTTACTTTGCCTAAAAGAGATTGATCTTCCGGAAGTGTTTCCTGCAAGGCATCCTTAAAGTCAGTTAATAAGCCAAAATACAAATTCACGTTCCTGTTTGCCAGATACCTCACTTCTAGAGCCTCTGCTAAAGTTTCTATTTCAACAACGCTATTCAGCATTGCCGGAATGACAATAAGCGTTCGGGAGTCGTCGGAAATGCGTTCCGAAAAATCCATTCTGGGCAACAAATTCGGTCGGACAAATAAAGTTGAAAAGAAATTGACGATGGATACAGCAAGTTGGCTTGCGGATAGTAGCGAAAGAAAAGCAATTGCAAGAAGAAACCAGGTATTCTTATTATCCGCATGCGCCTTTATTAACATTCCTGCACTGACTGCAATAGTTATCAAGAAAATAAAAGCCAAATACAATCCGAACGCATATTTATCCAGTATACTCTCCATCCTTTCAGTGGAGGGCACATGCATTTTTGCCAACTTTTTTGTTTGAACCACACCTTGGTCTATGAGGTAGTAGCCAACATGTGCCGTCCGTTGATCTTTCTCGCTTTTTAGCGCATCTTCTTGCATCAAACCTATGGCAACAAGTGCCACTTCATGTTCATTTAATTTACTTTTTCTTGCTATTTGCTCCACCTTGCGCCTGTAAAGGTCACGCGTAGCAAAATCCATCAATCCATAAATGCCGCCATTGTCCCCGCGAAGGGTTTTGTCAACAATACTATGGGATTCTACAAAACTCCGCCAATCCGTTGTGCCAAGCGCCCGAAGACTGCTAATGCTATTGCTCATGGAAACCTGGTCTGCAGCTTGTTTATGAATTTCAGCATTTACCAATTCAGCACAGGTGAGCCCGCTTTCTGATAATTGCTGATCTATCCAGTTGAGCGATAACGCCAGATTAGGGCCTTTGCCATGAAGTTGGCGGGTCAATTCTGATACAAATGCACTGACCATGGGCGGTTTGGAACGTGCCATGTCAGCGATTGTCAGTAGCAGGTTTTTAGGTTCTTTCTCTGCAGTCTCTATCATTCGTGCCGCCCAGAAATCGGCTAAATTTGCGTCTACGCGGTCAATGGCTATGCGTGCTGAAACACGCCGCATATTTTCGATCAGTGCAAGGCGAAGCATGATCGGGATGGCCCACAATTCTCCTAATTTCAAATAGGAAACCGTTTGGTATGCTTTCACAAAACGGCCGAGATTATCTATGCTTATTTTCCCATCACTATGTGAAATGATCTGCAGGACAAGATCATAAACCCTTGTCAGGCCTGTGGATGTGCCATTTAAAAGTTGAGGCAGGTCTTCGCTGTAATTTTTAGGGAAATGTGTTTTCGCAATGCGGATGTGTTCTTCTATCAAGTAATAATTATCCATCAGCCATTCCCCGGCGGGCGTAATCTGATAATTTTTTTTTATTGATGCGGTCAGGATATGTCGTACGTTATTCAGGACAATTTCATTATCCGCAAGCCGCTTCAGCAAATGGTCTTTTGCAGGTTTTGTTCCCAGCTTATGAATGCCTGCCAGCGCTTTCCCAAAACGTTCCATTTGGTCGGAACTAAATAATTCAGCCCTGAGCGGCTCTTCATTCGAAGGAAAGAACGTGGCGTTTTTTTTTTGAAAAAAAGCCCTCATACCGGATATCAGTTTGAGACCTGCGGGAGTCAGTTTCATTAGATGATTTCATTTTTCCGAACTAGCACATTGTCTGTCTCTGCTGCCATTTTCATATTTTTTTCAGGTGATTGCTGATGTTCCCATTTGTCTTTTTCTGTGTAAACCAATCACCGCCATTGCCTGATGGTTGAGACCTGTTTCACAATCATATTTTTTGCAAATACATTGAATGGAATTTGCTTTTCAGCATCTTTCGATTATTTATCAGCGACCCTTTCCTGTTAAATACAAATGCAGCCATATTAAAATATATTTATTTCGGCTGGCAAATAATGCATGTTTCCCATTTGTTCTAAAGATGCAATGGCTGATACATCAAAAGCCGCTCTTTCTTTTATTGATGCGATGTTGATGTCAACAAAAACAATGGAATGCTCCCAGTCTACTTTTGTGATATGGCTTGTTGCTATCAGTATTTTTTTTACCCTGAACCAATGGCGTATTTCAATTACCATGTATTCGAGTTGCCAGGTTTCATCATTCATGATAAAGTCTTTAACACTGCCAATATCGCCGTCTGTGGCGCGAATGCCATAGTTGCAGATTTCATCAATGCCTGATAAATGCAGCTCTTTGCCACTGTTCTCATCCTCCTCCAGCCGGGATACCGGCTTTACGGTATCTAAGTCCGGGCTGGTGCTTACCTGATTTTTGGTAAGTGCTACAGGCAAAATACCGGGTTCCCATCTGGTCTTTATTAACGAATCGAGAGAAATGATGACTTCATTGCCATTGAACCAATTTCCTGTTTCCACGAGCATGTCGCAAATTTTCCATGTTTGATCATCGAAATAGAATTGTTCTACTTTCCCGATATTGCCATCCGTAGCGCCCAAAACATAGCCAGTGAGGCTTCTGATGCTTCTATACATGTGATTGCGTTCTTTTCATATTTCCGTGTTGCTTATATTTCCATTCTTATGGCTATGCAATCCCAATGCCTGCTCCTCAGTTGCTGATTTTTTGAATAATATATTCCGGAGGGCATCGATGCCCAAGTTTCCATCCGGTTGTCAATTTTCATTTTGAATCACACAACCAATCTGGTCTCCTTATACTGGTTTGCTTTTTGTGTTCATTACCTCAAGATGAAGGTAGTGAGGGGATGAACCCTTTTGTTATACAACTATGGGAAATAGTTATATCATTCCCACATTTTGACCTGTGGATTTTTTCAGTGGACGCATTATCTTGAAGAGTTGCTAAAAGAAAACCTGATGTGCTCCTGGTAACCGCCTTTTTTCTTTGGTTGATTTTCGAATCAAATACAAGTATTCTGAAATGTCTATAATTTCTTCTATTGACCGCGGGAATATAAAACAACCAATGAGGTAATGTGAAGTAAGGTTATGTTACGTGCATTATGTTGTTTGTATCCTTCAATCGAGAAATTTTTATCACACACAACTCACCATTCACATTTAAATGTTTTTGTGTTTTCTCATCAGGCTTATTTAATCCATTTCCCATAGTTGCAGTTTTTTGGAGAGCACTGCCATCATTTTCCATCAGCTATTTCCAATTGCATCGACTCGATGATTTCAGAAAGTTTTTCATTGGCCTCTTTTTCCTGTTCGAGGGTTATATGCAGTAAATCTGCAGCTTTGTTTTCGCCTAAAGTTTTGGCAAAAAAGCAAAGTGTGCCATATGTGGCGATTTCATAATGCGCTTCTTTGAGCGCTGCTGAAATAATCCCGGCATCCCTCACTTTTCCTTTTTCGGTTTGTTCCATTATCAGTTGCGCTTCTTTGATCAGGCCTTCCATTGCTTCACACCTGACCGCACTGGCCTTTTCGCCAATGGAAACGAAAACGGCTTCTAACCTTGTTATATGTTCTTTGCTGGTTTCCAGGTGGCCGGTAAGCGCATCTGAAAGTTCATGCGCGGTTGTTTGTGCAATCATTTTCCCGATTGCCTGAGCAAGCGCTTTTTCCGACCAATAAGCAGCTTTCAGTTCATTTAAGAATAAGTCACTTAAACTTTGTGCTACAGCAGACTTGACTTTTTCTGCGTTTGCCTGATGTTGGATCTGTGAATCGCTTTGAACATGTGTGATCGTTGTGCTTTTCATCTGTTTGTTTTATTGTATGCTGGAAATTATTGTTTGCTTTTAAATTCGCTTTCTGCCAGCTCCTGATCATATTCTTTATCGTGCCAATCCCTGATTTTGCGGGTCGAAGATGTATGATCGGTAACGCTGCTCAGGTCCGTTTTGGCCTTGCCTGTTGTTTTTTGGGATTCGCTTTTTTCCGCCGCATAAAGTGGGTATGCGGAAGCATCTTCATCTTCCTGGTTGTTTATATCGTAATGGTGTTTGAATTTTTTCATTTGCTTTTTTTGAATGTTTTGAATTCGTGGTTCTCTTTTTTTATCTTCTAAAGTGAATACTGTTTTGATAGTCTATAACTGAATGAAGCACTTTGAGTTTTTCAATAATCTTATTTCTCATGCTATTGTGAGATTTGATTTTGTCAAATTCATAAAGAGCAATTTCATAACCAGCAATGGCCTCTTCAAAGTCGCCGTTGTTTTCATCTTTCATTGCCCGGATAAATCGTTCTGTAGGAATGCCTTTTTTCCAGGTAGCAAATGAATAAATCAAAACAATTATTATGGAGAGCAGTATAAATGAAAGAAAGTAATAATAGGGCTGCATAAAATAGTTTTTGGCATTGATAAAATGGTACACTAAAGTTGAGGAACTTTGTGTTGATGATTGTTACAAAAAATGCGGAAAGAGTTGCATGATTCACACATGCAGATCATTGAGCCTCCGGTTTCGAAAATCCGGAAAATATAACCTTGCTTTTTTCGGGTTCACCATTTTGCTCAAAAGAAAATGACGTTCAAAAAAGATGACAACAGCAATCTTTCATTTCAAAAATTACAAAGAGATAAGCAAGTTTTGTTGAAATATTGATTGATTCAGATTCTACTCAATAATCGTTCTAAAGCACTTTTTGCGCGGTGCAACGGTTCATTGCATATGGAATAAACCCATTGTTCGAAATTCCTCCAATCTTTATTTTTCATCATTGAATCAATCATTGGGCCTTATCCCTCAGTGCCATTTTTTGTGTCCAATCCGGCAATAGCTCTCTCTACCTTAGTCTTTGGATCAATCATCGCATCCGTTGAAGGCGCATCTGGAAATCCGGGAAAGTCCTGATCTATGTGTGGGTCGGGATTTGATCGCACCTGATCTTCACGCCTGATAATATCATTGTTAAATTTATGTTTTGAGGCTAAATATTTAGCAAGTCTCTTTTTCATGTTTATTAATTTATTCTGCTTCTCCACCTATAACTGAACAGGAATGATGTGCCACTAAAACGGGAGTCGAGGCATCACCCGTTGCATGATAGCTGCATCTTTGTTTTCAAACGGATCCCTTTGGATAATTTTGATTGCGCTTTCTGTCCATTGGCCATCATATGGCAATACTTTTATCTTATCCTATCTGAATCCCAACCTACTATCTAAGGTTTTCAACAAATAAGCCTTTAATATACTTCTTCCAGCATGGGATGTTTTTGCGGATTCCTGACAGATTGGTATAGTGCATTTAGCCCTGCATCAATATTCTTTCCAAGATGAATACGAATTACCCTGCGCCCTTTATCATCAAGCGAACGGAAATCACCAAGCGCTTGGGCGTGGTGCAAGGTGGCAAAACCGAATTTCTCTCCGGGAATGGACAGGTCTTTTTCCACATCTCCAATTAATATAATATAAAGTCCTGTGTCCGGGCCACCTTTATGCAGTTGTCCGGTTGAGTGCAGGTAACGGGGACCGCCCAGTAATGTGGTGGCATTTTTCAATGTATCCCTCATCCATTGTCTCCATGTCTGCAGTATTTTCGTCCGGGAATCCGTCATCAGACAATAGGGCAGCAAAGCGATATAGTCATTTGGGCTTGCAAGTGAGGTAAAACCATTTATCAAATCGCCTTCTGATTTGTAATGCACGGTAGCAAGTTGCTCTGTTCTTTTTCCACCATATATGGAAATGTTTTCTGTTTTGAAAAGTGGTGCAGGTATTTCAAAGTCGCTGCTCTTGCTCCAACCTTCAAGAAGCACGCTGGTATTTTTTTTGCTTTCTTCAACATTCGGTTGGTTAAATGGATTAATGCCCATCACTACCCCGGCAATCGCGGCTGCAATTTCCCACCGGTAGTATTCACCACCCAATTCAATTTTATTTTCTATTTTGATCCTTACTATTGGATGGCCTGCTTCTTCCAGTATTTTTAGTTTTTGCTCGTCCGCTTCATTATTATCATTAGAAAGAGCCATGTGTATAAATATCCTGTCGTTTCCATACACTTCAGGAGCACCCGGCAATTCGCCATTAACCGGAATCAATCCTTTCCCTTCTTTACCTGTACTTTCCGCCAGCAATTGCTCCAGCCAATAACCAAAAGATTTGATAGAAGGAGACAAAACAAATGTTACTTTATCACGGCCATATTTTTGACAGATCCCTAAAACAACACCCAAGCTTATTCCGGGATTATTTGCCGAAGGAATGCCATCACAACAATTTTTCATTTGCTTTGCTCCCGATAGCAATGCGTTGATATCAATCCCCATCAGCGCCATCGGTACCAATCCAAAATCTGACAATACTGAATAACGACCGCCGAGTTCGGGCGGGTTAATAAATACTTTTCTGAATTTATAATCTTCAGCGATTTTTATCAGCGGTGTATCATGATCGGTAATTGCTACAAAATTATTACCGGGGTTTATCTTGTTTTTCTTTTGTAATTGATCATAGAAATAGCGGAAGAAACTTAAGGTCTCTTCCGTGTTGCCTGATTTGCTGGCAACTATAAAAAGTGTTTTATCCAAATCTATCTTGCCTTCCAATTCCAATATTGCAGCAGGATTGGTATTGTCCAAAACGAATAATGAAAGATAACCTTGAGATTTTTTAAACGTTTCACGAGATACTTCTGAACATAAACTGCTTCCACCCATGCCTAATAACACAGCATATAGATAACCTTCGGCTCTAATTTTAGAACTGAAAGAAATAATCATTTCCGTATTTTTTTCGGATTGGTCAGGCAACACCAGCCAACCTAAGCGATGGCTTATTTTTTTTATTTCTTCAGTATCTTCTTTCCAGAGAGATGGATCTTCAGCAAAGAGCAGCCTTCCGGTCTGCTTTTCATCAATATACTTATAAGCGGCAATTACTTCCTTTTGCAACTTTCCGCAGCTGACCTGCTGGGTAGAAGCTTCGGTTGCCAATATTTTCGTTCTCTTGTCCGCGAGGTTATTGATCAGTTTGTAATAGTCATCTGTAAATTTCCCGATGCCTTCATTTTCCAACTGCCAGGTCACAAAATCAATATCAATCCCTGTTTTTTTCAATTCATCAAACAGTTCATTGGCTTGCTCAAGCCCCTGCTCAATTGTATCCTTTTTAATACTTCCATGATCGGCAAAATCTGCAATTGTCTCATCGGGTATGGTATTCACTGTGTTTTTACCAATGAGCGTTTCTACATAACGCAAATCGTTGCACAACGGATCTTTGTTACTCGTGCTTGCCCATAATGGCCGCTGTACATGGGCGCCTTTGTCTTCTGATTTTTTCCAACTGTCGCCACTAAAAATTTGTTTAAATCGCTGATAAGATAATCGTGCTGTTGCTATGCCTGCCCTGCCTGATAATAAATTCGTGCGACGGCTATTTTTATTTTCTTTAAAAGGAATAATATGCTGCCCCAGTAACTGATCGGTAAGCACATCAATCCTGCTAATGAAAATACTTGCTACAGAAATAATATGATTTACCGGTTTGCCTTCCGAAAGCCTGCGTTCAATAGCGCGAATGTATGCTTGCGCTACTTCTGCATATCTTTCTACCGAAAAGAGAAGTGTGATATTGATATTTATTCCTTCATAGAGCATTTGTTCAATCGCCGGAACACCTTCGGCAGTTCCCGGTATTTTAATCAGGCAATTTTGCTTTCCAACTGCCTTATATAGTTGGCGGGCTTCTTTCATAGTGCCCTTGGTATCGCGGGCTAAATAAGGAGGCACTTCGAGACTTACAAAACCATCAATACCGCCTGATTGCTCAAACACCGGACTAAGAATGTCACAGGCATCCTGTACATCTGTTACGGTGAGCGCATTATAGATTTGCTGCAGGCTTTCCCCTTTTTTAACCAGACTGGCAATTTGCTCATCATAATCATTGCTATTTGAAATTGCATTGTTGAAGATGCTGGGGTTAGAAGTTATTCCCCGCAAGCCCTGTTCATCTACTCTTTTTTGGAGTTCGCGACTGGTTATTTTTTTCCGGGTTAAATTATCCAGCCAATAACTCTGGCCATAACTTAACAGGTTAATTAATGTATTCATGTATATTTTTTTAGTAATCCTGATCTGTAATACCTGCCAACCGCGTCGGCACGTATTACCTGAATGGATTTGTCTTTAGCAAAATGAATTTATTATAGGCAGCATATTATAGTAATACAAAGGTCAAATTCCTGTTCAATCATATATTATACAATTGTGCAAAAAGGTTATATCATTCACATATTTAAGGGGGTAAGGTTCAAGGCTTTCCTAAATAGAAAAATACTTAATAGTGTATTTCTTTCAGGATGGTTTCACCTTTTTACAAGGTCTTTTCCTTCTCCCCATGTGCATGTCCTGAAAGAACGTTATTGGTTATGATCTGATCATTATGATCCTTTAGATGAACAGTTGCATGATCCATCCAGATGTCTGTGACATTTCGATAGACCTTTTCTACGCAACACTATATGCCTCGACTATATTAACAAAATCGAGTGATTTTAAAGATGCACCACCAATTAAACCGCCATCAATATCAGCTTGAGAAAAGAGTTTCGCCGCGTTTTCGGGATTGCAGCTTCCTCCATACAAAATTGTCGTTTCATCAGCAATTTCCTGACTGTACTTGCCAGCAATCTCATGCCGGATAAATTGATGCATTTCCTGCGCCTCAACTGGAGAAGCTGTTACTCCTGTGCCTATTGCCCAAATAGGTTCGTAAGCTATAATAAGGCGGTTAAAATCAGGTTTGTTTAAATGAAATATACCCTCAAACAACTGGCGCTTTAAGATATCATGTTGTTCGTTTGCTTCACGTTGTTTTTTTGTTTCGCCTATACATATTATCGGCTTCAATAAATTCTTTAAGGCGGTATCTGTTTTTTGGGCTACGAGTTCATCTGTTTCGTTAAAATATTTCCTTCTTTCCGAATGGCCTATTATGACATATTCGGCACCTGTTGACCTGATCATTGCGGCAGATATCTCACCTGTGAATGCACCGGACTCTGCCTGGTGCATATTTTGCGCACCAACCGAAATTTTAGAATAATTTTTTGATAATTCTGCCAAGCTATGCAAATGTATAAACGGGGGGCAGACAATAACCTCCTGTTCACCAGTCACTTTATCATTTATCGTATTGATAACTTCGGTAAACAAGCTCAGCCCTTCATAATATTCTTCATTCATTTTCCAGTTTCCGGCAACTACTTTTTTTCGCATATTTTCAAGATTTCAGGGTTGCTTACTTACTACGTCATGTTTTATTGATTTCGGTTGATTTTCCATTTCCAGTTAAGTATTTCCGGCAAATCTTTGCCCTGTTTGTGCACATAATGCTTATGCCCAATCAACTTATCTTTTAATTGTTGTTTCAGGTAATCACCTTTGCTCCCCAAATGCGGCAATCGGTCTATTACATCAATCACCAAATGAAAGCGGTCAATCTCATTTTGTACGCGCAAATCAAACGGTGTGGTAATCGTGCCTTCTTCTTTATAACCTCTTACATGCATATTGCGATTATTTCTGCGATAAGTGAGGCGATGAACCAGCCAGGGATAACCATGAAAGTTGAAGATGATGTGTTTGTCTTTAGTGAAAAGCGAATCGTAATCCTGCTCACTTAATCCATGCGGATGTTCGGTATAGGGCTGTAGTTTCATCAGGTCAACTACATTCACAACTCTTATTTTAAGTTCCGGTAAATGTTCACGCAGAATGGAAACAGCCGCCAGCAACTCCAGTGTTGGCGTGTCGCCACTGCAAGCCATCACTACATCGGGTTCTGAGCCCTGGTCGTTACTTGCCCATTGCCAGATGCCAATGCCTTCAGTGCAATGAACAACAGCTTCATCCATCGTAAGCCATTGCGGGAGCGGATGTTTACCGGCAACCACCACGTTAACATAATTACGGCTGCGCAAACAATGATCAAACACAGATAACAGGCAGTTGGCATCCGGGGGAAGATAAACACGAATAACATCTGCTTTTTTATTGATCACATGATCAAGAAAGCCCGGATCCTGATGGGTAAATCCATTGTGATCCTGTTGCCATACATGCGAAGCAAGCAGGAAATTAAGCGATGAAATCTTTCTGCGCCAGGGCAGTTCCAGGCACACTTTGAGCCATTTTGCATGCTGACTGAACATAGAATCAATGATGCGGATGAAAGCTTCATAACTATTAAACAATCCATGTCGTCCGGTTAAAATATAACCTTCAAGAAAGCCTTCACATTGATGCTCGCTGAGCATCGAGTCAACCACCTGCCCCGCAGGTGCCAGAAATTCATCATACGCTTCTGTTCGCGCATCCCACTGGCGATTCGTGGTTTCAAAAATAGCTCCAAGCAAATTTGATAATGTTTCATCGGGGCCAAACACACGGAAATTATGTTGATCATTATTCAGTTTGGCAACATCTCTTAAAAATTCTCCCAGCACCATGGTATCCTGTCCATTCACTGCGCCGGGTGAAGGAACGTGCACCGCGTGATCATGAAAATCCGGCATACGCAAATCTTTCAAAATAATGCCACCGTTAGCGTGGAGATTAGCTCCCATTCTGCGATTGCCCTTTGGCGCCAGTTCAGCTAATTCAGGGATTAAAGTCCCATTTTCATCAAACAGTTCTTCTGCTTTGTAACTCTTCATCCAGTTTTCCAATAGCACAACATGATCGGGATGTTCAGTATCTACCAGAAGCGGGACCTGGTGCGCACGAAAAGTGCCTTCAATATGCAAGCCGTCAACTACTTTAGGTCCTGTCCATCCTTTAGGCGATTTTAAAACGATCATTGGCCAGCGTGGGCGGGTCATGTCATTATGATCGTGTGCATTGCTCTTTATTTGATGGATATCTTCAATAACTTTCTCCATGGTAGCAGCCATTAGTTGGTGCATTGTTTCGGGATCATCACCTTCCACAAAATGTGGTGTCCAACCGCAGCCATGAAAAAATTGTTCCAGTTCATCGTCTTCAATTCTTGCAAGGATAGTTGGATTACTGATCTTGTAACCATTGAGGTGAAGGATGGGCAGAACCGCTCCATCTGTAATTGGATTCAGCAGTTTATTTGACTGCCATGAAGTTGCCAGCGGGCCAGTTTCAGATTCTCCGTCGCCAACGACGCAGGCAACGATCAAACCAGGATTGTCGAATGCTGCGCCAAATGCATGGCTCAAAGAGTATCCCAATTCCCCACCCTCATGAATGGAGCCGGGTGTTGTCGGGGCAACATGACTTGAAATGCCGCCGGGGAAAGAGAATTGCGTGAATAATTTTTTCAATCCCGCTTCATCTTGTGTAACGTTTGGATACACATCGCTCCATGTTCCTTCGAGATAAACATTGCCAACTATGGCAGGGCCGCCATGCCCGGGCCCGGCAATATAGAACATGTCTAAATCATACTTTTTTATGACTCTGTTCAGATGGACATAGATAAAATTTTGTCCTGGTGTGGTGCCCCAATGGCCCACGACCAATGGCTTGACATGCTCAAGTTTTAGCGGCTCTTTCAACAGCGGGTTGTCATAGAGATATATTTGACCCACTGAAAGATAGTTGGCAGCACGCCAATATGCATTCATCTTTTGTAATAATGAAGGCGATAAAGTTGCTACTTCATGGCCGATTGTTTCTGCTTGCATGATAGATATTTTAATTAATTGATTTAAATTCCGGAATTTGTAGTGATTATTATTTATGTTAAGTTTGATGGGTTCTAGATTTCCCCACGACTGTATCAAGCGCATTTTTAATTTTTTCAATGGCGCCACCTACGGCACGTTCATAATCATTTGCCCTGTCGCTTACCGCAATTGGCTGCCTTCCTTCAAGGCGGGCTTCAATGATGCACTTATTATCATTTTCTCCCTTTTTATTTCCGTTCTCATCTGAAAGATGAACCTCCAGTCTGGTGATGTGCTCGCTAAACCTGCTTAATTTTTCTGACAGAAAATTCTCTAACTGAGCTTCGAACGCTTCATGAACACTTAAGTTTTTGTCTGTATTTATTTGAATGATCACTATGCTTATTTTTAGTTTTAATTTCAATCTTTAATGGCTGCTTGCTTACCTGATATCATTCTTGCCGGGATCTCGTTTGTTTTGCTGAACCGACTTTATTGGAAAGTTCAGGAAGATTGATTTCCAAAACCGGCAACATATAAAGCCAAATATTCGTGGCGAATCGGGTTCGGGTTCAGTGTATTTTCCATTTGATCAAATTATCCATCGCATCACCTGACCAAATTGGCCTGATATTGAATCTTGGCATCGCTTTGTGCTTGTGTGATCGTTGCGCTTTTAATCTATTCGGATTATTGGTTCCCCGAGATTATTATTTGCTCTTGAATCTGCTTTCTGCCAATCCCTGATTTTGCGGGTCGAAGATGTATGATCAGTAACGCTGCTCAGGCTCGTTTTGGCCTTGCTTGTTGTTTCCTCGGGGTAAAGTGGATATGTGGAAGCATCTTCATCTTCCTGGTTATTTATATAATAATCGTGTTTAAATTTTTTCATTTGTTTTATTTTGAATGTTTTGTATTTGCAGCTCTTTTTTTACCTTATAAAATGAATACTGTTTTGGTAATCAATAACTAAATGAAGCACCTTCAGTTTTTCAATAATCTTATTTCTCATGCTATTATTGGATTTAGTTTTTTCAAATTCATAAAGGGCAATTTCATAACCGGCAAGTGCCTGCTCAAAGTCGCCGTTGTTCTCCTCTTTTAATGCCCGGACAAAGAGTTCTACCGGGACGCCTTTTCTCCAAGTAGTAAATGAATAAACCAAAACAACAATTATTGATAGTATTATAAATGAAAAGAAGTAATAGTAGGACCGCATAAAATAGTTTTTATTATTGATAAAATGATATGCTAAAGTTGAGCAACTTTGTGTTGATGAATGTTACAAAAAATTCAGAAAGAGTTACATGATTCACACATGTTGATAATTGAACATTCAATTTTGAGGATTGGAAAAATGTCGCTTTACTATTTAGGGTTGGTGATTTTCTGAAGATAAAATAACGTCCAAAAGAGATAACAACAGCATGCGTTCATTTCAAAAATTACGACGTGAAAAGTATGATTTGTTGAATTATTGATTGAAAGCGCCCAACTCAGCTCTGTAAAGTTTTTAAAGATCTTCAAGCGCCTTCATCTTTTTGTCTTTCAATTTTTTGAAGAACGAAGGAGATAGGCCAGTTATTTTTCTGAACTGGTTTGATAAGTGTGGCACGCTGCTGTAGCCCATTTTCCATGCGATCTCGCTGATGTTGAGCTCGTCATAAGCCAGCAATTCCTTTACCCGCTCAATTTTATGGACAATGAGGAAGTGCTCAATGGTGATGCCCTGTGATTCGGAGAACAGATTGGCCAGATAGGTATAATCGTAGAGCAGTTTCTGGCTCAGGTAATCAGAGAAATTAATTTTCAGCGGTTCCTCTGAGTAGTGTACCAGTTCGATAATGGTGATTTTTATTTTTTCTATCAGGATTGCCTTCTTGTCATCCATTAGTTCGATGCCTGATTTTTTCAATGCGGTATCCAATTCATTCCATTTCGCAGATGAGATATTTTCTATGATCTCGGCTTCACCCAACTCAACGGTTTTATAATGCAATCCCATTTTTTCGAGTTCCGATTTGACCAGCATTTTGCATCGGATACTGACCATATATTTGAAATAGAGTTTCATTTTTTACTTTGAATGTGAAATCAGATGGAGAGCAATTGTTCATTTTAACAGGGAAGGAAAGTGAAACTTTTTTTCATTGATTGTGAGTAAAGGTACGGGTTGCAAGGAGAGAAACGGGTAATGTAAATCACAATGCGCAGTGAGCGAAATCATTTCGAAGTGTTTTGATAAAATAAAGTGGGAATTATGTAACTTAAAATAAGAGTTCTGTAACTGTTGCTGCAAACCGCCGGTTATTTTTGCCATCCAATTTTTTAGCAAAAGAATGTTTTAGGGAGCACTGTCCTTGTTTCCAGCGGATTTCAGGTTATGAACAGGTGAGATTCCCTTCGTCAGTACAAATATCAGTGTAACTTTACCGAATAACAATAACATAACATCATGATTCCTTCAACTCCCCTTTTTCATAAGCCCAAAAGCATACTGGCTGCAAAGAATATACTCTATGCAGTGATATTCCTGGGCATAATCATCATGGTGGTGATTGGAATGAACATTGGTTTCCCGAATTATTCAGGCACGCCTGGATGGTTTGCAGCAATTGCAAGCCTGGTGATTGTTTTTCTGCTGGTGCGGTTTATTGAGTTGGGCAAAAAATGGGCAAGAACATCTTTCCTGATCTTCTTCATTCTCGGTGCCGCGATTGTTCCTTTTAAATTATTTTCTTTACTGAAAGGGGATTTTTTATTGGATGTGCTTTTTTTGATTGTAGCTATTTTGCAACTATTTGCTTTGAAATTCCTTTTCGCAGAAAAAAGCACCAAGTGGTTTATTGATGTAAAGTATGCAGCGCAGCACTCATAAACCCAACGATTGCTTTTCATTAATGCTGCTTTAGCGCTTCATTCACCATGGATTGTGCCTCCTGTTGTATCTGGTGCAAATGATTTTCATCTATAAAACTCTCAGCATATATTTTGTAAATATCTTCTGTGCCGGATGGTCGTGCTGCAAACCAGCCATTGGCAGCGCTCACTTTTAATCCTCCGATGGCTGCGCCATTCCCGGGAGCGTTTGTAATGATGGACATGATTTTTTCGCCAGCCAATTCTTTTGCATGGACCTGAGCCGGCGAAAGTTGTGAAAGCAATTTTTTTTGAGCTGGCGTAGCCGCTGCTTCAATGCGGTCGTATACAGGGTTTCCTAATTCATCGCTGAGTTCTCTGTATAAT
>Ga0182030_10010154_pt1 | contig 19192 bp, 14 predicted proteins | sample 812S3MmetaG_FD_121299 | JGI IMG/M metagenome (GOLD analysis project Ga0182030, IMG submission 121299) | Permafrost microbial communities from Stordalen Mire, Sweden - 812S3M metaG (Illumina Assembly) | ecosystem: Environmental > Terrestrial > Soil > Wetlands > Permafrost | place: Sweden... | reverse complement strand
GCTGCTCAGCTTTTTCTCTACGAGCCCGGCGGTGACAGCGCTCTACCGCTTTGCCGCCGTTTGGATGGGCTTCTTAAACTACCTTTTCTTCGCGGCCATATTGACGCGCCTGGCATGGGCGGTGCTGGAACTCGTACACCTTGATCGGAATGCTGCATTCGAGCGGCCGCTCCTGGGCTGGCTCGGCATCGGCCTCGGAGTTGCAACCACGGCCTTTGGCCTGGCGAATGCACGCTGGGTGCGGGTACGGCGCGTGCCGGTCACGCTTCGTGGCCTGCCTGCGTCGTGGCGCGGCCGCACGGCGCTCGTGGCCAGCGACCTGCACCTGGGGCAGATCAACGGCGCCGGGTTCAGCAGGCGCATCGCCACCATGGCCGCGCGGCTCACCCCAGATATAATCCTGATCGCCGGCGATGTCTTTGACGGCGCCAGGCTCGATCCTGACCCGCAGGCCGCGCCCTTGAAGGTACTTGCACCGCCTTTCGGCGTCTACTTCGCCACCGGGAACCACGATGAGTTCGGCGATACGGCGCGCTACCTGGCTGCCTTGAAACGTGCCGGCGTCCGCGTTCTGGCCAATGAGAAAGTTGTGGTTGAGGGGCTGCAGATACTAGGCGTGCCGCACCATGACAGCACTTCCGCCATCCGCCTGAAAGCGGCGCTCGATGACCTGCAGATCGACCGCGCCGCAGCCAGCATCCTCATCAACCACGTACCCAGCCGCCTGGAGATTGTGGAGTCAGCCGGCGTGAGCCTGCAGGTCTCTGGGCACACGCACGGTGGGCAGTTTTTGCCTTTCACGTGGATCACGCAGCGAATCTTCGGCAAATTCACTTACGGTCTGCACGCGTATGGCAAGCTGCAGGTTTTTACCTCGTATGGGGCGGGGACGTGGGGCCCGCCGATGCGCGTCGGCACCAGCCCGGAAGTGGTGTTGCTGCGCTTTGAATAGAAAACATGGTAAAATGTAGCTACGTTGCTACATTGGGAGGCGCGTCTTGGCTATCACCACATTTTCTAGTCGCGAGTTCAATCAGAATACGAGTCGCGCCAAGAAGGCCACTCGCAAGGGCCCAGTCGTCATCACCGATCGCGGAAAACCTGCCCATGTGCTGCTGTCCATGACGGAGTATCAGAGGATCACGCGCAAGCGGCAAAACATTGCCGACCAACTGGCGCTGCCGGAAGAGGATATTTTTGACTTCGAGTTGCCGCGCGTTGGAGGCGAGTTTCCCCGGCCGGCTGACCTCTCTTGATGTACCTGCTTGATAGTAACGTCGTATCCGAACTGCGCAAGGTGAACGCGGGTAAAGCTGATCGCCATGTTCAAGCCTGGTCGGATCGCACAGATGCGGAAGCGATGTTCCTATCTGCGGTAACCGTCCTCGAACTGGAATTGGGGACGCTTCTGATGGAGCGCCGCGACCGCAGGAAGGGAGCGGTACTCCGATCCTGGCTAGAGAATCAGATTCTGCCCACCTTTGCCAGCAGGATTCTCACTGTAGACATGGCCGTGGCGCGGAAGGCTGCCGCTTTGCAGGTACCGGACCAGCGACCCTACCGCGACGTCTTGATCGCTGCAACGGCGCTGGTACACAGCATGACGATCGTCACTCGAAATGTCCGTGACTTCAAGAGTACTGGTGCATCCATCGTCAATCCGTGGAGCGACTGAACCACGGCCAATTTTGCTCTGCGTGGTTTAGACTTGGCTTTCGTCTGAAATCGGAGTTTAACGATGCGCCTATCAAAGTTTTCTGCAGTCCTCGCGGCTTTATCCTTCCTGGTCTTCACATCTGCCGAAGCGCAAACCTCACAACCCGTTGCTGCAACTCCCGATCTCAACTTTCCCAACGTCCTCTATGGCGCCGCTTACTACAACGAGTACATGCCCGGCGATGACGCGGCCCATGCAGCGCGACTCGTGAAGGACGTCGCGCTGATGAAGGACGCGGGGTTGAGCGTGGTGCGCATGGGCGAGTCGACCTGGAGCCTTTGGGAGCCGGAGGATGGGCACTTCGACTACGCGTGGATGGACCGCACGGTGGACGCGATGGGCAAGGCGGGCATCAAGGTGATCATGGGCACGCCAACTTACTCCATTCCCGCGTGGATGGCGCACCAGCATCCGGAGATATTTGCTGAGCGTATTCCTGCGGGGCCGTTTGGCGGCAAGCCTATCGCCAGCACCTATGGGATCCGCCAGAACATGGACACGGATTCCCCCGCGTACCGCTTCTATGCCGAGCGCCTCATCCGCCACATCGTTGCGCATTACAAGGACAATCCGACGGTCATTGGCTGGCAGCTCGACAACGAGACGGGCAGTTACGACGCGGCGAACGCTGACGTCTTCATCGGCTTCAAGCATTACCTGGGGAAAAAATTTGTCACGCCGGAAGCGTTGTCGCAGGCTTGGTTCCTGAACTACTGGGGTGAGAACCTGCACAGTTGGGACGATCTGCCGCGCCGCGATGGAACGATCTCTACTGGCTACAAGTTGGAGTGGACGCGCTGGAGCCAGATGCGCGTAACCGACTTCCTCAGTTGGCAGGCGGGGCTTGTGCGCGAGAGCGCCGGACCAAGCCAGTTTGTCACCACGGACTACGGCGGCATGATGAAGCGCGATGTGAATGAGAACGCCGTGGCCGACTCGCTGGACATTGTGGCCGACAATATTTATCACGGCACGCAGGACCATTACGACGGCTCGTTTCAGGCATTGCAGAGCGATTTTTCGCGATCGCTCAAGCATCATAACTTCCTGGTTACGGAAACCAATGCGCAGACCATCGGCTGGAGTTCGGGAAGCCAGTTTCCGCCTTACGATGGACAGCTTCGCGAGGACGTCTACACGTATTTGGCCAGCGGCGCCAACATGGTGGAGTACTGGCACTGGGCATCAATCGCGGCCAATCAGGAGACTTACTGGAAGGGCATTTTGTCGCATGACCTGGAGCCCAATCGCGAGTACGCGGAGATGAGCCGCACGGCGCATGAACTCCAGAAGATCGGCCCGCATCTTGTCGATCTGAGCGTCCATAACCAGGTGGCTATATTATGGAGCCGCGACTCGGCCAACGCCATCAGCTTTATGCCGTACGGCGGCGACACGCCTGCGCGCAGTTGGAGTGGAGAACCGGATGGTTATGTATCCGTGGTGCAGCAGATGCACAAGGCTCTCTACGATCTGAATGTGGGCTGCGATTTTGTCTTTCCCGAGACGCAGGATTTTTCGCAGTACAAGCTGCTGATTGTTCCTGTGCTCTACATTGCGGACGATGCGCTGCTGCAGCGGATTTCAGACTATGTGAAGAACGGCGGCCACGTGGTAATGACCTTCAAGAGCGGCTTTGCCAACGAGAACAACGCCGTGCGCTGGGTGCGCGCGCCGGGGCCGCTGCGCGAGGCCGCGGGATTCAGCTACCAGGAGTTTTCAAACCTCGAAAAGCCGCTCGCCCTCAAGGGCGATCCGTTTCATGCGGGTGCGGACAACAAGGTCTCTTACTGGGCCGAATTTCTGATGCCGGAGCGCGCCAAGCCGCTGGCGTATTATGACCATCCGTTCTTCGGGAAGTGGCCAGCGATTACGGAGAACGAATTCGGCAAAGGGACACTGTTGTATGAGGGAACGTATCTCTCCGACGCGCTGCAGAAGACCATCGTCAAACGCGCGATTGAGGAGGCCGGCCTCACCAGCGCCGATGAGCAGCTACCTTCAGCCGTGAATGTGGAACACGGGGTGAACCGCATGGGCAAGCGAGTGCATTACTACTTTAACTACTCCGCATCGAACGCTACACTGACTTACACCTATGCCGCGGGAACGAATCTGTTCGATGGGAAATTGGTCGCTGCTTCTGCGCAGTTGACGCTCGCGCCGTGGGATCTGGCAATCATTGAAGAGTAATAGCAGGCTGCCGAACGCGGCCTGCGCACTCGAGGCAACAGGTCCTCAATCAATTGCGCGCGCAAGTGTGTCGCTGGATTGAGGCGCGGTTTCCTCAACGATCTTTGCGGCATTCAGCTCGAACGGCAGGAACACGGAGAATGCGGTCCCGCTGCGCCCGTCGCGCTGCGTGCTCCGCACGCTCACCTGTCCGTGATGGCGGTCGACGAGTTGCGCGACGACCCACATGCCCAGGCCGGTTCCGGTGTCGGCCTTGGTGGTAAAGAATGGCTCAAAGATGCGCTTCATGGTGGCGCGGTCCATCCCCACGCCGGAGTCGTGAAAGGTGATGCGCATGCCCTCGACGCGGCGGTCCCGCCAGTGGCGCGAGGGCCGCAAACGAATCGAGAGTCTTCCTCCCGCGGGCATCGCGTCAATCGAGTTCGAGATTAGGTTTGCGAAGATCTGCTGCGCCTCACTGGGCATGCAGCTCACTTCTGCCTCGCGTTGGGCGTCCAGGTCAACGGCAATTTCCGCAGCGCGCAGTTTGCCGCGAAACATGCCCAGCACGGAGCTGAGAATCTCGGACAGGATGGCAAGCCGGGGTGCGCCGGTCTGGCGGTGAAACTTGAGGGTCTGCTGGGTGATCATGGAGACGCGCATCAACTGGTCCATCGCCTCGCGCGCGTGCTCCTGCGCCACTGCCGGGGACTCAGTGAGAGAGATCAGAAAGAGCAGGTTTGAAACTGCCTCCAGCGGATTGTTGATCTCGTGCGCCACGGATGCGGCCAGTCTGCCGGCAATGGCCAACTTCTCCGCGCGCAGCATGGCGTCTTCGGCACGCTTGCGGTGCGTGATGTCCGACAGCACGCCGACCACGCGCAGCAGACCGCCGTCGCTGTCAAGCTGGCGCTTGCCCAGCGATTCAACCCAATGGACCGCCCCGTCTGGCCACACCACGCGATGCTGCGAGTGGGCCGGGGCATTGGGATCACTGAGAACCGCCCTGCCTGCGTCTGAAACCATTACGCGGTCGTCCGGATGGATCATGGCCAGCCAGGAATCGAAGTCGGCCTCGACGGTCCCAGGCTCACGGCCAAGCAGACGGTAGACCTCGTCCGACCAGTGTAGCGTGCCCTGTGGTACATCCCACACCCAGAGTCCCATTCCATTGGCCTCGAGCGCAAGCTGCAGCTTGGCATCCCGGTCGCGCAGGGCTTCGCTGGCCTGTGCGCGCTCTTCGGCCAGTTGGCGCTCCGTGGTCAGCAGAGCAAGCCGCTGTTCGAGTCCGCGGGTAACCAGGTCAGCGCGCTGCCGCGCCAGCCGGCGGATTATCCATCCAAGCAGAATCGAGATGGTGAGGAAGACCGCCAGCCGTACTTCCTCCCGAGCATTTCCTACCGAAAACCGCTCCTGCGCCTTGGTGAGGAAGGCGTCCACCAGGACTGCTTCCGAGATAGCGCAGAACATTCCACCACCCATGCCGAGGAACCACGCACTCAGGATGACGGTGGGAAACGCCAGAAGCAAAGGAAAGGCGCGCAGTGGGGGAATTGTATACGTGAGTGCGACAGCGAGCGCCGCAGCCGCGCAGCCCAGCAAGGCGCGTGCCGCCCACGGCAAACGTTCAATGGCAGTTCCGGTAGCCCAGGTTGTCAGCTTCTGTCGATCCATGCTGTCTTCGTACTCATTGGATTGGACGATTACTCAGTATGCAAGGGGCATGCAGAGCGGAAGATTGTCTCCCCCAACTGATTTTTTGTAAATGCCGGAATATTCTCTGGAAAATAGATGCGCAAATTACGATCAAAGTTTTACCGGCCGCACAATTTCAAATGAAGGGCTCGATCAGAGCTTTTCTGTTCAGTGTGCGCACAAAACGGACGTTGGAAATCGATGTTGCAAAAACGGGCTCCGTATTTCAGCCGCTGGCCGTGCGCATCGCGTCCAATGCGCTGGTCAGTTCGGAGGCCAGCGACTGTTGCACCTCATCGGGAAGTTTCTTCTCGCGCTGGGTGAGGTAGAAGACGTCGATGGCGGTCTCGCCCTCGGTGTCGATGAGCGCTACCTTGATGTCGCACTGATGCACGGCGAGCGAGAGCGCGATCTGGCGGAGCAAGCCGGGCACATCTTGAGAGATGACCTGCAGCAGCGTCGAGTGCGTCGAGGACTCGGAATCGAACTGGAGACGCGTGGTGACCTCGACTTTGAGATTCGACGGATGATTCAGATGGCGGCGCGCTTCCAGCAACTGCTGCACGGAGACCTTCTGCGCCACCACGTCATGCAGGTTGGCGAGGAAGCGGTCCTTCTCGCTGGGGTTGAGTTCGAGGGTGTGGAAGGTGTCTGTGAAGTGGAAGCTGTCGACAATGACGCCGGCTTCGTTGGAGAAGGCTCCGGCCTTGACGATGTTCATGCCCCAGGCGGCCAGGGCTCCGGCCACATCGGCGAAGAGGCGGGTGCGGTCGCGGGTAATCACGGTGAGATCGAAGAGCTGGCGATTGGGGCGCAGATCCAGTTGCACCGGATCGTTGTCGAGGTTGAGGGCCATTTGGAAGTGATTGCGAATCTGCTCCGGCAGGCGTGTTTGCAAATAGCGTTGCGGCAGGCCTTCGAGGAAGTGGCGCAGGGCGTCATGCTGCTGCGGCGGGACCATGGAGCGGATGCGGTTGAGCAGGGTTGGGTCAATCGCCGCGTGGTATCTCACTTCATCTACGGACCGGTCCATGAAGTTGGCCGTGGACATGTAGAACTGCCACAGGTTTTCGGCCTTCCATGGGGTGAGCGCGTCGGGGTTCACGGCCTTGATGTCGGCGAAGGTCATGATGGTGAGCATCTTCAGCAGCTGCGGATTGCCGATCTTTTCGGCGAAGCTGCGGACGTTCTCCGGGTCAAAGATATCGCGGCGCAGGGCCAGCGACATTTCAAGGTGCAGCTTGATGAGCTTGAGGATTGACTCGCGCTCTTCGGCATCGAAGTCGAGGCGGGCGAGGAAAGCGTCAGCCAGCTCGACGCTCTGGCCCGCGTGCTCGCCGGTGCGGCGGGCTTTGCCGGTGTCATGAAGAAGCAAGGCAAGAAGGAAGAGATCGAGGCGGTCAATCTCCGGCAGCAGTTGCGCCAGGCGGTGCTCGTAATCGTGGGTGGGCGTGCGCAGGGTGTGGACGTTGTCGATCGTCAGAAAAGTGTGCTCGTCGACGGTGTAGCGATGATAGCTGTCGCGGATCACCAGCGCGTCAATGCCGTGGAACTCGGGGATGAGCATTTCGAGAACGCCGAGCGCGTGCATGGTGCGCAGCGCGTGCGCCGCGTGCGGGCCAAGCAGCACCTCGCGCAGCGCGTTCCAGAGATACGGCCCCTCGGGAATGTGGATGGCGAGCGCGGGCAGCGCGTCGGTGATGCGATCTTCGGCGGCCTGCGAGAGCGTGTAGCCGTGCGTGGCCATCATCGAGAAGATGCGCAGGATGGCTGAGGTGTCGTTGAACTGCGCGCCGGGGACAATGTCGATGCGGCCCTGATCGAGCATGAAATCCGTGCCGGCGATGGGAGTGCGGCGGCGGCGGAACTGCTTGTAGAAGCTGACAGGCGCGGGCAGATGCTCCATCAGCAGCGCCGCGCGGCGATAGATGATGCGTGCGTGGCGATAGTAAGTCCGCATCCAGTAACTGGGGTCGGCGGTGCCGCGGGTTTCCAGGCCGATGGAGTTGGCGGCGGCTTCGTCCTGCGACTGCCAGTCCAGCGTGTTGTCGTCGCGGCCGTGGCGGAAGTGCAGAAAACATCGTGCGGCGGCGAGGAAGTCAAAGGCGGCCTCGGCGTCTCCGCGGGCGGACTGGAAGACGCCGCCGCGCTGGCGGGGCCATTCCTTGGTTTCTTTCAGATGCAAGAGCAGGGCGAACCAGACGGCGAGGTGGTAGTCGCGCAGTCCGCCGGGACACTCCTTCAGGTTGGGCTCGAGATGGAAGATGGTGTTGCCGTACTTGGCGTGGCGGGCACGGGCAATCTCGCCGAGCTTCTGCGTGATGGTGTTCCACTCGCTGAGCACCAGGCCGGGGAGGACGGTCTGATGAAGCTGCTGGTAGAGCGGAAACTGGCCGGCGAGGAAGCGGCGGTCGAGCGTGGCCAGCGTGAACTCGAGATTGTCGGGATCGAAGCGGCCGGCTTCTTTGACTGTCCGTGAGCTGGGGCTGGCCCGCAGGCCCACGTCCCACATGCCTTGAATGATGGAGCGGACGGCCTCGCGGGATTGCTCTTCGGTCTTCTCGTCGGCGAAGGCGAACAGGACGTCGATGTCGGAGTAGGGGAACAGATCCTTGCGTCCGTAGCCGCCCAGGGCCAGCAGGGCGACGTTCACCGGCGCCTGCCCGGCAAAGGCTCTGCGCCACATTTCAATGAGGATACGGTCGACTACAGCGGAGCGCCGGCGGATGGCCGCGGTGCCGTCGCCCGTGCGCTCGCAGGTCTGGCGCACCAGCGCCATCTCCCGCGTATACTGCTCCCGAAGATCGTCAACCGCTAAAGCGACTGGATTCATGAAGTTTTGTGCGAGACCTGACCCGAGGCAAGACGAGGTTGGTAACAGGATAAGCGATTTTGTTGCGGCTGTGGGGATTGGTCGCGTGGTTAGGCCAAGGCAAAGCCGCGCTTGCCGGATCTTGTGCTGGACAAGATAGGACCAGGTGCTACATGATGGAGAAAGCCAGTCAGACCGCATTACCGCCTACTCCACAGGCTCGCGCTTTCAAGACCGCCTGGTTTGCCAGGGCTGCGCGCAAGGCGCATCTGGCCGACGCAGAGCTTTGCACGGCGATTCGCCAGGTGATGGCAGGGCAGGCGGACGATCTGGGAGGCGGCGTCTATAAAAAGCGCATGGGGAAGAATCTTTACCGTTCGATTATTGTGGCCAGGGGCGGGCTGTATTGGGTCTATGAATACCTGTTTGCCGAGCAAGACAGGGCAAACATTGAAGACGAAGAACTCATCAAATTCCGAAAGCTGGCCAATGCTTACGCAGCGCTGACCAACCAACAGGTGGAAGGGCTGGTGCTCGGCGATAAGTGGATGGAGATTTGCAATGACAACTAAGAGCAAGTTCAAGAGCGACGCGTTCGAAGCAATTCATTCCTCGGCGTCGGCGCTTTTCAGCGTGGGAGCGATCGACAAGGCCACCATGCGCGAGTTTGACGCGTCGTGCCTGACGGCGCCGCCGCAACTGGAGCCGGCGCGGATCAAGCGCATTCGTGAGCGCCAGCGCGTAAGCCAGCCAGTGTTTGCGCGCTATCTGAATACGAGCGAATCGACCATCGAGAAGTGGGAATCGGGGGCAAAGAAGCCCAGCGGGATGGCGCTCAAACTGCTCGATATCGTGGAAAAGCACGGGCTGAAGATTCTGGCCTGACCTGGGCATTGCCGCACCCACCCGCTTTGGTGGTTCGCGCTCAGCACCACCCTTGACGAATTTGCGCGCTGCCCTTGTATTCTCATCCCAGCGCGCCTGCAGCCGACCCGCCAGACCGGTCCGTGCCTAACAAAAAGCACGCTCTAAGCACCTTGAAGTGAGGGGACCCGATGATTCGCACGAACCAATGGGAGATATTTGCGTGCCTGGGCCTGGGTTTGCTCGCTTGTATGCCTGGACGGCCACAGTCATTCGGCACCCTCATGTTCAAGGACAAGGTGACTCTGGTGCGCAAGCTGCCCGCTGCCGTGCATCTCACCGGAACCACCATCAAGGTGCGAGTGACCGGTCACCAGGACCAAAGCGATCTAACCCACGACCTGCAGGCCCTGCTTGAGACCGAACTGCTCAAGGACGACTCGGACCTGCGCGCCGAGGAGGGCGCCGCTTCTACCGTCGTCAACTGCCAGATCGTCTCTTACGCGCATCCGCAGCCTACGGTGAGCACCAGGCCGTCGCTTGCGGTGGGCAAAAACGCCCCCAAGGATCAGTCCTTTACACGCGTCACCGGAGACCTTTCCGTGTCGTTCCAGGCCAAGACCTCTTCGGGGCAGATGCTCTCCTCCGACAATGTGCGCGCCAAGTACGACCAGGAGTTCAACAGCGCCGGCAATAGCACCTCCGGGGGCGTGATGGGCACCATGGGCAGCGCCATCAACCGCATCAAAGGCGGCGCCAGCAGCGAAGATCTCAACCCGCCCACCGATTCCGAGTTGCGGGCGAAGCTGCTGCAGGACGCGGTGCGTCAGATTGCCGGCCACATCGTGAATACCAAAGAAACCGTCGAGGTCTACCTGGCGCGCGAAAAGGGCGGCATTGACGAGGGCGACAAGCTGGCCCAGTCTGGCCTGTGGCAGCGCGCGCTTGAGGCATATGAGACCGCCGCGCCACTTCCCAAGCCGCAGGAAGATGCGTACCGCCTCTACAACATCGGCGTGGCCAATGAGGCGCTGGCCTATGCCGCGGAAGACCCGAAGTCCGCGATGAAGTTTCTCGACGAGGCGGCCATCAACTACGGGAAAGCCATCGACGCCAAGCCGACCGAGAAATATTTCCTGGAGCCGCAGAAGCGGATCGAGACGGCCATCGCGCACTACCGCATGCTGGAGCAGCAGAAGAGACCGGTTGCCGCGTCGGCGTCCAAATCTGCGCCGACCTCAGCGCCCGCAAAGGCGCTGACCAACGCGCAGGTAATCGCCATGGTCAAGGCGGGCACGGAAGACGATACGGTGCTCACAGCCATCCGCTCGGCCAAAGCAGCGACCTTTGATCTAAGCCCAGCCGGCCAGCAGGAATTGAGCGCGAACGGCGTCAGCGCCAAGGTGCTGGCGGCCATGAAGGCACGTGCGGCGCGGCGGGCGGGCGCTGGAAAATGAAATCTGATTGGTACAGGGTTGAGGTTTCCAGCTCATCCACCGCGTGCCGTGGGGTCCGCCTCGGCGGACGACCTGCGCAGTACGGGGTTCGTGGTTTCCCGCCCATTTCTCACAGAACGCGAAAAGGACGGGGCACGGGGCGTTTGAGGCTGGGCTGGGCTTGGTTCGTAGCTGCCGCCGGGCTGGCCCTGGCAGCATTCGTCGGCCAATCCGTACAGGCGCAGGGAGAGCGCTGCGGAGCGGGACGCGACCTGGTGGTGCAGGCGCTTGAGCGCGTTACCCCCGCCAGCGACAACGGCTCCTTTGAAGACGCGCTGCAACTTCTGAAGCACGCCGTAAGCGAATGTGGCGAGCTAGGCGATGCGTGGTACTACCGCAGCCTGGTGGAGAAGCGCCTGGGCCACGATGCACTGGCCAAGTACTCCATGGAAAAGGCGCGCTTCAACGGCTCAGAGGCCATGGATGAAGGCCTGAATCCGCTGGTGCTGGCCACACCTGAGGGTAGGGGATTTGGCGCTGTGGCCCGGCCCGGCGCGATCGGAAGCAGTACGGCTCCAGCGCAGCCCGCACCTGCCCGGCCGCCGGGCCCCATCCAGCAGAAGTGGGCGCTGGTGGTCGGCATCAGCCGCTTCAGCGACCAGGCAGTGCCAAAGCTGAACTACACCACGGCCGATGCGACCGCCTTTGCCGCCGAGCTTACCGATCCCGCCATCGGCCGCTTTCCCGCCGCCAACGTGCGTGTGCTGACGGACGAGAAAGCCACCACCAAAGCCATCAAAGAGGGGCTGAACTGGATCGCGCGCCAAGCCCAGCCTGACGACCTGGTGTTGATCTATGTAGCCACCCACGGCACGCCGCGCACGGCCGACTCGACAGGCGGCGCGAATTACTTTGTCACCTACGACACGGAGATCACCAGCGCGGGAGCCGGAACGGCAGATTCCGGCGGAGCGGACGAGGACGCGCTCTACGCCACCGCCTACCCCATGGTGGAGCTGGCCAACGCCGTGGCTACGCGCATGAAGGCGCTGCGCACGGCCGTCATTCTGGACACCTGCTACAGCGGTGGATCGCTGACCAACCAGTCGCCGCTCATGGCCGCCGGCCTGGCCAACACCGCACCCTCCGGGCCCATGCTGGAGCGGATGGCGCAGGGCACGGGCCGCATTGTGATGGCCGCCAGCCGCGTGGATGAGGAGTCGCTTGAGAGCCGCGAGCTGCAGCACGGGTACTTTACTTATTTCCTGCTGCAGGCGCTCAAGGCGGGCAAGGGCGCGGCGCCGCTCAGCCAGGTGTTTTCAACAGCGGCGCAACAGGTGGCGCAGAAGGCCTCGGCGCAGGGCCTGCGCCAGCACCCGGTGATGAGCCGCAGCGCAGAGGACGCGGACTTTGCGCTGCGGGCCGCGATCAAGCCGGGATCGTAGGGCTCAGGCTGCGGTCAGCGGTTGATCTCATTCCATGCGGAGGGCGTTGTTTTCTCGATGGCGAACTCGGATAGCGGAGACATCTTGACCGGCGTGATCATGCGGTAGCCGATGTCGCGCAGCGGCGACTCCTGCCGCGACAGGTACTGCTCATACAAGTGCGCAAGAGCTTCCTCTTTGGCGGCGAATACAAGCCTCTTCGGCTGGCGCACTTCCAGGAACTCTCGCACTGCCTGGAAGACGCCGCTGAAGACACGAATGGAAGCATGAATGTTCTCGGTCGTGCCGGCTTTCGAGCTCGCCTTGAATCCGGCCCGCCACTCGCCTGGGCCCGTTTCCTCAAAGGTCGTCTCAACGCGGACCCCGATGACTTCAAAACGCGCCAGGGCCAATGACGGCGTCTCAGCGTGCCAGGTGAGTTCCGTGTTGGAACCGAAGGCGGCGATCACAGCCTCAGCAAGTGCGCTCATGCGGACCCCCTGCGGACAGTTTAGACCCGGAGGCGGCTACCATACCTTGATATTCTGAGGACGAGCGAACCTTCGCGCCTACAGCGCCGTCTCCCCGCGTTCGTCATTGCGGATGCGGATGGCTTCTTCAATGCGGCTGATGAAGATTTTGCCGTCGCCGATGCGGCCGGTGCGGGCCGCGCCAATGATGGCCTGGACGGCGCGCTCGCGCATGTCTTCGACCACTACCAGCTCGATCTTGACCTTGGGGAGAAGGTCGACTGTGTACTCGCGTCCGCGATAAAACTCGGTATGGCCCTTCTGGCGGCCGTGGCCGCGGGCTTCGAGAATGGTCATGCCTTCAATGCCTGCTTCCAGCAGCGCTTCCTTGACGGCGTCCAGCTTGGAGGGCTGGAGAATGGCTTCGATCTTGAGCATGTCGTAAATGCCTCGCTTGACAGCGTAACAGGCGGCAGGGACTGTTGGGATGCCGACCAAGGTTGATTTGTTGGAAACCGGTTCATGGCGAGTCAACAGTTCCGATTCAGTCGCGGGGTGGATCGGCCCGAATGACGAACGGTCCACTCCGATTCAGCCCATGGTCCATGCCACGCTTGACTGAGATGCGAAGCAGAGATATGGAGTTATAGTAGAAATATGGCGCCATCGACGGAGCGGGACCACTATCTTTTCGGCAATCTCGAGAGCAGCGCGAAGAATCGCGACAAGCTCAACGAGGTCAGCTATGGATTTGAAGAGCCTGAGGGCGTGTTTCTGACCTCCATGGACTTCGCCGTGAACTGGATTCGCAAGAATTCGGTGTGGCCGATGACCTTCGGCCTGGCCTGCTGCGCCATCGAGATGATGTCCATGGGCGCGTCGCGCTACGATCTGGCGCGCTTTGGCGCCGAGGTTTTCCGCCCATCGCCGCGGCAATCGGACCTGATGGTCATTGCCGGCCGGGTGTCGAATAAGATGGCCCCTGTCATTCGCCGCCTCTACGATCAGATGCCGGAACCCAAGTGGGTCATCTCGATGGGCGCATGCGCCACCTCCGGCGGTGTGTTCAATAATTACGCGCTGGTGCAGGGCGTCAACCAGATTATTCCTGTGGATGTGTACGTTCCTGGCTGCCCGCCGCGTCCGGAGCAACTTTTGTACGCGATTACGCTTCTACAGGAGAAGATCCAACGCGAGCCAAGAAGCCTTCTCAAGACCTTGAATGCAGGCTAAGCCTCGCCAAAGTCGCGGCTTTTTTAAACGGAACTGGTTACTTAAGTAACTGTAACAAAATGCTCACATTGAGCCACTGAATACTGCATCTCGTTGAAAAAGATGTTCTACCGGAATTGACCTATGGTACGTTTAGTAGTGCTGTAGGGACATCCGTCGTTCCGTCTTCATTTGCGGATTCGAATTAGTCCGGGCCAATCTGTGAGCCCGAAACAGCTTTGATTCATTGACCGTTAAGAACTCTTGCGGAGGAAAATCGCATGTACTCTCGTGTTTTGAAGTGTATGAGCCTGGTATCTGCCCTGGCTTTTGTGGCGCTTATGCCAATGGCCCTGGCTGCACAGGATTCGACCAAAATGGCGGCCAAAGCCGCAGCCGACGATTCCCCGTCGAAGTGGGATATTTTTGCTGGATACAGCTATCTGGCGCCGCACGGCCACGTCGGCAACACCGAGGCCCAGAGCATCAACTACGGCTCCATATTCTCGGTGGCTCGCTACTTCAACAAATATGCAGGTCTGCAGCTTGAGGCCGATGAGCATATCCCCAACGAGCCCAGGAATGCGCTCGCTGGATGCCCCAGCTGCGGCAGTACCTGGGCCGACGATGACTTCTCCGGCGGCAGCGGCGGCGTGATCTTCCGCTTCCCATCCGCGGATGTCACGCCCTTCGTGCACGCACTGGTCGGTGTGGAGTATGTCGGATTTGACCCCGGCTCGTACAACGATGTCTGGGGCGCCGTGCTCACCGCCGGCGGCGGCATGGATTACGCAACGCCGCTCTTCAATCATCACCTCGCCATTCGCGTCTTCCAGGCGGACTATCAGTACTCGCATGAGAATTTCCCCTCGGCGCGCGGCAACTTCGACATGGCCCGCCTGAGCGCCGGCTTTGTTTACCACGTCGGAAGCATTGCTCCGCCGCCGCCGGTGACCCTGGCCTGCTCGGCTAGCCCCGCTTCAGTGTTCCCCGGCGAGCCTGTCACAGTAACGGCGACTCCCGGCATGCTTGACCCCAAGGCGAGTGCGGTTTACTCGTGGTCGGGTGAAGGCGTCTCCGGCACCGGCACTACGGTCACCGTCGCCACCACCTCTCTGGCGGCCGGCACTTACACCGTGAAGGGCACCGTCAAGGAAGGCCGCCCCGGCCACGAAGGCTTGAAGCCCGGCGAGTCGGCCGACTGCTCCGCTACCTTCGCCGTCAAGGCTTATGAGCCGCCGACCATCAGCTGCTCGGCCAGCCCCAGCACCATCAAGCCGGGCGAGACCGCGACCGTTACCTCGGTAGGCATGAGCCCGCAGAACCGCCCGCTCACCTACAGCTACTCCGCTTCGGCCGGCTCAGTTTCGGGCACTGGCACGACGGCAGAGTTCACCTCCGCCGGCGCACCCACCGGTGCGGTCGGAATCACCTGCAACGTATCTGACGACAAGGGTCAGACGGCGACAGCCAACACCAGCGTGACCATCACGGCCCCGTATGTTGCGCCGGCTCCGCATGCTTCTGCGCTCTGCTCGATCAGCTTCGACAAGGACAAGAAGCGCCCCACCCGCGTAGACAACGAAGCCAAGGCCTGCCTCGATCAGGTAGCCCTGGGCCTGCAGCAGCAATCGGATGCCAAGGCTGTCGTGGTCGGTGAATCGACCACAGCGGAGAAGGCTGAACCGAAGGGCAAGAAGCATGCCAAGATGGTTGACTTCGCCGCACAGCGCGCCGTCAACACCAAGGAATACCTGGTTACCGAGAAGGGCATTGACGCTTCCCGCGTCAGCGTCGCCACCGGCACCACGGACGGCATGACTGTGGAAGACTACCTCGTTCCCGCCGGCGCTACCTTCACGGCCGACGTGAACGGAACCACCCCGGTGGATGAGACGATGGTCAAGGCTGAGGTGCGCAAGCCTCTCGGCGCCAAGCCCGCTGCTCATCACCACAAGCACCCGGTTGTGGGCGGCGCAAAGCCCCCGCAGTAAACCAGGGCTCCTGGGTCTGAATGCAACGATTCCCCAATCCTTTCCGCAATCGGGAAGGATTGGGGAACAAAAAAATCGCAATTCATCCTGCAATGATTCGAGGCTGACCGGGAAGCCGGTTGGCCTCTTCAATTTTGAGCGATCATTATCAATAGAGGTACTAGGGAGCTTGTTGTCTGAATGAGCCGTTTGCGGATTTGTGTTCGAATCCTGTCCCGTCGCGGGCGCTGTGCGACGGCCAGTGGTTTCTTGTTGCTTGTCACTGCTCTTATCGCGAACGCCGCTCAGCCCATCTGGAATTCAGTCGGGCCTGCCGGCGGCGACGCTCGCGCTTTCGCGGCCGTTCCCGGCCATCCGCAGCACATTTACCTCGGCACGCTCGACAGTTGGATATACGAGTCGCTTGATCGCGGAGCCTCCTGGCGCCGTCTGGCCAAGCTCGACCCCGCCGATGACTTGGTCCTCGACAGCATCGTCGTCGATGCCGCCAATCCCGTCACGCTCTATGTAGCTGCCTGGAAGATCGACCAGCCCGATACCGGCGGCGGCCTGTGGATCAGCCGCGACAGCGGCAAGACCTGGAAGGAATCTCCGGGGCTGCACGGCCAGTCGATTCGCTCCTTTACCCAGGCGCCCTCCGATCCCAAAATCCTCTTCGCAGGCAGCCTGGAGGGCGTCTTCCGCTCCACCGACGCGGGCGCTTCGTGGAATCTGATCAGCCCGCCCGGCAGCAAGGAGATTCACGAGGTGGAGTCGCTGGCCGTCGACCCGGCCGACCCCAACGTGATCTACGCCGGGACGTGGCACCTGCCCTGGAAGACCTCCGACGGCGGCGAGCACTGGAAGAACATCAAGCAGGGAGTCATTGAGGACTCCGACGTGTTCTCCATCATCGTTGACCCAGTCAAGCCGCACACCATCTTCCTCAGCGCGTGCAGCGGCATCTACAAGAGCGAAGACGCGGGCGACCTGTTCCACAAGGTTCAGGGCATCCCCAGCGACGCCCGCCGAACCCGCGTGCTGATGCAGGACCCCAACAACCACGAGATCGTGTATGCAGGAACCACCGAGGGCCTGTACAAGACGATCGACGCCGGAAAGACATTCCAGCCGATGACCGCTGCCGACGTGATCGTCAACGACGTATACGTTGACTCGGCCGACTCGAATCATGTGCTACTGGCCACCGACCGCGGCGGCGTGCTGGCGAGTTCGGATGCCGGCGTTACCTTCGCGGCCTCGAATGACGGCTTTTCCGAGCGCAAGGTTGACGCGCTGATGGTGGACCGGTCCGACCCGGCGCGTCTCTACGCGGGTGTGGTCAATGACAAGACCTACGGCGGCGCGTTCTTGTCCATCAACGGCGGCCAGAGCTGGCAGCAGATTGGCGACGGGCTCGAAGGCCGCGATGTGTTCGCTCTTGGCCAGGCCGCGGACGGTACCGTTGCCGCGGGAACGAGTCACGGCATCTTCGTTCTCAACCAGAACCTCGCCGCCGGCGTAGCGCCGCACTGGGAGCCGCGCAACACGGTCGCCAACACCATTCTGCGGCCTGAGACCAAGACGGTTGCCGGCCGCCGCATCAACGTGGAAAAGAAGGTCAAGGTACCGGACATCGAGATAGCGAGTCGTGTCAATGCTCTTGACCTGAGCGGGGAAGCGTGGCTTGCTTCCACGTCCATCGGCCTCTTTACCAGCCGCGATCAGGGCGCAACCTGGCAGGGTGGAACGGTGATGGACTCGGGCGATTACCTGTCCGTTGCCGCGCTCGGTTCCACCATGACCGCGGCGCGAACAGACGGCGTCGCCTATTCGCTCGATGCGGGCAAGACTTGGAGCCCCATGCAGGTGCCCACCATGCTCACCCGCATCCACCGCGTGGCCTTTTCGCCCGACGGCACGCTGTGGCTGGGCGCGCGCGAGGGCGTCTACTTCACCCACGACAACGGCAAGTCCTGGCTATGGATCGGGCGGCTGCCCTTCCGCGACGTGGACGACTTGACCTGGGACTCGCTCTCCAGGCGCGTCATCGTGAGCTCCCGCGGCAGCGACCAGATTTACGCCATCGATCCCAAGACCATGACCTGGAAGTGGTGGCAGACCGGCTACCGCATCAACCTGGTCCGGACGGCGGGCGACCACATGGTGGTGGCGTCGCTTTATGACGGCGTGCTGGTTGAACCCAAAACCGGCGCCATTCAGTCCGGCCAGAAGTAGGTTGACTGGCGGCCTGACCGCTTGCTGAAAAAGCCGCGGTTTTGAAAGCGCACGGCTTCACAGGCTGCGGAAAAACTCGTGCGGGCAGTAGGCCGGGGATTCATCCCCGGCATAATGCCAATCGGATCAGCGGCACTTTGCATTTTGAGCAGATTTCAGATTCAAACCAAAGGAGTCCCATGGCGCAAACCCGCAGAGACTTTCTGGCAGCCGCTTCAGCCGCCGTTCTTGCCGCAACCCTGAAAGCCGACAGCCAGACGCCAGCTCCGCAAACCCCCACGCCCGGCGCTCCGCCCGCCTTCGGCACCGCGCCCCCGGTCGGGCCTGAGGTCTCCGCCGCCACATTCTCTGAAGCCGAAAAGCTCGCCTGGGTCGAGATGACTCCAGCCGACAAAGCCACCGCCGCCGGCAACTGGCGCATGCAGATGGCCCCGCTCCTGGAGCGCCGCACCGGCCCCCGCAAATTCACCCCCGCCCCGTCCCTCGCCCCTGCCACGCAATGGAACCCCAGCCTCGCAGGCGAACCCAAGCCCCTGCATCAAGGCGACTCCTTCCTACGCACCGCCGACTCCGCGGTCCCGCTCCCCGCCACCGACGAAGCCATCGCCTTCGCGCCCGTGCACCGGCTCTCCCGCTGGATCGAAACCCGCCAGCTCACCTCCACCCGCCTGACCGGCATCTACCTCGACCGCCTGGAGCGCTTCAACGGCCAGCTCCACTGCGTCATCACACGCACCCGCGACCACGCCCTCGCCCAGGCCCGCCAGGCCGACGCCGAAATTACCGCCGGCAACTACCGCGGCCCGCTCCACGGCATCCCCTGGGGCGCCAAAGACCTGCTCGACACCGCCGGCATCCCCACCACCTGGGGCGCCGAGCCCTTCCGCGACCGCGTGCCCGCAACCGACGCCACCGTCACCGCCCGCCTCAACGCGGCCGGGGCGGTCCTCGTTGCCAAGCTCAGCCTCGGCGCCCTCGCCCTCAACGACATCTGGTTCGGCGGCCAGACCATGAACCCCTGGCTGCTTGAAGAGGGCTCGTCGGGCTCAAGCGCCGGCCCCGGCGCAGCCGTCGCGGCAGGCCTGGTCGGCTTCGCCATCGGCAGCGAGACCGGCGGCAGCATCGTCAGCCCCTCCATGCGCTGCGGCGTCACCGGCCTGCGCCCCACCTACGGCCGCG
>Ga0182030_10010153_pt1 | contig 19192 bp, 12 predicted proteins | sample 812S3MmetaG_FD_121299 | JGI IMG/M metagenome (GOLD analysis project Ga0182030, IMG submission 121299) | Permafrost microbial communities from Stordalen Mire, Sweden - 812S3M metaG (Illumina Assembly) | ecosystem: Environmental > Terrestrial > Soil > Wetlands > Permafrost | place: Sweden... | reverse complement strand
GCGGATCACGCCGCCCTCACGCAGCGCGCCGTCGTCCCCCCACATATCCACCTCGCGAATCGGTCGCTCAGCCGTTTTGCGCAGGCAATCGTGGCCATCGTGATAGCAGATCGCGTCCGTCACGGTGATGTACGCAGTATTCGCAGCCTTGATGAGCGGAATGAGCCACGCGCGGTGCTGATCGGACACGGTAATCGGCCCGGCGCAAGTGATGACAAGCGGAATCCGCTTCTCAATCACCGCCTGCATTGCATCGTAGACTCTCCGCAAGTAAGCCCCGCCGAATGCCGGAAGAGAGGCCCTGAACACCTCGCCAAGATCCTGGCATTCCGTCACCGGCTTGCCCGTCACCGCATTGCCCATCAGTCCATCATTCGAACACTTCGTCATATTTTTAATAGACCTCCAATTAGCCTGTTTCCAGTATCCAACATCCCCAGCGCATCCGCTAAAACGCACTTCTCATCCATGTAAAAATGCATTCACAATTCATCGGGTGTGGGGCTCAAACAGCACACGCAGCGTGCGCATATCAGCGCACTTAAAAGTGAAATATTTGTCGCAGAAAACACGTACAATGACCGTTTTTTGCGATAAATCGCACAATAAATCAGCGCTTTTGACGAGAATCGGCGAGGTTTTGCGTTGTTTGTGCGCATTTATGCGCGCGCTCGGAGCCCAACGTGGGGATTGGAAGACGAAATCCGATCGAATGCGGGGTTGAAAGGGGACGGTGGTGCAGGTGGCTGGGCGCCCCAAGTTGAAAGAAGCAGGTCCTTCGACTCCGCTGCGCTCCCTATGAACAAGAAATCCGGTCGAACAAATTCAGCAAGTTAGCCGCGGCTCCGCCGCGATAGCAAGTCAGCGAGTCAGCGCAGGGCCGAATCTCCGACTGCTGTTCATTTCAGAGGTAACTAGGCGCGGCGAGTCAAGTTGCTCAGTTTGACAGCGTGAACGGGGCGCGGGGCATTTGCGGGGCCTCTGTAATCTGTGACCTGTAATCCGTAACCTGCTTTACGGCTTCAACACCAGCCAGCCCGTCCCATACCCCGGCAAGCTCACCGTGAAAAACGAACCCAGCGGAACCGCGACCGGCACTGGCCCTGTGCTTACGTTCGTCGCCGCATCAATCGTCAGCAAATTCGCCGAACTGAAGCTCCCCCATCCAGACAAAGACAGCACCACCGTCCGCGGCGATCCGGTCCCATTGTTATCCGTCGGCGAAGCCACGGCCCGGTTGTCCACCATCACCACCACGGACCCATCCGCATTCTGTGTTGCAAGCGTCTCCACCGTCGTTGTATCAGTCGCCGTTGACTCCAGTATCTTCGGCCCCGGCGAACTCGGCGTTGAAGGATACAACAACCCCAGCGTCCGATCCACCCAGTAACTCAGGTACGTGTTCCCGCTCGTGTCCACCTCGCCGTATTGCTGATCGCCGTCATACGCCCACTGATACAGCGCCTGGTTCCCCGCCTTGCCCAGTTGCGAAAACACGTACGGCCGCCACGCCGCAAAAAACGCGCTCGTCCCGCGATGGTCGTCCACAAACACCTGGTTCGGATTGCACGTGCTCATGCCATTTGCGCCCACATAATCGGCGTTCACATTGTTTTCCGTAACCCACACCGGCACATCCGCCAGGTCCGCCCGCGTCTGCAATTCCTTGTAGAAATAGCTGACATTGGCAGCGAATCCTGGCACCGTGTTCAGAATCGTCTGGTCCGTATCCGACTGGTTGCAGGTGCTGTAAAAATGCGTGGAAACAATGTTCACCTGTGCATTCACGCCGCCTGCATTCGCGGGCGCAAGCACGGTGGGCAAATACGTCATCGGATCGCCCCCATCGCCCGTGTTCAGCCCATAATCCGAATACTCAATCGCCGAAAGCTTGATCGTCGGGTCCACCGCCAGCATGGCCGGAACCACCGTGTTATAAATCGTCACATACTGCGAGGCAGTTATGCCGTTGCCATTCGGCTCGTTGAAGATACCCCACCATGTTATCGGCGAGTTACTCGGCGATTGAAAATGCGTCCCGCCCCAGTTGAACCCGCCCTTGTTGTAATAGCGCACCAGGTTAGCCGCGTAAGCCGCAAAGTCATTCACATGGTTCGCCACATCCAGCTGTCCATTACTCAAGCACATCCACGCCGGCGCCGTGGCAATCTGAAACTCCGGGCTATGATCCGCCGAAGCCAGCACCGGCTGCACCGTCTGATCCAGATTCGTGAAATCCCAGTCGCTCGCCGTCCCCGTGTTGGTCGACATGGCCACGCCCTGGCCCACCGATTGCATCCGAATATGCTGCGGCCCCAGGGCGTTCATCGTTGCCTCGCGCGCCGCGCCACTCGTTCCGAAGAAATCGCCGTCCCATTCCGCAACCTGGAACGACGTCGACATGAACTGCTTCAGCACGCCGTTCACACCCACGCTCGTGTCAGCCGTCGCGTTCACAACGGCAAATACGTCATTGACGATCGTGAGCGGCTGAGAGGCGCTCAGTGTGCCGGAGGAGGCGGTCACAGTCGCCGTATATGTGCCGGCTGGCACATTCACACCACCCGAGAAGTTGATGGCAGGCAGGTTGGAAATGTATTGTGCGGAAATTCCGGCCGGAAGCCCGGTCACCACGACGGAAACCGCTCCAGGCGCATTTGTGACGGTGATGGGCATGAGCACATCCATGTTGCCGTTCTGCCACACATCGATGCGTGAGACGCCCAAACTCAGAGACATTGCCGGAGGCGGCGGAGTCGAGCTGGTGCCGCCCCCGCCGCACCCAGCCAATGCCACGACCAGAATGAAAGAAAGAATGCCCAGAACCGGGCCAGACAATTTACGCACGACTCGCATGACAGGCGCCCCTAGCAGAGAACCGTCAATTAGACCACGCGGAGCAAAGCAACGTCCACGCCCGCGCAAGTCTGTTTATGTCAGTGACTCCATTTATAGCGGACCCAACTGAGCATTCCGGCCCTGCATCCCCGAACCGCGGCTACAAAGCTGAAGATCCGTCCTCAAAGTCTTCAGCGCACACCGGATCCTGGTTTTGATGGTCCCCAGCGGAGAGCCCGTCCTATCGGCGATCTCCGAGTGAGTCATTTCACTCCAGTAGGCCATCTCCAAGACTGTGCGCTGCTCCAGCGGCAGCTCATTGATCAGTGCACGGGCCTTCGCGCACATCAGGTTCCGCTCTGCCTGCAGAGCGGTGTCATGGGACGAGGCGAGGGTCACGTCTTCTATCGAATCCGATGGGCGTCTTCTTCTCATGATATCGATGGAACAGTTCCGGGAGACAACCGCAATCCACGGAAACAGGTTCTTGCCAATCTTGAGTTGCTCCGGGTTACGCCATATACGCAGGAATACCTCTTGCAAAACATCTTCGGCTTCTTCCGGATCGCGCAAGATGCGAAGCGAGATTGAATAGATGAAGTCCGCATATTTCTTATACAGCCATGCCATTGCCTGACTCTGGATCCGCCCCAGCACCGCCAGGTCTTCGAGAGACGACTCAAAGGTGTGTGCATCTGTTCCGCTTAGAAATGCCGTCATCGAGGTATCACAAATAGATTCAAGGCAGTTCTCGGTTGGACGCTGCAGTACGCTCATAGAGATGGGGTATTGAAGCATCTGCGTTTTGCATTTCATATCGGAGCGTGGCCGCCTATACGTTGCACACTGCCCTGGTTGCGGGTCAGGCGAACAACTGCAACGTGTATCGTGTGATGCGGAAATGCAACCATGAGTCCGCAGTAATCACGGAATTTCGAGCGGTCCTTGCATCTCCCTCGCCGTTGTCCCGCACCAATATTTTGGGGTAGCACGGCTTAAAGCGGATCTCGGTCAATATTGACCACAATTGTGTCCAGCCATTGATTAGCCTCAAACGGATGTGCCTTCCTCTGTCTCGGCCCGCAGCTCCATGGACAGAATAACTATCGAATGAAAAATGAAGAGTCTGCATGGATGGGATGATGACTTCGAATGGACCAGATACCGGCCTTGTAGTACTCGATCTCATGAGTGATGATGCGTTTGCGCAAAGGCGCTTGCATGTGCACGATTTCGCTGCACAGATCAAAGGCATGCACCAACTGGCCCGCGCCTTTGCCGGCACTCCGGATACGATTCTGCAAGTGCTGGTGGATGCCGCAGTGGATTTGTGCGGGGCCGAGAGCGCAGGCATCAGCATTGAGCGAGAGCAGAGCGCCGCAAAGTTTTACCAATGGGTCGCAACCGCGGGGCAATACGGACGCTTCTTGAATGCGATGCTTCCCCTCTATCCCAGTGCCTGTGGTGTTTGCCTGGAACGTGGACGGCCGCAAATCTTTCGTGTCTCGCAACGCTTTTTTGACCTGATGGGCATTGAAGCGCCAATAGTGACGGATGGCATGCTTCTGCCATGGCAGGTGGAGGATGTGCGTGGCACATTCTGGATCATGTCGCATGAAAAGCCAGAGGCGTTCGATGCGGAAGATCTTCGCGTAATGCAGGCACTTGCGGATTTTGCCTCGATGGCCGTGATGCACCAACGGAAACAGGCCGCGATGATAAGGCAAGGAAGCGCCGCTGCCGCGGCTAAGATGGCGAATGACCTGGCGCACGAGATCAACAACCCCTTACAGAGCCTGATGAACCTTGTATATGTCGCCTCCGACGGGGATAGCGGTGGAGACGCGAAGGCCTTGGCTGATGAATTGTCCGATCATATTCTGAGGCTATCGCTTCTGGTTGGAAAGCTCCTGCAACTGCCAGGCCGTGCAGCCCGTCCCGAGTGAGACGAGCTTGCGGAGAGACTCATGGCGAGACTGCTTTGGAGTCGTAGGCTTCCATAATTAAAGGATAGATATCGTTCACCAATGAGCGGTATTGCTCGGTACGCTTCCGGCATTGGCCCTGGTGTCGGAGGGGCCTTGAGACTTCGTGCTGCACTCATCCAAGATCGAATGAGATAAGGCGAGTCTTCTCGGATACAAAAAAGATTTTCTTTGCTCTATAAATCCAATTCAAACGTTGCCCCGTATAAGTCAAAGTGAGTCGTGCGGAAATCCCAACACCAGAGTACAAGGAGATCATCGTGACCAATCTAAGTACGTTCATCAACAGTGCCACCTCCCGGCGAAGGTTCCTCGCCGGTGCTGGCGCCAGCGCAGGTGCAGTTGCAGCCTTGGGCATTACCGGATGCGCTGGCGGCACAACATCCGCACCCTCCAACCCAACAACCCCATCCACCGCAGTAACCGATACGGACATCCTGAATTTTGCGCTCAATCTGGAATATCTTGAGGCATCGTTCTACCTCTACGCCGCCACTGGCGCAGGCCTTCAATCGTCTGACACCACTGCGGGATCCGCAGCGACGTATCAGACCGTTGGTACCGTTACCGTGGGCGATGCTGCCGCGGTACCAGGTCTTACTGCCGCGCAGCAGCAGATACTGAACGAAATCGCTTTCGAAGAGCAGGCGCACGTCCGGTTTCTTCGCACTGCCCTTGGCACGGCAGCCATCCCCATGCCGGACATCGACCTATCCTTCTTCGGTCCCCTTGCCGTTGCCGCCACCATCACCACGGCTGCCACTGGATCGGGCTCATTCAATCCCTTTTCCAGCTTTGACTACTTTCTCGTCGGCGCGTTCATCTTTGAAGATGTAGGCGTAACCGCATACTCGGGCGCAGCTCCTTTGATCAGTGCGGCGGGCGTCACGGCTGGATATCTGACCGCGGCTGCGGGAATCCTGGCCGTCGAGGCCTACCACGCCGGCTACATCCGCACGTCCCTCACCGGGCGAGCCATCGCAGCAGGGTCAGCGGCGGCCTACCCCTACCTGGGAGCTGCAAATCTGGTGGCGGATTTGCGGGCAACGCTCACGGTCGGCGACAGCGCCGCCCCGTCAACTTCAGGATCGGTTGAGACGTCGCTCACATTGCCAACCAGCCTCACCACGCCAAGTGCGATTGTCGCGGCAAGCGCGTCTGACGCTGTAGGTTTCTCACGCACAGTGAACCAGGTGCTTCATGTCGTTTATGGTTCGCCAACAGTCGGCATCGGTAAGGGCGGTTTCTTTCCCAACGGCGTCAACAGCCCCTTGGCCATCACCACAGCCTAAGCAGCACAGCACCTAAAGGAATGGAGAATTCCATGGCAAATCAAGAGACACAAATCCTGGATGAAGTTATCGCGACGAGCAGGCGCAAAATGCTGACTCTCGGCGTATCGTCGCTCGCCGGCTTGGTCATTGGCGGAAGCGCTACCAGGGCAAACGCCGCAACCGTTGCTTACTCAGACACGGACATTCTTAACTTCGCCCTCAATCTCGAGTACCTCGAGGCGAATTTCTACTACCTCGCAGCCTTCGGCACCACCATCGACAAGGCCAACACGGCATCGACGGCAGCCGGAGCTCCACTAATCACACTTGCAGGGACTGTAGGGACTGCGGGCACCGTCTCGGGAGGCAGCAAGGTCCCCTTTACAACCATTCCAGTCGCGTCCTATGCGATTGAAACGGCCGTTGAAGAGGGCAAGCACGTTCAACTGCTGTTGACCGCGCTCGGTAGTTCCGCCGTAGCGCAGCCGGCCATCAACCTGGGAACGGCGTTCCAGACGCTGGCGACGGCGGCGAAGATTCCCGGTGGTTCGGGATTCAGCCCGTACGCCAGTGACGCTACCTTCCTCGTCGGCGCCTACGTCTTCGAGGATGTGGGCGTAACGGCCTATCACGGGGCAGCCTCGTTGCTTACCGTGCCTGCGAACCTCGTCACCGCAGCCGGCATCCTTGCAGTTGAGGCGTATCACGCCGGTCTCATCCGCACCACCATCAACTATCTCGATCCAACCGGTGCAACAATTGCGGGTTACACAAACCTGATTTCGACGCTCCGTGCATCGCTTTCAGCCGCAGGTCTGCTCGGTGTCGCGCCCGGTTCATACGACGCAAACCCCGACGACTTCGGATTGGCAACTGTCTCGGTTTCGCTGGGAGGCGGTACAAATGCAACAGCAGCACGCATAACCGACGCGGACGCAACCAACGTTATCGCGTTTGCCCGCAACACCACGCAGGTGTTGAATATCGTGACAGGCGGCGGGGCGGTCAGCGGGACTGCTCAGGTCAGCCCTGCCGTAGGAGTGTTCTTCCCCGCAGGCATGAATGCCGGCCCCAACGGCTTCAAATAGAAGCAGGCAAATCGCACAGTATAGGGACTTCGCGGAAAGCGATGTCCCTTTACTGTGTTTTATCGAATCACAATTCAGTTCTTCGCGATCACCACGAACGGCCCCGTTGTCTCCGGACCATCTCCAGCAAACGCAGCATGTCCAAGCGCGGGAATCCCTATCTCCCACTTAGGCCCCGCCAGCTCCGGCATCGGCGTTGCCTGGAACAGCTTCTTGCACTGCTTCGCCGTCCATCGCGCCCAGCTCTTTGACTTCTTCCGCCGCGCGCTGTCTGTCGAGATACCCGTCCCCGCATACATCTGTCTATATAACTTCGAAAGGAACATGAAAGCTATCCGCGACCGCAAGTTAGGCGTGCAGGCCGACCGTTCCCAGATAGCACTCCAGTTATAGAACCGGTCCCAAACCTTCTGCGTCCGCTCCCGAATCTCATTCGAGCTCATTGTCGGATGCGGCGTAAACATCTTTGGCCGCACCTCGGTCGGAATCATCCAGTAGCGCGTAATCGGCACATCCCCCACCAGCGTCGGATGTGTCGCCTGCTCCTTCTCCCATTTTCCAAAGTCCACCGTGCCCGGAAACGGCGTCATCATCACGAACTGCGCAAACGTCACGCCCGCCTTCAGCGCCATCGCCACCGTCGCGTCAAACGTCTCCGGCTTGTCTGAAGGCAATCCAAAGATGAATGAGCCCAGCACATGCACGCCATGCTCCTTGAACGTCTGCAGCCGCTTTGCCAGCGCATCGCCGCTGCAATTCCAGTCCTTGAATACCGCTTTCAATCCCTCCGGCGTCACCGCCTCCACGCCCACCAGCGCGCCCTTGATGTTCGCCTTCCGCATTGCATCCAGGTAGTCGCCGTCCTCGCCCGCTTCCATCGTGATCTGCGTAAAGAACACCATGTCCTTGGGCAGCTTCGCCAGCTCTTCCATCAACTGGTAGCGCTCCGTGCGAATCGCCGTCAGCTCCTCGAGCTTCGCCGTATTTCCCTGGTCCCGCGCCTGCCGCAAGTCGGTCAACGTCACCGGGTAGAAGTTATCGTCGGCCAGCGCAATGTACCGGAACCCCAGCCTGCGCAACGCCACAATCTCATCCACCACGCTCTGAAACTTCCGCTGTCTCGGCTTCTGTCCATCCGTCCGCCACACGCTGCAAAACGAGCAGTGCTTCGGGCATCCGCGAATCGTCTGCACGCTCGCCCACATGTACTTTGCGGGATTCATCAAGTCCCAGCGCGCCGCCAGAAACTGGCTGCCTTCAATCCGTCCGCCCTCGTAAACCCGCTCCGGTTTGCCCGCCAGGCAATCGGCAACCACCTTGCCCCAGGCAACATCTCCATCGCCCTTAACGACCGCGTGCCCTTCTCCCGTTTCCAGCGCTTCTTCGGGAAACAGCGTCGCATGAATTCCGCCATACACCACCCATGCGCCACGCGCGCGAGCCATGCGTCCCACCGCGTACCCGCGCAGCGCATTGCCCGTGTGTACGCTGATGCCCACAATATCCCCGGCTTGAATCGACTCAGGCACAATCGGCTCCAGCGACTCATCCACCAAAATCGGATCGCCTGCCGCCTCCGGCGTCGCCGCCGCAAGCACAAACAGCCAGCGCGGTGTAATGACCGCCGTACCAAAAGAGTTGTCGCTTGGATTCACTAAGTGAACGCTCATCGAGCCAGAACCTTCCGTCTTGTCGGTAACGTTGCGAGTTGGGTTGGTCTAGAGAGAGCGTTTTCGTAATCGTGCGAATCAAATGCGGAGATACCCTTCCGCACGATAGGCGATGACGCGAATTCCCGCCGGACTTGAATGCTTTGGACTGTCTTGGTGATTTTACAGGCTTAATTCCAATAGAAGCGATCAAAATTGATCGGTTTTTATCTTCTGTACACGATTCACTTCTGTGCTTCGATGAATAATCAAAGAATCCGGGCTCGTCTCGCTGCTCGCTCCGCGGCAATCCCATCACCCCAGCTGCAATCCCGGAATAATCAGGCGCCCTTCGCGGAACAGCCGAGTGCAGATCTCCACCACCTCCGCGTCCAGCAGCGTTCCCGCCTGCCTCTCGATCTCCGCCAATGCAATCTCCAGCCCAAGCCCTCTTCGATAAGGCCGCGCCGCAGCCATCGCCTCCACAATATCCGCCACTGTCAACACCTTGGCCTCGGGCAGAATCTCATCTCCCTTCAGCCCTTGCGGATAACCCGACCCATCCAGCTTCTCATGATGCTGTCGCACAATCTCCGCAATGGGCCAGGTAAATGGAATGTCTTTCAGAATGGCGTAACTCGATTCAGGATGCCCTTTCACCAGTTCGAACTCTTCCTGACTCAGCCGGCTCGGCTTGTTCAGCAATTCGGAGGGTATCGATATTTTTCCAATGTCGTGAACCATGGCCGCCATGCGCAGTCCCTGCAACCGCCCTTCCGGCCATCCCATCTCCTTGCCGATGGCATAGGCAATATCCGCCGTCCTGTTTTCATGGCCCGCGGTATAGGGATCGCGCATCTCCATTGCGGTGACCATCGCGGATACGGATGCCGACAAAGCCTCTGTCAAACTCTTCTGCGCCTGTTCCCGGGTGCGGCGCTCCGCGTCCAGCAGGTGCTTATGCTCCAGCGCCTCAATGCCGTGCACAACCTGGTCCGCAAGATGTTGAAAAACCTCAATTGGCGCAGTCTCGAACGCCCTTGGCCGCACTGAGTAAACGCTTAATGCGCCGCGCCAGCCATCCTGGATCCGCAGCGGTATCGTGACGCAGGATCGGACCCCAGACGCCCTCGCTCGGTCCCGCCACACCTCAAAGGCCGCGGAAGTCTCCGTGTCTTCCACAATCTGCACCGTATCGGTGCGGATACAACTTCCCGCAGGCCCCAGTCCACTCGCCTCATCGTCCGCCCAGCTCAGTTTAATGCCATCCAGGTAAGGAAGCGCCCGTCCCGCAGAAGCCGCAATGCCGATCTTCTTGCCCGGTCCCTCTTCCGCAATGCCAACCCACGCCAGCGCATACACGGCCTCCTTTGTAATTCCTTCGCAAATGGACTGCAGCAACCCTTCCGCCGTGCGCGCACGCCCCAGCGCCAGCGCGGCAATCGAGAAAGCCGACAAAGCCCAGTTCTGCGCTGAGAGTTGATGTTCCTTTTGCTGTTGTTCGGTAATATCGCGGATTTCGGCGATCGAAACCGTTCGCCCGCCCAGTATGATTGGCTCCGACGACCAGATCGCCACCGGTAACTTGCGCCCGTCCTTGCATTGAATGTGTAAACCGGAATGCAGCGAGGCATGGTGCTTCGACTTTAGGAACTCCGCCTCGACGCGCTCATGTTCTTCAACCGGATGCAACGCCTTGATGTGCTTCCCAAGAAGCTCTTCGCGAGAGTAGCCCAGCAAAACCGCAGCCGCCGGGTTGACATCCAACACTTCTCCGCTGTCGGCGTCCACCGCAAGTTTGCCATCCTGTGCGTAGTACCAGCTCAGGGCATACAAATTCTCTTGATCCTGCGCAGGGGATACGTAGGTCACAGCCATCGACCTCACCATTTCCAGGGCCATCTTTGTGTCTTCCGAATACGTTTCATAAAGATTGCCTGAAATCATTATTCATACCCCGAAAATCGCCTCTGTCAACAAAAATGCGCCGGGGGAGCCCCCTACGTCACTCTCTCTGCCCAGCGGCATTCTTCTACATCTATCGGCACTTGTTCAATAATCTCTAATCCAAATCCTTCCAGCGCCGGAATATGCATTGGTGTATTCGACAAGAGACGAATCCGCCGTATCCCCAGGTCCGACAGAATCTGCCCGCCCAGCCCGATGGCCCGCAGAATCCGCCCCGTCCGCGCCTGTGACCCTTCCCGCTCCCGCAACTCCTGGTGCAGAACCAGCCGGCCCGCGCCCGCAGCTTCCTCGCCGGCCGCAGCCCCTTCCGGCTCAAACGTCACCGGCGCTGCTTCCGCGCGCTCCACCTCAAATCCGCGCGACGTGTTATGCAGGTACAAGAGCGCCCCGCAACCCTCTTCGGCAATCATCCGCATGCTCTGGTCCAGAGTCTCCCGGCAATGGCAGTCGGCCGCAAACACATCGCCCGCCGTGCACCGCGTATGCACCCTCACCAGCACCGCCCGGTTGCAGGCGGCCCGCGACTCCGCCCCGCACCCGGCGCCGACCGCTACCTGCGCCGGTGCCCCCGGTCTCTCGCACTTGGAGACCGGGGAGCCAGTGGAGACCGGGGAGATCGCCGTAACCGCCGGCCCGCTATGCACCGCTGGACAGTCATCGCAAAGTTCGCCCCGCACCAGCGCAATGTGGCTTTCGCCGCCGTTCACCGCGCTCTCGTACGCAATCATCCGGAACTCGCCATAGCGCGTCTGAATCCGGCTCTCCCCCGCCCGCACAATGTACCGCTCGTGCCGCAGCCGGTAGCGGATCAGCTCCGCCACGGTCAGAATCGTCAGCCCATGTTCTTTGCAGAACGGAATCAGGTCAGGAATCCGCGCCATCTCCCCGTCGTCGCGCATAATCTCGCAGATCACGCCACTCGGATTCAGTCCCGCCATCCGCGCCAGGTCAACCGACGCCTCCGTCTGCCCCGCACGCACCAGCACCCCGCCCTTGCGCGCCCGCAGAGGAAACACGTGCCCCGGCCGGGCAAGATCGGTATATTTCGCACCCGGATCAATCGCCGTCCGTATCGTCAGCGCCCGGTCCGCCGCGGATATCCCCGTCGTCACGCCCTCGCGCGCTTCAATGGTCTCCGTAAACGCCGTCCCAAACCGAGACGAGTTCTGCTGCGTCATGGGAAACAGCCGCAGATGGTCCGCCCGCTCCTCGGTCAAGGTCAGGCAAATTAGGCCGCGCCCATACCGCGCCATGAAGTTGATAGCCTCGGGAGTCACATGCTCCGCCGCCAGCGTTAGATCGCCCTCATTCTCCCTGTCCTCATCGTCAACAACAACCACCATCCGGCCGCGCTTGATCTCCTCAAGCGCCCCCGGCACGTCGGTAAATGGAGCTTCGAAAATGCGAGAATCGTCAGGCATAGCGTCCCCTCATTCTCGCCTATCCCCACCCCAAACGCCAAAACCGTCCCACGCCCAGTGTCCGACGACCCGCTCATCGCATAAGGCCGCCACCCAGGGGGTACCCGACGGAGCACAGTTCCTGACACTGGGATGAGTGGGCCGCATGCAAATGCGCTATTGCCTCAGCCAACATCCGAAATGAGATTTTGATTTTCCTAAACGTGAACGGAGGAGGAGGCGGCGTTGAGCCATAGCCGTTCAAATTCCTCCAGCGGTAAAGGGCGGCTGTACAAATAACCCTGAAACGAATGCGTGCCCAGGCTCGAAAGGAATTCTCGCTGCTCTTCAGTTTCAACACCTTCGGCGATCACCGATAATCCCATAGCTCTGCCCAGGGAGATGATGGTTTGCGCGATGGAGGCGCTGGCCACATCCTCGAGAATGTCCTGGACAAATGCGCGATCGATCTTCAACTGGTCGAGAGGCAGGTCTTTGAGGTAAGAGAGCGAAGAGTAGCCGGTGCCGAAGTCGTCCAGAGAAAGGCTCAATCCATGCGATTTGAGAGCATTCATTTTGGCGATCACATCGTGCATATCGCTGACCAGCATGCTCTCGGTAAGTTCCAGTTTCAGGTTGTTGGGATTGGCGCCGGTACGGGCGAGCGTAGCCAGAACGTATTCAACGAAATCAGGCCGGCTGAATTGGCGCGCACTGATATTCACTGCGATCTGGATGTTGCCCAGCACATTTCGATGGCCCCATGCCGCAATTTGCAGGCACGCCGTTTCGAAGACCAGGTTTCCCAAAGGCAGGATCAGTCCTGTTTCCTCGGCCAATGGAATGAAGTCATTCGGAGGCACGATGCCGCGCAGCGGATGTTTCCAACGGATGAGGGCCTCAGCGCCGATCAAGCCGGTCGAATCCACCTGGGCTTGATAGTAGAGCACGAAATGCTTTGCATGGATGGCCTGGCTGATGTCCTCTTTCAATGCTGCGCGGGCGCTGACGGCTGCCTGCAAGGCGGGTTCGAAAAAGCGAATGGTATTTCCGCCCGCGTTCTTGGCCTTAGACATGGCAATGCCGGCCTGTTGCAAAACTTCATTCGGGCCTTCTCGATGATCCCCAAGCACGGTGATTCCGATGCTGGCGGAGCTGAGGCATTCGCGGCCTGCAAGGAGGTACGGCCGGCAAACCGCAGTAAGGATTCTCTCGGCAATGATCCTGGCCTCAATTGCGGCGTCCTCCGCAGTCTCGCTCAGGCCTTCAAGGATGACGACAAACTCATCCGCGCCGAAACGAGCCACGGTGTCAGCTTCGTGAACGCAAGCAGTAAGTCGGTGTGCAAGTTCCTGCAAAAGAAGGTCGCCAATCTGGTGGCCAAGGGTTTCGTTCACATTCTTGAAGTCGTCGAGATCGACGAACAACACGGCTTTCTTGCTGTTGCTTCGCGAATCGCCGGAGATGGCTTGCAGCAGCCGGTCAAGCAGCAGGCGGCGGTTGGGGATGCGGGTTACGCGATCGTAGAAAGCGAGGTCTCTTATCTGGTCCTCGGCAGCCTTGGCGTCGGAAATGTCCCGCGTAACGCTTAACATGTACGCAATGCCTTCAATCTCAATCACGGATGCCGAGAGCAACGCCCAAAATACCGTGCCGTTCTTATTCATCAACTGGATTTGTTCATTGCTGAAGCTTGAGCCCTGGCGCAATAATTCCACAGCATGCTCACGATCTTTGGGATTCACCCAGAAGCCACGTTCCGTGGACGTATGGCCGATGATCTCATCTCGTTCGGACTTCATAATCTCGAGAAACGCCTGGTTGACCTCGATGAATTTCCCATTTGTCAGATCGCTGATACTGAGAGCATCGCGGCTCGTCTGGAAGACGGTGCGGTAGCGCGTCTCGCTCTTCCGCAAGGCATCGTCTGCCGCGGCAATCCGTTCCTCCGCAGCCTTGGCGTCGGAGATATCCCGGGTAATGAACAAGCCGCAAGTAGCGCCTTCGATTTCAATGAGGTATGCAGACACGAGTGCCCAAAAAATCTCGCCATTCTTCTTCCTGATTCGTATTTGTTCATCCTGGAAACTGCCATTTTGAAACAATAGCTGAAGGATCTTTTCGCGATCCTTCATGTCCGCCCAGATGCCCAGCGAGAGGGCCGTCTTGCCGATGAGTTCCTCGCGCTCGTACCCCAACAATCGAAGGAACGTTTGATTGGCCTCAATGGTCGCCGCATCGCTCTTTCTGGCGATACTAATGGCGTCGCGGCTGGTCTGGAATACGGTGCGGTATAGCGATTCGCTCCTCTGCAGAGCACTCGTTGCCGCTGCAAGATGCTTCTCCGCGGCTTTGCGTTCATTGATGTCCTGCATGAAGGTGATGAGGTGAAGCGGTCGTCCGGCGTGGTCGGTTTGGACAGACGATGTCAACTTCACCCAGGTAAGAGTTCCATCTTTGCGCAGATACGGTTTCTCAAGTCCAGACCGGCTGGCCTCACCTTTTACCAATTGCTGCAACGCCTCCGCTGTTTCAGTGCGAAACTCGGGAGGCGTGAAACGCTGGATCGAATTGCCGGGAATCTCCTCGATCGGGTAGCCGATGATCTCGGCAAAGCGCACATTGCAGCGAAGAATCTGACCCTCGAACGAGACATGGAGAATGCCGACGGCAGCCTGATCAAATGTGGAACGATACAACTCCTCGCTGTCTCTCAGTGATTCTTCTGACTTGGCCAGGCTATCGGCCTGGGCAGAGATTCCCCGTGCGAGGAACCATGATAAGGCACCCTCTAAAATCAATATGAGAAGTCCGATTGTCACCATGGCCGCCGTATAGATGCCAACAGAACGCGTGGCAAGGTCCTCGGCAGCGCTGGCTTCCTGTTTGGCGCGAAGCACAATTTGGTCAACTGCCGCTGCGTGCCGGGTATACAAGGGGTTCATTGTCGAGGTAAGCAGCGCGTGAGCCTCGTCTAAGCGGTTCGCATTGACAAGAGCAACAAGCTGGTCAGCAAGCTTGAAATATTCCTGAGCCGTTTGACGCGCCTCGCCGCGCATCATGTCCTTCAGTTGCCCTTCAGGAACGCGCACCATGTAATCGGCGTATTTGACTTCGTTTTCGCGCTGGAAAGCCTTCAGTTCCTGCTCGTAATGCTGGCGCGATTGCAGGTCCGGCGCATCCACCAGCTTGCCGCATAGGCGAGCGGGTTCCATAAGGCTTTCATACGGCGGAACGTAATCGGCAATCAGGTTGTTGCTCAGAGAGATGGTTTTGTAGAGTGGGCTATTCACCCTGATCTGCAGAAGCGCCGTAGAAGCAACGCCGGCAAAAATCAGCAGGCCGCAGGTACCAATAAGGACAAGCCATCTCAGATGCTGGCGTATGCTTATCGGGCTCTTCGATTTCTCCGGGGAATTTCCGGTGGCTGCCATCAACAGCGCCTCTCCAATGGAGACCTCTGCAAGATCGTTCGGATGCAGTCAATCGTAGGCGAATTGTAGGCTTGCGCGCAGTTGATAGCAATCAATATGCCAATATGCGTATTCTGTTACTTATGTCCGCTCCCGGTTTCGCACCAGGGCGGAGACTCAAGCCAGTCGGCCATTTCAAAGTCGGCACGTGAGGTGCCAAATGCCCGTGTGTGGAAGATCGGCTCCCGTCTCTTCAGCTCTTCCAGAACCGGCAGCAGACCCGGATCGGTATGTGTAAAAGCCCCATTGATCGAACTCATGCGGCGAATTCTACGCCGCGCGCACGCGTTCCTACCGTCAGCGAAGGCTCCGGCTCTGGCATCTGTAACCTGTCTTCAAGCCACACTTTTGCACTGCCGCGAGCTTTCAAGTGGAGTGTCGGAGCATAATCAATGCATGGAGCGCACGGTATGACAATCACCTTGCCCTTGGAACCGCATACAGAAGCCAAACTCACAGCCTTGGCACAGGAAAAAGGCGTGACGGCTGACGAGTTGGTGCGCGCCGCTATCCACAAAATCATTGCCGAAGCAACGGAAGCACAGGCCACGGAATTGCCCGTCTGGCATCTCGGCAGTGCAGGAGCGCTTCATCGGCGGGAAATCTACGACGATGCCCGTTGAACCTGGGCTGCCCGTGGCACCTGGGCTTATCGATGCGAATGTTCTGGTCTACGCCTTGGACGCGGATGCTCCGCAACATGCCGCGTCGCGTGCTTTGCTTGAATCCGCGCGCGACCCATCCACCACCGCTTATGTGAGCCTGCAGACGCTCTGCGAATTCTATTCCGTCGTGACCAACCGCGCGTCGCGTTTCAAAGCCCCGCTCGCCTGGCGATGCCCTTAGCGCGATTTCCGGCCTGCTCTCTTTCGTTCAAGTATTGCCGGTTCCGGCCGTCACCGTGGATGGGCTGCTGGACTTGCTTCGTCGTCGCCCGGTCACCGGTGCCGACATCTTCGATTTGCATCTTGTAGCGACGATGAAAGCCAACGGCATCCTGAGAATTTATACATTCAATAGGGAAGACTTCGAGGCCTTTTCAGAGCTTGAGGTTCTAACACCAGGTGCCTGGGTCCGGGGTCCCCTCGGACAGGTCTTAGTCCGTTGGGCGGATGTCCGGATTTTCGGACTTGGGAGAGCTAATAGCTAATAGCTGCCTTCGTATCCCCCACCCCCGCACCAGCGCAGCCACGCATCTGATCCCAAACAGCGCCCCCGTTCCCACCGAAACCGCAATCGTCAGCGCGTTCCCATGAAACAGCGCCCAACAGACCAAACTCCAAAGCGTCAACAACACACCAAGAACCGCCAGCTGCGGCGTCCGGAAAATCCGGGCCAGCGGGAAAAAGTGCAGCCCAACCACCAACGCGCACCAGTCCGCCACCAGGTCGGGCCTGCCCAGACGGCCAGCCAGAAGCGAAGCCAGGAGGATCGCGGCCACCTCCGCAGCCAACAGCACCAGAAACGCCCGCAGCACGGGGAGCCGTTCTCCGGGCGGCAGCGGAAACCGCTTGCCCATCGCTCTCCCGCTTCGCACCAGATCAACAGAACAGCCCAGCAGGGCCATCTCCGCAAATCCAAACAGCGGCCCGGTCACCCCGTTGAAGGCCCCGGCAGCGCCCAATCCCACTCCCAGCCACCCGGCCCCGAACATGGCCATCACTACGGCCCCGCGCCCCGCGCCAACCAGCGCCTCCGCCAGCCGCGCCTTCTCGGAACTCAACCCGCGGTCATCCAAGTCAGCGTCCGCCAAAGCCCACCTCGCTGCAATGACACTACCATTTCAGTTATCAGTTATCCGTGGTCAGTTCCGGGGACAACTGCCTCCCGCACGCAAAAGCGCCGCCCGAAGGCGGCGCTTTCACGTGCGGACCAAAACGAATCCTACAATGTCGACTCGATCTCAAAGCCCCAGGCCTCAAGAAGAGCCTCAGGGATGTACTTGGAATTCTTGTTCCGCCGAGCCCATTCCCGAAGACGGGTTGACCGGATATACTGGTCCGGGCTGAGCTTGAACTCCTTGACGATCACTTCGAAGGAGGTCACAGTAGGCACAACCGGGCCAATGGGCTCCGGCTTGCCCCAATTTGGATTTCCACGACGCTTTGCCATTGATTCGTGTCCTTAATGGAGTGTGATTTGAACCTAAGTCCTCGGAATCGGGTGGGGGACCAGTCGCTCCAGAGGTAACTCTAGATTCTTATTTTACGGATTTTTTCTTCAAAAATCAATAGCAAACCGGGGTGAAACAGGAATAAACTTTTCATTGGACCGCCAGCCGCACTGCCATCCCATACCATTCTTCCCAAAAGGATTAACCAGGCAATCGCCCTCTCTCCATCGCACCCCGGCGCCTCGACCTCCCCGCCATAGGCAACAACCCCGCCACTTGTGTTCCGATGCTCTTATGACAACATCCTCCCGTTCCCTCTCCATTACCATAGAGAGCTAAGCTCGAACCTGCGTTCCAAATAGCCTGCGTCCCAAACAAACCAAACCACGGAGAAAGTCGATGTCAGGGAGACCCACGGAAGCCACACCGATGACGCTGGAGCGAAACCAGAGTAAACATGCCCTTGCAATAGGCATGCGAGGTGGCTTTTCCTTCCACCTCACGGACGAAAGCCTGTCCGTGGGGACCCCGGCGAGGAAAAAGCCACTTGGCGTTTTGCTTTCGGGATACGACTACTCTGGTTTCGCTGTTGGAGCCTTTCTGCTCCTTTTGGCTGCCCCGCCGGCACGTTCGCAGGCCATCTCCATCCCGCCTGCCCCGGCCGATTCCCCGTCCCAATCAAGCGTGACCATCCGCCAGACCGTCAACAACGTGCTCATCGATGTCGTAGTCTCCGACAAATACGGCCAGCCCGTGAAGAGCCTCGCAAAAAAACAGTTTCAGGTCATCGAGAACGGAGCACCGCAGCAAATCTCCTTCTTTGAAGAGCATCAGGCTGGGCCGCCGCCTGCCGCGACCGCTCATCCCCTCGAGCTCCCGCCCAACGTCTACACCAACTTCACCTCGGCCACTCCCGATACCAGCCCCATGCTGGTGCTGCTCATGGACGCGCTCAACACCCCCTCGGCCGACCAGGTCAAGGTCCGCCTGGCCATGCTTAGTTTCCTCCGCCAGGTGCCCCAGGGCCGGCACATCGCCATCTTCATCCTAACCAGCCGCCTGCACATGATCCAGGGCTTCAACAGCGATCCCGCCACCCTGATCACCGCTCTCGACCAGGCCGCCGCATGGCAAAAGCAATCGCACCTCACCGACGATGCAGGCCAGGACACTTACGCCGACTCCATGCCCAAGCTGGGCATCGGCACCTCCAACACCGCGTCATCCGATGTCTTCCAGAATTTTGTCGGCCACGAGCAGGCCTGGCGCATGGACCAGCGCGTCGATTACACGCTCGATGCCTTCAACTCCCTTGCCACTTATCTCAGTGCCCTGCCCGGCCGCAAAAACCTCATCTGGTTTTCCGGCTCCTTCCCCTTCGGCCTGGGCGCCGATTCAGCCACG
>Ga0182030_10010152_pt1 | contig 19193 bp, 22 predicted proteins | sample 812S3MmetaG_FD_121299 | JGI IMG/M metagenome (GOLD analysis project Ga0182030, IMG submission 121299) | Permafrost microbial communities from Stordalen Mire, Sweden - 812S3M metaG (Illumina Assembly) | ecosystem: Environmental > Terrestrial > Soil > Wetlands > Permafrost | place: Sweden... | reverse complement strand
TATTCCCAAAATAGGCGCTCATCGAAGTCTGAGGTTGAACTGTTGCGATGATTCTCGTTGCTGTTGGCCAGGAAATGCTTGAGCAGCGCGGCAGATTGCCAATACTTCGGATCGTCGCCCTGCAAGCCCTTGATAAACGCGACGGCCATCGTGCCGTTGAAAAACGGATCTTCGCCGTACACCTCTTCGCTGCGGCCCCAGCGTGGATCGCGCGCGAGATCCGACTGCGGCCCCCATAACATCAGAATCTGGCGATCGTACTTCGCTGTCTGCGTAATGAAGCGCGCTTCGTAGCCTTCAACACCGGCGGCCTTGCGCACCATCTCCGGGTCCCACGACTCACCCATGCCTGGAGGTTGAGGAAATTGCGTCGTGGTAATCGGCTCGCGGCCAGGACGCGGCTCGCGCTGCACCACTCCGTGGATGCCCTCGGAGGAGCCAAAGTTCTTTACGCCCAGTCGCGGAACACCTGTCCGCGTTCCAAGGCAGGAAATTTTCTCTTCCGTTGTCATCAGGGACAGCAGGTTATCGATCCGCTTCTCCATGGGAAGCGACGGATCGTTGAATGGATATTTCGGCTGCTGCGCAAGAGCCGGAACAAACCCGGACAGGACAAGACAAAACAGAGCGACGACTTCCTTTTTCATCATGGGCAGTTACCGTGTCAGACTTCTCAGAATTGCGCCCTGCGATGCAGGAGAGCGCACAGCGAGAGTGCGGTTTTCAAACGTACCAAGCCTATCACGCTGTGACCCACTCTGACGGTTGATGAGCGTCTCAGGTTGTTGGCTCATGCCGAGGAATCCGCGGAAGCAGATCAGGGGAGTCTTGCCAACTTCACAACACCAATCCACCTCGCGAGTGGGCAGCTCAACAGATGGCCGCAACTTCTTACTTATTCTTGACTAACCGCCTAGATGTTCTTTTCGCAGCATGTTTCTTTGCTTGAGCTTCATCCTTAGATTGGATGGTATGCGCGTTGACGATCGCCAGGAGTAGCCCTGGGAAGCGTTCCTCGATCTCCGCGCAACGCGAGGTGTTGTGCATCTCCACACCGCGCCGCTCGCCACGGATCAACCCAGCCTCTCTCAACGCCCTGAAGTGTTCCGAGAGCGTGGACTTGGGAATTGTCTTGTCGCTAACGGTCAGAAACGTCGAGCAGTTTTGCGAGCACTCCTGGGACACAATGTCTGCGAAGATCGCCACCCTTACCGGGTCGGACAAGGCATGGAGAATCCCCTCTACCGTGATGTCCTCAAGCGATGGATGAAATAAGGGGCGCACATCCATAAGAGTAGATACTTCGCGCAAAAGGTTCAATAGTTCAATATTCCAGAACTATTGAATCTATCCCGAACCTAGTTCCATCTACTCACCAGAACCAGCCGAGGGGCGGCACAACACTACAGCCCCCAACAATTCCTCATTGGTTGAACAAGAAAAGGGGTAAAGATATGGGCAAGCTCAACGGCAAAGTAGCAGTCATCACCGCCGCCACCTCCGGGATGGCGCTCGCGACAGCCAAGCTGTTCGTCGAAGAGGGAGCATACGTTTTCATCACAGGACGCCGCCAGGACAAGCTCGATGAGGCCGTAAAACTCATTGGCAAAAACGTCACGGGCGTTCAAGGCGACGCATCAAACCTGGCCGACCTCGATCGCCTTTATGAGACAGTCAAGCGCGAAAAAGGCAAGATCGACATCCTCTTCGCCAGCGCCGGCTTCGGTGAATTCGCAAAGCTTGAAGAGGTCACTGAGGAACACTTCGACAAGACCTTCGATCTCAACGTCCGCGGCACGCTCTTCACTGTGCAAAAGGCGCTTCCGCTCTTCAACGATAACGGCTCTATCTTCCTCAACGGCTCTATTGCCAGCATCAAAGGCTATCCCACCTTCGGCGTCTACAGCGCCAGCAAGGCTGCGGTTCGCTCCTTCGCCCGCACCTGGCTCTTAGAACTCAAAGAGCGCAGAATCCGCGTGAACATCCTCAGTCCCGGCACCATCGACACGCCGATCCTCGATCCCCTGGGAGACGAAGCCAAGGAGTTCTTCAAATCCCAGATCCCACGTGGCGAGATGGGACGCCCCGAGGAGATAGCGACAGTTGCTCTTTTCCTCGCCTCAAGCGATTCCAGCTTCGTCAACGGCATCGAGCTCTTCGTTGACGGTGGTACAGCCCAGGTCTAAGTGCAAGACTTCATATTTCCGCAGTCCCACAAGGGGATTCATCCGCAGGAGCTTCTCCGCTTCCTGGGACGAGTCCCGTTTTGCTTTTACGATCGCACCTTCACCCACTAGGAACATCAGTCCCGCTAGAATCCTGACAAGCGAAAAACCGGCAGATTAGTGAGCGTCCAGGATCAGTGACGACAAGCGCCGTTGTCGTGGGGGATGTGTTCACGGAGTGGACCAAAGCTCGCAGGTTAGCTCGACGCAGCTTCAGCTATGGCTTGGGTTTGCGGTTCGCGAAAGTTGCTCACACCCACGCCCACCAGACGATAGAGCCTGTGCGGACCAAGATCGACTCGTTCGCGCAACCCAAGCGCAATGGCGACGAGCTCTTCTGAGGAGTTGGGTGGTGTGTTGGGGGTATGGCTCCGCGTATGAATATTGAACTCTTTCGTTTTAAGTTTGAGCACTACTGTCCGGGCCACTCGCGATTCACGCTGTGAGGCTGCCCAGACTCTCTCTGCGAGTCTTCGGATTAGGTCATCGGTTTCGGAGAGAGGAATGTCCTGCTCGAAAGTATCTTCCGCGGAGATGGATTTGGTCGGCCTGTTCGGCAGGACTGGATGGTGGTCGATGCCACGGGCAAGCTCGTAAAGACGAGCGCCGTAGCGCCCGAACTGCACTTCGAGCGTGCCCAGTTCAAATGCTCGCAGATCGCCGACCGTCAGGATGCCGATCTGCTTCAGGCGAACCTCCGTCACCTTGCCTACGCCCGGAATGCGTCCGACTTCCAACGGTCGAAGAAACGCCTCCACGTCTTTGGGCTGAATGACGAAGAGACCATTCGGTTTCCGCCAGTCGGAAGCAATCTTCGCTAGGAACTTGTTGGGAGCCACTCCGGCGGATGCAGTAAGCGAAAGCTCGTCTCGAATCTGCTGCCGGATGGCGATCGCTACCTTGGTTGCTGTGGGCAGACCAGTCCTGTTCTCCGTGACGTCGAGATAGGCCTCGTCGAGAGACAGGGGCTCGATCAGGTCTGTGTGTTGTTGGAAGATTTCGCGTACCGCATGGGATACGCCTTTGTAGCGAGTGAAATCGGGTGGCACGAAGATGGCTTGCGGACAGAGTCTCTCCGCTGTGATGGCAGGCATCGCGGAGCGCACACCGAATTGCCTTGCTTCATAGGAAGCCGCGCAAACGACCGAGCGCTTCCCCTTCCACGCAACAACTACCGGTCTGCCGCGCAGTGCCGGATCGTCGCGTTGTTCGACCGACGCGTAAAAGGCGTCCATGTCCACATGGACGATCTTGCGGGGCGCCGCGGATTGAGGCTCCAATAGTGGGCCAGCCATGATTTGATTATAAGCGAAGGTAGGGCGAAAATGGCTAGAGGCAAACAAGGAGTAGGCAAAATGAAACGGTCAGGAACAGCCGATCTTCCATTACACGGCGGAAGGGTTCCGCCGTGGCTCGCGAATCGCATGACCGAGCTGGGCACGGCCATCGCCGAGCACATCGTTCTAGAGTACGGCGCCAGCGACTTCCTCACGCGCCTGAGCGATCCGTTCTGGTTTCAGGCGTTCGGCGCGGTCATGGGCATGGACTGGCACTCGTCCGGAATTACGACCTCGGTCATGGGTGCGCTGAAGCGCGGGCTCAACCCGCGATTTAACGAACTTGGGTTGATGGTGTGCGGCGGGCGCGGACGGCTCTCAGTGCGCACTCCCGATGAGCTTCGCAGCTTCGGTGTGAAAACGGGACTCGATGGGGACGCGCTCGCGCGAACCAGCCGCCTTACCGCGCGCGTTGACAACAATGCCATAGCGGATGGCTTTCAGCTTTACCTGCATTCCTTCGTCGTCACCCAATCAGGCGAATGGGCTGTCGTGCAGCAGGGGATGGACTCTGAGAATCGCTCTGCCCGCCGCTACCACTGGCACTCTGCCGCCGTCCGGGACTTTGTCTCCGACCCACATACCGCGATTCTCGGGGAGCCGCGGGGCGAGATTCTGAACCTGGTCGATGCCCGCGCTGCCAGGGCGCAACAGGCGCTGCTCACTATCGCAAAGGAACCTTTCCAGTCATCGCTCGGTGAAGCGCGCAAACTGACGATGCCGGCGCATCACGATGTTCGCGCTAAGGACGTGGACCTGAAACGCCTCGGCGCCGTGCTGGCGGTCGCTCACCAACAAGAGCTTCGCGATTTTGCTTCCTTGCTGCTGGTTGAGGGACTCGGCCCGCGGACCTTGCAATCGCTCGCACTGGTGGCCGAGGTCATCCATGGTGCGCCGAGTCGATTCTCCGACCCGGCACGGTTCTCCTTTGCCCACGGAGGCAAGGATGGACATCCGTTTCCTGTCCCGCTCAAAACCTATGACGAGTCGTTAGCGGTGCTCCGGCGTTCGCTGGAAGCATCGCGCTTAGGCCACACCGAAAGAGTCCAGGGTTTCAAGCGGCTCGATCAGTTGACACGAACTGTCGAGAACCAACGACAGCCGCTTGCTGACTTCACCGCCGCCCTGGAACACGAGCGGCACATATCGCGATCGATTGGCGGCAGAACCGTCTTTGATGACCGTCACTCCAGGAATCGCAACTCTGTCGCCTTGCAGCTTTCGCTTTTCTAGGGATCACTTCAGCTATTCCAACTGGTCGATAAGGGAACCATCGACCTAAAAGCCGCAATGGCAGGCACGCCTTACGCCTGAGCGACCACATCCCGCCTGCTCTCATGGAGCACTTCGATCGACCATGGTTCGAATGTCGCGGTTCTCTAGAATTACCCCTTCCGTTCCGGCACCTCGACGGATGGCGATATCCACCATAGCCTTGGCCAAGTCATCGGCACGAATCACCTGGTTGGGGAACAGGAGCTGAAAGACAGGGTATACCGACCGCAGCAAGCGGTAGCTGAAATTCGGTTCCTTCCGTGGATCCACAGGATAGATGTAGGCCGGCCTGAAGATGTAGAGCCGAGGAAATCCCGATCCGAGGAGCGCCTTCTCGGCCTCACCCTTGTATCGCGCAAACGCCATGCGGCTTCGTCCCGTAGGATCAGCGCCGCTCCCGCTCAAGAATGAGAACGATGCGTCAGGGCTACTGCCGCGAAAAACTCGCGCGAACTCGACCATATAGTCAACGGTGATCGTCCGCATTTCGGCGTCTGTCACTGAGCCGGTATACGTGCCCAGGCAGAAGACCGCTGCGTCCTGATCTGCCAGCGTCTGTGCGAGTTGGGAGCAGTCGCTGAAGTCTTGATGCACAACCTCATCGAGCTTAGGGTGCGATATACCAGTCTTCCTGCGGCTGATCGATGTTACGCGGTCCACAGTGGGGAGGTCCAGCGCATAGCGAAGAGCGTAGCCGCCGACCATTCCCGTCGCGCCCACGATGACAAGCCGCATGTTACCCGCCGGAGCGTTCATCACAGTGCACGCTCCTCAATCCAGTCAACGTAGAGCAGGCGCTCGGCAAACAACCATGCGCCGTCCGCCTTCACAAAGGTGTCATCGTAGCGGAGGTAAGCCACCATCAGGCGCCGTTTTTCACCCTCCGCCGTGAGATGATGCGCCAGGCAGTAGGCCTCCCCAGTGGCTCGATCGCCGGTCAGCGTGAAGATGGTGCTCTGTCCAACGAAGTGCATCGTCGCATCGTATTTGTTCAGGTCTCGGAAGACGGGAGCGAGTTGCTCGCGCGAGCGCAGTTCCTGTGAGGGTGTCGAGTCCTTGGCATTCATATACACCACGAAATGGGTGTCGACCGTAAAGAGAGACATCTGGCCTTCTGCGTCACGACGGTCCGCGCAATGCGCGTACGCTTCGATCAATTCCCGGATGGCAAGTCGATCCGCCGCTTCCTGGGATGAGATGTTCATGTGTTTGCTCATGGGTCGGCTTCCTCTCTGATTCCTTTTGCGAAAGACTGTCTCGTCTACTTACCAGCGGCATCTCACCATTCAGATATTCAGACAACATCCGAAAGACCGCCGAACTTAACATGGGTCAGGCTCTCCGATTCGCTCCAAAGCCGCTTGGCGACCGCCGGATCCATCGCTCCCTTGGCAAGCCGTACCGCCGTGGGATGCCCTTTTAGCTCTGCTATGCCGTCCGGACCGTAGTAGCCACCCGGAACTGCCTCCGCAGCAACCGCAGCAAAGAGCGTCGGTAGTGCTCCATGCGCCGCATCTTGAGAGAGGAACGGTTTCATCACCGCCATCAGTAGCGTCAATCCAGCCCCTACGTGATCCGCCTGAAGATTCGTCACCGCGTATCCAGGGTGAGCGGCCGTGCTGATGATCGGCGATCCGACGGCTGTCAACCGCCGCTGCAATTCCTGCGAAAAGATGAGGTCGGCAAGCTTCGATTGCGCATACGCCTGGAACATCGGCTTATAGACGCGCTCGCTTTGCAGATTGTCGAAGTCGATCTTTCCTTGATGACTTGCGCCACTCGATAGAGTCACTACGCGCGAGCCGGGCTTTGCCTTGATGGATGGAAGCAACAGCCCAGTGAGAGCAAACGGCCCGAGGTAGTTTGTCGCAAACTGCCGCTCAAATCCATCCGCTGTGATTTCACGTTTTGGGAGCGCCATCACCCCTGCATTGTTGATCAGAAGGTCGAGCGATTGCCCGGGAAATCGTTCCATCACGCGATACGCGAATGCATGGACAGAAGCCTGCTCGGCGAGGTCGATGATTTCCGGGTGAAGCTGCGCGTTCGGGACCTGCTCCCTGATGCGTGCGGCTGCATCGTCGGCCTTGGCCTGCGTCCTCGCCGGCAGAATCAGCTCAGCGCCTTTCATGGCCAAAGCCAGCGCCGCCTCAAACCCGATGCCGCTGTTCGCGCCCGTTATTACAGCCCTGCGCCCAACCTGCGAGGGAATATTTGCTGTAGTCCAATTCGTCTTCATAGGTCTAGTATTAGGCCAATAGTATCCCTTGGCAATAAGGCACGTTCTTGTGCCGTACACACCTTGAGGTAACTAATGGAGAAATCTATGAAGGAATTGGGTAAGCAATTGAGGAAGGAATCGAGATTCAGTTGGAAAGACATCAAAGATTTCTGCGAGACACTGACCGAAGCCGAGGATGCTCTCACGCGCGAGATGGTCTCCCGCATCTCAGACAAATGGTCGCTCTGGACCATGAGCGTGATTGCCGAACACGGCCAGCCCATGCGCTTCTCCCGCGTCATGGATCAGGTCGAAAGCATCAGCCAGAAGTCCCTGACGAAGACCCTCCGCGGACTGGAGCGCGACGGGCTCGTAACCCGCGAGGTCTTTGCCGAGGTTCCTCCCAGGGTTGAATACACCATCACGGCCCTCGGCTCCGAGATGCTCGACAACGTCGCACCCCTCTGGCTCTGGGTGGCAAAGAGCGTCCATCGCTTTCAGGACTGCCGAACCGCGTTCGACCATCGCGGACTCCGGCCCGGGAAGAAGAACTGAGGTTCGAGTGGCGAGCGCATGCGGGTAACGAGTGCAAGAGAGGATCAGCGAGCGCTGATTGATAGCGGCTGACCCGATCGAGAGCATCGTGACGCTCGATATCTCGAAATCAAGACCTGGGACAACTCGAGTCGCCCCTGTCGAGGTTCCGGGTGAAAGAGCACGCCCGCCGCAAACGACTATTGTTGACATGGGGCACTGTCCAAAGTCTGGAGATGCTTTTGATTGTCGATCTCAAGCGGTGCATTCTTGCTTACATCCTCGGGTCAGCATTTGTCGGGGCCGGCGCACATGATTCGTTTTCCCAGTATCACGCGGTTTTGCCCAGCGTTTCCGCACCCGCTGTTTTTCGACAAATTCTGGCTCCCGCTTCACCAACACCGCCGCTTTACGAGACCCGAGCGAACCATGACCCGAACGGTACGGGAAAATTCTATATGGGGAGGGAAATCGCTCAGGTAATGGGTCCAGGCGGCATAGAGTGGCTGGACCGCCCCGAGCGCGAAGAAGAGGAACACCCCGCCAAGGTGCTTGACTCGTTGGATCTTCGTCCTGGAGACGTTGTTGCGGACTTGGGTGCAGGCTCGGGCTACTTCACATTCCGGATAGCGCCAAAAGTTGGCAAAACTGGCAAGGTGCTAGCCGTAGAAATTCAGGAGGCGATGCTGAATACCCTGCGAGCACGTGCGGCGGCGATGAAAGCGACGAACGTGGAAGTAGTGCGTGGCAGCGAGATCGATCCTCACCTCCCCGTAAGCGGCGTAAACCTAGTGCTTCTCGTGGACGTATATCACGAGCTGACTTATCCATTTGAGGTGATGACAAGAGTTCGCGAAGCCCTGAAGACAGGAGGCCGCGTGGTCTTTGTCGAGTACCGCAAGGAAGATCCCGCGGTCCGCATCAAGGAAGTGCACAAAATGTCAGTGGAGCAGTTGGAGAGGGAAATGAATGCGGTTGGGTTAGTCTACGTGCGCACCGTGGAGACACTCCCCCTGCAGCACATCGTTATTTTCGAGAAGCGCAATTAGGCTCTCGGTCTCGACCAGCGACAATTGCTCGTCGCGACGGCATTATGAGCTCGCCTTCGGAGCGGGCCACCCCGAGAATCTCAGAGTTTAACCACTGTCAAACGCGCATGTTGTTAGACTGCCCAAAGTTGTCGCGGATAAGTCTGGCGCGCGATAGGACGCCGTATGGGGCAATCTGTTCCAGAACCCGAGTGACTTTGTTGCGCTCGTGTATCAGGGCGTTTGAGACCCATCGAGGAGCTACATCTTCAGCTCTTGAGGAATGCCAGCAGATCGGCGTTGATCTTCCCCGCTTGCGTAGTAGGCATGCCATGCGGAAAATCCTTATAGGTAATCAGCGTCCCATTCTTCAGCAGCTTCGCCGACTTCGGGCCCGCCGCCACATAGGGAACGATCTGATCGTCCTCGCTATGCATAACCAGCACCGGAATCGTGATCTTCTTCAGGTCCTCTGTAAAGTCGGTCTGCGAGAAGGCCACAATCCCGTCATAATGCGCCTTGGCCCCGCCCATCATCCCCTGCCGCCACCAGTTCGCGATAGTGGCCTCCACAGGCTTCACTCCCGGCCGGTTAAATCCATAGAAAGGCCCCTCCGGCAGGTCGCGATAGAACTTCGACCGATTCGCCGCAAGTTGCGCTTGCAGATCGTCAAACACTGACTTCGGCAAACCCTCTGGATTGGCCGAAGTCTTCAACATCAACGGAGGCACCGCACTGATAATTGCGGCCTTGTACACGTCCTGTTGCCCACGCCGAGCCAGATAGCGCACCACCTCGCCACCCCCGGTTGAATGCCCCACATGGATCGCGTCCTTCAATCCGAGATGCGCTGTAAGCGCGGCCAGGTCATCCGCGTAATGATCCATATCGTGCCCATCGGCAACCTGAGTCGAGCGTCCATGCCCACGGCGGTCATGCGCAATGACTCGATACCCTTTGCTCAGAAAAAACAGCATCTGGTTATCCCAGTCATCAGCCGAAAGCGGCCAACCATGGCTGAACACAATTGGCTGCCCCGAACCCCAGTCCTTGTAAAAAATCTCAACGCCGTCTTTGGTTGTGATGGTTGGCATACTGACTCCTTCGACAATTGGATGAGCGCCCAGCCATTAGATCACACTCGCTGCCCTCGCGTTGCGCTGGCTAGAAACCGCCTATCCAGAGACCGTCTTCTCCCGGTGTTCCATCAGAAACTCACGCATTGCGATCGCAATCTCCTGCAAGTGAGTCTCAAGCGCGAAATGTCCCGTTGGCAGGAATTTAACGGTAGCGGTTGGAATGTCTTTCCTGAACGCTTCTGCTCCCGCAGGAATGAAGTATGGATCGAACTTGCCCCATACTGCGAGGAGTGGAGGTTTCGCGGTTCGAAAGTACTCCTGGAACTTGGGGTACAGTTTCACATTGTTGGCATAGTCGAGAAAGAGATCGAGCTGTATATCGACATTGCCGGGACGTGCCAATAAGGCAGCATCCAGGGTGTAGCCTTCCGGTTTGATCAGGCCAGGGTCCGGGATTCCGACTGAATATTCGTGACGCATTCCTTCCAGCGTCAGGCCTGCGCGAATCGCATTCCGATGTTCCGAGGTGGGCTCTCGCCAGTAGCGTTGAATCGGCTGCCAGGCATCGCCCAAACCTTCTTCGTAGGCGTTGCCATTTTGAGAGACAATGGCGGTCACACGCTCGGGAGCCATCAACGCCAGGCGGAAGCCCGTCGGCGCTCCGTAGTCAAACACGTACATGGCGTAGCGGGTAAGTTTCAGAGCCTGGGTGAATGCGAAGATCGTCTTTGCCAGCGCGTCGAAGGTGTACTTATAGCCTCGCTCCGCAGGAACCTCAGTAAAGCCAAATCCCGGCAGGTCTGGAGCGATCACACGATAGCGGTCGGCGAGGCGCGGGATCAGTTCACGATACTGAAACGATGACGTGGGGAATCCATGGAGCAAGAGGATGACGGGAGCGTCCGCAGGCCCCGCTTCGCGGTAGAAAACAGTGACGCCGTCCGCTTCAATGCGATGGTGAGACGTCAGCGGAATATTAGGGCTGTCAGTCATAGACTTCTCCTCCGGAGTGTTGGCTTGCTGGTTGAAATCGAACAAAGCGACCTTGCGACGGAAGGGGTCGAGGCCCAGAACGGCGGATGCGAGAAAACTGCGGCGATCAAAGTTCAAGGACAACCTTACTTTTCGGTTCTCCTTGATGAGACGTGACGTACCGGCCTCCATTTTAATAACGCAGATGCCCCGCGGTCACGGATCTCCGATAAGAGTGGTAAGTCAAGAATTCGAACAAAATGCAACTTCGCCACTTCGATAAACAGAGGCCGACTTGCACTAAGACATATCGGGACTAATCCCTTCCTAGGTCACGGGAAATGCGGAATTCAGCCTTTTAGCAACGCCCAATCACTTCCAATGAGTGGAACTGGCGTCCGACGGTCGCATCGACTACCTTGCATCGAATCCGATCCGGGATTCCTTCACCTGCTGCCAATTCTCTTTCACCCAGTCCACCAGGCCCCACATGGGGAGAAGCAGGCTTCGGCCGAGAGCAGTCAGTTCGTACTCCACTCGAAGAGGCACCTCAGCAAACAACTCTCTTGTGAGCAATCCGTCTCTCTCTAAACTTCGCACGGTCACTGTCAACATTCTTTGCGAGATGCCGGGAATCGCTCTTTCAAGCTCGGAAAATCGAGCGCGTCCACCCGGCAGCTGCGCTAAAGAAAGGATCAAAAAAATGCTCCATTTATCCCCGATTTTGGTTAGGAGTTCGCGGACAGCAGCGGGGTCTTCATGACCGCAGACTGAGGCGGAGTCCAGAGGTCTCTTGGATTTGCCCTTTTTCATACTTACCTCCATGTGCGCTGCACAGGTCAAAGTGCCTTATTGTTGATAATAAGCTTCCAGAATAGAATCAACACACAAAGAGTAAGCACTAAATTGGAGGAGCACCTGTGAACCAGATTCTGATAGTCGAATCGAGCCCTCGGGGAGCATAGGCAAATGAGTCTAGCAAGCAAGTATCTGATTACCGCGGCGATGATCGCCTTTGTATCGGCCGGTCCATCGCTCAAAGCAAAAGCAATTGTTCCGAGCAGCAATGCCGAGCCTGTGCTGTTCTTGGATCAACCGAGAGGCGATACAGCAACAAAACAGGCACTGGACGTCACGACGACGCCATCGGGTGTCATTTGCATCATCACAAAACACGGAGCGGGCCGACAACCCAAACCGGGAGAGATTGTCCTCTTGCAAGCCACTGCCTTGTTGGAGAATGGGAAAACATTTCGCAAGCCGCAAGGTGGGAATGAGCCAGACTGGATCTGGCTCTTGCCGGACAAACAGCCCGAGGGCGTGATCGAAGGCATGAGCCTTCTCCATGTCGGCGACTCTGCCATCCTGATTGTTCCTCCGGCACTCGGATACGGCGCTGAAGGCGGTCGAGGAGGTTTGGTACCTCGGAATGCTGTGTTGACCTACTTTGTAGACATTCTCGATGTGAAGTCCGACGATTTAGCGAGCATGTTGCTCAACACGATCGAGACGAGCGGCATCGATGACGCACTCAAACAGTATGACGATTTGAAGGGCCGAGGATTCCCCGACATTCACGTGAGCGAAGTGAACATGAATGGCTTGGGATATCGGCTGCTAAAGACAGACCGCAAAGCTGCAGCCATTAAGATATTTCAATTGAATGTTGAGGCCTATCCCCATTCAGCGAATGCCTACGACAGTCTGGGTGAGGCATATGCATCGAGTGGGGACAAGCAACGCGCCATTGCCAATTACGAGAAGGCATTGTCTATCGATCCGCAAAAGGAGAGTTCGGCCGCGGCCCTGAAGCAGTTGAAGAGCAATTGAGGTCCAAGGCGGCCTTCGCTCTGCATCGGTGAGGAAACGAAATGACCGGAAAATCGAGCGCACGGACGGTGAGGTGGATCAGCCTTGTGACGGTTTCCCTCTTGATCGCAGGTTTGGCTTCGGCCGCAGACACCAAGCTGAGCGTCGATGAGCTCGTTGCCAAACACCTGGAATCGATCGGGGCACCAGAGGCGCGGTCCGCGGTGAGGTCACGGGTGGCTCAGGGCAGTGGAGCGAGTGGCGTGTGGTCAGTCGTGACTGAGTCCGGCTAGCCACCAGCCGCTCACCACTAGCCACTGCCCCTTGGAAGGGGCGTGTCCCCCGCAATGGTGAAAATTAGGGAATCGGGAGCTAAGCCTCTCCGGAGCAAGACGCCGGGACCGAGGCCGGCTTCTCCCGATCGTAGAGAGACCAGTTCACCGAATGTCCTTGGCACGAGGCGACTAGCATCCATGAAATCTTGCCGCTTACATCGGGCGGTCCTGCGGACGCGGCACACACCACGCGAAAATCAAAGGCGCTCCGAAGCTCCGTGACACGAAACGCTCGGAAGGACACGGGCTCGACAAACTGGTCGGCCACCGAGCCCTTGAGAGCCAGGTTGACTCCGCGGCAATCGGTGGCGACGCTCGAATAGGCGATTCCGTCGAGAAATCCTAGGCGGCAAAACAGGCTCGCATAACCGCCCGTGATCATGTACTGATGCGCGGAAGCCGAGCCCTGGGCATAGACCTCGGCACACAGCCGTTCAAACTCCGCCTGCCTGTCTGATCCTTGCAACATGCCAAAGTGATCCTGTTTGGCAATCCATTTGAGGCGAAACGGATCTTTCGCGATGCGGCATTCCATCATGGAGATCACGTTGCCCATCTTCGGCCTCAGTTCGAGCAGCGAGGTTCCGTTCCCGAACGAGCAATAAAAGACACTTTCGCCGGGCAGGTTGGCCCGGTTGTAGCTGGCAAACTGAGCCGGCGGGTACCAGTGATCGCCCAGACGCGGCAGCGGTTCTCCACTGGAAGCGATGCGCCCTCGGTGGAGGGTCAGGCTGTTCGGTGGAAAAGGTTGATGATTCCCGCTGTAGCCGGCCTGAAAGGTGCTCACTAGTGCCTCGGCGAGCCGAGCAGAATCGACCTCCGCCTTCCTCGCCCGGAACGCAAACCGGACATAGGCGATGCGCTCCAGAAACTGTTCCTGGGAGAGTTCTGGCATAGGTCGATGGCGGGCCTCCCTCACCCGAAAGAAACGGCCTTCCTGCGCGATGCTACATTCTAGTCGACGGGGATCGAGGAGAAGCTACGGAAGCACCAGGGAAGCAGGGCCGACGCATCTTAATTTCCGAGTAGTCGAATGGCAAGGGAACTAAGTTTGCATATCGTGATAGGAGTGATTGAGCGGGCCGGGGGCACCTTATATTGCTCCAGCCTCCTCTTTTCCCCGAACACTGGCCTCCTCTCCAAACATCGAAAGCTCGTGCCAACCGCGAGCGAACGCCTGATCTGAGGCCAGGGCGACGAATCGACAATGCAGGTGGTGCAGACGGAGATCGGGCGCATCGGAATGGCGATCTGTTGGGAAAACTACATGCCACTTTTCCGCCAGCATCTCTACGACCAAGGCGTGCAACTCTGGTGCGCACCCACCGTTGACGCGCGCGAAATGTGGCAGACAAGCATGCGTCACATCGCCTACGAGGGCCGCTGCTTCGTACTCAGCGCATGCCAAGTTCTGACCAAAGAAGACTGGCCCCAAGACCTGCGCGAGGTAGGCGGAACGATTGATGGCCGGAGCGTGGTGATCTCGCCCAAAGGGGAGGTTCTCACGCAGCCCTTACGCGGGGAAGGCATTCTTATCGCCGAAATCGACCTCGACGATGTACAACGCGGAAAATTCGATCTTGACGTTGCCGGGCACTACAGCAGACCTGACATCTTCTCCCTGCACGTTCGAGGTGGCGTCGAGCACTGAACAGCGGTGTGTGACGAATGCGATGCATCAGGGACTTGTCAGAAAAGACTTGCTACTTCGCATCGGGTGAAGGTAAAACGCAAACCCTATCGGTACTTACAAGTAAGTCCCAAATTTGGTGCTGAAGCTGGTCGATATCCTTTGTCAACTGATCAATCTCCGCGAGTGATCTTGACTCATCGATCGTTGTTCCCGCTCGCTTTACCAATCCCTGGAGATGCCTCCGCTGATTTGCAACCTGTCCAAGGCGATTATTGAGTCCATCTAATTCCATGATCCGGACGTCCCCAAGGACCGCTGTCAAGTCGGACTTCTGGACAAGTGGCAAAATCCCGTCGCTGGACAATGTTGAACTCGATATCCTTATGTCTCCCAGATCGAGAGTTACAAGATCGCTGTCACCTTCTCCTATGCGCGCTACCTTCTCTTTCAGGAATTTCCATCCGTCTGGGATCAGCGCCTTGATACTCTCGGCGAGAATCATGTTGGCAAGATCTGGAACCATAGTTCCTCCGATTTCGGCTGGAATAACGATGGCGAGATTCACCGTGGTCTGAGTCCCACGGGGGTTGGCGGCCCGGGAATTGACGACGACATCGATCGAAGCGGAAACGAATTCCTTCCCTTTAGTTATCGCAACACCGATTGAGTTTGACCAGGGCTTCAATGTCGGATAAAACGGGAGGACGACCCAATCCAACTCCAATTTGTTGCTATTCCGACTGTCTTTAGTCGCGCCTTCCAATTGGAGCGAAGATGATGGGATAGCCTCCACGGTGACAAGCATCTTGAGCGTGCCCTTTCTAGGGGAAAGGCCATTTTTCGCAAGCAACAAAAGCTTCTCAGCCGATGGTCGGATGCAACGTGCACTGCCATTTTCTGATGCAAAACATGGAACATCGAAAATAGCGAAGAGTGTTCCGACGCCCCGAGCGAGATCTGTGCGTCCAACATGATTGCAAATCTTGTGTTCAATGATCCTCTCGGCCCACTCGCAAAGCTGATCATGCGAATGGGTACCGTCGAACTTACAGAGGTCATTTTGGCCATTTCCATTTTCCTTCATGTTGTGGTGACTTCCGCCTCGCAGGATGTGTAGTTTGGAAAGACTCCAATCAATCTAACTACTTCTTCGTATAGCTTGAGGGGTAGAATCGAAAGTAGGGAAGTTGCCTCGCACAAGTGGGCCAGCTGCACGCTGATATTAAAGTGGGAGATGATCAAGACTTCGCGATTTCCCAAGTCGTCGGCAGCTATATCAAGCTGAAAATGTGCAAATGCGGTTATGATGCGCACCGCTTCTATCGCAAATTCACGAACAGGTCGGTTCGTAACTTCTGCCACCGCTTCAACCAGGGATTCTAACGTTATGTGTCGAATTCCCCAGTTTTTTGGTAACTTATCAAGAGTTGAAGCAAATACCCCTAGCGTTGTAAAGACTTGAATGCCTTCGAAATGCGATGTGACATAATTCACTGGGTCTAGGCAGATTGTCTTGACATGCCCTTTCCCTTTGGGAGGGGGACGAAGGATTGCTGACAATGCAGAAAAGAATGCTCTTTCTGTACAACTCGTTTGCCATCGCAGCGAATAGGCTCTGGGAAGTTCGTCAGGCAACTCACTCCTGTAGATCTCACCGTAAAGAACGAGTTCTGTAGGGAAACTGCTGAATATTTCGACAGTATCGAACAGCCCGCTCGAATCTCGCGTCGATTTCGCCTGGTATTCGATGTGGACCTTATCGGCCATGATCCTATGGAGGCGAGCCAAAACGCGAAAAAGAGACTCTGTCTCTTCTTCCAATCGCTTGAGGCGCTTTTCATTCGGGTTGTCGACAATCTTTCGTTGCTCGAAATACTCTAAGGACGCTTGGATTGCTCTGGATTTCTCGAGTTCGCGATAGAGAGATCGGTCCCCTGTATAGATGGTGCTTAATTGAAGAAGTTTGCCTTGAAAAATCTCGGCGTCAACACTTCCCCTTTCTCGCAGGGCGCTTCCCAGATCTTCATAGATCCTCTGTTCCTCCCGCAATTCTCTGAAGGTGTTGTCAGTCAGGCCCCTAATCCGGCGGGCTTCTTCGACAATGAAGGCTCGACTCGGTGATAGAACAGGAAACAACGTAGGCAGCATTGGGCCAGGGGTCCCAAATATGATTCCAAGCTCACTGCTACTCTCAGGGTTGTACCCCCCGGCCCTTTCAACGAGATAGAGAATTACGTCAGTCTGAGTCAACAGAATGTAAGCTGGAGTCTTAACGTCCGCACCATCCCACTGGAAGGACTTTGTTCGCGATGCGACAATTGCGAGATTCACCGCGTCCCTATAGTCTTTTGTTAACCGGGATTCTTGCGAGTCGCTGTGATTTCGGTCCAACTTCGCCAACAGGCTTCGCAACTCAGAAACATCGATCAGGTCGTAGTCGCCTGGAATGCCTACAAAATTCGGTAACTCAAACAAAAAGGTGAGTCGATCCGCAATATCCCTCGTTGATTTCACGGTCAGAGAAACCCGATCCATCAGAGGAATTAGGTCTTGATCTTGGTAGCTATAATGGAGGTCAAAAATGTCAGCGAGTTCCCGAATGGCCTGAGTGCGATCAATTGGTTTTGAGGTACTCACGTCGTCCGCCCAAGCGGATCGATTCGGAGTCAGCACGCGGAGCCACTCTTTAATCTCTTCAAATGCACCCAGGGGAATTCCGAATTTGAAATTTGGGTTTTGAAAAAGCTGAAGCGTTTCTCGCTTCGCTTGATTGTTCGGAAAAGTCAACTCAGCAAGATTGCCGACGACATCCGCGTCGACCAGATAGATGACATCCTCGTATTGCCTGATCAATGCTGCATCCGAGAATGCATTGTGCAGCATTGTCGAATAATGTTCCGCCAATCCTGAAAAGTAGCGTCGCCATTTCGGTTCAGCCGTGATTCTTTGAACGGTCAATTCGCCTTGAGGGGTCTTCTCGAGAGCCTGAGTCTTCGGTTCCAAGGGCATCGGTCGATCCTCATTTTCCACCGGCAAAATGCGGACGCGAAGACTCGGACTTCGACTTGGGGAAATTCAGAATACGAAATCTCTTCGCGCGGGGAGCCGCAACGACGTCAGCATGAGTGTTTCGGCTTGCAGAGACTATAGTGCAGTTTTAACTTTCGGTCAAGTTGAAAACGCGTTCGTTTCTTTATATTGCGGATACTCCAAGTTATTCACCCAATGCGGATTTTCCAGGATTGAGCCCCAGACACTAAGGCGAAGGGGCCTGCCGTTTCGAGGTGTGAGGAATGAACGAAAAGCGGGGAGATTTGACGAAACCGCCGCACACCTGGAGAAATCAGCAGCCTGAACCGTCGGCGAATTCTCTCGCCTGCTTCAGTTGCAAAACTCATCACTTCGAATAGCAGCCAGACTGCCTCTTCCTTGCGGTTTTGTCCAGCGTAATGACCGCCTCGCTCGGCGTCATCGCGGCACAGGCGGCCGTTGCCGCCAAAACGAGCCATTCTTGGCGAACCCATCGCCTAGACCACAGGCGAAACCCATCGCGTAAATGCAGTGATAGGTGGCTGGTAGCTAGTGGCGAGAGGGTCCCAGGTTCCTGCACGGCGCGAGTGATTGGGCAGTTGTGCCGCATCGCATCCCGAGAGAGAAACCAATCGAAAAATCGCATTTCCTGAACCGGGGAAGGTGGGGAGAGGGGTGCGGGGAGAAGGGGTCTCCCCGCCAAGCGTTGCCGGGTGCGGGCAAAGAGGGGGACGTCTCCCCGCCATTCGTTCCTAGTACCCTGAAAGTCATGCTCGCCTCCTCGCTCTTCTCATTACTTGACTTGAACGAAGCCGCTGCGGCGGCGGACGCTTCCGCGTGCGGCTGAACCGGCTTTTGTGGCTGCCGGGGTAGTTTGGTTCGCAGAGAAGGAGGATTCTCTGTGAACCAACTACGTCAGCTCATGCTTGAGGAGTTGCAACGCCGCAACTTCGCCGCTACCACCATCCGCACATACCTGCACGGTGTTGAGCACTTCAGCCGTTACTTTCGCCGTCCGCCCGATCAGCTTGGCCCTGAAGACATTCGCAAGTATCAGGCGATGCTGTTCACCAAGTTGAAGTTCAGTCCGAACACCGTCATCCTGCGGCTGGCGTCTCTGCGGTTTTTCTACATTCACGTGTTGAAGCGCAACTGGAGTATCGCCGAGACACCCTATCCGAAGAAGCTGCGTCACCTTCCAGGGGTACTCAGTCAGGAAGAAGTCGCACGACTGATTGAGGCGGCGGATTCACCCTTTCATCGCATCCTGCTGATGACGATGTATGCCACCGGTGCACGCCGCGCAGAAGCGGCTCAACTGAAGGTGAGCGATATCGACAGCAAGCGGATGGTGGTTCATATCCGCGAGGGCAAGGGCGGCAAGGACCGCGATGTGATGCTCAGCCCGAAGCTGCTTGATGAACTTCGCGTCTACTGGCGAGGTCTCCGGCGCAAGCCGAAGGAGTGGCTCTTTCCAGGCAACCGCTGGCACACATCCAGCCAGCCTGTGACCACCAAGGTCCTATGGTCTGCCTGCCAGATCGCCGCTGAACGCGCTGGCCTCGACAACAGGCGCATTCATCCCCACACTTTGCGGAACGCTTCTGCATACTGCACCACCTTTCAGAGTTGTTCATTCTAAAGACAATCGGCCTTGGCCGAGCAGGATTTGAGGCAGTCTATGGCCGCCGCGTCGTGCCGCTTTCACCTGTTCC
>Ga0182030_10010151_pt1 | contig 19194 bp, 15 predicted proteins | sample 812S3MmetaG_FD_121299 | JGI IMG/M metagenome (GOLD analysis project Ga0182030, IMG submission 121299) | Permafrost microbial communities from Stordalen Mire, Sweden - 812S3M metaG (Illumina Assembly) | ecosystem: Environmental > Terrestrial > Soil > Wetlands > Permafrost | place: Sweden... | reverse complement strand
TGTCGGTGGGCAATCCTGGCGAATGCGATTCCGAATCGCGACGGGGCTCCGGTCGGATCCTCCCCGCGAGATTCCGGGCGCCCATGCCGTAACCATCTCAGGGGTAATGATTTGCAGTTGCAGCGTTTCCAGGGTAGGCGCTGGCGCTCCAATCCCGGGCTGAGGGGCGCAACCTCTTTGGGATTGGGGGCGGCTTGGCGTGACGGCGCTATCGATCGCACCCTCTTGGGCACTCTCGGGTTGCCGGGCGGGGGAATGTTGCTCTACATTGGCTTCCGCGTCCCGCGCCCGATGGTCGGGCGGGGGGCTGCTGCGGCAGGAGCCTGCCACCGAACCGACATGGAAGTCATCATTCAGCCCACTCAGGAGGCCGCCGCCGACTTGGTCGCGCGGATCATCGCGCACGACCTCCGCGCCAACCCCCACCTCGTGCTCGGCCTGGCCACCGGTTCCACCATGGAGCGGGTCTATGGGGGTCTGGTGCGGATGCACCGCCAGGAGAACCTCGACTTCTCCCTCTGCACCACCTTCAACCTCGACGAATACGTCGGCCTCGCCCCCGAGGATGCGAACTCCTACCGGTTCTACATGAACCGTCATTTGTTTGATGGCGTGAACATCGACAAGCGCAACACCCATCTGCCCTGTGGCGTCGCGCCGGACCTCGACGCCGAGTGCCGCGATTATGAGGCGTTGATCAAGCGGTCGGGCGGCATCGATTTCCAGCTTCTGGGGATTGGCCGGGCCGGGCACATCGGGTTCAACGAGCCGCTGTCCGCTTTGCAGTCACGCACCCGCGTCAAGGCGCTCACCCCCACCACCATTGAGCAGAATGCGCCGTTTTTCGGCGGCCCCGAGAAGATGCCCCGGCGGGCCATGACGATGGGGGTGGGAACGATCATTGAGGCGAGGCGCTGCGTCCTGCTGGCCACTGGGGGGGCCAAGGCCCAGGTGTTGGCCCAGGCGGTCGAGGGTCCCATCACCAGCATGATTTCGGCCACCGCCCTCCAATTGCATCCCCGTTGCACCGTGGTCGTGGACGAGGCCGCCGCCGCCGGCCTCCAGGAGCGGGAGTATTACCGCTGGATCTTCGAAAACGAACCCGAGTGGGAGGAATACCGGGGAAAGCGGTAGGCTGAAGCCCGCATCGCGCGGGGGGATGCAGGACGCGCCGACCACGGTGCGCGGCACCGCGGCTGGCGGCCAAGTCACTCGTCCTGGGAGGACTCGTTCTGCGTGTCCATCATGTCCGCGGGGCTGAACCAGGTTTCCTTGTCCTTCATCACCGCTTGCGGCGGCAGGGTGGGGGACACGGTGGTGATGCCGGGAACCTTCTTGACCGCGGTCCCGATCGCCATGAACTCGATCAGGTTGCCGAGTTCGTGGATGTGGGTCCGGATGCCGACGACGTCGTCGGCGCCGAGGGCCTCCGCCTCCGCCCGGATCAAGCCGAGGGCGTGCTCGCGGGCCTCGTAGATGAGCGTCGTCAGGTCGCTGATCTCACCCCGCACGAACGACTTGAGCATGGCCTTGAGCCCGCCGATGAGGCCGAGTGAATAAACCGCCGTCCCGAGCACCAGCTTGAGGGGGATGTAGCCCAAGTTCGTCATGTTCCACATCTCCTCGCAGGTCAGGTCGCTGGTGACGGGGACACGGCTGTACTCGGCGGGGATGCCAGGATGATGCGCCGCAGTGCCCATCATGAGCATCTCGTGCACGCCTTGGAAGCCCATGATCCGCGTCTCGATGCCGAGCACGGCATTCGCGCCCACGGATTGCGCGTCGCGCACGACCCGCTCCAGGGCCAGGTGGCGGGTGGCGTTGAAGATGTCGCTGTATTCCCGGATCTCTCCGCGGCCCAGGCTCTTCAATCCACCCAGCAGCCCGCCGCCGAGGCCGATGGAGTAGGCGACGTTCCCGAACACGAACTTCAACGGCTGGTAACCTGAGTCCATGAGGCAGTAGAGCTCCTGGCCGTCGCCGCTGGCCGAGAACCCGATGCGCTCGGGAACATCCTCCGCGCCATGCAACGCCGAGGCGACGGAGAGGAACTCGATGTTGCCCTTGAAATGGGTGAGTTCGTTGGTGACGCCGGTGATGCCGACGCCGCCGCGGTCGGCCGCTTCCCGCATCATCCGTTCGAAGGAGGCGTGCCGCCCTGCGTTGATGATGTCCGTCACCTGGCTGACCTCGCCACCGAAGGCACCCTGGATGGTGGCGCCGATGCCGCCGAGCACGCCCATCGAGTGGACGCTGTTCCCGATCACCAGTTCGCCGGGCCGGAGGCCCTTGAGCTGGAGGCAGTAGATTTCATTGCCGGAAAGCCCGGTGATCACGGAGCGGCGGCGGTTGGCGGCCCGGACGGGGGAAATGACAGGTGGAACATTCATGGTGGTGGGGACCTGATGGTTGAAGCGCGACCATTCATCTTTGCCCCCTGCCTCGCGGATTGTAAAGCGGTTTGTGGTCTGCTATCTCCGGGGCGGTGACGACACCTCCCGATCACGGGGTTCCCTACCGGGGACGGCTCGCCCCGTCGCCGACGGGTTACCTGCACCTTGGCCACGCCAGCACGTTCCGCACGGCGTGGTCGCGCGCGCGCACGGCCGACGGTGTGCTGGTGTTGCGGAATGAGGACCTCGATGCCAGCCGCGCCCGGCCCGAGTTCGTCCGGGCGATGATCGAGGATCTCCACTGGCTGGGCTTGGACTGGGACGAGGGGCCGGATGTGGGCGGTCCCTGCGGCCCCTATGACCAGAGCGCGCGCGGGGTGGGTTACCGCGCCGCGTTCGAGTCGCTCCGGGCGGCGGGGTTCCTCTATCCCTGCTACTGTTCGAGCAAGGACATCCGTCAAGCCGCCGCCGCCCCGCACGGGGAGGGGGACGAGCCGGTTTACCCGGGGACCTGCCGTCCCCGGCCCGGTACCCCGCGGGGTGCCGCGGGAGGCCGGGCACCGAACTGGCGGTTCCGGGTGCCCGAGGGCGAGACGATTTCCTTCACGGATGGCAGAGCCGGCCCGCAAGCGTTCGTGGCCGGGCGTGATTTTGGTGATTTTGTGGTGTGGCGTCAGGACGATGCGTCGGCGTATCAACTGGCAGTCGTGGTGGACGATTCCGCGATGGCCATCACCGAGGTGGTGCGCGGGGCGGACCTGCTGGTTTCGACGGTGCGACAACTGCTGCTCTACCGCGCCCTGGGGCTCCGTCCCCCGGAGTTCTACCATTGCCCACTGGTGACCGACGGGGCTGGGGTGCGGCTGGCCAAGCGGCATGATGCCTTGAGCCTCAGGACTTTACGGGAGCGAGGCTTTTCGCCCGGGGCCTTGCCCGGGCTGGGGACCGTGTGAGCGCGGGCACGCCCGGAAGCCGCCCGGGGCGGGGGGAACGAGGCAAGTCTCATTTTGGACCGGACCGAAGTGGGGCAGGCCGCGGAGGTGGTGGGCGCGTCGAAACCCCGCCCGCCATGCAGGTTGGGAAACCTGCGACACGGCAGATTTGGAAATCTGCGCTACGGGCTGGCGCGTCCCCGCCCCCGTAGCGCAGGCTTCCAAGCCTGTCGTGTCGCCGACTTCCAAGTCGGCAGGCGTCCGTCGTATCGGAGGCGCTCGAACAAAGTCTGGGCAGCGCGTTTGGAACCCGTTTGGAACTCTGCGGTTCCGCAGGATGCCTGCCCCCTCAGAATGCGAGCTGCCGGGGCGGCTTGAGGGCATTACCGCCGCTTCATGGCGGTGAACTTTCTGTGAAATTCTCCTCTTGCGCCCGCCGGAGGCTTTGCGGCAAGCTCCGGGCATAACCGCGCCACCCCCCAAACGGGTTGCGCCAAGCTTGGAAGAGAAATGTTATGAAAGAGTACCAACCTGGCGACATACGCAACTTGGCAATCGTAGGTCACGCTTCCTCCGGAAAAACCATGCTGAGTGAGGCCATGCTGGCGACCGCCGGCGTGATTAACCGCATGGGATCCATCGCTGCGGGCACGACGGTGTCCGACTACCACGAGAGCGAGCAGCAGCGGCAGATCTCCGTCTCCACCACCCACATGCACCTCGACTGGTTGGGGAAGAAGTTCAACATTCTCGACACCCCCGGTTACGCAGATTTCGTCAGCGAGGGGCTCAGCGCCCTGCGGGCCAGCGACCAGGCCGTCATCGTCATCCATGCCACCCACGGGCTCGGCGTCGGCACCGACGGCATGTGGAAATACGCGAACAGCCTGGAGATCCCCAAGGTGCTGGTCCTCAACGCCTTTGACCGGGAGGAGACCGACTTCGACATGCTTCTGGCCCAGGCGCGGGACCACTTCGGCGAGCGCATCTTCCCGCTCACCCTGCCGGTCAACCCCGGGGCCGGTTTCAACCAGGTGCTGGATGTGATGCGCTGCGAGGTCATCACCTTTGCCGACGACAAAAGCGGGAAATTCACCGAAGCGCCCGCCGCCGGGGAGTTGGGCGAGAAGGTCAAAAAGCTCCACGCCCAACTGATCGAGTACATCGCCGAGTCGGACGACACGCTCATGGAGCGGTTCTTTGCCGAGGGCGGACTGTCCGAGGAGGAACTGCGACGGAGCCTGCACGTGGCGATCAAAAAGCAGGTGTTCACCCCCCTCTTCGTGACCTCCGCCGAGAAGAACGTCGGGGTGGCGCGGGTCATGGACTTCATTGCCAAGTACGGCGACAGTCCAGCCGATTTCCCCACCAGCAAGGGGGTGGACCCGGACGGCGGTGAGGTGGAGGTGTCGCTGACGGACGCGGACCCGGTCATCTATGTCTTCAAGACCATGAGCGAGGCCCAGTTCGGCGAGCTTTCCTTCTTCCGGGTTTACTCGGGGACGCTGAAGTTCGGCACGGAACTTTACAACAGCGCCCGGCGCAGCACCGAGAAGATCGGTCAAATCTACTGCCTCAACGGCAAGACCCGCGTCAGCGTGCCGAGCCTGCATGCCGGGGACATCGGCGCGGTGGTGAAACTCAAGGACACCCAGACCGGGAACACGCTTTGTGCGGCGAAACGGCCGGTGGTCCTCCCCCGGGTGGAGTATCCCAAGCCGAACATCCACGCCTCGCTCAAGAGCAAGGTCAAGGGCGAGGAGGACAAGATCGCCACGGGGCTCGCCGCGCTCCACCACGAGGATCCCACCTTTCTCCATGCCGTGGATGGGGAATTGCACCAGACGATCGTGTCCGCCCAGGGCGAACTTCATCTCGAGGTCATCGCCGACCAGTTGCGCCGCCGTTACAATGTCCACGTCGAGCTGGTCGAGCCGCGCGTCCGCTACCGCGAGACGATCAAGGGGCGGGGCGAGTCGAAATACCGGCACAAGAAGCAGACCGGCGGCGCCGGCCAGTTCGCCGAGGTCTGGATGCGGATCGAGCCGAAGCCGCGCGACAGCGGCGTCGAGTTCATCCAATCCCTTTCCGGGCAGAACGTGGACCGCACCTTCGTCCCGTCCGTCGAGAAAGGCGTGATGAAGGCCTGCGAGGAGGGGATTCTCGCCGGTTACCGGGTGGTGGACGCGAAGATCGATTTCTACGACGGCAAGATGCACCCGGTCGACTCGAAGGACATCGCCTTCCAGATTGCCGGCTATTTCGCCTTTAAGGAGGCGTTCGCCATGGCCCACGCCTGCCTCCTGGAGCCGATTCACACGGTCGAGATCCGCATCCCTGAAGATTGCATGGGGAAGGTGATGGGGGACCTTTCCAGCCGCCGCGGCAAGATCCAGGGGATGGAGGTTGAGGGTGGCTTCCAGGTCATCAAGGCCAATGTGCCTGCCAAGGACCTTTATCGTTATTCGAGCACCCTCCGCTCGCTCACCGGGGGGCGGGGGCTTCATTCGGAGGCCTTCAGCCATTACGAGGAGATGCCGCGCGAGGCTGAGGCGAAGGTCGTGGAGGAGAGCAAGAAAGCCCGTCAGGCCCAGACGGTCGAGTAGGTGCCCCGGCGGGGCGCTGGTCAACGGGGGTGAGGGCGAGCCCGGCGAAGGCGCGTGGCAGCGGCTCATGTTGTAGGCCGGGTGCCCTCACCCGGCGAATTCGAGCCGCTGCCGCGTGGGTACACGCGGGCTACAGCATCAGGCGTGTCGTTAGAAAGCCCGGGGGGCATCCCGCCGACACCTCGTTGAGTCCAGTCAGCCACGGGGCCACCTGGTAGCCGAAGAGCTGAAACGTCCGGCCCAGGCCGCCCACGCGGTCGGAGGGGGCCAGGTCGAGATCATCGCGCTCGACGTGGAAGCCGAAGCCGCCCGGTGGGGGCACCGGGCCTACAGGAGGCCAAGCCCCCCTAAAGACGTGGTTAACGACAACCCCGGGCGGGCGGGGCAGCCGGGCCGCCCGTTCGATCCGGTTTTTGAACCGGCGCGTTTTTTTTCGCGACAAAAGGCGCGATCCCGGGTCTTAAGGTGTAGAATGACATTATGAGCACCCAGAATGATCTGAGTAACCAGCCTGCGTCCCGTCGCTCCCGCGCCGGACGGATCGCAGTGGTGATCGCCGGTGCGGCGCTGCTGGCGTTCGTGGCCGCCCTCGTGGTTCCGCTTTGCGACCAGACCGCCGCCGGTTCCCCGCCGAAGCCGCTCGTCACGGCCCAGCGCTACTTCCGCCTGCGGCAATGGCAGGCGGATGCCCGGACGCTGCTGGCGGTGGCCCGGTATGTCTTGCAGCCGGTGGAGCCCGCTGGTTCCCCGCCCCCCACGAACCGCTACGAGACGCTGCTCGTGGACACCAACCGCGGAGTTGCCACGGGCGCCAGTTGATTCCCGCCGCGTGCTTCGGCACGGAGCCGGGATGGGTCGTGCCGCGTCTTGGTGCTTGAGCGGGGGTGAGCCCGGGATGGCAGCCAGCGCCGGTCTGGTCGAGCGCGAACGACGTGGCGGACGCGAGGGGTTCTCGAACGGCTCGCAGGTTTGGAAACCTGCGACACGGCAGATTTGGAAATCTGCGCTACGAACTTGCGCCGCCCTGCGTCATAGTGAGAATGGCGGGTCCGCCGGGCTTGCCGCTTGACCCGGACGGCCCGCGCACCATATTGCCCGGGATGGCCACGACGACCAGAGGTGGGTTTTTTTCCGGGAGGCGGGCATGACGCTCCCGCCGATGGTCGAACGGGAGCTGCGGGTGGCTGCGCGGCGGCCCGCCACCCATAAGGTTCGGTTCTTCGCCGCGCTCGGGGTTCTGAGCCTCTGGCTGCTCCTGATGGTCATGGGCCGCTCCACGCCCGCGTCGACCCTGGGCCCGCTGCTGTTTGGGGTCATCGGCGGGGCCGCCTTCGGGTTCGCCCTGCTGGCGGGGGTGTTTTTTACGGCCGATTGCCTCAGCGAAGAGCGGCGCGAGGAGACCCTCGGGCTGTTGTTTCTCACCGATCTCCGGGGTTATGACGTGGTGCTTGGCAAACTGGCCGCCACGTCGCTCCAGGCCGCTTATGGTCTCCTCGCGGTGCTCCCGCTGCTGGGGCTGCCAGTTCTGATGGGCGGGGTTTCGGGAGCGGCGTTCGGCCGCATGATCCTCGTGCTGCTGGTCACGTTGTTCCTCTCGCTGAGTGTGGGGTTGATGGTCTCCGCCCTCAGCCGCGAGGCGCGGCAGGCGATGGCGGGCACCTTCGGAACCATGCTGGCAATCTCCGCGTTTTTCCCGGTGCTCTATTGGGTCCTCACCCTCATCCCCCGGGTCGGCCGGTTTCCCCCGCTGCTCATCCCCAGCCCGGTGTTCGCGTTTTTCCTCTCCTTCGAGGGCGCCTCGGGATCCGGGCCGCGCTGGCTGGCGTTCTGGCTGTCCCTCGGCTTGATCGCCGGGTTCGCGGTGGTGTCCCTCGGCTTGGCCGCGTGTTTATTGCCGCGCACTTGGGCGAGGGTGCCGCGCGCGCGGCCGACTCCTCTGTCCCCCCCCGGCCCGGCGGTGTCCGCCCGCCGGACCCGCCTGGCGCGGGAGGCGCGGGCCGCGCGCTCGTGGCAGCCGGCTTTGTGGCTGGCTCTGCGGAAGCCCGGCGACGGGCGCGGAGCCGGCCTGCTGCCGGCGGTGGTCTTCGTTTTGTGGGCCGCCTTCTTCGTCGCCGCCGCGTGCGGGGGGCGTGCGGGAGGGGATGCTTTCGGCTGGGCCATGCTGGCTGCCTTCAGCCTGCACCTCCTGGTGAAATCCTTGCTCGCCTTGGAAGCGACCCGCCTCCTTTGCCAGGCGATTCAGAGCGGGGCGTTGGAGCTTTTGCTGACCACCCCGTTGCCGGAGCACGAGATCGTCGCGGGCCAACTCCGGGCGGCGATGCGGAAGTTCGGCTGGTGGTGGGGAATGCTGGCGGTGGTGAATCTCGCGATGACTGGTCTGGTCAATCTGCCGCGTCTGCCGATGGGACCGATCGATCGGGCGGTCTTTACCGGGCTTTTCCTGGGCGGCATCGTCGGCGCCCTCGCGGATCTGGCCGCCATCGTGTTGGTGGGGATGCGCCAGGCCCTGCGCACCGGCCGCCACCACCGGGCCACCTTCGGGACACTGGGGCGCGTGCTGGTGCCGGGATGGGGCGCCATGGTGGTATTGTTCTTCCTCTCCAGGACGCAGTTTTTCCGGCGGCCGGAGATGATCGAGCTGGCCTTCGGCCTTTGGCTGGTATTCGGGTTAGCGGTGGACGTGGTGATGGGAGGCCGTGCCTACGCCTCCCTGCGCCGTGGCTTCCGTGGCATTCTGCTGGCGGCGAAGGCATGAGGACGGGAAGGCTGCCCCTGCCGCGCGGCGCAACGAGAATGGCGGGTCCGCCGGGCTTGCCGCTTGACCCGGACGCCGTGCCGGGGATACTCCGCCTGATGGTTTCGCTGACCAGCAATCCCCTTCCTCCGGGAGTCTTATGACGCTGCCCCCTGTCGTGGACCGGGAGTTGAGGGTGGCCTCCCGCCGGCCGGCCACCCATCGGGTCCGCTTCTTTTCCGCGCTCGGTGTCATGGCCCTTTGGATCCTGCTGCTGGGGATGAACCGGTCCGCCACGGCTGCCTCGCTGAGCCAGCTCATCTTCGTGATTTTTGGGTCGATCGCCCTCGGGTTCGCCATGCTCGCCGGCGTGTTTCTCACCGCCGACTGTCTCAGCGAGGAGCAGCGTGAGGAGACCCTCGGACTGCTCTTTCTCACCGACCTCAAAGGCTATGACGTCGTACTCGGCAAGCTGGCCGCCACCTCGCTGCAAGCCTCCTACGGGCTCATTGCGGTCTTCCCGCTGCTCGCCCTGCCGGTGCTGATGGGGGGCGTGTCGGGTACTGCCTTCTGGCGGCTGGTTGTGGTCCTGCTGGTCACCCTGTTCCTGTCGCTAAGCTTGGGGATGGTGGTTTCGGCCCTCAACCGCGAGGCCCGGCAGTCGATGGCGGGCACGTTCGGCGCCATGGTGTTGCTGGCCGGGGTGTTTCCGGCGTTCTATTGGTTCCAGATCTTGATTTTCCGGCGTGCCTGGGCTCCCTGGGTTTTGCTGCCGAGTCCGGTGTTTGCGTTTGTGCAGTCGCTCGATTCCTATACGTTTTCGCGCACGCGTTGGAACCTGTTCCTGGTTTCCCTGGCGGTGCTCGCCGGCATCGGGCTCCTCTCCCTCGCCGGGGCGGCGTTCCTGCTGCCGCGGGCTTGGCGGTCGGGGTTCCGCGCCAAGGCCCGGGATCGGTCCCCGCCGGGGCCCGCCGCGGCGTCGGGATCGGTCCACCGCGTGATGGAGGCCCGGGCGTTGCGCACGTGGAGCCCCGGATACTGGCTGGCCCTGCGGGGGCCGGGGGTGGGGCGGTTGGGCGCCGCGCTCTTGGTCGTGGTGCTGGGCATCTGGGCGACGTTCCTGGCGATCTGCCTGTCCGGCCGGAATGCGCAAAACGGGTTCGCCGGCATCCTGTTCACCGGCGCCGGGCTGCACATCCTCATGAAGGTCTTCCTCAGCGTCGAATGCACCCGGCACTTGAGCGAGGCGCGGCAGAGCGGCGCCCTCGAATTGCTGCTGACGACCCCGTTGTCCGAGCGCGAGATCCTGGAAGGTCAGTTCCGCGCCATCCTGCGGAAGTTCTGGGGCTGGTGGCTGGTCCTGTGCCTGGTGAACATTTTCATGGCCGGGGCCGTCACGGTGTTCTCCATCCGGCTCGGGATGCGCTGGCAGGAGCAATTCACGTTCATGGAGATCCTCATCGGCGGCATTTTCGCCGCCCTCGCGGACCTGCCCACGATCACGCTCGTGGGGATGTGGCAGGCGCTGCGAACGAACCGCCACCACCGGGCGGTCCTGGCGACGATCGGCCGTGTGCTGCTCCCCAGTTGGGGGGCGATCTTCGTGATAATCTTCTTCATGAGCACCAGCCGGGGGGTGAGCGAAACCGAGGTCGATGCCATCTTTGCCCTCTGGTTCGTTTTCGGGCTCGGGGTCGATGCGGTAATGGGGGGCACCGCCTATGGCTGGTTGCGGCGCGGGTTCCGGCGCATCCTCAAGGAAGGGAGCTGGATAGGAACAAGGTGCCCCTGACCGGGAGCGGCCTCAGATCCCGCCCGCACCTCCGGCCGGACCGCGGTAATCAAGCTGGAACCCATCCCCAACCTCGACGGCCACCAGGGTCCGCATCCCCGGTCGGAGCCCGGCGATCCGGTCATGGCCATCACGTCCCTCGACCAGGAGGGCGGTGGAAAGGGCGTCGGTCTCCGTGGCTGAGGGGAGGGCGACCAGCGCCAGCGCGGCGCGGGAGACCGGCTCTCCGCTCCGAGGGTCGAGCACATGGCCGAACTTGCGGCCCCCCGCATGAAAGAACTTGCCCCAGGCGGCGGAAACAGAGAGCGACTCGTCCCGCAGGGGGAGGGTGACGATGCGCGGGGGCTCCGGGCGCGCCGTGCCGTGGGCCGTGCCATGCTGGGGCGGGTGGGGCGTCCCCGAATTCCAGCAGAGGCGGGCATACGGGAGATCGGGATCCTGCGGCGGGATCTCGATGGCAATAGACCACGCGGTTTGGTCCGGCGGGGCACCCAGGCCGTACACGGTGCTCGTGCCGCCGTGGATCAACGCCCTCTCCACCCCCGCCTCGCGGAGCAAGCCCACAGCTCGCTCGATGGCATAGCCTTTGCCGATGGCGCCGAGGTCGATCATCACCCCCTCGCGGCCGAACCGGACCGTCCGGTTTTCCTGGTCGAGGTGGATGTGCCCCATCCCCACCCGGCTCCTCGCCTCCGCCACCTCGGCAGGCCCTGGCATCGCGCCGTCCCCCCCCATGAAGCCCCAGCAGCGCACCAGGGGAGCGACGGTGATGTCGAAAGCGCCGGCCGATTCGACGGTGAGCCGCCGGGCGTGGTCGAGCAGATCAAAGAGCCCGGGGCTCACGACGACCGGCCCGCGCGCGGCCTCGCGGTTAAGGTGGGAGATCTCGCTTCCCGCGCGGTAGAGGCTCAGGCGGTTCTCCAGCCGTTCGATTTCCTCAAAGACCTCCTCGCCGGCCGCCCGCAACGACGCGGCGTTTGCTCCATGGAGCACCAGTTCGAACCGGGTGGCCATGGCGTGGAGGGCGAGATCAACGCGGGTCATGCGCAGCGGGAAAGGGATGCTCCGGGCAACGAAAAAGGGGCCCCGCGGCAGCACCGCGAAACCCCCCGTTCCTCCGTCCGGTCAGTGAAAGCCGATTAGGCGTGGTAGCTCAGCGGCCCGATTTCCTTGCCGTTGCCGTCCACCGCCTTGCGCGTTTTCTCGTCGAAGAAAGCGGTGGTCTTGAGGCGATCCGACAGCTCGGCGAGCGCAATGACCGTCTGCACGCGGGCGGCGAGTTCGATGTTCGCGTTCGGCGTCTTGCCGGAGCGGATGCAGTCGAACCAGTTCTTCTCGTGCGCGCGAAGGTCCTCGGCCTGCATGCCCGTAAAGGTCTCGGGGTCGATGTCCTCCGCGAAATCGCGCTCGGGGAGGAGCTTCACGCTCTCGCCGGAAGTGCCAACTTCAAGGGAGGCCTTGTGGGTGTAGAGCACGAAGCCGGGGCTCTTGGCGTTCACGGTGCTGACCGTGATGCTGATGACATAGCCGCTCGGGAACTCGGCGAGCAGTTGGGCATGCTCCGGAGTCTCGCGCGGCGGCTGGCCGGCGGCGGCGTCCACGTGTACCGGGATGGTCCCCATGGCGCTGACGCGCTTCGGGAACTCCGGGTTGCCCGAGGCGAGCATGAGCGGGTGGAGGCGGTGCGGCACCAGATCGCCGAGCGGGCCGGCGCAATACCGGGAGTATTTCCGCCAGCGGTGGAAGTGCTCGGGACTATCCGGGCCGAACGTCGCGTCCCCCTTGACCGGGCCGAGCCATTTCTTCCAATCGACGTTCGCGGCGGTGCACTCCGTCTCGATCGGGTAGTTCCACTCACCGCCGGTGCTGTTCCGGCAGTAGAAACCCTGGGCCCAGACCAACTGGCCGAGCTTGCCGCTCTTGACCAGTTCAGCGCACTTGTGCCAGCCCATGGCGGAACAGCCCTGCGAGCCGACCTGGAAGGTCTTGCCGGTCGTCTTGACGGTGTCATAGACGGCGAACACGTCATCGAGGTAACGCGTGAGCGGCTTCTCGCAATAGACATGCTTGCCGGCCTCGAGCGCGGCGATGGTGATCGGCGCGTGGAGCGGATCGTGCGTGGCGATCAGCACGGCGTCGATGTCCTTGCGCTTCTCGAGCAACTCGTGGTAGTCCACGTACAAGTCGCTGTCCTTGAGGTTGGCCTCTTTCTTGGCCCAGTCCCGGCGCTTGCTGTACACGTCGCAGGCGGCGGCGACCACCGTGTTGTTGTCGGTGCCGTGATCGCGGATGCCGGTGAGGTGATCCTTGCCGATGTGCTCGCTCACGCCGATGACCGCCACGGCGATTTTGTCATTCGCCCCGATGACGTTGGCCGAGGGGGCCTGGCCATAGACCGTGGGGCGCAGCAGCGGGGTGGCGGCGACCGCGGCGGCCACGGTGGCGGTCTTTTTCAAAAAGTCCCGGCGAGCGAGCCCGGACTGGGAGCCTTGTGCATCTTGCTTCATAAAGTTTTTCGATTCCGGCCTGGTGGCCGGTGTAGAGATTGACGAACAGAAATAGGGTGAAATTCGCCTCGAGACAATAAAATTTACGCTCGGATCTGGCCGTCCACCAACTCGATGCACCGGGGGGCGCGGGCGGCGACCTGGGCGTCGTGGGTTGCCATCACCAGCGTGGTCTGCTTTTCCTCCCGGATCGCGCAGAGGAGGTTGATGATCTCCTGGCCGGTCCGGGAGTCGAGGTTGCCGGTCGGTTCGTCCGCCAGGATGAGGGCGGGCTCGTTCATCAGCGCGCGGGCGATGGCCACCCGTTGCTGCTCGCCGCCGGAAAGCTCGTAAGGTTTGTGCTCCGCCCGCTCCGCGAGCCCGACCCGGGCCAGCAGCTCGAGTCCCCGGGCCGCGGCGCGGGCCGCGGGAACCCGGGCCATCCGGGCCGGCAGGCAGACGTTTTCCAGGGCGTCCAGTTCGGGGAGGAGGTAATAGGCCTGGAAGATGAACCCGATCTCCAGATTCCGCACCTTGGCGAGTTCCTGGCGGGACAGTCCGGCGAGGTTGCGGCCCCGCAACCAGACCTCTCCCTTGGTGGGGCTGTCGAGGCCTCCGAGCAGATGCAGCAGCGTGCTCTTCCCGGAGCCGGAGGCGCCCCGCAAGGCGAGGAAGTCGCCCCGCTGGATCTCGATCGTCACCTCGCGGAGCACATCCAGCGTGCGTTTCCCCAGCAGGTAGGTCTTGCCGACCCCGCGTGCCGAGAGGACCGGTTCACTCATAACGCAGGGCCTCCACCGGGCGGAGCCGGGCCGCCAGCCACGCGGGGATGGCGCCGCCCAGCGTGCAGATCAACAGCGCGCTGCCGCACACCAGCAGAATGTCGCCCGGCACCAGCAGGGCGGGGAGCTGGGTGAACTGGTAAATCGATTGCGGGAAGATCTCGATTCCGGTCATGCGGCGCAGGAAAAACAGGAACTCGTTCCGGTAGGTGACGGCCAGGATGCCGAGGCCGAACCCGGCCAGCACGCCGAACACCCCGACCACCGCGCCCTGGCTCAGGAAGAGCAGGCCCACCTGGGAATCGGTGGCACCGAGGGCCTTCAGCATGCCGACCTCGCGCGTCTTTTGCACGACGAAGGTGATGAGCGCGCTGAGGATGCAGAGCGCGGCGACGATCATGATGAAAAAGAGGATGAAGAACATGACGTTCTTCTCAACCGCGAGGGCGCTGAGCAGATTCTCGTTCTCCTCCATCCAGGTGAAGACCCGGAAGCGGGGGCCGAGCGTGCGCTGGATCTCCCGTTGCGCGGCCGGCGCGTGGTAGGGGTCCTTGAGCATCGCGGTGAGGCCGTGCACGTCGGAGTCGAGCTTGTAGATGTCCTGCGCTTCGCGGAGCGACGTGACCACGAAGGAGAGGTTGTACTCGTAGTAGCCGACGTCGAAGATGCCGTTCACCGTGAACTCCGGGGCGACGGGCATGGGGGTATTGGCCGGGACCATCCCGCCGTTCTTCTTCGCCGCCGCGCGCAAGTCCTGGATCACCGTGGGGCCGAACACGCTCAGGCGGTCGCCCACGGTCAGGTGGAGCTGGCGTGCGAGCTCAGTGCCGACGAGGATCCCCCGGTTCCGCAGGTCGAAGGCGCCGTTCGTGATGCTGGTGGGCAGCACGCTCATGTTGGTCTCGAACTGCGGCAGGATGCCCCTGATGTAGGGAGTCCATTCCCGTTGCGGACCGGTGTCGGGCTCGGTCTCGACGAGGACGGGGCCCTGGACATAGGGTGCCACCGCCCGCACCTCATGGTTCGAAGAGACCACCGCCATCACATCCCGGTAGTCTCCCATTACCTGCGGCGGGTCCATGAGGATCCGGAGGTGGGGGTTGAAGCCGAGGATGCGCTCGCGCGACTGTTGATCGAAGCCGCTCATCACGCTGAGCACGATGATCAGCACCGCCACGCCCAAGCTGACGCCCAGGACGGAAATCAGAGTGATGACCGACACGAACGTCCGCTTGGGCCTGACATACCGCAGGGAGAGCAGCAGTTCGAACGGCAACCCGGACATCGCGCGCAGCCTAGACGCCCGCCTGCCGGGTGTCAAAGGTGAACGGCGGGTGAACTGGCTGGACGGCGGGCGCCCCGGTTGCGGCGGGCCAGGGCGAGCCTATTTCCCCGCCAGATCGTTGAGGTACTTTTCCAGGTTGGGGTAGCCGTCGTGATTGTAGTCGCCTTTCGCCACATCGGCTGCCTTGGGGTCGAGACCATGCGCCGTCTTCCAGGCGTCGGCGATGCCGTCGCCCGCGCTGGAGAGTTCCGGCTTGCCGCCCTCGAGCGTGCCGACTCCCCCGGCCCATTCCTCCTCGGTCACCATCCGTCCTTTCCGCCCGAACGAACCGGCCTCGGCGGCGAGCCGGTTGTCCACCGCGTCCCGGTGGCGGGAGCATCCGGCGCCCGCCAGCACCCGATGGCACGCCTCGGTGGCGTCCTGCACCGTCACCTTGATGGCCGGGTGCAGGAACTCCGCCTTCACGAAGGTCGGATGGGCTTTCGTGTCATTGAAGTCCTCCTCCACCACCGGCCGGCCGGAGAGCTGGGCGTCGGTGTCGAGGTCGACCAGGTTGCCTTGTTGGAAAACGTTGTCCGTGCCGGTGAACTGCCCGAAGAACCGGTCCTCGGAGGAGGGGCCTTTGATGAAGTAGTTCCCGATGATGTCGAGGTGGTGTTTGGCGCCCGAGTGGCCGCCCACCAGCGAGGCCTCGCCCCAGTTGCATACGACGTTGTTGATGTACTGGATGTTCCCCTTGCACTTGGGGGTCCGGCTCTGGTTGTTGATCCAGAGATTGTGGCTGAGGGTCGCATTCTGCACGGAATCGAGCTGGCCGCCGAAGTTCTGCGGGGCCAGCCCCTCGCCGAGCAGGCAATACTGCACGGTGAGATCGTGCGCGGCGTCGCTGATCGCCAGGCAGCCCCACCGCCCCCACTCCAGCGAAACGTGGTCGAAGATCAAGTTCCCGCCGCCGGTGACGTTCAAGGCGGCCTTGCCCCGCTCGGAGCCCGCGCCGGCGCGGAACCGGAGGTAGCGGGTGATGACATTGGTCGAGCCTTTGAGGGAAACCGCCTGGCCATAGAGACAGATTCCCTGGCCGGGGGCGCTTTGACCGGCGAGCGTCAGATCGCTGGCCACCAGCACCTCGGACTTGAGGCGGATCACTCCCGCCACGTCGAACACCACCACCCGCTTTCCGTGGCTGACGGCGTCGCGGAACGATCCCGGGCCGGCGTCATCAAGGGTGGTTACGTGGAAAACCTCACCCCCGCGGCCGCCGGTGGCGGCGGCGCCAAACCCCTCGGCCCCGGGGAACGCGGGCAGCCTGGCCGGCCCGGCGGCGGGCGCGGCGGCGGCCACCATGGCCGCCGCGAACATTGAGCAGAGAATGTGGGACATAATGAACGCCCGGAGGCGCGCTGGTTTTGTCTCACATCGTTCCGCGGGAGTAAAGCTGCGTTTCACCAGCAGTTCTCGTTTTGGCTTGGCCAGACGTGGGGCGGGCATCCTGCCTGCCTCTTGCGACCGGTTCCCGCCGCGGCTCTGGGGATGGAAGCCGCCAGAGAGGGCAGGCAGGATGCCCGCCCCACACTAAAATCAGCATACTGCCACGGCACGTGCCCAGGGCAGCCGCGGCCCTGGGCAGCGCGGGCCTGTTCACCGCCCTTCCGGGGAGCCGTCGAGCCGGCCGTAGCGCCGGATTTCCGGCCAGATGACCGCCACCGCCAGCACCACGAGAATGGTGCCAACACCGCCCGAGACGACCGCGAAAACCGGGGTCGTCAGGTAGGCGACGAGTCCTGACTCGAACCCGCCCAGCTCGTTGGAAGTGCCGATGAAGAGACTGTTCACCGCCGAGACCCGGCCCCGTTTTTCGTCGGGGGTGAGCATCTGGACCAGTGTGTGGCGCACCACGATGCTGATGTTGTCGGTCGCGCCGCAGATGAAGAGCATCAGGAAGGAAAGCGGGAAGCTGCGGGAGAAGCCGAACCCGATGGTGGCGAGGCCGAAGCCGGTGACCGCCCACATCAGGGTGCGGCCCGCCTTTTGCATCGGCGGCCGGTGGGCCATGAGGAGGGCGCAGGCGAGCGAGCCCGAGGGGAGCGCTGCCTGGAGCAGGCCGAGGCCGGCGGGACCGACCTTGAGAATCTCCTCCGCGTACATCGGCAGCAGAGCGGTGGCACCGCCCAGGAGCACCGCGAAGAGGTCCAGCGTGATCGTGCCCAGGATGATGGGACTGGCGAACACGAACCGGAACCCCACCACGAGGCTGCGCAGGCTCATCCGCTCCCGGACCGCCACCACGTGGTCGCGGCGCACCAGGCTGATCAGGAGCACGCAGACGAGCAGCGCCACCGTGGTGATCGCGTAAACCGGCCAGGCGCTTGCGGGCCAGAACCGCTTGGTGAACGCGATCAAGGCCCCGCCGGCCGCCGGGCCGGCGACCGAGGACAGTTGAAAACTGCTGCTGTTCCAATTGACCGCCCTGGCAAAGAGGTGCCGGGGCACCAAGTGGGGAAGGAAGGCGGAACTGGCCGGCCAAAGGAACGTCCGCGCCGCGCCGGCCAGGAACAGGAAAAGATAGACCCACCCCACCGGGGCGCCGATGTATGAGATAATCGTCAGGCCGAGACAGGCGCAGGCGATCACGAGGTTGGTCAGCAGGATAATCTGTTTCCGGTTGTAGTTGTCCGCCACATGGCCCGCGGGGAGCGTGAACAGGAGCATGGGGATCATCTGGGAGAGTCCCACCAGGCCGAGCGGCAGCGCCGACTTGGTCTTCTGGTAGAGTTCCCAGCCCACCGCCACCGTCAGCATCTGCCCGCCCATGGCCGCGACGAACCGGCCGATGAGGTAAAACCGGAAGTCGCGGTTGCGGAAAACCTCGTAGGGATCCCCCGTCTCGGGCGGGGGACTGGCGGATGGGATGGCCTCGGGATCGGACATGACGCGCCCGGAACATACGCAAAAGTGCGCCCCGCACAAAATGGTTTTGCGCCGGGCCTTCCGTCACGCCTCGGCCGCGCTTGGGCACGTGCCCTTGAAGCAGTGGGGATCCACGTCCTTGAGGGGGTCCTTGCCGTAGCCGTAGGTGACGGCGGGGCAGCCGCCGCAGGAGTTCCGGAGGTTGCAGCCCTGGCACGGCTCGGGGCCGCGGCGGAACCGGCGCGCGTTCTCCGAGTGGTAGATCTCCCGCATCCCCGTGGTGCGGATTTGGCCGAGGGGCGAGGGGAACTTGCGGCAGGCGTGCAACTGGCCGTCGGGCAGCAGCGCCATGAAATTAAACGCGGCGCCGCAACCGAACCCGGTGCAGCCGGGAATCAGCGGCTCGTCGTTCCGCTCGCGCAGGATGTTGAACAGGTTGTCCTTGAATCCGAACACCGGGTTGTCCCGGGCGGCGGCTGTCCAAGCCTTCATCAGGGCGATGTATTCGGTTTGCGTCGGGCTCTCCAGCTTGGCCCCCTCGCCGACCTGCGCGAGCCGGTTGAAGGTGAACCGGTGGGTGAGACCGCGGAGCTGTCCGCCCAGGGGGATCACCTGGTCCAGGTTGGTGCGCGTGAGGGTCAGCATCACATGGGTCTCCACGCCGGCGCGCCGCGCGTCCAGCACGAACCGCAGCGAACGCTGGAAGTGGCCCGGGCCGCGGATGGAGTCGTTGTGTTCCGCCAGCCCTTCGAGGCTGATCTGGTAATAGGCGGGACGCTGAATCTCCACCAGCCGGTCAATGATGGCTGCGGGGACCGGATTGCCGAGGATGGAAATGTGCGTCCGGTTCCGGGCCAGTTCGCGGTAGAGGTCCCAGAAGCCCGGGTAGAGCAGGGGGTCGCCGCCGGTCAGGCACACCCGGGGAGCCACCCGCTCCCGCCGGCAGAACTTGTAGAGTTCCGCCAGCACCCGGCGTGCCTCGACATCGCTCAGGCGGCCGCGGTCGGAGCGATCATAGCAATGCGCGCAGTGCAGCGGGCAGTCATTGGTCAGATGCCACTGCAAGGTGAAGGTGCGGGTCTTCCGTCCAAGAAACCAGCGATCGCGCAGCATGCGTGTTTTGGTCCCTTCCGCTCAACCACCGCACCCGCCGCAGCCTCCGCCGCAGCCGCCTCCACCACAGCCACCCCCACCCCAACCCCCACCCCCCCAACCACCCCCCCCCCACCCCCCCCAACCCCCCCTTCCCCCCCCGGGTTGGCCGGGGGGTTCTGCCC
>Ga0182030_10010149_pt1 | contig 19199 bp, 19 predicted proteins | sample 812S3MmetaG_FD_121299 | JGI IMG/M metagenome (GOLD analysis project Ga0182030, IMG submission 121299) | Permafrost microbial communities from Stordalen Mire, Sweden - 812S3M metaG (Illumina Assembly) | ecosystem: Environmental > Terrestrial > Soil > Wetlands > Permafrost | place: Sweden... | reverse complement strand
GGACGATCAGCTTCTCAGCCTGCGCTTCTGCGACTTGAAGCTGACCATTCAGGGTACCGAGCTGCAGGACGCCATCGATCGCCTGTACCGCGAATTGTCGATGCGCGGCATCCGCTTCCGCCCGCATTGCTGGCTGGCCCAGGAGTGGTTCTCGCCCGACGGCATTCCGGGGATCGCGATTCCGTTCTACCTCGCTCACAAGCGGCTGATCGGCATCGAGCGCCGATTCATGCGCGAGGTCGAGGGCGGCAATCGCAACTGGCTCATGCGCATTCTGCGCCATGAAGCGGGGCACGCGATCGATTCGGCGTACCGGCTGCGGCGCCGCAGTCACTGGCGCTCAGTATTCGGGCCGGCGTCGCTGCCGTATCCGGACACTTACCGGCCGCGGCCCGGCAGCCGCCGCTTCGTGCAGCACTTGGGGTCGTGGTACGCCCAGGCGCATCCCACGGAAGATTTCGCCGAAACCTTCGCTGTGTGGCTCAAGCCCCATTCTGCGTGGCGGCGGGAGTACGAGGGCTGGCCGGCCTATGCAAAACTGCAGTTCATCGATCAGCTCGCCAAGGAAATCGGCGATCAAAAGCCGCAGGTCGAGGACCGCAGTACCATTGAGGATGTCACTCAAGAGACCGGCACGCTGCGCGAGCACTATGAACAGAAGCTCGCGCGCTATCGGCTGCCGCGCCGCTCGAGCGCGGATGAATTGCTGCTCAAGGTGTTCACCACGGCACCGCGCAATCGTTCCTCACCGAAGGCGGCCAGCGTGCTGCGCGAAATGCGCGCCCCGTTGCGGCAGCAGATTCAGCGCTCGGGCGCGTTCAGCGAATACCTCGTGCATCAGGTGTTGCGCCTGATGATCGAGCGCTGCGAACGCCTGGGACTCTATGTGCGCGGCTCGCGGCGCGAGTTGAAAGGCCAGCTGCTGTGGGTGGTGGCGCGTCTGGCGGAATCCTACGAAGAGCGCAAGCTGCCGCGGGTGGCGTTGTGAAGAAGGTGCGCGCCTTGGTCCTGGTGCATTCGACGCTGGTGCCGCCGGATTCGCTCAAGGGCTCGACCGAGAAAGAGATCGAGGAGTGGCGCACCGAATACGATGTGATATCGCACTTAAAGAAGGCGGGGCACGAAGTCATGCCCTTGGGCCTGAGCGACAGCCTCTCGGAACTGCGCCGCGCCATCACGGATTGGAAGCCGGGTATCGTGTTCAATCTGCTGGAGGAATTCGACGGCATCGTCACCTACGATCAGCACGTGGTGGCGTTTCTGGAACTCATGCACCAGCCCTACACCGGGTGCAACCCGCGCGGCATGCTGCTGTCGCGCGATAAGGTGCTGTCGAAGCAGCTGCTGTCCTATCATCGCATTCCGACGCCGCAATTCATGGTGTTTCCGCGCGGCAAGAAAGCGCATATCTCGAAGAAACTGCGCTTTCCGCTGTTCGTGAAATCCTCCACCGAAGATGCCTCGTTAGGGATAGCGCAGGCCTCGGTGGTCGCCGATCAGAAGCAGCTCGCGGAGCGCATCGCCTTCATACACGAACAAACCCATTCCGACGCGCTGGTGGAGGAATACATCGAGGGGCGCGAGCTGTACGTCGGCGTGATGGGAAACGATCGGCTTAAAGTCTTGCCGGTATGGGAGATGACCTTTGGCTCGCTGCCGGAAAATCTGCCGGCCATCGCCACCCGCAAGGTGAAGTGGGATCGCGGCTATCAACAACGGTACGGCATCACCACCGCGGCCGCCGAGGAATTGCCCGACGGCACCGTGGCGAGATTGGAGCAACTGTCGAAGCGCATTTTTCGAGCCCTGCATTTGACCGGTTATGCGCGCATGGACTTTCGTCTCAGGCCCGACGGGGAACTGTTCGTGCTGGAAGCGAATGCCAATCCCAACATCTCGGCCGCGGAAGATTTCTCCGCTTCCGCGCTCAAAGCCGGCATGAACTATGACGATCTGCTGCACCGAATCTTGCAGCTCGGCGAGAATTATCCGGCGGCGTGGCGCGGGCTGGAAGCTTGAGTTCGCAGACTCGAAACATCCGTGTGCGGGCTACGTACCGCGCGATCGCTGCGTTTTAAGGCCGCGTCCAGCGATTCAGCCACGCCAGCACGGTGTCGTACCATTGAATGCTGTCGGCCGGCTTCAGCACCCAGTGATTTTCGTTGGGGAAGTACAGCAGTTCGCTCGGAATCCCGCGGCGCTGCAGGGCCGTGAACACCGATAGTCCCTGAGAGTCAGGGACGCGATAATCCTGCTGACCGTGAATCACCAGCGTGGGCGCTTTCCACTTGGCCACATAGTCGATGGGATTGAACTTGGCATAGGCCGCCGGGTTTTGGTATTCGGGGCCGGAGAATTCGTGTTCGGGAAACCACAGCTCTTCGGTCGAGTAGTACATGGTGCGGTTGTCGAAGATGCCGTCGTGGCTGACCAAGCATTTGAAGCGATCCGGCCACTGGCCCGCGATCCAGTTGATCATGAAGCCGCCGTAGGATCCGCCTAAAGCGCACACATTTTCGCCGTCGAGCCAGGGGTTGGCTTTGAGCGCTTCGTCCAACCCCAGCTTCAAATCCTGCAGTGGTTTGCCGCCCCAGTCGCCGCTGATGGAATCGGTGAACGCCTGACCGTATCCGGTGGAACCGTGAAAATCGATCATGACCACGGCATAGCCTGCGCCGGCGAATGCCTGCGGGTTCCAGCGCCAGCTCCAGGCGTTGCCGAAGCTTCCCTGCGGGCCGCCGTGAATCAGGAATGCGACCGGATATTTGCGGTCGGGCCTGAAATCGACCGGTTTGACCACGTAGCCAAAGACATTTTCATTGTTCCAGCCGGGAAAGCTGAATTGCTGGTATTCGCCGAACTTGCGCTGCTCGAGCACAGCCTGGTTGAGGCGCGTCAGTTGCGCCGGCTTGCCGCCGCTGAAACCGACCGAATAAAGATCGGCGGGATAACTTAAGTTGCTGGCGGTGTAGAACACCTTCGAGGCGCCGACGCTGAAGCCTTCAACCTCGCCCGTACCGGTGATGGCCGACGCTCTGCCGCTGGCCGCATCGATGGCCCAAAGAGGGCGCTGCCCCAAATGATCGGCGGTCGCAAACAGCGTCTTGCCGTCCCGCGACCAGGCAAAACTGTTGATCGAGCGATCCCAGTTCTGCGTCAGCGCACGCTTCACGCCTGATTGCAGATTCAGCAGCACCAGGTGAAAGCGGTCCGCCTCGAATCCCGGCCTGTCCATCGCGACGTATGCCAGTTGCGAGCCGTCGGGAGAAAATGCCGGCTGTCCATCCCACGCCTTGTTGTCGGCGGTGAGATTCTTCGGTAGGGCGCCGCCGTCGGCGGCAACCTCATAAATGTCGAAGTTCGTCGACCACGGTTCGCCCGCGGCAGCGCGGACTGAGAACGCCACCTGAGCGCCATCGGGACTGAAAGCGTAATCCTCACGGCCGCCGAACGGCTTGGCGGGCACATCGCCGATGCCGCCGGTCAAATTGATGGGCGTGCCTTGCGCCGCGCCGTTGTCGCTCAAGTTCATGGTGAACACTTGCGAGCGCCGGCCGTCGCTCCAGCTGTCCCAATGGCGGATGAAAAGCTGGGCGTGCAACACGCCGGTCGCCGCCGAGTGCGCGGTCGTGTCCAAGCGTTTCTTGCTGCAGGCAAGATCCGCGCAGTCCAGAAAGACGTCGAGGCTCACTAAAATCCGATCGGCGTTGGGCGAGACATGAAAACTGCCGACGTCGAGCGGCAAATTGGTCACTTGGGTGGAATCGGCAACGGGTGTGTCGCCGCGCGGCCCGGTTCCATTCGAACTGATGCGCCACACTTGGGTTGTGCCGCTGCGATTGGACAGGAAGTAGATGAACTTGCCGTCCTTGCTCCACTCGGGGGAATTGGAGTTGGGTCCGCCGTCGGTGAGGCGCAGCGGCGTCGCGCCGCGTTTGCCTGTATCGAGCAGCCAGACGCCGGTGCGGCCTTTGTTCGCCTCCATGTCCGTGGTGCGCTGGGTGTACGCCACGCGCTTGCCATCCGGCGCAACGGCGACCTCCGAGATTCGTTCCATGCGCACCATGTCTTGAACGGTAAAGGGCTGCGTCGGTTCTGCAGCGGGAGCGGGGGCCGCGCCCGCTACGCACCACAGGCCCAGGGCTAGAAGCAATCGTTCGGCAGACATGGGTTGCTCTCTTAGTGGAGGTACGCGTTAGGTCGGCGTCGGATTGTACTCTAAGCACCCACTTGGTCGACATCCGGCAGGGGATGCCCCTCACGCACTGAAGCATCCTGCCACTCGAGCAAGGCGGGATCCTTCAGCGCATGACTCAAGTAGGTTTGAGACGCGGCACATAAGGGCGCGCCATAGGTCTGAAAGCGAAAAATGACCGGGGCGAACATCGCATCGGCGATGCTGAAATCGCCGAACAACCAGCCGCCGCCGGCGCCGTAGCCTTCGCGGCAGGAGGACCAAATGTCATCGACTCGCGCGATGTCCACCGCAAGTTGCGCCGCCGGCGGTACGCGCCGATTCCTTGCGCGCACATTCATTGGACACTCGTTGCGCAGCGTCTGAAAGCCGGAATGCATCTCCGCCGCTACCGAGCGCATTTGGGCGCGAGCCGCACGATTCCTCGGCAGCCCGTAGCCGGTCAGTTCGGCGGCGTATTCGCAAATGGCGAGCGAATCCCAGATTTTGATGTCGCCGTCGATGAGCAAGGGCACGCGGCGCGAGGGAGACAGGGCGGCGATTTGCGCCCGATAATCGATCTCGTCGAAATAAACCAATTGTTCTCGAAACTTGAAGCCCGCTTTGCGTAAGAATAGCCAGGGGCGTAGCGACCAGCTGGAGTAGTTTTTGCTGCCGATGAGAAGAACAGGCGTGCCTTGCTCAACCGTGTTGTCGTTCATGACGCGAATTCTAACAGGCTGGGGATAATCCATGAACGCGCCGGTGGTTTTGAGTTTTGATTTGGACGATACGCTGTGGCCGGTCGAACCCGTGATGATCGCCGCCGAAGGGGCGATGCTGTCGTGGCTCAAGGAACGGCATCCGGAGATCATGTATGGCCGGACCCCAGAGTCGCTGCGCGCCATGCGCTTAAGCCTGGCCGAGCGATTCCCGGAGCGCAGTCATGACATGACGTTTCTGCGCCACCGCGCGCTCGCGGAAATGTTCTTAGACGCGGGCCGCCCCCTCACGCACGCCGATGAGGCCTTCGAAGTGTTTTATGCCGAACGCAATCGCGTGAAATTGTACGACGAGGTGGAGGCCTCGTTGGCGCGCTTGAGTAAACGCTATCGCCTGTTCGCATTGAGCAACGGCAACGCCGATTTGCAGCGCTGCGGAATCGCGCATTGGTTCGAGGGACACATCACCGCGATCTCCGCCGGCGCGGCGAAGCCCGATGCGCGCATCTTCACGCGTTTGCTCGACGAGGCAAGCGTCGAGGCGGCGCAGGTGCTTCACATCGGCGATGACCCGCACCTCGATGTCGCCGGCGCCGCGCAAGCCGGTTTGCAAGCGGCGTGGCTGAACCGCGGCGCGAAACCCTGGCCGGCGCATCTGCCGCCGCCGTCACGCACCATCTCGACGCTCGAAGAAATTATGTAGCACCAAGTGGATGCACGCACGGCGTTAGCAGCCTACGTGCACGACTGCTGATTGAAAAAGCCTGAAAATATGGGCATTTTTTGACTCCAGTTCGCGCTTTTTGCATTTACTTCGGCGTAGCGTAGTCGATAGGATGGTATCTAAGCTCTAAAGGATGCCAAGCATGCAAGCTTTGTCTGCCGGACCTCTTGTAGCGGTGAGTTCGCTGCGCGAATTCTTTCGTGATGCATTTCACGCTGCGAGCGAGCATCAACATCTGGACATCGACGAGCAGGCGGAGCAGTACGTCGTCAATCTGCTCACGATGTTTTCGCGGGCTGATGCCCTATACGAACGGACGCCGGACGGACTGCGCATCAGGCCGCTGGCGCACATGCTGGCGGATGCGTTGGAGGCACCGAGCGCGAGCGCGCGGCAGCGGGGGCTGCAGCGGCTCGGCGATGTCTCTTTGTTCATCGCCGGATTTTTCGCACGCAGCTTTGCGCGTAAATTGATCGATATCGACTATCACATCGCCATGGGCGGCAACGCATACAGTTCTCTGGCGGACACCATGCAGCGCTCGCTGTCGGGGCGCTGTGTCGCGGCCGTCTACGCGCAACTGGCGCAGAAATTCCAAGGCCTGGTGGATGCGCTGAACGAAGTGAGCGACATGTCGTACCGGCACACCGACGCCGACATACTGCGGCTCTACGAAATATGGATGAAGACCGGCAGCCCGCGGGCACGCGGCCTGCTGCGCCAGTTGGGCGTGCAGCCGGTAACGGCGGCCGGCGCGCGGCGCGAGCACTGATCCCATGGTGCTGCGCGGTCTGCAGTTGCTGCTCGCGCGCCTGTACGACGTAGAGCTGCCGTACGACGTGGATGACTTCTTGGTCACGGATCGGCGCGCGGTCAACGGCGCCGAACCGCACAACGATCGGCGCGTGCTGGACGAGGAGTTGCTGCTGGCGGAAACGGCGGACGGCGCCGGCGTGGCGCTGTACCTGGATCCCGATGTATTGCGCCGCTTGGAAACGGCAAATCCGCATCACGCCTTAACCGAAAGCAATTTGGCGGATTACTGTACAGCGCTCGAAGGCGTGAGCCATTTCGTCTATTCGACCTGGCGGCTGGATCGGGACTCGCCGGTGTCGCTGCTGGAACTCGAAACCCAGGCCGAGGTGGATAAGTATGCCGTGACGGTGTTTCTTCTGGCGCGCCAGCAAGGGGGCGACTCCTACCCGGCGCAGGTGCACGGACGCCTATTCGATCATGTCAGCTTCGATGCGCGCCTCGAGCCCGATCAGTATGACCGCTACCGCACGGCGCATCGCTGCGCTGCGAATTATTGCCGCCGCTTGGAAAGGCGTTTCGTGAACAGGGGCGTGGCGAGGATCGAGGCAATGGTGCGCGAGCTGCGCGGTTTCTATCGCCTGAGGCACGACGCTAAATTGCGTCATGCGCTGGCGTGATTCTCTAGGCCTATTCCTGAGGCTCGTCGTCCTTGTTGCCCTCAGCCTGTTTTTTCAATTTCAGCCATTCGCTAAGTCTGCGCAAATCCTTTTTCGCCGGCGGGGGTTTCTTCCCCAGCCTACCGCTGTCGTACGGGTCATAGCCTTTCTTCGTGCCGAGCGGATTGGCGCGCACCGTCTCGAACGGCGTCGGGGCATCATCGGCGATCGACAAGGTCGGATTCTCGAGCTTTTGCAGGCGCTGCGTCGATACCTCGACGCCGAAAGCACCGGTGGCAACCTGCCACTCCCATACCGCGTTGCCGCGCTCGTCGAATTTGACGCGTCCGGTGGATTTTTCACCGCCGGGGTCCTTCTTTGAGGAAGGCGCCGTCTTGCCCCTGGGGGCCGGATTAGAGGCGGATTTTGGCTTCTCGTTACTCACACTACCCTTTTTAGGCAATGCGTAGGTTAAGTCAAGCCGAAGGCCTCCAAAAGCAGCGAAGCGTCACATTTGCAGCCGATATTGCGCGCGCCACAGCGCCATGGCCGTTTTACCGTCGTTCCACTCGCCCCGCAGGATGAGCCCGATTGCTTCATCCAGCGGCAGCCATTTTATTTCCAATTCCTCGTCGGCGTCCGGACTGGCTGCGCCGATTTTTAGATCGCGCGCCAGGTACAGGTGGATCACCTCGGTGAAGATCCCCGGTGCGGGAATGTAGATGCCTAACGGCGTCCAGCGCCTGGCCTCCACACCGGTTTCTTCCTTCAGTTCCCGCAGCGCGCAGATCTCCGGGGGCTCGCCGGGATCGAGCTTTCCCGCGGGAATTTCCCATAGAAAATCTTCGACCCCGTGACGGTACTGGCGCACGACGCAGACACGCTTAGCGTCGTCGACCGCCACTACCGCCGCCGCGCCGGGATGGCGGACGTAGTCGATGTCGTACTCACGGCCGTTCGAGTAGCGCAGCCGTTCGGTGGAAACTTGGATGACGCGGCCGTTGTGCGCTGGGGTACTGGCGACGACCAGGGGTTTCAGCATGGGTTTTTTAGAGTCCTTGTGGGATTGGGTTGAGGATACATCTCTCAAAAGCCGCGCTTGTGTGATCTGCCTCCTCGCGCGAGTCGGGCCGGATGCGCGATGCTCCTGCGAGTTTACATTGTGTTGCGCCGAAATCTGGATATACGTACAGTATCGCGACTCGCCTATGATGAAAGTGAAGCAAACCGCCTTCGACACGCTCAATCCCGGGCAGCGTCGCGCCGCGACTTTCGGCACGGCGGTCCCGGACAAGGGCGTCAGCGCGGGTCCCCTGCTGATCCTGGCCGGGGCCGGAACGGGCAAGACCAATACCCTCGCACATCGGACCGCGCACTTGGTGCTGAACGGCACCGATCCCTCGCGCATCCTCATGCTTACCTTTACCCGGCGCGCCGCGCAAGAGATGATCAAGCGCACGCAGGGTATCGTCGCGGAAGTGCTGTCGAATCGCGGCAAGGCGGGCGATCGCAGCGTGGTGTCGCGGCTGATATGGGGCGGCACCTTTCATTCCGTCGGAAGCCGCATCTTGAGGCTCTATGCCAAGCATCTGGGGCTCGATCCGCACTTCACGGTGCTCGATCGCTCCGACGCGGCGGATCTAATGGATGTGATCCGTCATGAATTGGGATTCTACGGCAAGGAGAAGCGATTTCCGCGCAAGGATGCCTGCCTCGCAATCTATTCGTATCGAGTCAATACCCGTCTATCGCTGAAGCAGACTCTCGAGGAGCAATTTCCGTGGTGCCGCGAGTGGGAAGCGGATCTGACGCGTCTGTATCGCGAGTATGTGGGCCGCAAGCAGAAAAATCGCGTCATGGATTACGACGATTTGCTGCTCTACTGGCACGTCATGATGCAAACCCCGGCTTTGGCGCAAAGCTTGTCCAAGAATTTCGATCACGTACTGGTGGATGAGTACCAGGACACCAGCACTCTGCAGGGCGAAATCGTCCACGCGCTGAAGCCCGACGGCCAGGGCATCACGGTGGTCGGCGATGACGCGCAGGCTATTTATTCCTTCCGCGCGGCGGCGGTCGAGAACATCTTGGGCTTCGCCGAACGCTTCAAGCCGAAGGCCGAGATCATCGTGCTGGCGCAGAATTATCGATCGACCCAGCAAATATTGGATTCGGCGAATGCGCTGATGTCGGAGGGTGCCCGCCAGCATCGCAAGACATTGATGGGCACGCGGCAATCGCCGCAGAAACCGTTCTACGTGGCGCTGGACGATGTGCAAGCACAGGCCGAATACATCACCGGCAAGATTTTGCAGACTCGCGAAATCGGCGGCTCCTTGAAACGCCATGCGATTCTGTTTCGCAGCTCTCATCACAGCGACGTGCTCGAAGTCGAACTCACCAAGAAAAACATCCCCTTCGTGAAATACGGCGGACTCAAGTTTCTGGAAGCGGCGCATGTCAAGGACGTGCTGTCGGTGCTGCGTTGGGCCGACAATCCGCGCAATTCGGTGGCGGGATTCCGTGTATTGAAGCTGCAGCCCGGCTTCGGGCCGGTGACCGCCAAACAGGCCTTGGAGCACTTCGAAGCGCGGGGTTTCGAGGCGAGTAGCTTGGCGGACTACGATGCGCCGCAGCCGGTGAAAATGGAATGGAAGAGATTCTGTGCATTGTTCGAAAAGCTCGCCAATCCGGCAACGCCTTGGCCGGGCCAGGTGGGCTTGGTGAAGGACTGGTATAAGCCGCAACTGGAACGAATCTACGACTCCGGCTGGACGCGCATGGGCGACATCGAGCAGCTGGACCAGCTGTCGGTACAGCACCCGAACCGGGAGCGGTTCTTGACCGAGCTTACGCTGGATCCGCCGCTGGCCTCGAGCGACCAATCGTCCGGCGCCTCCAAGGATGAGGACTACGTGATCCTGTCCACCATCCATTCGGCGAAAGGCCAAGAGTGGGATAACGTATACATACTCAATGTCTCGGATGGCAATTTTCCGTCGGAATTCTCGACCGGCAATGCGGAGATGATCGAAGAGGAGCGCCGCTTGCTCTATGTGGCCATGACGCGCGCGCGCAATGAATTGCATCTGTGCGCGCCGCTCAAATTTGCGCTCACTCAGCAGGCGAAGAACGGCGACGCCCATGTGTACGGCGCGAAGAGCCGATTCATGACCGACAAAGTGCTGGATAGCTTGGAGAAGATTTCCGTGCGCACGACCGTCGGCGTGGAAAACTTAAAAGCCGGCGATACGACAACGGTCGACGTCGTCGCGCAACTCAAAGAAATGTGGTGAGAACCTTTCGGGCAGCGCCGCCAGCCGTCAGGGGTTTACCAGCGGCGTGACCCGCCGCCACCACCACTGCCACCGCCTCCACCACTGCCACCGCCTCCACCACTACCACCGCCTCCACCACTACCACCGCCACCGCCACCACCGGGTTTCCGCGGGGCGCGTTCTTGGGCCTCATTTACGCGCAGAGGCCGACCACCCATCTGGAAGCCATTCGTCTGTTGGATTGCGTTTTGCGCCTCACCGGCTGCCATATCGACGAACGCAAATCCGCGCGGGCGCCCGGTCTCCCGATCGTTGATGAGTTTGACGGATTCGACTTTGCCGTGGCGCTCGAAAATCGCACGCACTTCGTCTTCTGTTGCGGTGAATGGCAGGTTGCCAACGTAGATCGTCGTCATTCAACTAGTCTCACTACAGATGCGCGCAGTGCGGGAAGCCTTACCGGTACCCCGCTCGCACGCGGTTTCAAAATGCAGACACCGGCGCCACAGCGTCGAGGCCTGTACCATCGGCCGTACACTAATACCGACTAGGGAAACGACCTAATGGCCGATGCTACGCTCTGAGATTATTGTTGGCAAACGCAAGATTAGGGCAGGAAAGAGGCCTTTATTCGACCTCTAAGTAGGCGTAGCCGTTGAGTTCGTTTTCGTAGAAGCGCTTGACCGCCTGGGCTTCCGTCAATGACATACGGCCTTCCTGCACGGCTCGCTCGCAGTCCCGGGCGATTCCCGGATACAGCTCGTCGGTATCGTACTCCATGTACTCGAGCACCTTGTTGGCCGTGTCACCTTTGACGATTTCCTCGATCCACCAACCGCCGCCTTCCTGCAGCCGAATGTGTACCACGTGCGTGTCGCCGAACAGGTTGTGCAAATCGCCCAGAGTCTCCTGATAGGCGCCCACCAAAAAGGCGGCCAGATAATAAGGGTCGCCCGGGATCAATTCGTGTACTTCCAAGGTGCGCTTGGTGATGCGAGGGTGCACGAAGCGATCGATCTTGCCGTCCGAATCGCAAGTGATGTCCGCCAGCACGGCATTGCGCGTCGGCCGTTCGCCTAAGCGCTGGATGGGCATGATGGGAAACACTTGGCCGATGGCCCAGCTGTCCGGCAGCGATTGGAAAATCGAAAAATTGCAGAAATAGATATCGCTCAGCATGTCCTCGATGTTTTCCAGCTCTTCAGGAACCCGGTCCAGTTTGCGGCAATAGTCGCGGATCTTGGCGCAGGTCGCCCAGTAGAGTTTTTCCGCCAGCCCGCGAAACTCGAGGCTCAAATATCCGAGGTTGAACATTTGCAGTGCCTGCTCGCGCGCCTGCAGGGCGTCGTGGTAGCACTCCACCAGACGCCGCTCGTTTACCGATCGATAGCTGTCGAACAAATCCAGCACCGGCTGCGGCACTTCTTCCGATCCGTGGTAGTCCTCCGCAGGCTTGCCCGTGACTTTGAATTGATCGAGCTTGGAGGATCCCAAGATATCGAACACCAGCAGGCTGTGATGGGCGGCGATGGCGCGGCCCGACTCGCTCACAATCATCGGATGCGGCACGTCGCGCGCATCGCATACGCTCTTGATGCGGTACACCACGTCGCTGGCGTATTCGTTCAAGGTGTAGTTCATCGAGGACTCATAATTGGTCCCGCTGCCGTCATAGTCGACGCCTAAGCCGCCGCCGATGTCGATATACTGCAAGCCCGCGCCCATGATCTTAAGTTCCGCATACACATGCGCCAGCTCGTTGATAGCGTCCTTCACGCGCCGGATGTCTTGAAGCTGGCTGCCCGGATGGCAGTGCACGAGTTGCAGGCAGTCGAGCATGTTGCGTTCCTTCAGAAGCGCATACAGATCGAGAATCTCGCTTATAAATAAGCCGAACTTGGATTTCTCGCCCGCCGATTCGCGCCACCGTCCGGCGCCTTCGCTGGCGAGCTTGACGCGCACGCCGATCTTGGGCCGCACGCCGTAGTTCTCGGCGTGCTTGAGAATCAAGTGGATTTCTTCGTAGTTCTCGACCACCGGAATGATGGTGCGGCCGAGCTTAGTGGCGATGATGACCGCTTCGATATAGCTGTCATCTTTGAAGCCGTTGCACACCACCAGCCGATCGGGCGCATTCTCGGTGATGGACATGACCGCGAGCAATTCCGGTTTGGAACCGACCTCGAGCCCGAAGCCGAACTCCTTTCCGTAGCGGTAAACTTCTTCGACCACCAACCGCTGTTGGTTGACTTTGATCGGGAACACCGCGGCATAGCGATTCTTGTAGTCGTTCTCCGCAATGGCGGTGGCGAATGCGTCCGCAAGATGGCGCAGGCGATGCGCGAGAATGTCCGAGAAGCGAATGACCACCGGCGTGTGCAGGTCGCGCGCCTTGAGTCCCTGAACCACATCGTATAGGTCGATTTCGCGGTTCGCGTCCAGATTCGGACGGACGACCACATGGCCTTCCGCGTTGATGGAGAAATATCCCTTGCCCCAGGCCTCTACCTGGTACAAGTCCAGCGACTCGGCAATCTTCCAGGCGTGGTTGGGGGTGTTAAGCGCTTTTGCGGGCGTGTTCATGTGGCGCGCACGATAACAAATTGGGGCTGCATGTAAATGACGGCGTCGTGCAATGCGCTGCAGCTACGCGCCTCGGGCGACGGGCCGATTCGGATCTCTAATCCATTCGCTCCAGGAACCGGCGTACAGCTTGGCGCCGCGAAGGCCCGCGACTTCCAAACTGAGCAAGTTGTGGCAGGCGGTGACTCCCGACCCGCACATCGCCGCCACGTCCCCAACTTTTCTGCCCGCAAGGCGCTCTTCCCAGCGACGCCGCAGTTCGGCTGCGGGGAGGAATCGGCCGTCCGGCGCGAGATTGGCCGAAAAAGGGTGATTCACCGCGCCGGCGATGTGACCGGCGGCTGTATCGATGGGTTCGACTGAACCCGCGTAGCGTTCTGGGGCTCGGGCGTCCACCAGCAGATGCGTGAGGTCGGCCAAGAATGCGGCGATGTCGGTCGTGTCGATTACTGCCGCGGCATCGGGGCGCGGCGAGACACCGCCGCCGGATGGAGTTGCCGACAGAGGCTTTTCCTCTCCGGATTCCAACGCGCCGCCCGCGGCGATCCAGGCCTTGATTCCGCCGTCCAGTACGGCGACTGAGGGATGCCCCATCCAACGCAGCAGCCACCAAGCCCTGGCCGCAAATGATCCGCCGGCGTCGTCATAGGCGACGACTTGGGTGGCATTGCCTATTCCCAGCCTGTCCAAGGTGGCGGCGAAGTCCTGAGGGGCGGGCAGCGGATGGCGCCCTGAGTTTGGGCTGATGGGCGCGGATAAGTCCTTGTTGAGGTCCGCGTAACGGGCTCCTGGAATATGGCCCTTAAGGTACGCGCGACGGCCGCCCTCGGGATGGAGCAAATCGAAGCGACAATCGACTACGGCGACATTGGGCTCGTCCGCCAGTTCTCGAAGGGCGGCGGCGTCGATTAAGGTGGTAAATGCCATGAATCGAGCTTAGCGCGATGACGCGCGAACTTCATCCGCTACAATCAGGGGTATGGCACTCACTCTTTATTGGGGCAGCGGCAGTCCTTTCTCGTGGCGCGTCCTCCTGGCGCTGGAGCATAAGGGCTTGCAATACGAGTCGCAGCTTCTGCACTTCGACAAGCAGGAACACCAATCGCCGCAGATGTTGAAGCTGAACCCGCGCGGCCGGGTGCCGGTGCTGAAGGACGGCGACTATGTGGTCTTTGAATCCGTGGCGATACTGTACTACCTCGACCTGAAGTACCCGCAGCCGCCGATTTTCGGACTCAGCCCGGAAGAGGCCGGGGTGATCATGCGGGTGATTTGCGAATTTCAGGCCTACGCAGAGCCCTCGGTGCAAAAGATCGTGAGCGCAATTTTTGCCGACCAAGTGGCTCCCGATATCGATAATCTCACTGATGCCATGCACCTCGTCGGCCGCGAGGCGCGCACCATTGAGGGCCGCTTGAGCCAGAAAGAGTGGATCGTCGGCGAGAATTATTCCGCCCTCGACATGGTGATTTTCCCATGGATACAGGTCCTGCGGCGCGCGCTCGATCGAAGCGCCGCGGCGGAACTCGGCGCCCGCTTCCTGCCCATGGAGCGCAACTATCCCGCGCTCGCTCGCTGGATTCACCGCATCGAATCGCTTCCGGGCTACGAACGCACTTATCCGCCGCACTGGCGCGACGGATAAGCGGCGGCCACGATGGTATTGGGGTCTCGTCTTCCGCGCCCCGCGCGCGTTATTGGACGGGGTCGTCCTCGACCCCGTAAATTCGGCGCGTAGCGCCTAAAGTAAGGAAAATTATGAGTAAGCACGAAGTGCATGTGAAATTCGCGGGCAGGATCGTCATGGTCGGATTCGGCAGTATCGGACAGGGAATCTTGCCTTTGATCTTGCGTCACATCGGCACTTCGTCGGATCGAATCACCATCGTCACGGCGGAGGACAAGGGCAACACGGAAGCTCAAGAGTTCGGCGTGAAGTTCGTCAAGAACGCGCTGACACCCGGGAATTATCGAAAAGTTCTCGAGCCGCTGATCGGCGCGGGCGATTTCCTATTGAATTTATCCGTCGATGTGTCGAGCGCCGCGCTGATTCAACTCGCGCGCGAGCGCGGCGCGCTGTATCTCGACACGTGCATAGAACCCTGGGCCGGCGGATACACGGATCCGAACATGCCGGTGGAGGCGCGCAGCAACTACCACATGCGCATGGAAGCGCTGAAGCTGCGTAAGGGCCATGAGAAATCTCCGACGGCGGTGCTGACGCACGGCGCCAATCCCGGCTTGGTGTCGCACCTGGTCAAGCAGGCGTTGCTGAATATCGCCAAGGACACCGGCGTAGACGCCGGCGTCCCCAGTGCCCGCGCCGGATGGGCGAAACTGGCGCAGACGCTCGGTATCAAGGTCATGCACATTGCCGAACGCGACACGCAGGTCGCGAATGTGCCCAAGGCGCAGAACGAATTCGTCAATACCTGGTCCGTGGATGGCTTCGTGAGCGAGGGCGCGCAACCCGCCGAACTGGGTTGGGGCACGCATGAGAAGCATTTCCCTGTCGATGGCGGGCGGCACAAGGCCGGTTCCGGATGCGCGATTTACTTGAATCGGCCCGGCGCAAGTACCCGCGTACGCACCTGGACTCCGGAGGCGGGACATTTCCACGGATTTCTGATCACGCATTCCGAAGCCATCTCCTTGGCCGACTACTACACGGTGATGGACGGCGAGCGCGTCGCCTACCGTCCCACCAGCCACTACGCCTATCATCCGAGCGACGATGCCGTGATGTCCGTGCATGAATTCGCCGGCCGCAATTGGCATCTGCAAGATCGCAAACGCATCATGATGAAGGAGATCACGGAAGGCATCGATGAACTCGGCGTGCTGCTCGCGGGACATGCGAAGAACGCCTATTGGTACGGTTCGCAGCTTTCCGTTGCCGAGGCTCGGGCGTTGGCGCCATATAACAGCGCCACCAGCCTGCAAGTCACATCAGCCGCGCTCGCCGGCATGATCTGGGCGATTGAGAATCCGCATCGCGGCATCGTGGAGCCGGACGATATGGACTATCAGCGGCCGCTGCAGATTTGCAGGCCCTACTTGGGAACCGTGGTAGGCAAGTACACGGATTGGACGCCGCTGTATCAGCGCGGCGAACTGTTTGCCGAGGACCTCGATAGATCGGATCCCTGGCAGTTCAAGAACATTCGTGTGGTATAGACAAGGCGCGCTCGCGCCTGGCCGCGCGGACGGCGGCGCACCTCGGCGCGAGGAGTCGCGCGCTTTAGCTGGGCGCGCGCGGCGCGTAGCTGATGGCGACCACCGTCAAAGTGGCGCCGCCGCCCGGCAGCTCTACGTTGACTTCGTCGTCGAGACGTTTTCCCAGGAGGCTGCGCCCAAGAGGCGAATCCATGCTGATGTAGTCGCCGGCCATATCAAATTCGTCCGGGCCGACGATGCGAAACCAGCGCAGATCGCCGGCAGCGCCTTCGATCTGCACCCACGCGCCGAAGTACACGCGTTTTGGATCGCGCCGGCCGGGGTCTGCTTGCGGGTCGACAATGGTCATGCCTTCGAGCCGCTTGCGCAGGAAGCGTACGCGCCGGTCTATTTCGTGCAGACGCCTTTTGCCGTAGGTGTATTCGGCATTCTCCGAGCGATCGCCCTGTGCCGCGGCTTCGGAAACGGCCTGGGTGACGCGTGGGCGTTCATCGTGCCACAGCTGGTCGAGTTCATCCTGAAGCCGCCTCGCGCCTTCTGGGGTGATGTACTTGGAACCGGGCTGGGTTGGTGGGCGGTATCTTGACACGGTGCAATAACTTTAAGCAGCGTTCTAGGACGTGAATTGGGTCTTGAGTGGGTACAGCCGACTGAGCAATTGCTCACAGATTGCTTGAGGCCCGAATCATAAGCTCTGTACCCATGAGCGCTAAATACTACACCCACTTCATCGCGCAATCGGAAGACGCCATCGAGTACAACGAATATCGAGGCGTCGTCGAATTGCTGGGCCGAGCGGCCGGTGTGGAAGGCGATCGCGACATCGCGCGCATGCTGGCGCGCAGTTTTGATCTCGAGGAAACCGACATCCAAGTCCTTCAGTGGCACCAGCTGCACTAAGGCAACCGATCCCCTAGCGGGCTTTACTTCCCTTCATTGAAGTCCGCCTCTCATGCCTCGAACTGAACACTCGGGGCTTTTTTTTGCCAAGTGGTAGACTTCGCCTCACGCCCCCAATCAAAGGGGCAGGAGGGGAATGATGGGTAAATTAGCTCTCGCCGCAGGCTTGTTTGCCGGCCTGCTGCTGTCAGGTTGCGGTTACAACAACATTCAATCGACGGACGAGCAGACCAAAGCGGCTTGGTCCGAAGTGCTGAACCAGTACCAGCGGCGCGCGGATCTCATCCCCAACTTGGTGAAGACCGTTCAGGGCTACGCAGCCCAGGAACAAACCGTGTTGCTGGGCGTCACCCAGGCCCGGTCGAAAGTGGGCTCCATTCAGGCAACGCCGGAACTGGTCAACGATCCGGCCGCGATGGCGAAGTTTCAAGCTGCTCAAGGCGAACTGACGAGTGCCTTGTCGCGCCTCTTGGTGGTGACAGAAAACTACCCGCAATTGAAATCGGATCAAAATTTCCGCGACCTGCAGGCGCAGCTCGAAGGCACTGAAAACCGCATCACCGTGGCGCGCAATCGCTACATTCAAGCGGTCCAAACTTATAATTTGGCGATTCGCTCCTTTCCGTCGAATCTGACCGCGATGATGTTCGGCTACAAGACCAAGGCCAACTTTGCCGTGGAGAACGAGGCCGCGATTTCCAAGCCGCCCTCGGTCGATTTCGCGCCGCCGCCGGCGGCGGCGCCCGCTGTCACCCCGCCACCGGCTGCGCCCGCGCACTAAACCCAATGCGGAATACGCAGACAGGCTCCTGACCGTGCGCATTGCCCGCCTTGGGGCAGGGCTGATCCTGCTGCTTTGGTCCGCGCTTAGCAGCGCGGACGTGGCCGTGCCGCCGCTCACGGGGCGCGTCGTCGATCTGACCGGCACGCTGTCGGGCGGCGCGGTTGCGCGCATCGAGTCGAAGCTCGCGGACTTCGAGGCCAAGAAAGGCAGTCAGATTGCCGTGCTCATCGTGCCCACCACCCAGCCGGAGGAGATCGAGCAATTCGGCATTCGCGTCGAGGACACTTGGAAGCTGGGGCGCAAGGGGGTCGATGACGGCGTCTACCTGATCGTGGCGAAGAACGACCGGCGTGTGCGCATTGAAGTTTCCTACGGTTTGGAAGGCGCTCTGCCCGATGCCATCGCGAACCGAATTATTGACGAGACGATATCACCGCATTTCAAACTAGGCGACTATGACGGCGGCGTCGAAGCGGGCGTCAACCAGATCATCTCCGTGGTCAATGGTGAACCCCTCCCTGCGCCGGATAAGAAATGGGAGCGGCACAACGGCTTGGGAAATCTGCTGCCAGTGCTCTTGATCGTGGTATTCGTCGCCAGCGGCGTGCTGCGTGCCTTGTTCGGCAGGCTGTTTGGATCCATAGCAACGGGCGGTTTGGCTGGCGGCATCGTCTGGCTGTTGAGCCACTTCATTCCCATCGGTATCGGCGCAGGCTTGCTTGCATTCCTGTTCGCCATGCTGACCGGCGGCTCGCGCACCGGCTGGACCAGCGGCGGGGGCTTCGGCGGCCTGGGCGGCTTTGGCGGAGGATTCGGCGGAGGCGGTGGTTTTGGCGGCGGCGGCGGGGGATTCAGCGGTGGCGGTGGCGGCGGTGGCGGCGGCGGCGCCTCGGGAAGTTGGTGATGCGGATAGGGCGTCTACTTCGGCACGCAATGGCGACTCACTGGCGCACGCGAATGCTGTTTCCCAGCGCGACTCTCGATGCCATCGAGCAGGCCATCGCTCGAGCCGAGCAGACCCATGCCGGCGAGATTCGCTTCGCGATCGAAACGGCGCTGACGCCGAAACACATCTTGAACGACGTCACGCCGCGCGCTCATGCCTGGGAAGTGTTTGCGCATTTGCGCGTGTGGGACACGGAAGCCAATAACGGTGTCCTGATCTACGTGCAGCTCGCGGATCGCAATGTCGAAATCGTCGCAGATCGCGGCTTTCAGGGCCGCGTCAGTGCGGCGGAATGGGAGGCGGTGTGCCGTCTCATGGAGGGGAATTTCCGTGCCGGCCGTTTTCAAGTCGGTTCCATTGCCGGCGTCGACGCAATCGGCAATCTACTGGCGCGTCACTTCCCGCAGGACGCCGCCGGCCTGAAGCGTTCCAATCAATTGCCTGACCGCCCGACTTTGCTGTAGATAGAGCGCGTGCCGGGTCAATTTAGAACCATTTG
>Ga0182030_10010148_pt1 | contig 19201 bp, 31 predicted proteins | sample 812S3MmetaG_FD_121299 | JGI IMG/M metagenome (GOLD analysis project Ga0182030, IMG submission 121299) | Permafrost microbial communities from Stordalen Mire, Sweden - 812S3M metaG (Illumina Assembly) | ecosystem: Environmental > Terrestrial > Soil > Wetlands > Permafrost | place: Sweden... | reverse complement strand
CATAGAGAGTCATTGATGGTTCCGGAGGCAACGAACAGCTATTTGGTCGATTGTTCTCGAAACCCGTATAAGTTGATGCCGTATTATCACCCGATGGAGGATGCATTGGAGAGGGCAAGTAAGGCGTCTGATTATCAGAACGTTGCATCTTTCAAGAAATGGCGCAAGCGTGTCTTGGACGAACTGGAGGATAGCTACCAACGTAAGTTCCCTTCCCCATGTTTCGTTCTCGCTAGTCCATTTCCATTGCCTCATCCCCATAGCCTTCAATATTCTCCACGAAATCTCTCAACAATTACTAACTTATCTCAGGCATTGCCCTGGCGTCAACGACTGTGAATACCCACCTCAAAACCCTAAAAACCCAATATGGCCTATTCTCCACACTCCCCCTCCTCGGGCAATACGAAGAACGCCTCATCGACGTTACAACTGTGATCTTATACCACCTAGAAACCTACGCCGCCTCCTTCATCCGTCCAGTCAATGGTCTCATAGCCCTCTACATCCGATCTCAAGCACACCGGTTCAAGCTCATCTATTCTATCCGAACCCGAGAAGTTCTCCTCCAAAAACTAAACGACATCCACCAACAATTCATCACTAGAGATAAGACCGAAGTTAGAATGCTCTTGAGGGAGTTCGTCGCTATGGTCAAGAGTCTAGTTTTGGATATGGATACGCAGTGGCTTACTATCCGTGAAGCTCGCAAAAATCTCTTCATCTACGATCTCACTGATAAAGGCTGCAATATCAATGAGGAGCTCTGGCGCTGTGACGAACTCGTTAACTGGTCCGTTGATGAACCTAACATGTTCCCACGTAAGCCTGTACCAGCTCATCAGCATGCCGCAAATCAGGTTATATGGATGCCGAATATTGCGGGTCCCGTTGCTGGTGGTCAGGGTCCGGTTGGCGCTGGTGGTGTAATGACTATCACGAGTGCGGGTAATACGCAACAAGCGGCGATCAATAATGCTGTGAATGCTCCGGTTCCAGCTCCGTTTATCCCTCCCTGGCCTCCTCTTCCGGCACCAGCCCCTGCTGCTGCTCCGCAAGCCCAGGCTCCCCAACAAGCTCCGCTCTTCATGGCCTTTACTCCTAGTATTGGCTTGACAACTGTTGCAAATACTGCAGCTGGCGCGGTTGCTGCTCTTGGCACTGCTAGTATGGCTGCTGCAACGGCTGCTTTGGTCCCTGCTGCCGCTCCCGTTGCTGCTCCAAATCCACCTCCAGCCGTTACAGGCGTGACTGTTACTATTGCAGGTCAAGCTTCCACACAACAGATCAATGTTGACAATGACGACGAAGATGATTATGAAGACTATGATGATGATGATGGATCTGTTGGTGATTGGAACAGCGAGCGAGACTCTGATGCTGAGCTTGAGGCTTTTAATTAGGCATTTGAGAGTTCAGTGCACAATGTAATTATAGAGAATGGCATGGAAGGGAGGAGTTGAGACACCATAGCGATTACTAAATGAGAGATTTGCGAATTACTTTTTTTCATGTCTGGGAATCGTGATGCTGGCTTCAAACAATGAGCTGTCTTTACCGCCTCGATACTTCCCTGTGGTTTCTTTTAACTTCAATATATACATTTAAAGGAGAACTCCCAAGGTAGGCCCTATTTTATTTTAACATCTAAGTCCAAGTTATACAATCGCATTACTGTTTTGTACTTCTTTTTAGGGTTCCCTTCCCAATTTTTCATTCCCAAAATCTAAACTACACAATTGAACCAGCTCCATCCTCTCTCCTATGGGACGAAGAAAATTTCTTGTCATCTCCAAAATTTATCCTATCATCCTACCTCTCATTGCTTGATTGTCAGCTCTACATCAACTCTTATACAAGCATCTACTTACCTTTTCTAATCTATCCTCTCCACCAATCTCTCATTTCAAACTACATAATCATATCTAGCAATAATTACCTCAAGTTTCTGCATTCTTTCATCACGCAATCTGATTAACCATCTCATTAAGCCACCGATCCCAGGCTTTTTACAAATAAATTAAAAAGAAGATCCTGTCCGCCACCATAGCTGATACTCATATCTCACCCCATCACCTTGTAATATCTACCTATGGACCACCTCAAGTCCTCAGGAAAATCCTAACCCAGCAACGCATGGGCTTTTGAATACATGACTCACCTTTATAAATTACCTGCATTCTGAACCCCATAGAATCAATTGATGAGTCCAGGCCGTAAACCGCCAATCATCATCAACATCCAACTCCAAAGCCCCAAAATCCCAAAACCTGTCCACACAAATTCACACCGGCTCAACGGAAAACACACTGCCCAAAGACCCCCTCCTTACTCCCGCCCGTCATCAACCTAACTCCCAACCATTAAACCCCTGATCCATATTCCCCACCTCACCCATGGCCCAGATCATCACCTGGGGCAAATCACATCACATCAAATCACATCACATCACATCACATCACATCACACCACATCACATGACCTAGCCCATACACACACACGTGACCCCCGCCACACAGCTCAATCTGTCCACGTGGCTGTGCAGTGCACCAGTGGCCTACGCACTAAGCCCAATTCAGCAAGCCTACCCACCCCGAAGTCGCCAAAAATAACGACATTCCATTCCATACCATACCATGCAATACCATTCCATACCATACCATCCCGTGCCGTCCCCGCGTCTGCCCCGCTTCCTTAGCCGCCAATTCAATTAATTCGCCACTCTCTCCCCTCTCACGTTTTATTATTGGGAAACGTTTTCCTTTCCGGTGCTTGGATTGCTGTGTCGGGGGCGATGAGGAGGTAGGGTTGAGAGCGAGAGATTGTTGGAGGGGAAGGGGAAAGGGGGAATGCGCCGATTGGATACCAGGATGGGGATCCTGCGATCGTTGTACGATGCTGCTATGCGAGAGGGAGGCTAAGTTGAAACGGCTGTTGGTCGGTTTCTAGGTTGTGTATGTGTGTATGAAGGGGAGGGTGGTCTGATTGGATGGGGTCGTGATATTGTGCCACCTTGGTCAATGGTTGCGATTGATGGCTGGCAATGTCGCGTATTTTATAGAGCGAAGCAGATCGTATAGAGCTGTTGTTCAGTATGAGCATTAGCGGGATGGGTGAATGAAGTTATCGTTGATAGTATTTCATTATTACAAGAATTTTGCATCCTGTTCCCTTCCATCCATCCCTCGTCCTATCCCCTCCATCTCCGAAAAACAGAAACTTCCTCAGAGAGGAAATATAACCCAGGCAGACAATAGGAAAGCTCTCATCATCATCATTGTCAATTGACATCCCCTTTTCTATACCAGCATCCCCTCACTCCATCCCACCCGACAACAAACAGCCTACTGCATCTGGTGCATCAACCTCAACATCGCTCACGTGATATATCCCCCACTTCCCACCTAACTCGACAACTGCCAACCAAACAGCAAACAGACAACGAATCAAAACCATTGAAGTCGCGAAATAAAGCAAAAAGAGACACAAGGAAACTCGTATAATATATCCATGAATTCATAAAGGAGTGTGTTTCAGTTGGCCTCTCCCAACCCAGCTTGATAGACCGATCCAACCAAATCAAAGTACATTAAACACCTTGCTTATAATCCAGACCAGAATCACCAATAGCAATAGGAGGAAATTAGAGACTGAACACCGAAGGAAAAGCCAGACGTATTTGAGGAGAGCGGTCGTGGAACCGAAGGAACAGAGGAGATGTTTCGCGCAAGAATTGGGAACGCTTTTGGAGAGAGAGAGAGGTATATCGAGATTGAGATGCCGAGACGTTAATACACGGAGGGAGTGTGTAGATCCTAAAAGTTTATCTCTTCCTTTTCTTGCTCTTATCTGGGCTGCTTTGACCACCAGCCATCGAGGTAGGTGGGAAGAATGTGGTCTCAGCGCCTATTTCGTCCTTCTTGACAGGAACGCCCATATGTCGCCCGTATCGACCCTTGCGACCATTACCTTCATCTTCACTGACACACTGATCAGCGCTGAGTCCAGCATCTTTGCATCGCTGACAAGGACGTTGTCGATCACAACCCTTCTTGCTCTTTCGGCATCTTTGGCAACGAGGTTTGGAAGAGAGATCTTCTTCATCTGTACCAAGCTGATGTTGGAAGTTGAGAGCAGAAGCGTTGGATGTCTTGCGAGATTGTGGTGGCATGGAGGTTGGTGATATCGGTTTAGCACTCGTGGGAGCACTGATGGACTTCTTTGACTTAACTTGGCCAGGACGCGATGTCTTTGATTTGCTTGACTTGACTTTAGTTCCTGAAGCGCTTGTGCGAGGCTTGCCCATAATGGACGGCATGCTCTTGGACTTGGGCAATTTAGACTTCAAATCATCCATAACATCATCTTGTATGGCAGGTTTGAATTCATCGTCACGCTCATCACCGCTTGGCTCCGTGCTATCTTGGCTTGGCAAGACATCGTGGAGGTCTGGGCGGTTCTTGAGAGCGCCAGGAAGAATTGGGCTTGCCTCACGCTTCTGTCGGCGAGCTGGAGGAAGCTCATCTTCACTTTCACTCTCATTCTCACTGGTAGCACCGGTAGAAGAAGCAGCATCAGCCCTTCCACTAAAGGTGTCATCTAGGGTCGATGCAGATGTGCGGCCGTGCGAGATGTTTGACATCTCACCCAATCTCATCAATTGCAATGCGACATCCTTATCCTCCTCCGACATGCAGCTGCCCACTGTTGGGTCAGGTGTAGGGAGTATTCCAGAACTGTTGTTCGGTGTAGCACTAATAGACTGTCTGTGTGGAGGGTATGAAGCGCCACCTCGAGTACGACGACCCTGAGGCCCCGGTGTTGAGTACAAGCCAGGCTGACCAAAGCCATTGCCATAGCTCTGAGGAGATTGTAGGGGTTGTGGGTTGGAGAAAGGGTTGTGCGAAGGATTCGTGAAAGGAAAGGCCGACCGCTGATGCTCAATTCGGCGAGCCGGGGAAACGGAGGAATTCGAAGTCGCAGCTGGCATTTGCGGAGGGGCAAACAATGGTAGTTCCTAGGCACAACAAAGTTAGTAATTGAATGAGTGCATTGCGCATTGGTAGAACGTACAGAACTCTCAAACTTCGCTCTCTTCCGTCGTCCACCCTCAACAATATTGTCCAAGCTGATCTCGGTATTGCCAATGTGCTCACTCTTTGTTTTACTAGAAACAGAACCTGGTGCCCCATCCCCACTGCTGTACCCATTCATAGCATCGCTGTGATTGTCTGCGAAGCTGCCATGAGCACTCGATCCGCGACTCTTAAAGCCCGACCGGGATCGGCTTTTCTTCATGGGTGGAGGATTGGTGCTTGCAGATGCACTTCGACGTCCACGACCTCCATTGGGAGACATGCTACGCTTACGCGAGGTCCTTGACGTAGGACGCGACAGTGGTTGGCCATAGCTGAGTGCCTGGGCAGGCTGGGGAGGCGGCATGTGGTTACCATCGCCAGCATAGTAGGGATGCTGAAGCACCGGTGAGCCTGAGTGATATGATGATGGACCATATGTCCCCGGAGGGGGTGAGTGCTCCTCAATGACCCTAACATACACCACCATATTGTTTCGCAAGTTTTCGTAGCGGGCAATTAGGGTATTCCCTTGCTCGTCCTCGAAGCTGACACCTTTGGCACCTCCCGGGCCGGCGTACAGGCCGTAGAAGTTCTTAACGGTTGTTATAATCGAGTCGGTGGTATCGTGTGGGAATATTTGCACTCGCATGGGTAGCCGCGCACGATATTGAGGGGATTCGGGGAAGAGCAATTCGAATGCGACGCTCTTGGGGGTGGGGCTCCCGAAAGGAGACATATTTGTATTATGAGGAGTGGTCGAGGCGGATTGACCTCCAGGATATGCCGCTGGCGGTGTAGCCATCCTGTGATTTCCGTTCTGCACATCCATCCCAGCCATTGTGTTCCGGGTCGGGTACGAATGTGTACGAAGGTGGGAGGCGGTGTCGTGAAATTGATTTTGTGTGTTTTGAGAGACTGGACCGGATAGAAGATTGGATAATTCCATTCCCTTATGGGCGAGATAGTTTTCGATGAAATAAGAATGTGCGATAGTGACTGAAGGTTGTTGGGTGAAATGGGATCTTGCGTGCTGGGCGGGTGGTGCGGTCGTCGCAAGCAGGCGGGATAACGAGGAGAGAACGAATGTCGTGGTCTATTTCGATCTGGATAAGAGTAGATGTTAGTATCAATCATTGCAGACCTGAAAATGATATTGGAGAGTGATTTGATGAATAGGAGGACGAAATGATGGAATTGCAGTCTCCTTAGGATTGCCTGGGCGCTTCCGGGCTGACTGGGGATGAAGCTGGAGTCGGGGGACGACCAGGAGACTCAGAGAATGCAGGTTCTCTTCCATACTGGATCGCATAAGATGAAAGAATGACTGAGACTTACGACTGATCGAAAAGGAAACCGTTGTGAGGTTTATCAAGGCATTTGGTGCTGTCGTTCGTCGAATTGGCGTGTGGAAGACCTACGGCAGTGAAGTGTTAGAATACGATGATTCCTGGGGAGAATCGTCTTCGAAAGAGTTTGGATTGATTCCCAAGATGATGATAGATATATTGGATACTTACCTGTGGTTTGGTTAGACGTTGCGTTGCTCCTCGAAGCAGTTCGGTCAGTTGTGAAGAAGAGGAGCAGTCGAGAGAAGTCGGTTGACGGAGTCCTTGGCTTGGGTTACTCAGATTTGCATTTTATGCAAGCATTTCAACATAAATTCTGCTTAACTACATATTTTCTAGGAATTCGTATTTCATTTGTCTCAACCTAATTCTAAGAATAACCCATTTCAGATTTCTATCTGGCCCACAGAACTCATACGATCCTATGGAAGTACTCGATTGTGGATATGTCATGGCCCGTCCTCCTCACAGGCAACCCGTAGAAAGAGGTGCGATGGTCGTTTGTAACTATGCACGAAGCTGAGAACGACCAAAGTGAAGATATCCCTCAAGGTGTGACTTTTTTCGAATTTTTGAATTGAGACATTTCCTTGTCAAAAGTCTCATTGAATACCTATGTCGAGTCTCTCTCTGCGTTTATCCCGTGCTCGGAGTCCTGCTTCTCTGCCTTACCTTATGTACGAGCATTTTTACTATTTACCTACTAAATGGATATCAAAATCGTCTGCACATGCCTAATGACAGCGCAAATGGCAAGTCACAGTCGCAAGAAACCCCGAGCGCTCAGCGCATGCGACGCTGGAAATAACAACCAATTCAATTCCATTAAGGTGTGGTCGAGACAACTCAGGATGCAGTGGCCAAGTGCTTGATTAAAGTCTGGACCAACCAATTAAGAAATGCGCCAACGTCTGAAGCAGGGATGTGGTTAAGGATGATCATGGGTGTGACCTAAGAAGCCGGTGAGTTTGACATCTTGAATCTTTTCTTGAAATGCACGAATCATTGGATGTTGAAATTGGTCTTCGAAGGATCCTCTCAGCCGCCGCGTTCTCGATGTTTTGTCAACAGATCCTTTGTGGACGTGGGTGGTGCTTGAAATAATGTTTCCAATATCAATTGCGCCCCAGGGTGGTGGTATGCGCTGGCCCCAGAGTTTCAAGTAATATTCATGCTTTCATTGCTCTCTAGCTGAAGGGCCTGAAGGGCCTGACGGCAGATTCAACCATTCTTGCGATTGATGGCGCCGGGACAGCTTAATCTAGCTAGGATGCTGGCGATTTTGGCGGTGGATTCTGCAGTCATTTGTGCTTCAATGACTGGATGGATCTACACTCGTGCAGCACTTTAGTCGGTATCAGGATTTGATGGCGTTTCTGCGGTACAGCATGCGACGGCCAAAAGATATGAAGGCTGGTGAAAATCCAGACGTATTAATTTTTTGTTTGGGCGATTCATGATTTTTGTCCCCAGGAGAGTCCGACTTTGAGTAGATTATCTAGATACCTTGAGGGTTGAGTCTGGAATGCAAGGATTTTGGTGGTCGTTCTTCATCCGGTGCAGGTTTTAGACGTTGGATGACGACGACCCAATGACAACCAAAAGATTCTCGCGATCCTGAACAGGTCGATGGCCGACTGACCGCAGACCGTGAAAAGCTCACGCAAACTCAAAATGGAAATCGAATTGAGCTCTCGTAAACAAACATGGCTGAATGTGTGGTGGTTTCCCAGGAAGGATTATTGAATCCCAAAGCTGATAGAAGCTGATAGGGAGAGAGCAGACATGTGGTTCGCGCCATCTGGTCGGCTCGAATTGCTCAACGCCTGGCAAATCAGATTCAGATACAGGACCCCTCCAGGAACAAAAGTTGGGATCTGTATCTCTCCAAAAAACCAATCGCGGTACCCAAGTCGCTTTGTCTTCATGCAGAGTTCAGATCGGGGATTCAAGCCTGTTGCTATCGTGGCAGATTCGGGGTTCGTGAATCTTCTGTCAGCCCGTCCTTCCGAGCGGCTAAGGTTCCAATCAAGTGACCGAGGTGAAAGCTTCAAGAAGTGATAAATAATTGATCCCATCTCGCTGACTGAAGAGAGAACGATGGAGGGGACCTTGGACGATGGAAGAGTAGGTGTTGAAGTGTGACGAGATGAGAAGAAATGACACACGTGATCCCGCCTCTTTCTCGTGTCTCGATTCTCGAGATTCGAGGGCTTTGCATATTATAGTTTTACTGAACGCAACGAGGGTGATATAATCATGAAACTGGCATGGAAGACATCATAATGTTACAACAGATCGTATCTTAGTTTGGTAGAGTTTTAAAAACTCAAATGTTGGAATTATATTGGATTTTCCAAAAATGAAAATTATATTCGCGTGTCGGGAAACACGCGTTTGAAGTTCTTGGATGCTTGGCATCCACTTTATATGGTCCGTGCACTGTTTTGATGGTTGCTAGGTCAGACTACGGTCACCTCGCTTCCCCATCAAAACAATAGAAATCTCGTGAATAAGCTCTAAGAGCTTGATGTCGGGTCGTGATAATTTTCCTCAACCTCCATCCACTTCACTCGAGTCCTCCTCGCCATCGCCCATTTCTTCATGACTCTTTTGTAATTCTATTTCTGCCGTACTATTCAGAGTACGCAGCAGGATAGGAATTACCTACTACCTTTTTATTCGACCGCGAAACCTCCAGTCCCCTTTTTGGTGAACGCGATTGGAGCATCAACATTTAAGGACCTCAACAACAACATCAAGCAGCAATTGCTCTCTACATTAGCATTAGCATTTGCTATAGTATCATAGCATATCTTGCATCATGGACGCGAAAGTAAGTTACGTTCACCTCCTGCTCTTTACAATTTGGGATGTTTGATCAATATCAACCACATTCTCCCTATCTTCACCTCGTCAACACCAATGCTACTTCCCATTCCGTGCCGAGACGCCCACAACTAACGATTTATTGAATAGCCTCAACGTCCGTTACGAATCAATCGTGCGCCTGGCGATGAAAACATTGCTCCATCCAACAAAACCCTTCACCAACGCCATAAATCCACCGGTACACTCTCGAATATGCTTGGTATTAAGGCCGCTGCCAAGAGAACTATTCTTGGTGATGCTAGCAATACTGTGAAGAACATGCCAGCCGCCCACGATGATTCTGCTGTCCCTGGCAAGCCATCTGATGCGGTCAAGCCTTTGCAGCTCCCAGATAAATCGGCAGGGTTTTTACGACCAGCTCAAAGACCTTTGGGCACTGCTGCAACAAAAGTTCCATTGGTCAATAATCAAAACTCAACATACACAGGGCCAACCTCGAATCTTCCAAAAGCTCCTCTAGGAAACTCTGCTCAAGTTCAATCGCAACCACTGGCACCTCAAGCTAACAAACGAACCCTATCGAAGAAAGGTACGACTATCTACAAGGACACGGTCGAAATAGAACAACCTCAAGCTCTTTCCCGCCCAGAAACAGCACCTACTGCACCCGTTCACCAAAGCCTTGCTCCACGTCAACACAAGAGCGAGCCTCAGTTAAACGCGGATCAGCCGGCGCTCCGTCGTACCCAAAGCAGACTTCTCGGAAACGAACACCAGGGAGACAATATTCCCAAGGAGGAAGTTTATCAAGATGCTGCTGAGCATCAAGTTTCTGAGTCATATGAGGCATACATGAGCATGGATCAACAACAGGAGAAGTATGTCCTGGAGGTCTCCAAGGAAACACAAAATGCAGTTGAGCGATTACAAAGACAATTACCTCTCGGGCACTCCGATCCTGTAGAAGTTTGGGACAAAGAAGAAGAAGAGGAGATGTACGACGAGGAAGGTTACACTACGGCTCACTCAACGCGTTCTCGAGGCGAGAACACCACTGGAGGAGCTACAACTGTGATGTTTCCGCATGTCACAAATCGAGTCAAGAAGGAGATTGCGGCTGCCGCAGAGCTTGTTGAGGGTTCACGCACTGCTGAGGAGATTGAGGACGAGGCATGGGATACCAGTATGGTTGCGGAATATGGCGAAGAGATCTTCTCATACATGCGAGAGCTTGAGGTAAGCCTTGTTGTTTTGCTCAGCCTGTACCACACGTACCTGACAGCCACCATACATGCGGCCACACATGGGACCCACTATGAGGCCTTTGTTTACCTTCATATTTGCTCTGTTTACCTTCCGATCCATGCTAACGTGTACCCCTAGAGCAAGATGTTGCCTAATCCGCACTACATGTCTAACCAAACCGAGATTCAATGGTCAATGCGAGCGGTCTTGATGGACTGGTTGGTTCAAGTTCATCACCGATTTTCATTGCTTCCAGAGACTCTATTCCTCTGCGTCAATTACATCGACCGCTTCCTAACTCGAAAGATTGTCTCTCTCGGCAAGCTTCAGTTGGTTGGGGCCACCGCTATATTCGTCGCTGCCAAGTATGAGGAGATTAATTGCCCGTCAGTTAGCGAAATTGTTTATATGGTTGATGGAGGCTACACTGTTGACGAGATCCTGAAGGCGGAGCGATTCATGCTTAGCATGCTTGAGTTCGAGCTTGGATGGCCCGGACCCATGAGCTTCCTTCGACGTATCAGCAAAGCCGATGACTATGATTTAGAGACTCGAACACTTGCCAAATACTTCCTTGAGGTTACCATCATGGACGAGCGATTTGTTGGATCTCCACCTAGCTATACTGCTGCAGGTGCTCACTGCCTCGCGCGCTTGATGCTCAAGAAGGGTGACTGGGTAAGAAACCTCATCACGGTCTAAAAGATTTTTACTAATAATGCGCAGAGCCCAGCCCATGTCTACTACTCTGGATATACGTGGACCCAGTTACGAGCTCTAGTCTCCATGATTATGGATTGCTGCGAGGCACCCCAAAAGCACCACGGTGCCGTGTATGAAAAATACGCCGACCGTAAGTACAAGCGAGCAGCAATCTTCGTTCAAAGTGAGTTGAGAATGGGTTTCTCTCTACCACTCCCGGCTTCTCGACCATCACTTCCGCCTTTCGACGATGTGGCAGGCCAACTACAATACGAGACTGGAGAATCATTCAAGCGTATGGTCCAAGTCAAAGGCTAAGACTTCGGCCCACAAATTACGATTTTCGATTCCCTGTATATTATTGGACCAGATATGGTGGGCATCCCCACCTTCGATATGGTACATCCTAATCAACCATATCTGGTCTACCATTACATACCCCAATTCGATAGATTTCCCTCTTACCATTGCGTTGGCGTTGAGCATTCGCATGTTGTTATTGTCCGGATATCATATATTTCACTCCCCAGTACGGCTTCTCGGTTCCCATTCCCATCGAGGATGGATCCGGCCATCTCGACACCCCTAATTGTTTTGATTCCCAAAAAGCGTAACGATCCTTTACGATACACACGAGATTACGACCTTTCTAAAACTTCTTGGCGTATTGCTGCGTGTGAGCTGGCGAAGGAGGCGAAAATAGAAAGAGCATTACGCTCGTAATGCTTGTTTCTTTCTCGTTCAGTCAGTCTTGGCTGTTGTTGATTTTTCTCTGTCCTGAGCGTGAAGTGGCGTCGATGGAGTCAGGAGGCGTGCTCATAAGGAGAATAGGCATAGATGGTATTATATGATAATACTTCGATTACAAGCTTGATCCTTTGGATGTGGTGATTCTCGTCTCTACTTGTGAACTGCCTTACCTACCCCCACCCTCAACCTAGGCGCCCAAGTTCACAGCCAGCATTCGGGGCATCCCTGCAGCTTCTATTTAAAGCTCAATTCATCTATGGAAACGCGATGGCCTAAATTAATCTAGATATTCTGCTCTATATTCTCATTATACTCAATCAATGATAAAGAAAGTAGTCAAATAGATTTCAAGATCTCAACATATGTGTCCGTTGATTGATTGATTGAATCAATCCTATCTTGGCTCCCCCTTACCCCTATCTCGGGCCGCAAGAACAATGATCCGCCGCTACCCCCATCATCGCAACATTAACGAACCCTTGGGCTGGAATTTGTTCCGCGCGATCATTGGTTTCCGACTTAAAACCGAGATTTTATTTCCACTTTTTCTTCCTGTCCGGGGGACAAATCTGAAGCTAGACAACAGCTTCAAGCTCACTGTTCATCTAACAACCTCCTCACGTCCTACTATACCTACGACGCGTGAGACCCCCGATCATCACCTCGCACATACTCTGCGACGCTCAATTGAGATTCTAGACACTCTCTGCGAAGTCCTGCGATTTCGGAACCTTGCTTTCTTTTGTTGGCTGCATCACGAACAACTGAGAATTTTTTTTTTTCCCTCACCCCTACACAACACAACATATCCTACAACCACTGACCTTCAATATCGATATTTTGTATCTGCCGACGCGTATTGTGACCCTAGAGTCCTGCAAACATGGCGGATCTCACCAAGGCAAAAGAGGTTGTGAAGGAGACACTCCTCGGTTCCGAGCAAGTAGAGGACGTGCAGTTATCAGCATTGTCCAAAGCAACCTTTGAAAAGAATGCGCGAAAAGATGCAGAGTCTGATGAGCCATATATGGGTGAAGAAGAGTTCATCAATGCCATTGCGCCGGAGAGAGAAGATTATGTGAGACCACCTGTACCCTATTGCACAAACACCATGAAGCCATTGACTAACGGCGCATTCCTGTATATAGCATAAGATCAAGCGCGAGCAATATGCAATTCTATTCAAAGTCGCAGATCGAAGGGGTACCGGCAAAGTTAACCTTTTCGACTGGGGAACCTTTGAGAATCTGCTTGCGAAACCAGATGCAGAATATGAGATCGCATTTCGATTGTTCGACGTGAATCGCACTGGAACAGTCAAATATGGTGATTTGAAGAAGCTTTATGAGATGAACAAAGGTCCCGAGAGCATACCGTTTGACTGGGATTGTGAATGGGCAACTTTGTACAGCGGAGGGAAGAAGCGACGACATGACCTTACATACCCCCAATTCTCGCAAATGCTTCGTGGATTGCAGGGAGAGCGGATACGACAGGCTTTCCATCATTTCGATAAGGACGGCGATGGATATATCGAGCCCGAAGACTTTCAGCGCATCATTCTCGAGACTGCGAAGCATAAACTGTCAGATCACTTATTGGAAAACCTTCACACCCTCTGCAACATCTCCACTGGTAGCAAAATCTCCTATGCCAATGTGCGCGCTTTCCAAAACATGATCAGAGAGATGGATTTGGTGGAATTGATCATTCGACAAGCTGCTGCTCAGAGTACAGATGGAAAGATTACACGTACCGAATTCCTCAACGAAGCCGCCCGAGTTACTCGATTCTCCCTCTTTACTCCCATGGAAGCCGATATTCTATTCCATTTCGCTTCTCTCGATGAACCCTCTGGTCGTCTTGGCTTGTCTGACTTCGCCAAAGTTCTTGACTCGTCATGGCGGAACCCATCATACAACGCATTCAGTAATGTTTCGGGAGTTCCAAAAGCGAAGACTGCGACCCAGAACTTCTTCCATGGTGTTCTCGAGTCAGTCCATCATTTTGCGCTGGGTAGTTTAGCCGGTGCATTTGGAGCTTTCATGGTTTATCCTATCGACTTAGTAAAAACCCGAATGCAAAACCAGCGATCATCGCGAGTGGGCGAAATGCTCTACAAAAATTCATGGGATTGTGCAAAGAAAGTGGTCCGTAATGAGGGTTTCACGGGTCTTTATTCCGGCGTCTTACCACAATTGGTTGGTGTAGCACCTGAAAAGGCCATCAAGCTTACAGTAAATGATCTTGTCAGGGGACACTTCTCGTCAAAGGATGGCAAGATCTGGATCCCGCATGAGATTCTAGCCGGTGGTACTGCCGGTGCCTGCCAAGTCGTACGTTCATCCGTTCATTTAGCCTCGACTTCCCTGTCCCTCCTTTCCACATCAACTAACATGTGACAGATCTTCACCAACCCCCTTGAAATCGTCAAAATTCGCCTGCAGGTCCAAGGTGAAGTCGCCAAATCTGTGGAAGGCGCTCCCCGCCGCTCCGCAATGTGGATCGTCAAGAACCTCGGTCTCGTCGGTCTCTACAAAGGAGCATCCGCCTGCTTGCTCCGGGATGTTCCCTTCTCCGCCATCTACTTCCCCACCTACAACCATCTAAAACGTGATTATTTCGGCGAATCCCAAACCAAGAGTCTCGGCATCCTACAACTGTTGACCGCGGGTGCGATTGCCGGTATGCCAGCCGCATACCTAACCACACCCTGCGATGTCATCAAGACCCGTCTCCAGGTCGAAGCCCGCAAAGGCGAATCCTCATACACTTCTCTCCGCCAATGCGCCGCAACCGTCTACCGCGAAGAAGGCTTCAAAGCGTTCTTCAAAGGCGGCCCTGCACGTATCTTGCGCTCATCCCCTCAATTCGGTTTCACATTAGCAGGCTATGAAGTATTGCAAAATCTATTGCCGATGCCGGGTAGTGAGAAGCAAGATGCGCCGCACATGGGTGTTAGTAGTGTGCAGCAGGGACTGCCGGGGCAGGATGGACCTCTCGGGTTCTTGAGGAGCAGGAATGCGTTGAAGATTATCTTGGATTTGGACGAGAGTTTCGGATTGGTGAAGGGTGGGGAGAGGGGGTGGAAGACGTTGAACAAGTTGGTTGGGACGCCGAAGGCTTCGTGATCCCACGCCTTTCTTGTGGAAAGTGTATGTCGGTGGGCAGGAGAGTGGTAGATTCCTTCTCAACTAGATCCGGGGTTTGATTTCTTCTTGCTCTTGCTTCTAAGATCAATACTAGGGAGGAATAAGCATGGCTGGATGGCGTTAAAAGGGTACATTTCGATTAATAGCTTCGTTGCATTCAAGACAATGTTGTGGGTGAACCGGTGGAGGTGAAAAAGAGGATAGATAGATAGAACAGATTCTGCTGTTATAGAGTACGTATAAATTTGCAATATACAGAAGTCCAAACTACTATCATATCACATAAACTGGATTGGGGAGTAACGGGGCTGGACCCAGGACAAGATACACCAGAAGATAATTGTAGACAAATCCTTGCACTAAGATTCGAAATATACGACTTAGTATACAAGTTTCCTCCTTGAATGGAAAATTGGCAAGGAACCGAAGGAATAAAAGACATTCTCCCTTCACTGTCAAATCCTTCACTCTATCTCCGGTAATTCCTATCTTCCTCCTATCTATTTTCGGAATATTTCCTGCATGTTAGGATGCGGTTGTTGTGAGTAACAAACGTTGGTATACGTGTATACGAAGAGGCGGCAATTACGCCTTCTCTTCTGAATTTGCGCGAGCCTGGGCATCACCCTCCTTGCTACGGCGCTTTACGTATTCATTATAAACATTGAAAGCTTCATCGACCATCGCACAGAGAGCAGATTCATCATCAAGGAGATGAACCAACTCAGAGTCGTCGATTTCCAGAAGCATACCGGTGATCTTGCCTGCCAACTCTGGTTGCAAGGCCTGAATCTTAGGGAAGAGAGCATCTCCCAGAAATTGCTTTCTTTCGCCAGGGTCGACAATAGTTCTTGCGATCCGCGCCTCTTCCTCTCTAATGTCCTTCTTCCAAGCCTTAATTTGCACTTCTATCATCCTTTTATATTGCGCTTGGTCGTCACCTGGCCCTCCCACTCGAATCTCTCTCTCCAATTTGGCTTGATCCTGAAACCAATCCTCCAGTGCCAGCCTCATTTGATGTAGAGACATTGGAGGTCTTACATGGTGGAGCGCTATTTCTTCATTTCCACCCCCTGGGCAGCGCGGCTCCTTCCCTTCCTGCTCCAATCTAATCCTCTCTTCCCGAGCACGGCGATAAGCCAGACATTTTTTCTCTATCTCTGAATAAATCCTCTCTTTCAAACCTCTTATTTGGTCGTTTATCATTCCTTCTTGAGCCTTCATGGTCTCCCACCTCTGCTTAAGCCTATCCAATTCTTCCTTCTGCGCCTTCCAAAACTCCAACTCTCGCTCCATTTCAATGAGGGGTATTCCAACATGTAAATGGTGTCCTGGGTGGATTTCCGGTTCCGACAAGTTCTCTCCATTCTCCGACTGATTTTCTCCTTCCCTTTCCAATCGAATTTTCTCTTCTCTAATACTCTGTTGCCAGCCTTGGAACTGTTCCTCAACCGTCTCACCCCACTTGCGTCCATCCACCCTGTTCTCTTTCGCCTCTTCCCACTTTATTCTCCTCATCTCTAAAATTTCCTTCTGCTCCTCCCACAATTCTAAATTATTCCTCAACTGAGAAAGAGATATTTGAACTTCTGAATCACTTCTCGGTTCAACTTCAGGGACAGCCTTAGGTGACCCAGAAATTTTCCCAACTCTCTTCCATTTCCCACCTCCCTCAACCAACCTAAGCATCTCCTCCCACATTCTCATCACCTCTTCTATATCTTCCCCTGTCCATCCATCCCTCTCCCACCCATTCCTGACCTCAACCCCCCCCTCCTCCCACTCGGCCATGCGCTCCCTCCACACCTCCAAATTCTGCCTCAAGCTCTCCACTCTCATCCCCAAGATCATCCTATGCCTCTCAAACGCCCAAATCACCCTATACCCTTGACCAGTATTCTCCTCGGCACCACCACTCTCATCCCACACCCACCCCTCAATCCTCTCCACAATCAACCCCCGATCCTCCATCTCCCTAATCTTAGCTTCGCTCCACCAACATAACCGCCATCCTATCTCCGACCCGTGAACATTTCTCGCGGCTTCAACTCTCACCATTTGCAGCCCGGAATCTGTGACTGGCCGACGGCTTACAAAATGGATCAATGGTGGTTCTTCCTTAGAATAGATGGAGGGTTTGTAGGATGTTCCGGGAAATACGCTGTTTCCTTCAAGCCCCGAGGGTAAGATTGGAGAAGTTTCCGGGACTGGACGTGGTTCGGCCATCTGAGGCGTTGCGATTACGCGGTTCTCGGCGATCTTCAAAGTAGATAGGGAGTCCTCGATAGAGCGATCCATAGTCAAGCGTGAAAGATGATAAGGGGATTCGTCAGGGTAAGAAGGTGGTATCCTTGCCGCTAGATAGGGTTGTTGCGAATTTGTATTTTGGAGTAACTTTGGAGCTGTATTATGAAAGTGAGAGGAAGTGTGAGCGTGACGGTTTTAAAATGGTTTCTGAGGCCAGTGTGTTTGAAAATGACAGATTTTGGTGACATAGGTCCCAATTGTGACTCTACCATGGAAAGTCTTATCTATCGATGGAATAAGGTATTCGGTAAGCTATGATGATGAAGATGCCAATGATAGATCTTTAGTTTAGAGATTAGGACCCAAATGTTTTGAGCCATAGGTAATTTATCACATCTATATCTACGGGAAGATAAACCATTTTGTCATTCGGAGATAATTCCCCGCCTTTTACAGAACACGCCCAGTCGAAAACCCTGGAACGCCCCTTTTCATTCCCACAATGCCTTATCTCTCTCCCAGACACTCAAAATAAAAATTACATCTACATCTCATTCAAATCCCTTAGCTACCTTCCTCTTATCCCATTTATCAAACTCTCCTACTTCATCCAGCTCTTCGTCATAGCCCTCTACTAATAATCTACCAGGAACGGGGCGGAAATGCTTCTTATACTCCACTTCTTTCTTCTCCTTAACATCATTCCCCATATCCTGCTCTGGTAACCCAATATAAGCCAGAGAAACGGCTTTCCCATCCTCGTCCCCGTGCTTGTCCCCATGCTTGGCCCCCTTCTTCACCTTAACCTTCTGGATACTCCTCTTCATCTCCTCTAAGAACTCATCAGGAACCGGCCGGAAGAATGTCGCTTTCTCATTTTTCTTCTCTCTAGGCTCCTCCCCCTTTCCCTCCCCCTCTCCATCCACCAACTCCCCACCCATATCTCCTTCCCCTCCCTCCTCCTCTCCCTCCTCCTCCCTCACACAAACCCCCTCCTATACCCCCTCTCCCTCTCCCTCCTCCTCTCCCTCGCACCCCACTCGCCAACCACGCGCTCCACCCTCCTCCTCCACTCCTCCCACTCCTCCCCTTCCCTCTCCACCGCCCTCCCCCTCCCAAGCAAACACGCCGACACCCCACCCATCCGCACATCGAAATCAAACGCCTCTATATCGAATCCCGCGCCAAGACCAGCCGTATAATCAATCATTGTATTTGGTCGTGCGGAAGTGGAAAGTGGCGTTTTGCGGATCAGGGTGTTGGAGAGGTAGCGTCGCCCGTTGTGCTTCCATGTGGATTGCTTTTCTATTTCGCGGGTGAGAGGGGGGATGGGTGGGGGGTCGGGCGCGTGAGAGGGGGGTGCGAGCATGGCGGTGCGCCAGGCTTGGCGGTGGGAGGGGGGGAGGTGGCGGAGTGCGGTTTCGAGGCGGGTGGAGGTGGGTGGTTGGGTTGGGTGCATTTTGGTGGGGGTTGTGGATGAGGGATGGATAGAGTGAGGGTTGTGAGATATTGAATTTTAATGGTGAAAGGATGAGAATTGTTGGATGGATTGAGGTTGTTTATGCGTGTGCGTGTGTCTGTGTATTACCGGTGATTTTCGGGGGTTTGCAAGAAGTTGAAGATTTGGAGATGGATGATGTTGACGTTTGGGGAGGAAAAAATGAAATTCAGAAAAATGAGAGACACAGAATAGAATGTAGTGATAACGTGTGTCAAGTATAATAGGTACTGACTGTCACTTGAGCAGCCAGGGGAATAGGTCCCAGAAACCTTCAGATGTGGAATAAGATTATGATAAGATCCAGATCTCGAAATATAAGGGGGGTTAGCGGAATAGAATATAGATTTG
>Ga0182030_10010146_pt1 | contig 19203 bp, 19 predicted proteins | sample 812S3MmetaG_FD_121299 | JGI IMG/M metagenome (GOLD analysis project Ga0182030, IMG submission 121299) | Permafrost microbial communities from Stordalen Mire, Sweden - 812S3M metaG (Illumina Assembly) | ecosystem: Environmental > Terrestrial > Soil > Wetlands > Permafrost | place: Sweden... | reverse complement strand
TCCTGTTCTTAATGATGGCATGTCGCCGACCAAATCATGTCGGAGCGGCAACCAGAGAGAGCTTAACATGGGCACCATCATTGAATTTCCGGCGGATGCGGCTTCGCGGCGGCCGGGCTCAACCATGGATGGCGCTCCCCGCGAGGGCATGGGTACCATCCTGATCCTTCCCGTCATCCGGATCGAGCGCGACACCGATGCAACCAAAGGTGGCAGCGGGCCTGAAGAAGGAACCGCCCCGGGCCGCCGCCGCCGCCGCCGCACCTGACAATCGGAATCGGATATTTTGCCATGCCGGAGCCGTGTTTTCCGATCCGGTCGAGGCGGCAGTCGCCGGTTTCGTCATCGGTGCTGAGCCTCGTTCTCATCGGCGTGACCCTCGGCGCATGCAGCGGCGGTGATTTCGGCCGCAGCCGCCAGGATCTTCGCAACGACGACATGCATAGCTGGATCGGCGCTGAGGCCACCGGCAGCGTCGGCCTGCATGCATCGCAATTCCAGCTCACCGACAGTGAACGGCTGCTGCGCGATCTCGCCTATCCGCTGATCGAGCCGCCGCATTCGCGCCCGGCCTGGAAGAGCGTGTTCGGCGACTACAAGGCGATTGCCTCGCCCTGGCGGCAGGCGCCGGCGTTCGACCGCACCGCCTATGGGCGTCAGCTCATCGACGAGCCGCACCGCTCGGATTCATCGCGTTATGCGCAATTGGTCGACGATGTGCGCGACGACATCACCCGGTTCGAACCGTTCTTTGCCGCCGCCGCGCGCGTGATCGATCTCGATCGGAAGCGCGATGCCAGTCTTGCGCACGTCTCGGAATTGTCGCCGCGCGAACGCGCCGATGCCGTCGCCCGTATGGAAGAGAACAGCCTGATCGTGCGCTGGGTGCAGCAATGCCTGGAGCGGAGGATCTCGTCCTACCGCTGGGCACTGGAGCGGCTCGTGATCCAGGCGCCGGACGGCATGGCGGCAGACGCCGACCGGCTGATCGGCGAACTCGCCGCGCAGACCGCAAATCCTCCGGTCGCGGCGCGGCCGCAGGTCGCCCCGGCGCTCAGCGTCCGCGGCTGAGGCTGTTGCCGATCAGCGTCGCCGGTTTTGGCCGCGCGCTTGCCGCCCGACCACGAAAATCGCCGCCCGCGGCAGACACCGCAGCCGGCGCCACGCCCTGTAAACAGCTATCGCTTGGCCGCCGGTTCGGTCTGCACCCTGCAGCTCGAGGCTGCCAGCGAAGCCTGCGCCTGCGGCATCAGGCCGGGCTCCGGCGCCAGCGCTTTCAACACGATCAACCCGGTTGCGGTTGGCGAATCGATGATCAGCCGATCGGCCGCGGTCACGTCCTCGTCTTCCGGCAATTCCGCGTGTTGGGCCTCGGTCATGAGATCGAGTTCGATCACCTTGCGCCCGGCGGAGCGGTCATTGATGGCGTAATAGGCGACTTCGTTGCGGGTATAGAACGACACCGAAGTATAGGCCTGGCTGACCGGAACCGCGAGTTTGATTGGTCCAAAGGAAAGATCGTACCGGCAAATCGCCAGCGCGAATGCCGGGTCCATGAACGGCATCAGGACGTTGCCGGGATCTGCCGCTGGCAGCGCGGTGACGGCGTTGAGCTTGGTGATCGGCGTGAGGCGTGAATAGGCGTCCTGGGTCGCAATCCGGGGCAACGCCAGAACGCTGACCAGATGCACGACGCCGCCCAGCAGCACGCCCGCGATAATCGTGAACAGCCAACGGATCACGGGCACCCCACGGTCGCAATGGAAGGCATCGGCGCGTCGCGCTGCGTCCGCGTTGCCACGCCGACCGGCGTATCGTAAAGCCGCAGCATCAGCGCATAGCGCTCGATCCCTCCGGTTGGGAGCCAGTTTCCCGCGCGCGCTCGCGACGCCACCCGCACCTCGAAGGTGCCGTCCGCGCCGCGGATGATCTCCTGGCTGGTGAAGCCGTAGCGCTGCAGCGAATTGGCCACCAGATGCCCTTTGGAATCGTACAGCGTCAGCGTCCAGAATCGGGCCGCGGGGGTCACGCCGCTGACCACCACGTCGCAGCGTCCATCGAGCGGTCGCTTGCGGTCGTCCGTCGTCGCCGAGAACGCCACGCCGTCGCCGGCGCCGACCGGTAATTCACCGCTGCGGGCGATGGAGGCGCGGGAATAGGGATCGACATCGGCGGTGCCGGTCTTGGGCCGGGCGGTCCAGGCGCCGATCGTGAGGGTGCCGAGGTCGGTGCCCCGCGTCGCCGTCATCCAGGTCGCGCCGAGGCCCACGACGGTGGCCAGAACAAGCGCCAGCAAGGTGATGAAGATCAGCCGCACGGTCAGTTCTTGCGCGGCAAAGGCGCAGCCACGCCGTCCGGTACCGCCGCAAAGCTATCCGGGAAGGCGATCGCGCTCGACGATACCGGCTTGCCGGGGTTGACCGGATCCCCCGACGCGGCGTTGCCGGCGGTCTTGGCGGCGTCATCGAGCATTTTTTCAACCCGCACCAGAATATCCGCGCCGCGCCTGGTCAGCACGGGCGGCGGTCCCGGCTTGATGTCCGGCGGCTTTGCCGCTCCGTTGGCGGCGATCGTCGTGGCCGCCGGCGCAACCGGTCTCGGGCTCGCCGGATACCCGGCGATATCCTTGATCTCGACGCCCTGATGGGCGGTGACCATGATGTCGTGCCAGGTCTGCGCCGGCAGCGCGCCACCGGTCATGCGGTTGGTCGGCGAGTAATCGTCATTGCCGTACCAGACCGCGCAGGTGAAGTTGCCGGTATATCCGACGAACCAGGCGTCGCGATAGGCGTTGGTGGTGCCGGTCTTGCCGGCGGTCGGAATGCCGTCGAGCGCCGCGCGCCGCGCGGTGCCTTCGCTGACGACATGGCTCATCATGCCCACCATGTCGGAGGCGACCGATGCCGGAATCGCCTGCAGCGGCTTCTTGCCGTCACGGTCGAAGCGCCAGACCAGGTCGCCGGCGCCGGTGCGAACTTCCAGCACCGCGTGCGGCGTGACCGATTTGCCCTTGTTGGGGAAGGTGGCATAGGCCACGGCATGCTCGAGCACCGTGACTTCGTCAGCGCCGATCGGCAGCGACGGTGTATCCGGCAGCGGCGCCGTGATGCCGAAGCGGCGCGCCACCTCGACGATCTTGGCGCGGCCTCGCTTGGCGGCCTCCCACGGGTTTTTCGGATGTTCCTTGAGACCGATCGCGATCGACAGCTTTATCGGCACCACGTTGATCGAGCGGGTAATCGCCTGCGTCAGTGTCACCGAACCGGAGTAGGAGTGGCCATAGTTTTGCGGACACCAGTTGCCGAGGCAGACCGGACCGTCAACCACGATCGAGTTCGGCGTGAATCCGTTCATCAGCGCGGTCGAGTAGACGTACGGCTTGAACGACGACCCGGGCTGCCGGTAGGCATCGACGGCGCGGTTGAACTGGCTGGCGCCGTAGTCGCGGCCGCCGACCATCGCGCGCACGCCGCCGTCGAGATCGGCGACCACGGTAGCGGCCTGGGTCGCGTGATAGTCGCGGCCGAACTGGCGCAGCTGGTTCTCGATCGCCTCTTCGGCGGCGCGCTGCACGTTCATGTCGATCGCGGTGCGGACCACGAAGACGCGCTCCGAATAGGATTTCGGAAAGGTGTCGACCAGCTTGCGCATTTCGTCGAACGCCCAGTCGAGATAGTAGTTCGGCGAATTCTCGTCACGGCGATCGACCGCGGTGGCGGGATTGCGCCGCGCGCCGAATACCTGGCCTTCGGTCATGAAGCCGGCGTCGACCAGATTGTCCAGCACCACATTGGCGCGGGCGCGGGCGGCTGGCAGGTTGATGTGCGGCGCGTATTTGGTCGGAGCCTTGAACAGCCCGGCGAGCATGGCGGCTTCCGCGAGATTGACGTCGCGCACCGACTTGTTGAAATAGAAATGCGCGGCGCCGTCGACGCCGAAGGTGCCGCCGCCCATATAGGCGCGGTCGAGATAGAGCTTGAGAATTTCGTTCTTGGAGAGCCGGGTCTCCAGCCAGACCGCGAGAAACGCTTCGTTGACCTTGCGCTCGATGGTGCGCTCGTTGCTCAAAAACAGGTTCTTCGCCAGCTGCTGGGTGATCGACGAGCCGCCCTGGCGAACGCCACCGGCCTGCGCATTGGTCAGCAGCGCACGGAAGGTGCCGGCGACGTCGATGCCGAAATGGTCGTAGAAGCGGCGGTCCTCGGTGGCGAGCGTCGCCTTGATCAGATTGTCCGGAAAATCCTCCAGCGGAATGGAATCATTGTGCTTGATGCCGCGGCTGCCGATTGGATTGCCGTAGCGGTCGAGAAACGTCACCGCGAGATCGGATTTCTTCAGCCAGTCCTCGTCGGCGGTTTCGCGAAACGCCGGCACCGCCAGCGCCAGCATCAGGATCAGGCCGCCGAGCCCGATGGTGGCGGCTTCCGACAGCGGTTCGATGAACACCCAGCGCTTCCAGCGGCCGACGTAGAAGCGGTCCATGAACGTCGAGTAGCGCTCATAGAGTTCGCGCGCGCCGACATAGGTCGAGAACAGCGTGGAATCGAAGCGCGCGTCCAGATCGAGGCGGAAATGATTGATCCGCCTTTTCCAATGGTCTGGGATGATCCTGCGCACCTGGGCCCTTGGGGTTCGTTCGAAAGCGCTCAAGCACCCGGCTGGGCACCGTCAAGACGTCTTGCGAGAATGTTGCGGCAAACCCAAGGCGCTTTTGAGCTCCTTGGGGACTCGGTGACTATCTAACCGAGCGGGGGCCATAAACCAATGGTGCTGCTGCGATTTCCGAGGGCGGCGCTAACGTCGCCGGGGACTTTTGCGCGACCGCTGCAGCTTGCCGCTTGCGCCCCGGCCGCTGCAGCCCCTAGAAGGGCTTTCGCGCACTTGCCCGCAAACCCCAGGGACTCATGACCAGCCGCTCTCGACCACTCTCGAGTCAAGAGGGATTCTTTTGGAAAACCAAGACGTTGGAGGAAATGTCCAGCGCCGAATGGGAAAGCCTGTGTGATGGCTGCGCGCGCTGCTGCCTGGAAAAACTCGAGGACGAGGACACCGGCAAGATCCATTTCACCCATGTTTCCTGCAAGCTGCTGGATGCCGGGCTGTGCGCCTGCAAGGATTATGCGAACCGCTCCGACCTGGTTCCGGACTGCGTCAGGCTGACACCGGCCAACGTCCGCACCCTGAACTGGCTGCCGCCGAGCTGCGGCTACAAACTGGTGGCCGAGGGCCGCGATCTCTATTGGTGGCATCCGCTGGTTTCCGGCGATCCCAATACGGTGCACGAAGCCGGCGTCTCGGTGCGCGGGCGGGTGCAGGGAACCGAGAATGAGATCGCCGACGCCGACCTTGAAGATCACATCGTTCAATGGCCGGGGCTGTTGCCGAAGCGCGCCCGGCTCAAAAAGCGGCCACAATCCTGAACACCGCTGGATTGGCGCCGTTGCGGCGCCCGGCCTCAGCGCCCCGGATCAGATCGGAACCCAGCAAGCGATCACGCGATTGCGATGGCATCTTGGCGGGACGCACCCATGCGCGCAACCCGCTGCCGCGACGGGGTTTTACCGGCTAAATCACCCGTGAAACCGGGATTCTCCGCGACCGCCTGCACGCGTATTTTCAAGCAAGATCCACACCGCCCCATGAACAAGTTCGAGCGGCAGAGCCGGCAGCCGGCTGACCTGCAAACATTGCCCGAAGCGATCGCGCGCGAACTGCCATCGCTGCCGGATGAGGTCATCGATCTCGGCGATGCACCGCCGATCGCGCCGAAGCCGCCGCTGACGCCGAGCGAAGTCCGCACCATCCTGATGAGCCTGCTGCTGACGATGTTTCTGGCCGCGCTCGACCAGACCATCGTGGCGACCGCGCTGCCGACCATCGGCCGGCAATTCCAGGACGTCTCCAACCTTTCATGGGTCATCACCGCCTACCTGCTGGCCTCGACCGCGGTAGCCCCGGTGTTCGGCACGCTCAGCGACATCTACGGCCGCCGCGGCATGATCATCGCGGCCCTGGGCCTGTTCATCGCGGGTTCGGTGCTGTGCGCGCTGGCGCCGAACATGACCATACTGATCCTGGCGCGCGGCCTGCAGGGGCTTGGCGGCGGCGGTATCATGCCGATCGTGCAGACGGTGATTTCCGACGTGGTGACGCCGCGCGAGCGCGGCCAGTATCAGGCCTATTTCAGCGGCGTATGGATGGCCGCGGGAATCGGCGGGCCGGTGCTCGGTGGCGTGTTCGCCGAACACCTGCACTGGTCGATGATCTTTTGGATCAACCTTCCGCTCGGGCTGGTGTCGCTCGCGATGCTGCTGCCCAAAATGGGCAAGATTCCGGTATTTCACCGCAGGCGCAAGGTCGACTGGCTGGGCGGCGTGCTGCTGATGGCCTCCGCGGTGGTGTTCATGCTGGTGCTGACCTGGGGCGGCAACCGCTATCTCTGGCTGTCGCCGACGATCATGGCGATGATTGGTGCGTCGGTCGCACTTACTCTCGCTTTTGTCTGGCATGCCGGCACCGCCAAGGAGCCTTTCCTGCCGCTGTCGCTGATGGGCGGAACGATCGCGCCCTACGCCTTGGCGGGCGGCGGCTGCGCGTTCGGCGCGATGCTGGGGCTGACCGTGCATTTGCCGCTGTATTACGAGGTAGTCTACCACCTCAGCGCCAGCGAGGCCGGACTGGCACTGATACCGCTGGCTGCGGTGTCTACCGGGGGCGCCGCGATCGCCGGCCGGACCATGGCGCGCTCCAAGCATTACAAGCTGGTCGCCATCGTCGGAACCTCGTGCGCGGCATTACTGGGGGTCGCACTGGCGCTTACGACGCTGCCGCTGTGGGAGCTGTTGCTGCTGCTGTCGGTATTTGCACTCGGCCTTGGCACGGTGTTTCCGGTCAGCGTGGTTGCGCTGCAGAATTCGGTGGCGCGCGCGCAGGTCGGCACCGTGACCGGCGCCATGAACTTCTTCCGCGCGCTGATGGCCTCGTTCATGGTGGCGGCGTTCAGCGCCATCCTGCTGATGGCGCTTGGCGCCGATATTTCGCCCGGCGGCGAGCATTACGGTCCGGTGAATTCGATTCCGGTCGCCGATATGATCATGGCCTTTCGTTACGTCTTTGGCGCTGCCGCAGCGTTGCTCGCCTGCGCGTCGCTGTGCATGATCGTGATGGAAGAAAAGCCGCTGGCCGGCCCGGCGACGCCGGTGCAGATGGCCGAGTAGGGCGCCTGGCCGCTCGCCGGTGCCGCCGGTCCGGCTGCGCCAAATACAAGCATGCCGCCTGCAGGGCCGCTATCTACCCAGCGACCTCAGTCAGCGGGCTGGCGTTGCGCCAGCTATCCATGCGCCCCGATTTGATCTATCAGCGGCCAGCAAATCTGACATCGACATCCGACCAGGAGCCGGCCATGAGCAAACCCACAATCGAGCAGACCCGGATGGGAACCGAGGCCATCGCCTTCTGCATCGCGCGGACCCTGATCGAGCGCGATCCGTCGCTGAAGGCGCCGCTGCGCGCCAACCTGCGCAAGATGTGGGAGCTGTTGGAGGAGCGTGAGGATCACAGCGCCGCCGACATGGTCGACACCATGATCAAGGCGCTGAACGATCCAGCATTCTTCAAGCCGTGAGCCTGCAAGCTTCAGCCTGCCTTTTCCAGCCTGGTATCGATTTCTTCGCGCAGCTGGGTGAAGTCGATCGGCTTGGTCAGGAGTCCGCTGGCGCCGCTCTCGATCGCCTTGCGCCTGGTTTCGGGATCGCCGTAGGCGGTGATCATGATGACCGGGACGTCGGGCCGCAGCTCCCGGACCTTCGGCAGCATTTCAAGCCCGGTCATGCCGGGCATGTTGATGTCCGACAGGATCAGGATCAGTGACTGTTCAATCGTGCTGCCGATCCGCGCCAGGGCGTCCGTCGCCGACATCGCAAATTCCATGACAAAACGCTGGGCGCGCAGATCGCGCCGGAATTGCTGACGGAACAGCGCCTCGACGTCGGGCTCGTCATCAACCACCAGAACCAATACGCTCACGTCTGACCTCGGGTCTTGTTGGAAACATTGCTCGTTCGCGGCAAAACGATCCTAATTCGGTGAATTGACCGGGCTCGGCTTCGACATCGATGGTACCACCGCGTTGTTCACGATGATGTCGTGGCTCATCGAAAGACCGAGCCCGGTTCCCTCGCCCGCCGGTTTGGTCGTGAAGAAAGGATTGAACATCTTTTCCTTTACCTCATCGGGAATGACGGTGCCGCTGTCGCGAATCCGAATCGCGACATTTGCCAAGATTTCTGCTGGTTGCGCTCGTCGTTCGATTCATCGGTCAGCTCAGCGGACAGCGCGGAAGAATTATTGACGAAATTGAGCGAATTCTTGATTTCGTGGGCTACGCCGGCGCTGAGCTGGCCGAGCGAGGCGAGCCTTTCGGTCTGCACCAGGCGATCTCGGGCGGTACGCAGGTCGTCGAGGCCAGCTCCTTGGTGCGCGCCTGCACTTCGTCGAACAAGCGTGCATTTTCGATGGCAATCACGGCCTGCAGCCGGGCGTTCTCCTGCTCGAGATCGGCCACCACGTCCGGGCGAAGCGGGGTCATTCACCTAAATCCATTTGCCGATGCCTGGCGGCGCCGGGCTTAACTGACATGCCTCTTCAGGCTTCGGACCGGCGAATACCACTGACCCGTGAGGCCGACAATGTCTGATTATTTCACCCCCGGCACATCTCGGCCGGCGCCGTCTTTTGGTTGCGGTCAAACCGGAAAAGCCGGTCAGGTTCAGGTCCCCGGCCTTGAAACCTCGGTTTCCTTGGAAGTGATGAACTCCAGCAGCACCGGCACGCCTTCCCTGGTTTTTTGGATGCCGCGCCGGATCGCGGCAACGATGTCCTCCGGTCTGGTGACGCGCTCGCCATAGCCGCCGAAGGCGCGCGCCATGGCGGCATAGTCGCCGGAGATGTCGGTCGAGCGGTATTTTTCGGTCGAGATCGGCATCACCTTCAATTCGATCGCCATGCTGAAATTGTTCAACAGCACCGACATGATCGGAATGCGCTCGCGCACCGCGGTCTCGAAATCCATCCCGGTGAAGCCGATCGCGGCGTCGCCCCAGACATTGATGCAGAGCTTGTCAGGCCGCGCCAGCTTGGCACCCATCGCAAGCCCCAGCCCGTAGCCGAGCTGGGTGGTCTTGCCCCAGCCGATATAGGACAGCGGCTCGACCGACTTCCAGAACGGCGACAGCTGATCGCGCGGGCTGCCGGCATCATGGGTGATGATGGTGTTGCTGATGTCGACCGTGTGCTGCAAATCCCACAGCACCCGATAGGGGTTCAGCGGCGCGTCATTGTGGGTCAGCTTCGGCATCCATTTGTCGAGCCATTCGGCATGCGATGCCGCGATCTCGGCGGCGACGGCGGAGGCATCGCGGTCGGATGTGACGGTCTTGCCAATCTCATCCAATAGCGCGTCGAGCACCAGTCCGGCATCGCCCACCAGGCCGATCTGGGTCTCGACATCCTTGTTGAGATGCGCGGGATCCAGCGTCGAATGGATGATGGTCTTGCCCTTGGGCATGGCGATGCCGAACGACGTCTCCGTGAACGAGCAGCCGATGCCGAAAATGACGTCGGCCTGGCCCAAAAATTTCGGCACCGCGCGCGGCACCGCCAGACCGCCCGAGCCGAGCGAAAGCGGGTGCGTTTCCGGAAATGACGACTTGCCGCCGAGGCTGGTGGTGACGGGAATCGCGAGCCTTTCGGCCAATCGTCTCAGCTGCGGCCAGGCCTTGGCATAGTGCACGCCCTGGCCGGCATAGATCACCGGCCGTTCGGCGCCGATCAACATTGCCGCCGCCTCCCTGACATGCACGGGGTCGGCGCCGTAGCGGGTACGCAACACCGGGGTATAGTCGAGCGGTTCCGCCACTTCCTCGTTCCACATGTCGGCCGGGATCTCCACGATCACCGGTCCGCCGCGACCGTTCTTCAGTTTGGTAAAGGCGCGGCGGAAAATGTTACTGACCTCGGCGGCGATGTTGATCGGCTCGGCCGACTTGGCAAACGCCTTCATCGCCTGACTGGAATTGAAGTTCGGCTCGATATTGGCAAGCCGCCTCGCATAGCCCATCGGCAGCACCAGCACCGGCACTGACTCGCCGTAGCATTGCGCCACACCGCCCATGGCGTTTTCCGCGCCAGGACCATGCTGCATGCAGAAGGCGCCGATGCTGCGCCCGGAACTGACCCGGGAAATCGCGTCCGCCATATGGAGCCCGATCCGCTCCTGTCGCACCATCACCGGGCGGATGTCGGCCTGGGCCGCGTATTCGATGAGATGATTGACCGGATATCCGCAGAGAATTTCGATTCCCTCGCGCTTCATGATTTCCGCAATGGCGGCGCCGAGTTTCATGGCGATTCCTCCCGAGCATTTGGCCGATGTTGGGCTCGGCCTATCGGGGATAGTTGGAACAGGAATCCATCGATCGGTAAAGTGCGCCGATGTTCCGCGGCGCGCTGTGGCGGCTGGTTGTGCATGTCGTCGCTGGGTCCCGCCAAAGTCGGGTCAGCGCCCCTGAAGTCGGCGGCTGCGGGCCGCTCCAGCCAGGACGATGCAGGGCGGCGGGCGAGACCGGCAGGCGGCTATCGCGGGCGGCCATGGCGAGCCAATACCGCGGCGATCAGGCCGAGAAAATAGTCTCTTACGAAGCGGTCGGGTTTCTCCAGCGAGTCAATGGCGCGCTGCTGTTCGGCCTGGTCGCTCAGGATGGCGATAAAGTTTGGTCTCAATCGCCCCTCCTGCGCTGACATGTCTGTTCACCAAAAAGAGGCACCGATCCGATCATCATGCGAAGCCGACGCGAAGCCGGAGTTAACGTATCGGTTGGTATTAATACGAAATCCGGCGCGGCAATTTTAGCGAATGGCGCGCGACACCGCGGCCGCCATTGTTGGATCCGCCAAAAAGCCGATCCAGCCTTAACCGATCGTTGAGCGTGTTCGTCAACACGCTGGCAACCAATGCAGGTCTAGAATCCGTGCCAGCCTTGGCACGGAAGAATCCCGTGGCACGTCTACAGGAGTTTTCAAATGCGGCGGCTGGTTGCAAAATTCCTCAGCGACAAATCCGGTGCCACCGCGATCGAATATTGCCTGATTGCCTGCGGGATCGCATTCGCCATCATCGCCACGGTGCAGGGCATCGGCCCCCAGCTCAGCGGCAAATTCACATCGATCAACAACTCCCTGAAGTGAGCCTGGACCGGCAGTCACCTCTTCGATGAATTTGCGCGTTCAGAGTCGCCGCCGATCGTGGTTCAGCGCCCGCATCATGCCGATCCGCGCGAACATCAGCCAGCCGCCGCCGGTTTCCGCGGCCTTGATCAAGTTCTCGACCGCGACCTGCCAGCGCTGCTGCTGCTGCAGGTCGTTTGGCAGCTTCATGACATAGTCGGCGGCGTGCTTCAGGGTCGTGAGCTTGCCGCCGCCGCGCAGCGCAATCGGCGTATCGAAGGGCGTCGACCACGGCATTTCAGGCCGAACAGCAGAATGGCCGCGGGCTGGCCCGTCCGGCTTCGCCGCAAATGATCGCGCGCCACCGCGATGGTTGTCGCACTATCCCGCTTTCTTCGAGCGGGCGGCCGGGCGGGCCGGCTTCTCCGCCTTTTTCGGTTCCGGCATCTTCGTTTCTTCCCTGGCGGCGCGCTTGCCGCTGATCGGCAGCAGCATCTCGCGCTGGCCGGGGGCAACCTTGCGTGGCTTCTTGCCCTTGGTCCTGACGGCAGCGGCGGGTTGCTTCTCGCTGGCGAGGCTGCGCTTCAGCGCGTCCATCAAGCTGATGACGTTGCCGCTGGATCTTGGGGCGGCTTTCGCCGTGATCTGCACGCCACTGCGTTTCCGATTGATGAGATCAATCAGCGCGGATTCGTAGCGATCCTCGAACCGGGCAGGCTCGAACGAGCCGGATTTCTTCTCGACGATGTGCTTGGCCAGATCCAGCATGTCCTTGGTCACCTTCACATCCTGGATATCGTCGAAATACTCCTTCTCGCTGCGCACCTCATAGGGGTAGCGCAGCAGGGTGCCCATCAAGCCCTTGCCGAGCGGTTCCAGCGCGATGATGTGCTCGCGGTTGGTCAGCACCACGCGGCCGATCGCCACCCTATTCATGCTGCGGATGGTTTCGCGGATCACCGCGAAAGCGTCATGGCCGACCTTGCCGTCGGGCACGAGATAATAGGGGCGGATCAGATAGCGGTTGTCGATGCCGGTTTTGGGCACGAACTCGTCGATCTCGATGGTGTGGGTCGAATCCAGCGCGATTTCTTCAAGTTCGTCCTTTGACACCTCGATATAGGTGTCAGTATCGACCTTGTAGCCCTTCATGATGTCGTCGGCGGCGACTTCCTCGCCGGTGTCGGCATCGATTTTTGCATATTTGATGCGATGTCCGGTTTTGCGGTTGATCTGGTTGAAGCTGACCTTCTCGGTATCCGACGTCGCCGGATACAGCGCGACCGGGCAGGTCACGAGCGAAAGGCGCAAGAAGCCTTTCCAGTTTGCGCGGGGGGCCATGGCATACTCCGAAACGCAACGGACGACCGCTGACGATAGCACCGGGGAACCGGGATTCAAACTGATCGGGGCAGGGAATCTCGCAACGGCGTTAACCGTGAAGGTGCCGGTTGCGCCTGCAATGGGGCGCGGCGGGGCCTCGGGCCCCGAATCAGCGGCAGGCCTCCGTGCCGGCCCCAAAGCCTGGAACATCAGCTGAATTGATGCGTTGGCCTCGGTATTTCGCGCCGCAAGGCGTTCGCGACATTCAGCAATCGAGGGCACCATGGCAACAAAACAGCAGCGCCGGATCGTTGAAACCCCGACCGAGGCACGCCAGGCCGAGCCTGGGCCGTCCGTGCTTGCCCTGCTCACGGTCTCGACCGGGCTTGGGATACTGGTGCTCGGGGTCGTCTGGTTCGTGTTCTTCCGGACTTGAGGGGCGAAGAGACGCGTCCCAACGGAGGAACCGCTGTCCATTGATGAATTGCGGGCGGCAGCCATCCGCAGCCATTTGACGCGACATGGCACGAGCTTCGTCGTTGGTCGTCGCTGAGGCAAGAATCAGACGATGATTCGCGATACATGTATTTGTCATATTTGACGGATTTCGAGCTTCTCGTGATAGCGCTCATAAAGCCGGAGCAGATCGGATCCGGGAGAGAATAATCTTGCAGACCAGTCGTCTCGGCCGAGCGCGTAACCTTCTGCTTTGTGGAGCAAGACAGCGGCCATTTGAATTCGTCGATCAGCTTCGTCTGCGAAAGGGGCGACGTAGCCTGCGAGCCTTTCAAATGCGGCGCCGCGGATCTGCCAGCTAACCATGCGCGGCAAGAATGAATTTGCCATGGAGTTGCGGCATCCGGGTCGCGGTCTATCTCCCGACCGATAAGCACGCGTGTGGTTTACGTTGCGCCACCAAATCATCCGGATTTGTCGTAAACTTCGTTGCCGCCGCGATTATTCAGCAAAAACATCCCCAAAGCCCCTACAGGCCGGAAAAAATGCGTCGGCTGCGTTTCAAATTCAGGGAGGCGGCTTCCCCGGGGCTTTCTTGCGCAAGCGCCGGCGATTGCCGGGATGGATCTACTGTTCGCGCGTTTTTTTGAAGTTTGCGGCTTGGTGCTTTTATTTTTTTGAGTGACTGCGTTAGCGGCACCAAGCTGCACAAAGTTTTCAGCGACTGACAAAAATATCGGCGTTTGAGATCATGATGTGGTCACAACTGAGGAGTGAAAATTACGGGAAGAGGCGATTGAAGGACATCATCTATGCTTCCTATCCTCGTTTTGTCGTTGGTATTTGTCGTGGGCCTGTGTTCCGGGTACGGGATGCGCGCCCGGCTGTCGCAGAAGCGCCGGACGCGGCATAGGATGTATGCGCCGTATAATTCGGGATCGCGTGCCACGGCATTTGGTCGTACTCGCAGGGCTTTCTGATTTGCTGCAAAACACCGCAGCAGGTGCGCTGAGTCGAGTCAGGGGGGCACTTGGTGGCTGGGATTTTATTGGGCAAGCTTCTTGACCGGCATCCAGCGGCTTTTGTTCGGTCGGACGGAGAGTTCTTTATCGTCAGTGTAGACGGTCAGGAACAGGCGATTTCCCGCGAGGTCTGGCGATCGCTTCCTGAGCAACAGATTCACGAAAAGGATCGCGGTCGTGCTCTCCTGCATCATCACAGACACGGCAACTGAGGTATTGTTGAGCGGTCTTTTAGCTGCCGTTTTTATAGGCCTGATAGTCGTGATTTTGGGCAGACTGCGCAGCTGCCGTTTTGATGGGAACGAAAGAGCGGCTAAATGGGCAACAGGTAGTGACCCGGTTCCCTCGGATTTTTCGCTGGGGGTAGCCATCTGATTGTCGCCCCGGTTTAGGATAAATCCCGCTTTCCGTTGCAGGATTGAGACCCCGCTGTATTGTGTCAAAGCTCCCGGTCGCAAACGCGGCGTTTTCAAGGTCGCGTTGAAATATTGGCTCGTTCGCGTTTTATGCAACAATAATGTTTCGGAGTAGTCTGATGGGCTGGTTCGCGGTTTTGGTTTTGATTGTGATCGGCGGTCCCGTCTTTGTCTGGGCCTACCGCCGGCGCCTTGATGTTCTGACGGGACCCTGGATCACCAACGAAACCTCGCAGCATGACTGATCCCAAGGACCATTCGCCACGGCGGTATTTCGTCGACAATCAGGGGCGGCGCGTTCTCATCGGGTTGACCGTGGAGGAGACCCTTGAATTCGAGACGCTCGACAACCTGCCGGCGCTTGATGACAGCGGGAATCACGTTGCCTGGGACGAAAACGGCATCCCGGCCACCACGCGGGAGAAGCGCTGGCTCGAACTCTACGGAAAGCACGACAACGCCTGGAGACAGTGGATGGTCGAAACCTATGCCGACCGTCGCAACAATTTAGCGTTTATTAACCAAGATAGAGTGATTTGAAGTGTCTTGCGCTCCACGACCAGGGCTTTGGACCGGACATAGATAGATGTTTCAGCTTTTTTTGCGGGCCCGCGCCCATGGCCTGTTTAAGGCCGAGCCGAACTATCGGGGTTTTAAGGCCCGTTCGGCGGATCGCGACGCCGAAACAGACCGGTCGCGCGTCAGCGCCATCCTGGCCGCAATTGAAGACGCGCTGCATGCAGCAGAACTGGAACAGTCGGGTCTTAACGGTCGGGTCGAAGACGTGCTGGCGCGCGCCGCCGTTACAATCGGCAATGGCACCGACGAATACCTGGAGCGGGAGCCGCTCGACAGCCACCATCAGGATCTGTTTGGTGCCGAGATTTCCAATGGGCAACGACGCCTCAAGGAACTCGCCACCACGATCACGCATTTCAAGTTCTTGAAAGCGGCATTGCTGAGCAGGTTTCCGGATTACAAGCCATCTGCACCGAGCGAGTAATCGCGGTTTTTTTAAGTTCGCTCGTTTTAGATCAATATTCGTCGTTCTGTTAATCGAACAATCCCATGCAAAAGGCAATCGTGGACGCGGTCGCCGCCAAAATGCGATAGGCTCTGGTTCGTCAATCGCGCGCCAAACAGCCAATTGGCTGCAAATGTGATTGGCGAAGGGCGCGGGCCTCGGCTTTGCTCGGCCAATGATGAACTGCGCATTCATAAATTCCTGCCAGCATTCCTACCGCAGACATTAATGAAGGCCAGCATGCCGCAAATCTGGATGACATACGGCGAAATCGCGGACCTGCTCGGGTGCGACCAAAGCCAGGCGCGCGCTCACGCCGCGGCGTGCGCTCTGGACCGGAAGAAAAGTCGCGACGGTTTCACCCGCGTAAAACTGGATCGGCATTGCATGGCGCTGTTTTTCGCAAGGATACGCGCCCCCAATGCTGATCTTGATCGCGCCATTGGTGAGCTATGGGACGTCCACGGCGAGTTGGCTCGACTTGGGCCTCGCCGCTCGGTTTGGCGGTAATTTCAAGCCAGGATCGTCACCGACAATCGCGGCTCCAGCCACGCGCGAAACTGCTTCCCCTCGGCGACGATAGCACCGTCTATCGGACCGTGAATGCCGAAGCCTCTCAAATCAGTTTTGTCGCGTTGGTGAGCCGTTGATAATACGGACAGCAGCAAAGCGAACAGCGGCGCGGATCGCGCGGTTGCCGTCGGTTGAGGCGCAACGCGCGATCACCGTGTGGCAAGGCGGGTTTTGGGAAGAAGAGGGGGCCTTTGTTGGTTGGCGCAGGCCGGGTTCGCGATCTTGCTTCTTTCGCCGCAGGAATGGATGACAATGAAGGCCTGAACCGCCAGGCGGATGAGCAGTCCCACTCAAAGAAAGGCAGGTCTATCGCGGTGAGACCGGTCCTGCGCTTAACCTTTAAGCAGCATGTCGTTGGTTCGCGGGTCGATCGAGCTTTGGGCGTGGCTAGATCTTCAGGATTCGTGCGGACAAGCGGGCAAAGCCAACCCCAACGCATAACGCGAGGGCGTCCGTGAAAAAGTCTTCTAGTCGGGCATGCCTGGTCGGCAGCGGAATTTGTAAGAGTTCAAGGACTGCCGCGAATACGATAGCCTCGGATAGCATCAAGGCAATCGGCCGTCGCAAATAGGCAACGGTAAATGTCAACCCGACAAACCCGAACGCGAAAAAATGTTCATAATCGTGTTTAACGCCGGTGACAGGCCGATCCGTGGCCGGGACCACGGTCACGACGATCAAGCCAAATACAAGCAACCATGCGAAGGCACGAAGGTAGTTCACGCCCTGTCTTGCGCGAGTGCCCGGTCCAAAGTCAACCGGCCTCAGCAACGACTTTGACGGGGACCGGTCAGATACGCTTGGTTTGAACAATATTCAGTCGCGCGCGAAGCTGCCGGTAACTCCCGCGGGCGGTAAGTCCAAGCATGTAGCCTGCTTGAACTGCGATTAACGGGAACAACAGAACACTGACGCTGTCGAAAAAACTATGTCCGGACGACCATGACGAAAAAATGAAGGCTGCCGCCCCCAGCACCGAGACCGGCAGTAATACAAGTATATTGAAATAAAGGCCCAGGTAAAAGCCGGCGCCGCAGGCAAGGAGTGGTAACATCGCAAATCGTGCCCCGATTGGATGGTTCCAGCGCACGCCATGAGATTGATATTGCGCCGCACCCTTGCTCAGTTTATCCTGATGCCTGTTAACGAAAAGTTACTTTGGTGGTTGGCGGTCGGACGAGATTGTGCTTCGTGGGCCTGGTCAGCGGCTGGTTATTGGCGGTAGAAATGTCGATCGGGTCGAATATTCACGAAGTTGACGAACTTGGCGAAGGTCTTGGAAAGACGCCAGCGGCCTTCTCCGTCCAAACAATTCCATATCTGTTGTCCACCGCTGACGCTTTTGTTATTTTATTATCGAGCATATTGGGTGGGATTGGTTACCATTTAGCCGTCGGTAATTCGATCCCCAATATCCTGCCGCTTTGCGCGGTTGGATTATTGGCAAGTTTCATTCACATCTTGCGGATGAGCGGGGGCGGCTACTATGATTTCCCCGATAGTTCCAAACCACGGGTCGAGATCGGCCAAATACTTGCGTGCTGGCTCACGACGGGATTGCTGCTCGCATTTTTTGCGTTTCTCCTCAAAATAGGCGTCGACTATTCACGTGGCGCCTTTGTGACGTTTTATTTTCTTGCACCTGTAGGCTTGCTGGGGCTGCGGAAGCTTACGAAGGTTGTATTGTCCTCTGCGGTATCCAGGGGGGCGATCGGACGTCGCGACATTGTCCTGATAGGCGATTTTAACGAAATGGCAGCGTTGGAGCCGCGGGATTTGTTGGCTTTCTTCGGCGCAACTGAAGTCAATCGGTTCACTTTGAGCCGCGAAGACGATCCTCTGACGCGCACATCGACGGACGTCCGTGTGATCAATTCGGTCGCTAACTTTGTACGGCGTCACGACTGCAGAGAGATTTTGCTCGCGTTGCCGTGGGGCGATGCCGGGCGCATGGAGTTCGTGCGAGATCATATAAAGACCCTTCCTGTTGCTGCGCGTTTATTGCCAGACATGCGCGTTCGGTCGCTGACGAATTTTGCGTCGTCGGCGCGGCAGCGTGTGTTAGCAATCGAAATCCAGCGGGCGCCCCTCAGCGGAGCCGAGCGCTTCGTCAAACGCGTCATGGATGTTTTTGTGGCGGCCTTCGCGCTGATATTTTTCTTGCCCGTCATGGCTCTCACGGCGCTTGCGATCAAGCTTGATGGTCCAGGTCCGGTTATATTCCGGCAGCACCGGAAGGGATTTAATGGCAGGCAATTTGTCATGTTCAAATTTCGGACCATGACGGTACAGGAGGATGGGCCGGTTATTGCACAGGCGACGCGTGACGATCCGCGGGTGACTGCCATCGGACGACTGCTGCGGGCGGCGAGTATAGATGAGTTGCCTCAACTTTTGAATGTGTTGAATGGCGACATGTCAGTGATCGGGCCGCGTCCTCACGCTTTGGCCCACGACAACCATTTCGAAAGCATCGTGGGCGATTACGCTTTTCGCCATCACGTTAAGCCGGGCATTACGGGATGGGCCCAGTGCAATGGTGCTCGAGGCGCCACGCCATCGATTGAGAATATCTCCGAGCGTGTGAAGCTCGATCTATGGTATATCAATAACTGGAGCCTTTGGCTCGATATCCAAATTCTAGTTAGAACATTTTTTGAGGTGCTGCGAAAGCGCAATGCCTATTGATGGTGGAGGCCGCATCGGGAACAATGGCTAGCACACTGAGCAAGCCGGTCCGGCTGCTCGCGGAGCGGTCAGGACGGCCAACCGGCGAGTTGTCGCCGACCACGGCGAAGGACGGTTCTTAAAGTCGCGGTGGCGGTAGGCGAAATAGTTGAGGCGCATTTGATGCTTGGGAGGCCGATGACGGGCCCGACCGTGCAGCGGGGTTTCATCTCGCGTTTTCCCTGACCGATAGATTTTTTTACTTTTGTCGGCCTGTTGTACCGCGGTATCCGCAATCAGCGTCGCGCCGTTCGGTAGTATTGCAGCTGAGTTCCGATCAAAGCGATCACTTGTGCGACTTGCCCGTCCCGTGCACTCTAGTACCCGGAATCATAGCTGAGTGATACGGCGGTCTTTGAATCGGCGTTGACGAACCTTTTTCTTGGTCCAGACGAAGGGCTCAGCTCTGACGTTATATGCTTTGATGTAGGCATCGATA